>FWWM01001972.1_pt1 | contig 53829 bp, 56 predicted proteins | sample 2228351 | NCBI WGS metagenome assembly FWWM01 (sample SAMEA103939774, study PRJEB20133) | metagenome | reverse complement strand
GTCAGAATGCGCCACCGACGAACGCTACCCGACCGCGACGCCAACGCTCCTCGCCACCGTCGCCAACTGTAGTCAGCGAACCTCCACCCCTCAGGGCGTTCGGGTAGGCGAAAGTTGAGCGAGCGGAGCAGTTGCGCCCATGCTTGTTTCGTGTTCTGCACGGACAGCATTTCTTTGCTGACACCAGCGTTTGAGGGTGCTTTCATCCTGTCTGCATAAGACGAGCGCACCACATCGGCAAACCCTTGCACATGGGTTGGTTTCTCGGTTAAGGCAGGAGGCGTTTCGGGGTGCGATTGAGCGACGACCCAACAAGTCACCGACCCCAGGCACGCCATCACAGCCGCAACCAACCAGACAGCCCAAGGCTTCTGCCAAGACATCCCTCGTCCCCTCCTTTGACCCACGCCCCTTCCACCGACCAGACGAAAAACCGCCTCAGTGGAAGACCACCGTGGGCACTTACAAGAACAAGATAACACAGAAGAGGGAGGATGTCAAGCAGGGTTGGGAAGTTCAATCACAACCGTGCTTTCCGCTCTCGCCCCTGCTCAGTTTCTCGCCTGTGTCCCTTCACAGAAACTCGGCTCTTCCCTCAGCCTCTCCCTAAGCGTTGCAATAGTCAGTAAGTGGCGAAGCCGCCGAAGGCCGCTACCACCTTCAAGTCACAGTCAGCGTTGCATGTTATAACGCACCGCCCCTTGAAAGGGGTTAATTGTTGCTCGGCGGTTTCCTTTTGTTATCAGAAGGGCTGGACTCCAGCTTTTGGTTGTTCAGGGGCAGTGCCTTGACCTCCCGGTTGCCTCTCAACACCCATCGGGCGATCCATGACCTGAGGGGCATTAGGACCAGCCGGTGCCTCGCCCTCGTATTTTTTAGGATATTGGCGAGGCCTCAAAGTCCATGCCCAGATCCCGACAGCGATAATCGCCAGCACAACCAAAATAACGATCAATGTCGTTCGGTTCATCGCCTTCGCCTCCTTGACCTTTATGCACGTCATTGCACGATGGGGCGAAACAGCCACGGCGCGCAGCCACTCCACCAATACGAACTAGCGGAACCGTCTTCACTCAAAGATGCCCACGGAGATTGATCCCAGTGTCCAGGGTTCCGCTGCCACTTCACATGTCCGTCGCCATATCCATAAACGGTGCCACCCGTATGGACTTGCAAATTTGGTGTCCACCGACCACCAGCAGGGGAATCATGCGTCCATGAGACAATATACATGAAAGACTGGGTGCCTGGTGGGCAGGGGGGTTCAGGACGATAGGTATTGGGGAAAGTTGCAGGGTCAGCATCGTCTGGGAAAACAATTGCGGGGGAATGCCCCGCAGTAACTTGTATTGCTTCGTTGCCTGCCGCTTCCCAAACGGCGATGACTTTCGCAGGGTTGATAATGCCTGCTTGATGGTAAACAGCCAGCAAACGGTTGAAGTAGTAGCTGTAGGCAAAGAGTTTGCCTGGCACGACTTGGGATACAATGCCGAAGTAGTCCGACGGTCTTCCGGATGGGCATTGGTAGAGTTGGTAGTTGCGCAAATACGGTTGGATGCTGTTCACCCAGTAAGTACTCCGCACGCCGATAATAAAGGCACTGGCTGGGCGAGCATCAGGGGGGGAAGTGACATAGGCGTGTCCCGTGATGGTCGGGAAAAGGCGGGTCATGGGAAACAGTTCGTCATAGTCCTGCGTGTATTGGGCAATGGCCTTGCTAACGTTGTGGTAATTACTGATGCAAGTTGTCTGCCGCGCCTTTTCCCGTGCTTGGCTGAACACGGGGAACAGAATGGCGGCGAGGATCGCGATTATCGCGATCACCACCAGCAATTCAATGAGGGTGAAGCCCTTGCGCTGCGCGCTCGCATAGCCACACATCATAGACGCACCTCCTTCGCTTGACTCGTTTGCGTCTCTTCCGATGCCTTAATGAAGCGCTCTTATTATGCCACACTATTAGAGGCTTGTTAAGAGCAAAAGTTGCGCAAGACAGGGCATCTTACATGGTGGAATTCCCTAACACTCAGAACTCGCTCCAGCGCTTCAAAACAGTTTCGTGATTTCGTCTTTGGGCAGAGGAGCGACAAGTTGCCTTGCTCCATCGGGGAAGCGGAAAAGGACCTCCGGTTGCCCTTTAGCGACAACGGTGCCGATGACGGCTGTGGGAATGCCTGCTTGCTGCAACTTTTCTATCACTGCTTGCACATTCTCAGGCGCAACGCATAACAGAAGAGCGCCCGAAGCGATGGTGCCCAACGGGTTTAACCCCAAGGTTTCACACAGAACCTTCCCTTCTGGCACAACAGGAATGGCTGTTGCGTCTATTTCCAGAACCACTTGTGACGCTTCCGCCAACTCCCACAAACCCGTGAGCAAGCCTCCTTCCGTTGGGTCGTGCATGGCGTGCATCTTTGCGGCTTGGCACGCCACGAGGGCATCGCGCACCACGCTGATGCCTGGCTCAAAGAGAAAGCGCTGCGCTTTAGCAATGAGTTCGTCGGGAACTCCCAATTGCCTCAACTCATCGGTCTTCTCCCGAGCGATGATAGCAGTGCCTTCAATGGGCACGCCTTTAGTCAGCAGCACCGCATCACCCACTTGCGCCCCGCTGCTGGTGACCAATTGGTCTTTCGCCACTTCGCCCAACATCGTGCCCACAACGATGGGTCGGTTCAAGTCAGGGGTTATCTCCGTGTGCCCGCCGATGAAAGCGATGCCCAAAGAGAGGCAAGCCTCTCGCATCTGAGCAAAGATGTTTCGCACCAGTGCTTCGTCCGTTTGCCCTTCTGGCAGCAGCACAGTTGCCAAAAACCATCGCGGCTGAGCGCCCATCGTTGCTACATCGTTGGCATTGACATGGACGGCATACCAGCCAATCAGGTCGGTGGCAAAAGTGATGGGGTCAGTAGCAGCAACGAGGTAGCGATCGCCCATCTTTACAACGGCAGCATCCTCGCCAACGCGCGGTCCAACAACCGTTCGGTCATCTAACGGCAAGGTTGCCAACAAGGTGCGGAGCAACTCGTAATCCAGTTTACCCGCTGAGAAGTCGTAGGGCATGAGGCATCACCGTCGGAGGTAGCGCGCCACTGTGTCTATCCCTTCCGGCATCCACCCTTCGCCTTTTGCGATGGTGGCTAACCACTTTGCTAATGCTTTTCGCTCTTCTTCCGTGCCCGCGAAAGGTGGCATGAAGCCGCGCAGCCGGTGCAAGCGCCGCAGGGCTTGGTCTATCATCCACTCGTCCCAACCAAAAATAAGTGGGCGAATGCCATTGTAGCCTTCTATGGTGTGACAAGAAGCACATTGCAGTCGGAAAACTTCTGCTCCCGCATCTTGCCAGTTATCGGGAGTTACCCTCGGCACCGTTGTCCACTTGGCACTCGTCAGCACACCCTTCTGTCGCAACTGTGGGACTTCTTCTGGGCGCACCGCGTTGCTATACATGTAGCCGTGAATGACATAGGGCTTGCGAATGGCTTCCCGCACCCACTCGGTCATGCCCGTTGTCAAGAATGCCAGCACCATGATGAGAAGGGCAAAAGGTTGGCTGAACAGGCGCGGTAACCGAAAGGCACCCAAGTAACTGAAGGCGAAGATGACCAAAGAGAGAGCGAGGCTAAAAAGCACAAACACTTGCAGAACGGGGGCAGAGCCACCGAGGGCTAATCGTCGGGCGCTTTCGGGTGCGTTCGCCAGATACCAAATCAGTCCGAAAGGCATCAGCAATCCGGGCACCAGCAACCATTTCGCTGCCCACTTGACCATTTTCTCCCGCAAGTCATTGGGGTGCAGTTGTGCGCTGGTCACCAAAGCAAAAACGCCTGCCAACGCCACTGCTACCAAAGTGCGCAAGAACAAGGACGGCAGCATCGTCGGGTTGACGAAAGCGTGCCACAAGGAGCGGCTGTGCAACCAATGCCCTGGCGTGAGCATGAAGGAGAGGATACCGTTGATGAGGAACAGGGACAACCAAGCCGCTCCAAAGTAAATCCAACCGACCCGTAAGTGCACCTGCGGAGGAAGGCGATCCCAACCGTAGTAGTAGACAAGGGCGGCAGCGATTTCGGTAAAGAACATCACCCATTCCGTCGCCCAGATGAACACGAAAACCAACAGTAGCGTTCGGGTAGCAGCAGGGTGCACCAAACCGATGGTCCACCAAATCCCCACACCTGTGACAGCACCAGTCACCAGAGTTAGCAGCACGAAGAAGCGGGTGTGGCGCTTGACATACTCCAACACCCGTTGGTCGCCTTCCCGATATGCCTTCCACTCCGTCAAGGGCAAAAACATCCCGCCGCCTACCGCAAAGTGTGCGATGAAAACATGAACGATAGCGATAAGCCCGATGAGCATGCCACCGCCCAGATATGGCACTTCCCAAACGGGATAGTTCATCGTCTCCCACACCTCCGTTCTTCTTTGCGCGAGCAACAGCAAGTAGCCGTTGGTTATTTTGTCGCTTCAGCGAACGCAGCGCACAATTAGTGGCAGTGAAGTGCACATCCGTTGGAGCGCATTTTGCTCTTGGGGCATCGCCGTGACTTTCCACACGACAACAGTGCTAACGGAACTGGGCTCCCATTGCAACCCGATTTGGGAGCGGATTTCCCGACGCGCCGAATGGCGGTTCGCCAGGAAGCGAACCCTTCAATGTGCCGATTTTTCGTTTTTTTCAGTGCGTTGGGAGACGCACCATCCAGTGATTAGGTGCTCGTCATTTACGAGGAGCGACGCCACCAACTTGGAAGAAGGCTAAGGCTTCCTTGTCATACAGGAGCGAGATGAGAAGCCACGAAAGCACGCTTGACGCAGCGATGGGAGCGGGTTATCCTTTTTGGCTGTGAACTGGTTGTGAATAGGCTTGATTAGCGCCGTTGAGGGGGGTCGGAACTGTGCACGCTTTTGATTACTGTGCGCCAAAGGACTTGGAGGAAGCGTTGGATGTCTTTGCTGAATATGGAGAGCGGGCGCGGGCATTGGCAGGAGGCACCGACCTTGTCCTGTTCATGGAGCGGGGGCGGTTGCGACCAGAGATGGTGGTGGAAGTGCCCGTTTGCCTACCTTTTGTGGGGATAGAGGTGACCGACGGTTCTGTGCGTATCGGTAGCCGCACCACTATGCGGGAGTTGGAAACTTCTCCCACTATTAAGCAACACATCCCCGTCCTTGCCCAAGCAGCAGGTGAAGTGGGCTCCGTGCAAATCCGCAACTTGGCGACGATAGGGGGCAACATCTGCACGGCTTCCCCTGCAGGCGATACTTTGCCACCGCTGTTGGTTCTGGACGCGCAAGTTCGGCTTCGGCGGAAAGGTGGAGAGCGTGTGGTTCCCTTGCGAGAGTTCTTCACAGGTCCAGGGCAAACGGTTCGCGAACCCGACGAGTTGCTGACGGAGGTCCTTGTGCCCATCCCTAAAGGGCAAGTTGGGATGCAGTTCTACAAGTTGGCAGTGCGTCGCTATATGGACATCGCCATCGTAAATGTAGCAACCCTCTTGAAAGTGGATGAAGATGGCGTTATCATTGATGCGCGGCTTGCGTTTGGCTCGGTAGCACCAACGCCGATCAGGGTGGAAGAAGCGGAAGAGCGTTTGAAGGGTAATAAACTTGACGAGTTCCTATTGGAAGAAGTAGCCCAGTTAGCCCAAGCGAAAAGCCAACCCATCACCGACCAACGGGGCACAGCAGAGTATCGGCGCATCATGGTCTATCGGTTGGCAAAGCGCATTGTGAGAGAGGCGTATGCCCAAGCCGTGCAGCAAAACGCGTGAGAAAGGGGGCGAAGGCTTTGGGTAACTTTCGGGTGATTGGACAACGAGTGCCTCGCACTGATGCCATAGAGAAAGTAACAGGGCGAGCCTTATACACGGCAGACCTAACTTTTCCTGGGATGATTTACGGCGTCTTCGTGCGTAGCCCCTATGCCCATGCCCGCATTAAAAGGATTGACACCAGTAAGGCTTGGAAAGTGCCTGGTGTGGTTGCCATCCTCACCCAAGAACAATTAAGCAGCGATCTGGCATTGGTCATTGAAGAGGAAGTGCACGCAGCACAGCGTCATCGGGAATTTTTCGCCTCCGAAAAGGTGCGTTACTATGGGCAGAAAGTCGCCTTGGTGGGGGCGGAAACCTTAGAGGCAGCGAAGGAGGCTGCTGCTCTGGTAGAGGTGGAGTATGAGCCTTTGCCGGCTGTCACCGATCCACGCGAGGCTGTCAAGGAAGGCGCCCCGTTGGTTTGGGAAGACCGAGAACCAGTGACTGCTCCCGACGGGACAAGGCTCTACAATGTGGTTGCTGAACGCCACTTCCAGCAAGGGGATATAGAGCAAGGATTTGCGGAGAGCGACTACATCTTTGAAGACGAATTTTTCGTCCACCGCGTCCACCAAACTTACCTTGAGCCGCAAGGAGCCATTGCAGCAGTGGATGACACAGGCAAAATCACCATTTGGACATCCACACAGGGGCACTTTAGCGTCCGCAGCACTGTCGCCAGGTCTTTGGGAATTCCCCTCTCCCGCATCAAGGTGGTGGGAATGACCATTGGGGGTGGGTTCGGAGCGAAGTTTGGGGGCATCGTAGATGTTTACGCTGTCTTGTTAGCCCTCTTTACCCGACGCCCCGCAAAGATTATCTACACTCGTGCAGACGATTTCATGGATGCCAGCCCCGCTCCGGGCTTGTATGCCCGCATCAAGACGGGTGTGAAAAAGGATGGGCGAATTGTCGCGCGCTACATGTATGCTCTCTGGAATGTCGGGGTTGGTGGGGGAGCCCTTTGGGCGACAGGTGCCTTTGCTCGCCTTTACGATATCCCCCATGTGGCGTGGGATGCTTACGAGGTAGCCACCAACACCCCTCCCTCAGGGGCTTACCGTGCCCCAGGTTTTCCCCAGGTGTTGTTTGCGGGAGAAACCCAACTTAACCGCATCGCAGCGGAGTTGGGAATTGACCCTGTAGAGTTACGGCTGAAAAACTTGCGCAACGAACCAGGGTTCCGCGAAACTCTCATGGCAGTCGTGGAAAAGGCTGACTGGTTCCATCGGGAGAAAAGTGAAAACGAGGGTTGGGGAATTGCTTTGGGACATTGGCAAAATGCTTCCTCCCCCGCTGCTGCCTTTGTGTCCGTCCATGAAGATGGTTCTGTCAAGGTTTTCTGTGGTTTGATGGACCTAACGGGCACAGAGACCGCTGTCTCTCAAATCGTTGCAGAAACTTTAGGGGTTGCTTATGAGGATGTGACCTTTGTCCGAGGGGACACGGATGCGGCTCCTTTTGCGCCTCCCAGCGGCGGGAGCACTGTGACCTTTAGCATTGGCAATGCTGCTAAAAGAGCAGCAGAGGATGCCCTTCAGAACCTTTTAGAGGTCGCTGCAGAACAATTGGGTGTTCCTAAGGAAGAGTTAGAATGGGGCGAAAAGCGCGTCTGGGTGAAAGGAGAACCCGAGCGCTCACTAAGTTATGCCGAAATTGCCCAAGCCGCTTTGAGGTCGTCTAAAGGTCCCATTGTCGGGAAGGGCTCTTTCGGTGCGGAGCCTTCAGATACAAGTGTGTTCGCCCAAGCGGTCAAGGTTCGGGTGGACCCTGAAACTGGGCAAGTGAAAGTGCTAAAATCTGTTCAGGCATTGGATGTGGGTAGGGCTATCAATCCAACTCAATGCGAAGGGCAAGCGGAAGGAGGTGCCGTTCAAGCAATTTCATGGGCAACAATGGAAGAGATGGTGTATGACGAGCAAGGGCGCCTTATAAACCCAGACTTGGCGGACTATCGCATTCCTACTGCCACCGATGTTCCAGAGATAGAGACAATTTTGACAGAGTTCCCGTCCCGACACGGTCCTTATGGAGCAAAAGGGATAGGAGAGCCTCCCATCACAGCAGGCTTAGCGGCTGTGACCAGTGCAATTGCTGATGCAACAGGGGTTTGGGTTCATGAAGTGCCAATTACACCTGAGCGACTTGTCTTGAGTCAAGAACAAGTTGCTGTAACAGCAAAGGTGTGAGGAACCATGAGCGCTATGGAAATTCGCGACTTGGTAGTAGAAGTAGAGGGCTACCCTGTCGTGGATGGGCTGACCTTGACGGTGGAAGAAGGCGAAAAAGTCGGCATTGTGGGTGACTATCACGATGCTGTCACAGTTCTCCATGTTCTCACGGGTTTGCTCTTACCCACTAGCGGCGAAGTCTGGATTTACAACCTTCCTGCCCGCCAAGCCTATCAGCGAGGGCTCATCCGTTACATCTCCTCTTCAACCCTCAACTCGGGCGCGCTATCGGCTCCAACCCCTGTCTTAGCCGCAACCTTCCTTCCAACATCAACTACCAACGCTGGTCTTCTCCTCTTCATCGCCCCAAATATAGATTTTCCTGATAAATTCTTAGAAAAAAACTATAAGTTAGTTTGGCTAAAAAGGGGTGAAATTAGACATGACCAGTAGCCAATACGTATTGTTCTTAACACTTCTGTATTCCGTACTAGTCGTTTTTTTAAATCTTGTAATATCTTATAACATTATCTTAACAAATCCATCACTTAGTCTTTATTCCTCATTGTGGATACTATTCCTGGTATACAATACGATGTTACTGATATTCATTACAAGAAAAAAGACTCATTTGACTATAGAGAATTATATAAGCAAGTTAGGTACTATCTTTGTAATATTAGTCATACAGACGGTATCTTTGATTATGTGTGATTTATTAATAGCAAAGGAAATAAACACAATCGCTTACATTAAGTTTGGTGTGACTTTGTTTGTAGTTTCTTTATTTGTTAGCCTTGTTCAATTTCTTGAGATTGGCTTTTATAAGTACCGAATTATCTGGTTATTGGGATTTGTCGGCACTGTTATCTTAGCGCCACTGTTGGTTGAATCTGCTGCATTTGTTCGCGACTTGAGATTAAGGTCATTGCTTGATTTTTGGAACATTATTGTTCCTTATGAACATATTGAGCAATTGCGTCAGTTTGTTTTGTTGGAGGGGTGGCAAAACTTGGAGGTCGTTGTGGGTTCTGCTTTAGTCTTAGCTGCCTATTGGTTCATTGTGGCTTCTATCTGCCTTTATGTTCGGCAGTTGCAGGCTGATTGGCGTTACCCTCACTTGGCGAGGGAGTGATGGCTAATGCGGCAACGGTTGGCAATATTCATTCTGGTTCTTTGCTGGATTGTGGTGGGGGCTTTGTTCCAGAGCAATTTGCGGTTGACATTGCCACCTGAGCAGACGAACGGTTTTCGCCTGCTTGGTCGCTTGCTGGCTAAGGCGTTGTGGCAGCAATCGGAGGTTTTTCGGGACACGGGGCGCTGGTGGATGGTTCTCCCGCTTTTGCGCATCACCACCTTCCTTGACCCTACCTTCGCGGAAGCCTTTGACTTTGCGGGCTGGCACATTGCTTACAACTTGCGGGCGGAGGAGAAAAATGAGCGCCAGCGCGTCCAGTGGGTTCGCCTGGGCATCCAAGTCTACGAACAGGGACTGGAGCGGATGCCGAACGATTTCAGCCTTTTATTCGGCTTGGGTTGGACCGCTTACGATAAGTTGGGCGACACCGTAATGGCTGCCTACTACTTGGAGCGCGCCCTAAATGCTCCTGGCAAGTTCACAAAAGACATCAACTGGGTTCGGCACATGCTGGCTCACGCCTACGAGCGGATGCCCAACATGCGCTTGGCGCTCAAGCAATGGGAAGAAGCAGCGCTGGAATCGCCCTATAATCCTGTGGCTCGTGGCGCTACCATAACAATTGTGGAACGCTACGCATCTGCCGAGGCTATGGCTCAGCAGGGCTACTATCAGGAAGCCATCCAGATTTTGGAGAACCTCACTCGCCATCCCGACAAAAAGTTCGCCACCATCCCTCGCCACATGTTGGCGGACATCTACTACCAGATGGGTGACTTGGAGTCCGCACTCGCAATCTTGCAATCAATGACGGAATGGCACAAACTGGAGCCACGCGCCGAGTTCAAAGCCGAAGAGGTGAGGAAAGAGTTGGAGCGGCGGCGACTGCGAGTTAAGGAGTGAATTTAGCCTTCCACAACGGCGCGCATTTTCTCCAATCCTATCCGTGCCACTTCATAAGGGTCTTGTTGCCAGTAGGTGCGATTGAATAGTTCCAGCGAGATGACGCCTTTATACCCTCTCCGCTTCACTTCCGCAATCAGTTCCCGCAACGGTAGGTGTCCGTCTCCTGGCATAACGCGAACCTCGTCCCCTGCCCTCTCTCGCGGGATGCCTGCGGGCACATCGTTAAAGTGCAAAATGCCGATACGCTCCCCTGTCAAATCGGGGACATCGTCCAACGACGAACCACCCCGCCACAAGTGAAAGGGGTCTACTACCACTGTCGCTGCGGGATCGCCCGTTCGTTTCACAATTTCCCACGCTTGGTCTATGCGGGAAACCTTTGGCGAGAACCCAAGAAACTCCATCATTGGGAGAGCACCCGCCGCGCGTCCGATCTTCAATAACTCCCCAAAGCGCCGAGCGGCATCCTCTATGTCCAAAGGTGCTGCTTCCAGTCGCATGGACGGTGACGCCACAACTTTTTGACACCCAAACTTTGCTGCCAATTCCAGCAAACTTTTGCACTCGTCCATTGCGCGCACATAAGCATCCCCGTGAGCGTCCATCCACCCGTGCAAGGCAATCATACTGGGCACTTGCAATCCGCTGTCCTGAAGCATTTTGACCACATCGTCCAGCGAACCGCCTTCGTTCTGGTAATTGCGGATGTCCGCAAACCACAACTCAATCGCCTGATAACCCGCTTTGGCTGCAGCTTGAATCTTCACAGGCAAGGGTGCTGGTTGAATGGTGCTCGTGTTCAGGCAATACACCCACGCCATCGTGACCACCTCTGTGCTTCCTTTCGTTTTTTCCCGCTTTAATTTGCCATGCCCTCCAAGGAGGCGAAATAACCTTGCTTTTGGGGCCCAACCATCTAACCGAACACCCGCCGCAGGTAACTAAGGCTCTCTCGGGCGATGCGTTCTGCACCGGGCGAGAAGTCAAAAACCTCTACGCTCACAAAGCCGTCATAGCCTACTTCCTTGAGGGCTCTCGCCAAGGGAGTCAGATCCGTATCGCCCATTCCAGGACCAAGGCGATTGGCATCGTTAGCGTGGACATGGCGCAAGTAGGGAGCGACCAGCCGCACTGCCTCGTCCAGTGCCAGCCCCTGAGCGCACGCGCTCTTGACATCCACCATCGTCTGTAGGTTGGGGTGGTTGACTTCTTGGACAAAGCGCAAGGCTTCCTGCAAGGTAGGGATAAAATCCGTTTCGCCCGGCAGGGCTTCAATGCAGAAGGTAATCCCCAATTGCTCTGCTAACGGAAGCAAATCGGCAAAAAAGGCTTTCGTCCGTTCCCATGCTGCGTCATAGGTATCGTCGGGGGCTAAGGAGCGCTGCTTGGGGGAGCCAACGACCATGATGCGCCCGCCCAAGTCAGCGCACAAGTGCATCAAAGCCCGAAAATAGGCTTTCGTCGCCTCGCGAACCGAGTCATCGGGGGTGGTTAGATGCAAGCCCGGTGGGGAGACAAGGAGCCAGTGCAAGCCCACAATTTCCAGCCCATGCTGTTGCGCTAACTTTCGGATGCGTTTGCGCTCCTCGGGCGGGACAAAGTCTGCTCGCTCGGCGAGGGTGAAAGGAGCAATCTCCACTCCGTCGTAGCCAACCTCTCTGGCAAAAGCAAAAGCGTCTTCTATCCACCAACCCTGAAAAACCTCGTTACAGATGGCAAACCGAATCGCCACTCTTCTCTCCCCCTTCCGAGCCAAAGGCTTTCACAAACATTTTGGCACGCTGAGCCTTAACCGGGAGGCTGCCATTGACACGGAAAAGGGCGTGCTATAATCACAACGGCACCGTTGCTAAGGGGGCTGCACCGATGAGCCTAAAGGAACGCATTGACGCCGATTACAAAGAGGCGATGAAGGCGCGGGACGAACTGCGGGTTTCTGTCCTGAGGCTTCTGCGCTCTGCGCTCCATAACGCGGAGATTGACAAGCAACGCCCGCTAACAGAGGACGAGATACTGGGCGTCATCCAATCGGAGGCCCGCAAGCGTCGGGAGTCTATAGAAGCGTTCCAACAAGGAGGGCGGCAGGACTTGGTCGCCCGCGAACAGGCAGAGTTAGCCATCTTGGAAAGTTACCTCCCGAAGCCGTTGACCCGTGAGGAACTGGTGGAGTTGGTGCAGGCAACTATCCGCGAAGTGGGGGCCCTTTCCCTGAGGGACATGGGCAAAGTCATGGCTGCGTTGATGCCGAAAGTGCGGGGGCGAGCGGATGGGCGAGAGGTGAACGAGTTGGTGCGACAGTTGCTCAGCGGCACGGCACCTTCTGGGGAGTGATGGCAAGCATGAGCGAAGGCTCTCCTCTCTCTCCAAAGCGATTTTCTCTTCCCCTGACACCGCGCCCATTGCCTTCCGCACAGGCAACGGGGACCGCTTTTCAGCAGGGGGTAGCGTTGCGCTTACACTTGCATCACCATCACACTAATGGAGGTGACGATCAGCCTCTGTGAGCGCGACAGAGCAACAAATGGCATCTATTGCCGTGCCAATTGCCAATGCTGCTTACCTGCATCCTGTTCTGGGAGTGCGCGATGAGCATATCCGGTTCCTTCAGCGGGAATTGGGGACGCGCATTGTCGCTCAGGAGGGCAAGATCCTTGTCCACGGTCCCGAACCACAGGTTCAGTGGGCAGCAGAGGTGTTACAGCAGATGGTGGCGGTAGTGGAGCGGGGCGGTTCCCTCTCCCTTGCTGATGTCCGTTACCTACTCCACCTTGCTCGGAAGGGGCAACTCAAAGAAGCCGATGAGTTGCTCACGGAAGCCATCTACATCACTGATCGCGGCAAGCGCATCGTTCCTAAAACTTTGGGGCAAGTCCGCTATGTGGAGGCGATGAAGCACCACGACTTGGTATTCGCTATCGGGGTTGCAGGGACGGGCAAAACCTTTTTGGCGGTTGCTATGGCGTTGGCTGCCCTTAAGCAGCGGCAGGTGTCACGCATCATTCTTGCCCGACCCGCTGTGGAGGCAGGGGAGAAACTGGGGTTCTTGCCGGGCGATATTTACGAAAAGGTGGACCCCTACATGCGCCCCCTCTACGATGCCCTTTACGACTTGATGGATTACGAGAAGGTGCAACGGCTCATTGAGCGACGGGTTGTGGAAGTCATCCCGTTGGCTTACATGCGCGGACGAACTTTCAACGATGCTTTCATCGTCTTAGACGAAGCCCAGAACGCGACGGGGCTGCAAATGAAAATGGTGCTCACCCGCTTGGGCTTCAACGCTAAAATGGTGGTCACGGGCGATGTCACTCAAATTGACTTGCCCAAAGGGGTGCGCTCAGGGTTGGTGGAGGTGCAGGAGGTGTTGAAAGGCGTAGAAGGGGTTGCGTTCGTCTATCTGACGGAGCAAGATGTCGTGCGGCACCCGCTCGTCCAACGCATTGTTGCGGCTTATGACGCTTACGAAAAGCGACGGCGCTCCTCGGTCACCGACCGAGGTGAGCAACATGGCGAGTGAGAAGAAAAGCGACAAATCGTGGTGGCACCGAGTCCGACGGCGGAAGAACGGGCGCTCTTTCCCCTTCCTGCCCATTAAGCGAGTTTCTGCTTCCCGTCTCCTCTTGTTCTGCGCCACATTCGTGGCGATTTGGTTAGCCATGACTCCACCGTCCCTGTTGGTGCCTGTGCCCTTTGTGGAAGGGCAGACTTTCCCTTACGACATTCGCGCTTACCGCACTGTCCGCTACTTGTCGGAGGTAGCGACGGAGCAGCGCCGCCAACTTGTTGCCCAAGCGGTGCCACGCCGATACCGTCTTGACCCTTCCGTTGCTGCTCGGTGGGAAGCGGTGCTCAACGAACTGATGGACGCGGCTGCTTCCCTTCACGCTACCCCTTTGCCCCTTAGCGAGAAAATCCAACGCCTCAGGGACCGAATTGGCATTAGCCTCCCCGACCAGGTGCTAAGCATCTTGGTGCGCACCTCGCCTTCCACCCTTCGCGTGGCACAAAGTTCCTTGCTGCAGAGTTTGCGGGCAGAATGGCAGCGTGGCATCAAACCACTTTCAGAAGAGCAAGCGGCTGCTCTTCAGCGGGTGAAGGAGCGGATAGACAACCTGCCGCTTACTAACGATGTGAAGTGGGCGTTGAAGCGGTGCGCAGACACTTTCCTGCAGCCCAACATGGTCTTTGATCCTGTAGCAACAGAGCAAGCCCGCCAACGCGCCCGCGCCTCTGTGGAGCCCGTCTGGCGCACCATCACTGCTGGCGAACTCATTGCCCGCAGGGGTGAAGTGGTGACGGAAGAGCACTTGGAGAAATTGAGGGCGTTAGGTTCCAATGTGCCAGCCCTTTTAGGCACCACCTTTTTGGCTCTTCTCTTCACTTTAGCCGTTGCCTTTTTCCTGCGCTTTGCCCTCGCCGAAATCTTCGCTGACACCCGCCGTCTCAGTTTTCTGGCTCTCCTGTGGTTGCCGAGTCTCCTGTTGGTGCGCTTCCTCTTCCCTCTCGTGGGGACGGAAATTGCTTTCTTGGTTGTTGCCAGCGTCGCTATCGTGACCGCTGTGTTGGTGAGACCTTTGTTCAGTTCCATCGCCTCTATCCTGTTCGCCTTGACCACCTCCTTGGGGATGAGCATGGATTGGCAGGTTCTTCCCACGGGAGCGTTGCGTCCTTTCCTCGTTTCAGCAGGCTTGGGCGTTGCTGCTGCCTTCGTTGCTGCCAATGCTCGCACCCGCACCCAGTTGGTGCAGGGCGGTGTTTTGCTATCTGCGCTCACCATCTTTTTGTCCTTCTTGCTGGGCTTAGTCACTGGGGAAACCTTGACTTTGTCTTGGGGAGACTATCAGCGGTTGTTTTTGTGGGCAGCGTTGGTCGGTTTTGTTCCACCCGCCCTCGTCCTTTCGGGGATAGGGCTTTTGGAGCGCCCCTTCGGTGTCACAACCGTTTTTACCTTGACGGAGTTAGCCAATCCCAACACTCCGCTCTTAAGGGAGTTAGCGGAACGAGCGCCCGGCACTTTCCAAAGTTCCCTGATGGTGGCTCGGTTAGCCCAGGAGGCTGCCCGCCGCATCGGCGCCAACGAGTTGTTGGCGTGGGTCGGTGGGCTTTACCACGATATCGGCAAACTGATGCGCCCCGAGTATTTCGTAGAAAACCAAGCGCCCGGCACCAAGAACCCTCACACCCGCTTGGGACCGAAAGTTTCTGCCCTCGTCTTGGACGCCCATGTGCGGGATGGCGTGGAATTGGCGAAGGAACATCGCTTGCCCCAACCCGTCATAGACATCATTGCCGAACATCACGGCAATTCCCTCATGACCTACTTTTGGGCAAAGGCGCAAGAGCAGGAACAAGGACAATTGGACGCTGATTACCGCTATCGTGGGCAAAAGCCTCGCAGCAAAGAGAGCGCGTTGGTAATGTTAGCCGACAGCGTGGAAGCCGCCGTTCGTTCCCTCCCTAATCCCGACCTTGAGCGCGTTCGGGAAATCATTGACGAAGTGGTGGATAGCAAAGTCGCCGACGGGCAGTTGGACGATTCGCCCCTCAGTTTCCGAGAAGTGCAGGAAATCAAAAAGGCGTTCTGGGAAACCTTCAAGAGCATCTACCACCAACGGATAGAATACCCGAAAGCGGTGGAGCAGCATGGCAAAGCCACCCAGCGTGCGCATAACGGTGCTCAAGAGCCATCGGTTCCCCCCTCTCCCCAAAGGGCTCAAGGGCAAACTGAAGCGAGCCATTGAACTTGTCCTTAGCGGGGAAAAGCAACCTGCAAACATTTCGCTCAGCATCGTCCTTTGCGACGATGCCACTATCCACGACCTCAACCGTCGTTTCCTTAACCACGACTATCCCACCGATGTGCTCAGTTTCTTGCTGGCGGATGACACGCTTTCCTCAGAACGCTTTGTTCCGGCGAAAGAGCAAGTTTGGGGTGAAATCATCGTTTCGGTGGAAACCGCTCATTGCCAAGCCCGCCGCTATCGCCAAACTTTGGAAGAAGAGTTGGTGCGCTTGACCATTCACGGTTTGCTACACCTACTTGGTTACGACGATGCAACCCCTGAACAGCGAAGAAAGATGCGCCGAAAGGAGCGGTTTTACCTCAAGCAGGTGTTCGCCAGAGAGAACAGCAGGGGTTGCGACGCCGAGCGAACGCTTATGAGGCTTCAATGAGCCGAACGGGGCGCAACTCGGGGAGAAAGCGGTGCTTCACGCAAAGGCGGTTGAAAACTTGGATGCTCTCCAAGTGTCGCTCGGTCAAATCGTAGCAGATGCAGTGCCGTAAGTAGCGCATGACGAAGGCTTCCTCCAAGCCACGCTTTTGGGCTTCCTCTGCTGCTATTTCGTCAAGATGGCGCAACCCCTCCTCCTTAGCGAGGGAGAGCCAACGAACCAACCTCGCTGCCTCTTCTCCTTCGCGCACCACCCATGCTGCGAAAACGAAAGGCAGGCCCGTCAACGCCTTCCATTCTTGCCCCAAGTCCACCACTTGCCATGAGGGGCGGGGTTGAACTTCCAGAGCCGCATCGCCAATCAGCAACGCCGCATCTGCGTGGGCGAGCATCGCCTCCAAATTGGGTTCCATCGGAAACAGGGTTGGCACAATGCCATAGCGTTCAGCAAGAAGCACTTTCAGCAACAGCACCGAACTGCGGGAGCCTCGGTCAACAGCAACAGTTTCCACTTGGTGCAACGGTGACTTGCTAATCACTAAAACGCTGCAAACGACCCCATCCGAGCCAATAGCAATGTTGGGAACAAGTCCGTCACCGACTCCACGCAGGTATTCCGCTATGGGAACAAGCCCGACCGAAATCTTCCCTTGCACCAGCCATTGAGACAATTCTGCTGGGGTGCCGAAAACGAGCGTTCCCCGAAACCCTACCCGATGCAATCCCCAAGTCAACGGCACCGCGTTCAAGTAAGGCACAGAGCCAACGACCATTTTGCTCGCCTCCGCAAAAATGGTAGCACCGTCCCCCAATCCCTGCGCTAACTTTAAGTTGGCGTTTTGAGCGGTAATTGGTGCGCTTGCTTTCACAAAGGCGGTGTTTTTTCCATGGCGCGCCGAAGGAACCAGTCACCCATGCGTCGGTTGGACTGGACGGTGGCAGCGATTTCGGGCACCTTCATGGTTGGTTCCGTGGTTGCGGGGTTGCTCATCGGTTGGTGGCTGGACAACCGCTTCGGAATTGACCCGATGGGAAAAGCCATTGGCGTCATCTTCGGGGGCACCGCAGGCACCGTTGAGTTGGTGCGCATGCTGCTCCGCACCCAGAAGCAATAAGAGCATTGAGAGACGGAGGCGCTGATCACTGTGAGAAGCACCCCTTCCATTGACGCTGGCTTTTTACAGCGCACCTATCGGACAACCTTGCTCGTTGGCGGGATTGTTACCTTGTTGCTGTGCGCGACGGCTAATGCCAGGTGGGTGCTCAACTATGCCTTGGGCGTTCTCATCATGGTGGCTTTCGTCAAGGTCACCGAACTTTTCGTGACCCAAACTTACCGAGCGCCTCACGAACCGAAACCGAAGCGCCGTTGGCTGGGTTGGCTGATGGTGGGTAAGTGGCTGCTTCTGGCAGCCGGTCTTTACTTCCTCCATCGGCTGCGTTATTTTGATGGTGTGTTTTTGCTAATGGGCTTGGCGACGCTGCACGCTGTCCTCATCCTCAAAACCTGCGGCATCATGCTGCAAAGCAGCACCACGCGTTCACAGCAACACAAACAACCCAAAAGACACACTGAGCACGATGCGCGAAGGGGAGTGAGCGATTGAATGGCTGCAGGTGAAGTTGTTGCCGGTGGGCATGGTGCAGCCCATGCCGCTGGTCACGGTGCGGGGGTGCATGTCTCCGCGCCAGAGGAAACTTGGCTGCACTTCCTTTACTTGTGGTTCGGCATCCCTGACTGGTTAGCCCTCTCATTGCTCATCGGGCTGCTGCTGGTTGCAGTTTTCTGGTGGCTGTCGCGCCACCTTCGCCTTTATCCCAGTGGCTTCCAAACCCTTTGGGAGATGGCAGTGGAGTTTTTTGAAAGCCTTTGCCGCAGCGCCATTGGACCTGGGGGCGAACGGTTTGCCCCATTGATTGGCTCTTTCTTCACCTACATCCTGCTGCTGAACCTTGTGGGGCTTTTGCCCGGCTTCATGTCGCCCACAGCCCACCCCTACATTACCATCGGCTTGGCAGTGGCTTCCCTCACCACCGTTCACACCATCGCTATTAAAGAGTTGGGGCTCAAAAACTACCTGTTGCACTATGTGGATCGCCCCTTCCCCAATCCCCTGCTCAATGCAGTGTTCAACATCATCACTTTGGCTCCCGTCGTGCACTTGGTCGGGGAGTTCTCCAAACTCATTTCGCTGTCCATCCGTCTGTTCGGCAACATCTTTGGCGAAGATACGGTGATTTTCCAATTCGCCTCGCTGGGGATGATTACCCTGCACGCTTTCGGCTTGCTCCCCAAGCCTATTACCGTGCCGTTACCTTTCCAACTGCCCGTGGTGCTGCTTCACGTTTTGGTGGCGTTCATTCAAGCCTTCGTGTTCAGTTCCCTGACCGCCGTTTACATTGCCCTTTTCGTGGCGCATCATGAAGAAGCGCACGAAGAGCGCGCTGCTCATCAGGCAGCCCATTAAAGCAAACAAGCAACTCTTGCAAGGAGGGATAGATGGATGGGTGCCATTGGCGCTTACTTGGCAGCCTTAGCGTTGGCTGTGGGGCTCGGTTTGCCCTTAGCCGTGATGTTTGCCTCCCACGCCCAAGCGCGAGCCGCTGCGGCGGCAGTGGAAAGCATCGCTCGCCAACCTGAAGCGGCAGGCGACATCCGCTTCTCGCTCATCTTGGGTCTGGCGTTGATTGAGTCGTTGGTCATTTATGTGCTGGTGGCGTTCTTCGTCATCCAGGGCAAAGTGCCCTCCGTTGAGCAAGTGTTGGAATTGGCAAAAGCAGCCATCCGATAGGGGCACAGCACGCTGTGCCCTTTAAAGCGCAAGCATCCGCAGGGGTGATGCCCCCATGATCAGCCCATTGGAAGTTTTGGGGCAAATGAAACTGCAATGGCAGTGGATTGTCTCACAAGCCATGGCTTTCCTCATCCTCTACTGGCTGTTGCGCAAGTTCGCCTTCGCGCCTATTCAGAACATCTTGCGGGAGCGGGAAGAACGGGTGCGCAAAGCCATAGAGGACGCCGAAGCCCAGCGAACGGAAATGGAGCGGCTAAAGGCGGAATACGAACAACGCCTCGCCCACATTGAAGAAGAAGCCCGAGCGCGCCTGCAAGAAGCCATGCAGCAAGCCTACCAAGCCCGCGATGCCTTGTTGGCAGAAGCGCGGGAAAGCGCTGAGCGCCTCCTCCAACGCACCCAAGAGCAAATTGCTTTGGAGCGGGAGAAGTTGATGATTGAGTTGCGCGACTTCGTCGTTGACTTGGCAGTGCAAATCGCCGAGAAAATCTTGGAGCGCCAGTTGGACCGCACTGCCCAACACAAACTTATCGGCGACATTCTGGAGAAGGAGTTGGTGCTGCGCAGGTAGGGACACGGCATGCCGTGCCTTCTACGGATGCCTCACTTGAGAAGGGGGAACTGTCTGCGTGGCGAAAGTCTTAAGCGGCTGGAAAGCCCGACGCTACGCCCATGCCTTGCTCCTGTCGGCTGTTGAAGCAGGGGAACTGGAGCGGGTGGAAGGGGAAGTAAACGCCCTCAATGACTTGCTCACCCGCTCCCCCCAACTCATCAAATTCCTTGCTCAACCGCTGGTCCCTTTTGCGGAAAAGGAGCGATTGCTTCGCCAGCGACTGGACGGGCGCATCTCTGCCATCACACTCAATTTCCTCCTTGCCATCGTCAAGCACAAGCGCATAGAAGCCTTCGGGCACATCGTGCGCGTTTTCAACGAAGTGCTCCGCGAGTATCGGGGCGAAGTGGTCGCTGAACTCCGAACCGCTGTGCCTTTAACGGACGAAGAGCGTTCGCTCGTCGTCCGACGATTAGAAGCCATCACGGGCAAGCGCGTCCTGCTGAGTGAGAAAGTAGACCCATTCCTCATTGGCGGGATGCGCATTGTGGTGGGTGACAAACTTTTAGACCTGAGCCTGCGGGGGCACTTGGAGCGCTTTCGGGAACGATTGCGCCAAGTCTACCTCGTGCCCTCCGCTAAAGAAGCCCTTGTGGGCAATGAGCAAGAAGCATCAAATACAAGCAGCGAGGGTGAGCAGCCATGATTCGCGCCGAAGAAATTACCTCCGTGCTCCTACAGGAATTGCGCGGGTTGGAAAAAGTCGTGGAGATGACGGACATCGGCTATGTCATTGAGGTGGGCGACGGCGTCGCTCGTGCCTATGGGTTGCAAGGGGCAATGGCCAGTGAGTTGCTCTACTTCCCGCAAGCCAGCGAGCGGTTAGGGCGCGAGTTCTACGGCATCGCCCTCAACTTGGAGATGGATAGCGTTGGCATCGTTTTGCTCGGTCCCGACCAATTCGTCCGCGAAGGGGACGAAGTGCAGTGCACTGGGCGTGTCGTGGAAGTCCCTGTGGGCAAAGAACTTCTGGGGCGCACGGTTAACCCTGTCGGGCAACCTCTGGATGGCAAAGGTCCCATCCCCGCAAAAGAGTTCCGCCGCATTGAAGTCAAAGCCCCCGGCGTGGTGAAGCGACAGCCCGTAAAGGAGCCCGTGATGACAGGGCTGAAAGCCATTGACTCCATGATTCCCATCGGGCGCGGGCAGCGAGAGTTAATCTTGGGCGACCGCCAAACGGGCAAGACGGCGATTATCGTGGACACCATCATCAACCAGAAGCGCTTTCACGAAGTCGGCGATCCCGTCTACTGCATCTATGTCGCCATCGGGCAAAAGCAGAGCACAGTTAAGAGCGTGGTGGAAACTTTGGAGCGCTACGGAGCGATGGAATACACCATCGTCGTCTCTGCTCCCGCCAGTGAGCCAGCGTCCCTGCAATACATTGCTCCTTACGCTGGTTGCGCGATGGGCGAATGGTTCCGCGACAACGGGATGCACGCTGTCATCTTCTACGATGACCTGACGAAACATGCCCAAGCCTATCGGCAAGTCTCCTTGCTGCTACGCCGTCCGCCGGGGCGAGAAGCCTTCCCTGGCGATGTGTTCAACCTGCACTCGCGTTTGCTGGAGCGGGCAGCAAAACTGAGCGACGAGTTAGGTGCGGGATCGCTAACCGCCATCCCTGTCATTGAAACCCAACTGGGCGACTACAGCGCTTACATCCCCACCAATGTCATCAGCATCACCGACGGGCAGATTTACCTTGAGCCCGACCTGTTCTACGCTGGCATCCGTCCCGCCATCAATGTAGGCATCAGCGTCTCGCGTGTCGGGAGCGCCGCTCAATACCCAGCAATGAAAAAAGTTGCCCGCCGCCTCAAGTTGGACATGGCGCGCTACTTTGAATTGGCTGCCTTCGCTCAGTTTGCTACCGAGTTGGATGAAGTGACCCGCCGGGAGTTGATTCGTGGGGAGCGCTTGGTGGAAGTGCTCAAGCAGGACCAATATCAGCCGATGGCGCTCTGGGAGCAGGTGATGATTATCTTCGCTGGCGTCAACGGCTACTTGGACGACATGCCTGCTGAGTGGGTGCGCCCCTTTGAAAAAGAGTTCCTGCCGTGGGTGCGGGAGCGCTACCCCGAAATCGTCCGTGAGATTGAGACGACCAAAGACTTCTCCGCCGAAACGGAGCAGAAGATGCACAAAGCCGTCCAAGAGTTCAAGGAGCGCTTCGTCGCCGCTCGCAAGGAAGCGCCAGCGGAAGCAAGGGGCGAAACAGCAGCCGCGTGACCTAAGCGCTTACACTTTCTGCCGACCTGTCCATCTGCCGATTGCTGAAATTTGGAGGGACTGCCATGCAGAGTCTGCGCACTATCCGCCGAAAGATCCGCGCGGTGCGCAACTTGCAGAAAATCATGACCGCCATGAAAATGGTCGCGGCAGCGCGACTGCGCCGCGTGCAAGATCGCGTGGTAGCGGGCAAGCCTTACACAGAGAAGATGCGGTGGCTGGTGGAGACTTTAGCCCCGCACTTGACCGCCGTTGAGCATCCCCTGCTGCAAGTCCGCCCCGTTCAGCGGCGCGGTCTGGTGGTCATCACGGGCGACAAGGGGTTGTGTGGCGCTTACAACAACAACATCATCCGCGCCGCCCAAGCCTTCATGAGCCAAGACGGTGCTTCGCCCTTCGTCCTCTATTGCATCGGGCGCAAAGGTTATGACTTCTTCCGAAAGCATGGGGTGCCCATCGCCCGCCACCGTCCCCAGTTGGCAGTGACAGCACCTTTTGCAGAGTTCAAAGCCGTTGCGGAAGATATCACCCAGTGGTTCCTCAGCGGCGAAGTGGACGAAGTGCACATTGTTTACGGCGAATTTGTCAACGCATTAGTCCAGCGCCCCAAAATTGTTCCCCTTTTGCCCATTCGGGCGGAAAGCAGGGAGTTGGCTCAACGAGCGCGCATTGAGCGCGAATACCTTTTTGAGCCCGCTGCTCCTGCCTTGCTGGGGCTCTTGCTGCCTCGCTATGTGGAGCACCAAGTCTACCACATCCTGTTGGAAAGCCTTGCCAGCGAGAACGCTGCGCGCATGAACGCCATGAGCCAAGCCGCCGACAACGCCGAAGAACTCATCAAGCAACTCACTTTGCAAGCCAACAAAATCCGCCAGTGGAACATCACGAAGGAGTTGCTGGAAATCACGACCGCAGTGGAAGCCATGCGGCGGGCAAGGGATTAGCGGGTGAGAACTCATGGCTTACCAAATCCTGTGGGCGCCTTGGAGGTTGGCGTATGTGACCACTGCCGACAAGCAGCAAGGGTGCATCTTTTGCGAGAAGCCGCAGCAAAAGCGCGACCGCGAAAACCTTATCGTGGCGCGCTTCCACCGCTGCTTCGTTATCTTGAACGCTTTCCCCTACAACAACGGGCACTTAATGGTTGTCCCTTACCGCCATGTCCCTTCTTTGCTGGACTTGACCGACGAGGAACTGGCGGAACTGATGAAAGTAACGCAAATTGCCGAACGCGTTTTGCGGGAAGCGCTAAAGCCACACGGGTTCAACATTGGGCTAAACTTGGGTCGCTGCGCCGGTGCAGGGATTGAAGAACACTTGCACATCCACATCGTCCCCCGTTGGAGCGGCGACACGAACTTCATGCCCGTCATCAGCGAAACGAAAGTGTTGCCTGAACTTCTGGAGCAAACCTACGAAAAGTTGCATCCCCTGTTCGCCCAAGCCCTTCAACAGGGTTGAGCCCAGACCTTCGCTTAATTTCCTGCGTGGTTAGGTGCAAGTCTTTACGAAACCTTCCACGCCACTGGCTTTCGCCAATCGCTTCGCCAACTAAATTGGCGCTTCAGCGAAAAACCCGATGGTCGCTTCTCACCGCGCTCCTGCAAGCACAGCGCTTTTTCTCTCAGGCTACTGGTAAAAGCGGCACCAGCCGCGACAGTAAAAGCGAGAACGGAGAGCGCCAAGCATGGACGAAATTTGGGGCGGTTCGTCTCCCAACGAACCGCAATTCACCCAGCATAATCACTGGATGGTGTCAGCGCTCCCAAACGAAGCAACTCATTACCACACTGCTTCCACAGTGACGATTTGCCAGGAGTTGGCAGTAACGGGAATGCACCCATCTTTCGTGATGCGTAGGGCGCGTTGGCGCTCTTCGTTCAGGTTCGTCACAAACGCCTCCTTCGGCGGGCACCAAAGCGCTACCGTGCCTTTCACTTGCCCCGCGTGTTGGGTCCCGTAGAACCGCACGATAAGGCTGTCTCGGTCTTCCGCTCGCTTGACAGCGGTGACGAATAGGTCTGCTGGCTCTACCCGCAAGAATGAGCAGGTCACAGGCAAAGGCGCATCAGTAGGGTGCTTTTGGTCTTTGCGGCGTGCAGGGACAAGACGCATCGGAGTGGTGAACTCGTGGGCTAATCGCAAGATGTAGGCTTCCCGCCAGTCGCGCTTGTGGAGCACCACCGCATAGCGGAAAGTGTGGGTGCCCAAGCATTGGGCGTCAGGGGTGGCAATCTGCGGTCCCGCATGCCCAGGGCGCGTCTTGAAATCGCCGCGACTGAGCCAGCCAACGCACCGCAGCAGCGTCAGGCAAATTGTGGTGCCTTTCTCGTCTTTCCGAACTTCGTATTCGGGCAACCCTTCGCTGAGAACGCTGATGCCGAACGCACCGTCGTCCACACTGACGAACCGCTCCATGTGATTCGTGGGCTGTGGCGGTTGCGACCAGTTTTTGCCTTCAGGCAAGTCCAGCGAACGCTCAATGATGTGGAAGTGCTCTTCCACCTTTGCCACATCGGTCTTGATGTCTGTTGGGAAGAGGGCGCGCAGGCGATGGTCTTTAGCGTTATTGGTCACGGTCACTTCAAAGTCCACCCGGGGCACGCCGCTAAGAAGCGACACCCGCACTTGCACGGGGCAGCGAACTTTGCGGTCGGAGCGCCGCTTGCGGTCAGGCGTTAGCCCCTCTGGCAGCATCAAGTCGTATTGGATGAGCAAAGTGGCGCGCACAGGTCCGCGCTCCACCACCTTAATGCGTGCCGAAACGCCTTCACTGGTGATGGTTTGCGACTCTTCGGCGGGCGAATAGTCATATTCGTCGCCCGCATCTTCCGTGTCTTCCAACAAATTGAAGCCCGAGTAGGCTTTACCTGTCATTTTGTCCACGACGCTCACCGTGCCGTTGGGTTCAGCGGTCACCCTCAAGAACTCGTTCTCAATCGTGGTGCCGTTCGCGACAATGTCGGTCACCCATTGATAGCGGCGCTTGTCAGCGCGGTCAAGGTAGAGCGTGGTGTAGCCCAAGGACGGAACAGCGGGAGGCTTGAGCAGAACGAGGGCATGGTCGTCTTCTGTGTGAGCGATTTGAACGGGGACGGGGTTGCCAGCGCAATCTTTCACCGTTCCGCCCTCGCGCAGCCACGACAGCGGCACCACCGCACTTACCCCATCGGATCGCTCCCATGGCAGTGGATTGAACACCGCAAACGCCACCCAGTTGTCAGATGGCGCTGCGGACGCCGTGTTGATGCGAGCAGCAATCGTCGTCAGGGCTTCATTCACCAACACATCGCCTACTTGCTGGACAAGCATGTATCGGGTTTCGTTTTCGCGATGGACTTCGTCCACGCTGCACCCGCAAATGTCGTCGTGCGGGTGATTTTTCAGCAAGGTTCGCCACGCGTAGTTGATGAAAGCGTCGGGGTAAGGAGCACCGACGGCGAAGAGGGCAATGGCGCAGAAAGGCTCCACCCACCGCTCCAACAGCGTCTGGCAGCGGAAGTTGGCTTGCTTGAGATACATGCGCGAAGAGAAAACGCCCGAGAGCAAGTAGTGGTAACGCGCCCCGCGCAACTCACCCGAATGCGATTTGAAATCTTTGCGGTGCCGCTTGACCAAGCGGAAGAAATCTTCGGGCGTTCCTTGCACGAACCGAACGCCGTCGTAGTGGCGGTTGAGGTAACGAATGATGTCAGGCAACTCGGGCTGCGGCTCAAAATGGTCGCACCCGTTGCTGATGTAGAAAACGGGCACCGTCGCAAACTTTTGCATCGTCGCCATGATGTTCCTAACATGCTGCAGCGCCCGCTCGTAATCCACGCGGGGCACCCCGTCTTCAAAGACATAGCCGAGGTAGCCAGCGTTGCAATAACTGGTGATTTGGTGGTGGGCTAAGACTTTGCTTTCGCCGTCGGGGGCAACCCACCAGAACTCGCTGCCCAACTCGTCGGCTTCGTCGCCCATCCCGCGCATGAAGATGAAAGTGTCAAGACCGAACCCGTTCAGGATTTGTGGCAATTGGGCGATGTGCCCGAAGGGGTCGGGGATATAGCCCACTTTCAGCACGCGCCCAAACCGTTGCGCGATGCGGTGACCGATGAGCAGGTTGCGGATAAGGGCTTCGCCGCTGACCAAAAACTCGTCAGGCAGGATATACCAAGGTCCGACGAGGATGCGCCCAGCAGCGATGTGTTCCCTCAACTCTGCCTCCCACTCAGGGCGCACTTGCAATACATCTTCCAACACGACCGTTTGACCGTCAAAGGTGAAAGTGAAGCGAGGGTTCTGGCGGACGATGTTCAACAACTTCTCCGTCAACCGCACCAAGCGGATGCGAAACTTTTCAAAAGGCAAATACCATGCCCGATCCCAGTGGGTGTGGGAGACGACCACCGCTACTGCTTCCCGCTGCTTCTGTGTTGCCATGCTCCATCAGCCCTCCTAATCGCTACGGCTTTCCCTCTCGCTCGCGACGCCAACCACATCACGGCAAATTTTAGCAGTGCGCTTCTTGCTATGCTGCGGGCTTTAGCCCGTCGTCGGTGACGCCTTGAGCGTAAGCGTCCTGCGTAAAGCGTAACGGTTGACGGTAGTCGGTCAACATCCGTCGGGGACAAGCCCCGACGCTACCGCCGTGTAGGAAGGGCGTCATCAACCACTGGCGAAAGCCAGTGGCATGGGAGGTGGAGCGCCAGCAACCTTTGTGCTAAAGAGCGATCCCTGACATCACCCCCTGCGCACCCTTAGCGGTTGCGTGGGTGCAGAAAGTTGCTGCCACACGCGCCACGCTTTGCCCGTCACCTCCAAATGGTAGCGCCAATGGTGGCGCAACAAGAGCAAGGCTTGTTGCCATGAGAGAGGACGCAGGGTCAAAGTGTCAATCAACTGGGGCTGCTGCCAGAGAGCGTAAAGGGCTTGCAGAACAGCGTTGGGGAAGACCTCTCCATCGGCAGGGGCTTTGGATCTGGCGCAATTTTCGCAAAGGGCGCCGCCAACGGAAGGGGCGAAAACGACCGCGTCTTGCTCCAAATCGGCGCCACAGAGGGCGCAACGGATAAGGTGCGGCATTAACCCGAAGTGCCACAGCAACCGCACTTGCGCCACCACCAACCACTTCACCGCAGGTGCCCCCGCCTCCAATCGCTCCCAAAACCAGATTACCTCGTCAAACAGACCATGCTCTGTCACTCCCGTAGGTGTCGCCAATTCCAGGCACTCCGCCACAAGGCAGAAAGCCGTCAGCGCCACCACATCTTGCCGCAAGCGGCGTGGCAAGCCAAGGATGCGGTAATCGGTCAAGCGTTCAAACTCGCGCCCTTGCGCCAACCACATAGTAGCGATGACGCCTGTTTGAGCAACGGGGGCTAAGCGATTGGTCAGTCGTTGTGCTCCCTGCGCCAAAGCAACAACTCGCCCCCGTTCTCGGGTCACCAGCACCAACAAGCGGTCTTTTTCACCCCACGCACTCGCTCGCAATACCAGTGCGGTAACCGTTGTGACATGGCTTCGCTGTCGCATGAGTTGTTCCATCTCGCTTGAGCAGGCTCGCAGTCAACTAACTCTATCGTGTTCGTGGCTGTTGTGCATCCTAACGCATCAAAGGCAGCCTGCTACAATCCTTGTTTGGTGATCGGTCCGATGGGTTGGGGAGAACGGTTGGTGCAATGGTGGACGAAGCCGTTGTTTGAGTTGGGTGGCGCGACTTTTTCGGCGGCTTTGCTTTTCAAAGCCGCAATTTTGCTGCTCTGTCTGCACTTCTTTGCCAAATGGGTGGGGCGGGGAGCAGAAAAGTGGTTTCGCTTGCGCTCCGAGATGCCCGATTACACCGCTGCTCTCCTTGCGCGGTGGGTGAAAATCGGCATCTGGGTGGCAGGGTTGTTGGTGTTCGCTGACTTGGTCGGCATCAAACTCTCTTCCCTTGCCTTCTTCGCTGGCGCGTTGGGAGTGGGCATTGGTTTTGGGATGCAAACGGTGGTCAACAACTTCGTCAGTGGGCTGATTTTGCTGGTGGAGCGGACGATGAAGGTGGGCGATGTAATAACGGTCGGCGGCGAAATGGGCAAAGTGGTGCACATCGGCGCTCGCGCCACCCTCATTGAAACGCCCCGCGGCTCCGTCATCGCTATCCCCAATACCCAGTTCATCACCACGCCCGTGACCAACTGGACCCTTTCGGGGCAACACATGCGCTTGATCATTCCTGTCACCGTCGCCTCAGTGGACGAACCCAAGCGCGTGGAAGAACTTCTTTTGACCGTCGCACAAACGCATCCGCAGGTGCTGCGGGAGCCACCGCCGACGGTTTTGCTCACGAAAATCGGTGACACCCTCACCTACGAACTCTCCGTGTGGGTCAGCGACCCGCTGGAAGGAGCCCGAGAGGTGCAAAGTAGCCTCAACTACGCCATCTTGCACGCCCTGCGCGAACAAGGCATCGCCGTTCGGGGTTGATGCAAGGGAACGAAAATTCGGCGCATCCGAAGACGCGCCCTTCAGCAAAAACAAAATCGGCAACCGATTGGCTACGAAAGGGGGAAAGAGGAATGCGCACCATCGTGGTCGGCTTGGGTGGACGGGGACAGCATTGGTTGTATGTCTGTCAAGAGATGCGGGACAGGGTGACGGTAGTCGCCGGCGTTGACCCTGTTGCGGAACGGCGGGAGCAGGCGAAGGCAAAGTTCGGGCTCAAAGACGAACAACTGTTTCCGTCGTTGGAAGAAGCGCTGAGAGCCGTGGAAGTGGATTTCGTGTTGGATGTGACACCACCAGCGGCACGGGAACGCATTGCGGAGTTAGCGCTGGGGCACAACCTCCCTGTTTTGGCGGAGAAAGCGATGGGAGAAGACTGGGCGATGGCGCGCCGCATTGCGGACATGGTGCGCCGTTCGGGATTGACTTACATGGTGGCGCAAAACTACCGCTTCAACCCTTTACCTCGCACCACCCGTCGGCTCTTGGATGAAGGGTTTCTGGGCGTTGTCAACACGGTGACCGTCGGTTTCTATCGCCCTTGGGGCATGGGAGCACACTATGTGGAAATTCCCTTCGCGCTGCTGATAGAGATGGCGGTGCATCACTTTGACACTTTGCGGTATGTGCTCAACCGCAATGCCGTTCGGGTCTGGGCGCACACTTGGAACGCACCGTGGGGCTGGCACAAAGGCGATGTGGGACACACCGTCGTTTTTGAAATGGAAGGCGGTGTCATGGTCACCCATCACGCTTTGGGCTGCAGCAAAGGTAAGCCGTCCCCGTGGCAAGGCGAATGGCGCATTGAAGGCGAAAACGGGAGCCTTCTCTGGGTTGAAAACAAATTGGTTTACGGTCGCTCGCTCCCACCCGAACAAGCCACCGAGCAAACTTTGCCCCTTGACCCAATGCCCTTTGCCGACACAAAAGCAGTGCTCGCTGAGTTTTTGAGCGCCCTTGCTGAAAAGCGGGAACCCGAATGCAGCGCGCAAGACAACCTGCACACGCTGGCAATGGTCTTCGGGGCAGTGGAGAGCGCTAAGCGAAGGCAGTGGGTGGAGTTAGCGGAGTTGTGGCAATCTTGACAACTTGGCGCATCACAACATGCGCACGCCGTTGATGACCAACCGAAAGCGACAGCCCAGAAACTCCGCTGCCTTGCGGCTGAACAGCATGCGGCTCATGAAAATCTCAAAGTATTCAAACACGCTGCCGATGCTGGTGTCAATGGTCAAGTCCAGCGTGATGGCGTGGTTTTCGGGGTCAACGGAAAGGTGGGCGTGTTGGGCAGCGTAGTTGATGCGGTCGTGGATGTCAAAGGCTGCCATGTTGGGGTTGCGGACGCGCGAGCGATGGACATCGGCTTTGTCGGCAATGACTACGGCGGCAGTGATGGGGGAGATGATGGAGCCACCCTCTTGCTCGTCGTGGTTGCCGATAGCCGCCGCAATCGCTCCTGCCTCTTCTGGTGGCATCCCCATCTCCATGAGGGTTTGCAGAGCAATGACGGCGCCCGTTTTGCTGTGCATGATGCGGGAGACCATGTTGCCCACATCGTGCAGGTAGCCCGCAATCGCTGCCAGTTCGGGTTGACGGTCATTGAAGCCCAACTCTTGCAGGATGCGGCGGGCGTTGTGGGCAACCAGACTGACATGGCGAAAACCGTGCTCCGTGTAGCCGATGGCTTCCATCTGCTCGTCTGCCAAGCGGATAAAGGTCTGCACCTTCTCGTTCTGCTTCACTTCTTCCAGCGTTATGAGTTTGGGTTCGGCGATCATTTGTCTCGCCTCCTAACAGCGCCTTTGCGCACCCAAAACTTCTTCGGCAAAGGCAGGGTAGCATTTTAGCGCATATCGTTCCCTTTTGTCGGTGGAGTGGCGTAAAATTTTTTCCGCAAACGGAACGAACTTTCAGCAAGTGCTGAGCAGGTAGGTGAAAGCGTCGCTGTGCGGGAAAACTTTGCGGTGCGCATTTTTGTCGGGTTCATGGTGGGCGTTGTGGTCGGTGGGCTTTGCCGATGGGGGCAGTGGCAAAGCGTGGTGGTCGCCAGCGGGTTGCTGGGCGATTTGTTCCTGCAAGCCCTGCGGATGGTGGTCATCCCCCTCATCTTCAGTTCCTTAGCCTTAAGCGTCGCCCAAATCGGGGATTTGTCCCGCCTGTCCCGTTTAGGTGGTTGGACAGTGGCTTACTACCTGTTCACCAACGCCGTCGCTGTTACTGTTGGGCTCATCCTTGTCAACCTGCTGCAACCAGGCAGCGGTTTCCCTTTGGCAGAAGGCACACCCCCTACCTTGCCACCCTTGAAGTTGACTGACTTGGTGCTCGGCATTATTCCTGCCAACCCTGTGGAGGCGTTGGCGAAGGGGCAAATGTTGGCACTCATCTTCCTCGCACTCCTCACAGGGGCAGCGCTACTGTCCGCTCGGGAAGGGGGCGAGCCCGTTCGGCAATTGTTGCAGTCAGCGCTCACCTTGACCATGATTGTTGTCCGTTGGATTTTGTTCGTTGCTCCCGTCGGCGTGTTCGGGTTAGCGGTGCGGTTGACGGCAGAGTTTGGGTTTGCGGTCTTCGCTCCGTTGGCAAAATATGCGCTCACGGTGATTGTGGGGCTTGCCTTTCACGGTGCCATCGTCTTGCCGCTGTTGGCGTGGCTGATGGGGCAGGTCTCGCCCTTTGCCTATTTGCGTCATTTCACGCCCGCGTTGCTCACCGCCTTTTCCACCAGTTCCAGTTCTGCCACCTTGCCCGTTTCGTTAGAGTGTGCGGAAAAGGCGGGCGTTCGCTCGGAGGTGCGCAGCCTTGTTCTGCCGTTGGGTGCAACAGTCAACATGGACGGCACCGCCCTTTATGAAGCCGTGGCGGCAATTTTCGTCGCGCAGGTTTACGGCATCCATCTCTCCTTGACAGAGCAGTTTCTCGTTTTCCTCACGGCGAACTTGGCAGCCATCGGCGCAGCGGGCATCCCTGCTGGTGGGTTGGTGACAATGCCGCTGGTGTTTCAGGCAGTCGGTCTACCGCTCAAGGGGATGGCGCTGATTTTGCCCATTGACCGCTTCTTGGACATGTTCCGCACCACCGTCAATGTCCTCGGCGATGTGGTGGGTTGCGCTGTGGTGCAACGGTTCTGGCTCAAAGTTGCCCCCGCCAGCGAAAAAGTCGCCGCCACTTTAGAGCAATCGTCGCAGGATGGATGACGAACAAGGGAACGCAAAAGCCCTTGAAAGGGAAGTGAAAGCAATGAAGCGGCGAAATTGGTTCGCTTTATGGCTGGGAAGTTTTTTCGGCACGGCAAAAAACAGCACTGCACCACACGCTGCTAAGGACGCCCCCGAACAGGTCACCGTGAAAGTGTTGGTGCTCAACTTTGACCCTGCGATTGAAGCCGAAGGGAACAAGCGATTGCACGAGGTCTGCGGTTGGCACAACCCTCGTTGGCTGGCGGAGCAATATGCCGCAGACCTAACCGAGTGCAGCAACGGGTTCGCGCGCTACAAGATTGTGGCGTGGCGGGATGTAGATGCCTTCCCTGTTAAAGTGGATGGTTTCGCTTACGACGATGAGACCTACCTGCGATGTTGGCGGGAGCGAAAGGGTTGGCATGAACCTGACGGCGTGGATTATCGGAGGCTTCTGGAAGACTTTTCGCTGGTTGACCTCGTCAACAGCGGAGCAATAGACGAAGTGTGGCTCTTTGGCGGTCCGTATTTCGGCTACTGGGAATCACACATGGTCGGACCGAGGGCTTTCTGGTGCAACTCGCCCCCATTGGTTGACAAACGCTTCCACCGCAACTTCGTCATCATGGGGTTCAACTACGAGCGCGGTGTGGGCGAAATGTTGGAGAACTTCGGACACCGTGTGGAAAGCGTGATGACGAGGGTGTATGGTCGTTGGGACTACAAAGTGCCGTTGGCGCAGATGAACACATGGGAGCGGTTTACCCTTTACGACAAAGTCGCCCCCAACAACGCTGCGTGCGGGAATGTCCATTTCGCACCCAACAGCGAACGGGATTACGATTGGGGCAATAAGCGGTTTGTGTGGAGCACTTGCGACGATTGGCTTAACTACCCGCATTTGAAAGGCAGGAAGCGACTGGTCAACTGCGACGAATGGGGTGGAGGTGACATTCGCACCCATCACAAGTGGTGGCTCAAGCATTTGCCAGCAGCAAACGGCGTTGCCCCTGACGGGAAACTGGCGAACTGGTGGAAATATGTGCTGCTCGTCGCACCTGTTGAATGAGGCTCACCGTCGCACCAATGCCAAGACGCGAGCAGGGGCGCCAGAGCCGTCCCGAATTTTCAAAGCGCCAACGATGATGGTTGCCCCTCGCGGCGGTAATGCCCGCAGGTTCGCCAAGTTCTCAAGGGCAATTTTGTTGGCGCCCAGCAAAATCTTGTGGGCGATGAAGTCTTTGGACGGTCCGTGGTCAATGCTCAAAGTGTCAATCCCCACTCCCGCTACATTGCGCTCCACCAGCAAGCGAGCAGCATCTTCGCCAAAACCAGGGAAGTGCATCACCCCCTGTTCGTCCATGTTGACATAACGCTTTGGGTCCGCCCAACGCTCCTCCCAACCCGTGCGGGCGATGACGAAAGCGCCAGCGGGGATTTGTCCGTAGCGGTTCTCAAAATCGCGTAGGTCGCGGGCAGTAACCAAGTAGTCAGGGCTGCGAGCGACTTTCTCGCGGACATCAATCACACACGCTTCACCCACCAGTTGAGAAGCGGGCACCTCGTGCATAGAGCGGCGCCCTTCCACAAAATGGATGGGCGCATCCAAATGGGTGCCGATATGCTCGGGGCACGAAAAGGCGTTGCTGTAGTAGCCCTGTTCGGGCAACCGAGCCAAGTTGCGTAACTCAAAAGGCGGGTTGCCTGGCCAAATGGGGATGTCGGGATGCAAGGTGTGGGACAAGTCTACCACGCTCCACGCAGGAAGCCGCATCTGCGCCAAAAGCCATCCCGCAACAGCCATTAGCAAGCAACCGACCAAGAAGCCTACGCTAAAGGAACGCATCGGCGCACCTCCTTTCTCGTCGCGGATGCAATTGTCGCAAAATCCGTTCAAAAGTTTCGTCACAGCGCGCGCAGGCGTCAAGGGTTGGCAAGAAGGTTCTTGCGCAACAGGATGAACAAAGTGCGCCATAATCAATGGCGGAAATGGCAGAGAGCGAAAACCAAAGAGCCAAACTCGTTGGGCACGGATTGAAGCGAGGGCGAGAGAGGATGCCAGAGCATGACTTTCCAGAAGAAATTCGGGTGCGCTTCCAGCAAATCCGCCTTAGGAAGTTGCAATGCCAGCGACAACTGCGGATTCTGTCGCAAAAGTTAGCCAGCAACCCCCGTGACTTCTGGACGCGCCGGGAGTTTGAGCGAATGGAAAAACTGTTGGAGGAGTTGGACGAGCAGGAGCACGAGTTGCTTAGCCGCTTGGAGCGAGAGCAAGCAGGAGGGAGCGAAAATGTCACTGCCGAAAGCGACCGTTCTGGTAGCGGATGATGACCCCGCCATCCAAGAACTGGTGCGCCTCACCTTAGAGTCGCAAGGTTACCAAGTCCTGACGGCAGGCAGCGGAGTAGAAGTGATTCGCCAAGCCCTCACCCACCAACCTGACCTCATCATCTTGGACATCTTGATGCCTGAGATGGATGGCTACGAAGTCTTGCGCTTGCTGAAGACCACCGAAGAGACCAGCCGAATCCCCATCGTCATCCTCACCGCCTACGCTTCCGATGTGGGTGCGTTGGTGTCTTGGATGGAAGGCGCTGACGGTTACCTCGCCAAACCGTTCAACCCCGACGAGTTGGTGATGTTGGTGGAGCGGGTCTTGACCAGCGGGGAGCAGCGAAGTGGGGCGAAATGAGCATGGTGCTCTGGGAGCATCCTGTGGAGCGATATTTGGCGCTTGCCTCCTTGGTCGTTATCGCCATCAGTTTGGCAGTTTTGGCAGGTAAGCGGTTGACTGAGCCACCATCGCTGATTTTGGAAACGCCGCCGACCCCTGCTAACACCTCCCCTCCATCCCTCAAAGTGCATGTGAAGGGTGCAGTGCAAAATCCTGGCGTTTACACCTTGCCTTTCGGCGCACGGGTGGAGGATGCGGTCAAGCGCGCTCAACCGCGCCCCGACGCTGACTTGAACGCGCTAAACCTTGCTGCCTTCCTTGAGGACGGTCAGGAAGTGATCGTGCCTTCTGTCAAGGCGCTCTCGCAAGCCCCAACGCGGTTAGCCTTACCGTCAACCCCTCTTGCCCCTACGCCCTCAACTCGCCAAAATAATCCGCAACGACCGTCGGTGGTGCATTTGAACACCGCCACAGAAGCCGATTTGGTTCAATTGCCAGGGGTCGGTCCTACCTTAGCCAAACGCATTCTGGAGCATCGCCGACGCATCGGCGGGTTCAAGAGCGTGGAGCAGTTGCTGGAAGTTGAGGGCATTGGTCCTAAGAAGTTTGAGCAAATCCGACCCTATGTGCGACCATAGCCTGCGACGGAGGTGACCCAAGTTGCGCGTTGTGGTTGTCGGTATCGGTGCCGTCGGGCGCGAAATGGTGCGTTGCCTGTGGCAATCGTCGTTGCCCTTAGGAGAAGAGCCAATCGTGTTGGCTCGCACCGCCCGAGAAGTGACCATTGACGGAAAGACCATCGCCGTCCAAGAAGCCAACCCAGACGCTTTCAAAGGCGCCACCTTCGTTTTCTTCGCCGGCACGGAAGGGGAGAAAGGAGCCGCACGCCAGTTCGCTCGGGCAGCGATAGAGCAAGGTGCCATCGTGATTGACAACGGCTCCGATTTCCGCATGGTGGATGGCGTGCCGTTAGTTGTGCCCGAAGTCAACCCTGAAGACTTAGAAGTGCTGCGCGGGAACGGGACGGTGAATTTGCCAGGGGTCGGCGAGGTGCCGCAGCGGTATGTGGCGAACCCCAATTGTTCCACCATCCAAATGGTCGTCGCCCTCAAGCCGCTACACGATGCTGCCCGAATTAAGCGCGTGATTGCCAGCACCTACCAAGCCGTCTCAGGAGCCGGCAGCGCAGCAGTGGAGGAACTGGAAATGCAAGCCCACCGCATCCTGCACGGGCAAGACCCAGGGGAGTTCAAAGTTCACCCGCGCCAAATCGCCTTCAATGTCTTAGCCGGCGCCAACTGGCGCTTTGAGGATGAAGGCTACACCAACGAAGAGTGGAAGATGGTGCGGGAGACCCGCAAGATTATGCACGAACCCGATTTGCCCATAACGGTCACTTGCGTGCGGGTGCCCGTCTTCACGGGGCATGCGGAAGCCATCTATGTGGAACTGGAGCGCCCCCTGACAGCGGACGAAGCGCGAGAAATTTTGCGGAATGCAAAGGGCATCGTGGTAATGGACGAACCGACGCAACTGCCCGATGGGAGCGCTTACCGCACTTATCCCACGCCGTTGGATGCGGCAGGGCGAGACCCCGTTTATGTCGGGCGCATCCGCAACGACCCCTTCAACCCGCACGGGTTGTGGCTGTGGGTAGTTGCGGATAACTTGCGCAAAGGTGCTGCCCTCAACGCCGTCCAAATTGCCGAGGAAATCCTCCAACGCGGCATTGTGCGCGCATGAGAACTGCGCCAACGCTTCTCGCTGACCAAACCGAATAAGCCTTCAGTCAGTCCTCGTAAAGGGCTTCGCCTCGGTGCAACCGCCACGCGATGCGGAAAGTTTGCTCGCTGGCGCGTTGCGTCGGAGCATGAGCGGCTATGTAGCGGGCAGTAGCGATGAGGATAAGGTGCCCCTCGTGACAATTGCCCCACTCTTGCCATTGCCGCACGCCCGCTTCCAGCATCTGAAAGGTGTGGAAGTCAGCATCCTCTCGCAAGACGGCATGGGCGAGGATGGCAATCAGCGATGGGATGGGATGCCCCAGTTGCAAGTAGCGGGCTGTCAAGGCGGCTACTGTCACGTCCTGCTCCGTCTTATCGCACGCCGTTAAGATGGCATGGCGCAGTTCTTCTGCGTCGGATGGCAAATCGTCCAAAGGGGTGTGCTCGCCAGGCAAGGGAGCAGGAGGCACATTCAGGTAGCGGTCCAGATACACCGCCATCGCCCCATGCCAGACGCCTCGCACGAGTTCGGGTGGAGCCAACTCTCCCATCCGCTTCAGCGTTTGATGGAGGGCGTTGCAGTAACTGAAAGTGTGCAGCACGGTAATCCAATCGCCGAACTCGTTGCTGGTGCCAAAGCGGGCAATGCGCAAAGCCGCCGCGTAGCACAGCGCTTTGCTCAACTCTGTCGGTAGCCGCCCGCTGCGGGTCGCTTCTGCCAACGCTTCCAAAAGGTCATTCGGGTTGTCGCTGAGGAGAGCGTTGGCAAGGTGCGGCAAGGGCATCGGCGCTTTCCCGTTTTGGCGGTTGCGGCGCCCTTCTGTCAGCCATTCGGGCAACTGCTCCTCCGCTGCTCGCACCAACGCCACCAAATCAGTGGGATAACGCCACGCACTGCTCTCTTCGCCACCTCGGCTGGACACCAATTGGGTTGTGAGCGTGGGCAACACTTGCGGTGCTGCCTCCCAGCCAATCAAGTCCAGCAGTTCCATCGCTTTGTTGCAAAAGTCCACCAAGTGCCCACCATCGGCAAAGGGTCGGTCCGTGGCAGCGATGAAGAGCAGTTCTGTCACTTCTGTGGGCGTGGCGCCGTTGGCTAAAGCGGTGAGCAGACATCGTTCCGCTCCATCGCGGTGACGCACCAAAGTCCAGTGCCGCAGCCAACGCTTGAGCCGTTCCAGCGTCACGGTGCTACCTTCCAGCGGTTGGCGCTCACGGCGAGTCGGTTGCCCTTGCAGGTCGCTGGCGACATGGGAGAGCCCTTGATACAACGCCCGTGCCCCTTCCTCAAAAGGCAGCAGTGGGAACAGGTTTGCCATTGCCGTCAAGATGGTCATCCCCGACGCCCAACTGTTGCGGTAGCGGGTGCCCAAATCGGCACCAACCTTGACAATCTCGCGAAAGTCCGTGCCAGCGTGGAGCAGGTGAATGACCGCTTTGGCAATGACCAAGTCTATGCTGTGCTCCATGCCCTCTCGTAACCGACGCTGCCAGTGGGCGCGGACGCGCTCTGCCTCGGTCGGCGGAAGGAGAACGAACACTTCACCATCCCGCACCTCCACAGGGAAAGTCGGCACATCATCCGCCCACAGGTCAAAAGTGCAGCCGCTGGACAAATCAAAGCGAGCGTGGTGCCACGGGCAGGTTAGGATGCCATCTTGCACCGTCCCTCGGTGCAAAGGGAAGCCCATGTGCGGGCAGCGGTTGTCCACAGCGAAAACTTCGCCTTCGTGGTAAAACACCGCGACGGGGCGATCAAGACTAACGACTATGTAACCTTTCGCCTTGAGTTCGTCCAAAGTGCCAACCCGAACGGCTTTTGTCGTCACCGCCATGCCCCTTCACCTCCATTGACAAGGATGCTCCTGTCACGACTAAAAGCATTTTGCGCAGCCGTTCCTGTAAAGGTAACAGACCGTGAGAGGCACCCAAAGGACCCAGCGGCAAATGCTTTGTCACACCGTTCCACCGTGCTTTGCCGTGCGCCCCGAGCGGTCTTTACATGGGAACAGGACTTCGCTAAACTCAAAAAGGGTTTTCAAATGCCCCCGCCCATGAGCCCAGTGGGTCTGGTCAGTGCTCAGGGCTAAGTGTGTATCTCCCACATGGAGGGGGCAATGGATGACGGAAACGAAGGTGCAAATGCTAACATCGTTGGAAGAAGTGATGAAACCACGCTTTCGCCACCTCTTGGGCATTGAACCACTGGAAGCGTGGGAAATTTGGTCTTTTCTCCGCGCCGCTGCCTTCTTCAAGCACCTCCTGCAAACGAATGCACCCGTTCCTGTCAGCCTTGTGGGGAAATCGTTGGTCACCCTGTTTTACGAAGCCAGCACCCGCACTCGCACTTCCTTTGAGATGGCAGCCCGCAAGTTGGGGATGGGCGTCACCCACATCGCTGTTGCCGCTGCCAGCGTGGTGAAAGGCGAGAGCCTGAAGGACACGGTGCTGACCCTTCACGCGTTGGGTTACGATGCGTTTGTCATTCGCCACGCTCATTCGGGGGCGCCTCACTTCGTCGCGCGAGTTTTGGAAGCCCGCGCCCAGCAAACAAACGGCAAAGCGCCGTCAGTGATTAACGCCGGCGACGGGATGCACGAGCATCCGACCCAAGCCTTGTTGGATTTGCTGACGATGTGGGAAGTGTTTGGGCGCATTGAGGGGCTCAAGGTGGCTTTCGTCGGCGACATCCTGCACAGCCGCGTCGCGCGTTCAGGAATGTGGGCGCTGCTCAAATTAGGAGCGGAAGTGCGCTTTGTCGGTCCCCCCACGATGGTGCCGGAGCAATTTGCCACCTTCGGCGTGCGCCTTTGTCGCAACCTTCCCGAAGCGGTGCGCGATGTGGATGTGGTTTACCTGCTTCGGTTGCAATTGGAGCGCCAGCAAGCGGGGCTCTTCCCCAGCGTCAACGAGTATCACCGCCTTTACGGGATGGACTTGCGAAAATTGCGCGAGTTGTGCCCGCAAGCGTTGGTCATGCATCCCGGACCGATGAACCGAGGCGTGGAAATCGCCTCCGATTTAGCCGACAGCGACAAAGCCCGCATCCTTGACCAAGTCACCAACGGTGTCGCCGTCCGCATGGCTGTTTTGTGGCTGCTGCTGAACGAATGAGCAACGGAGGTTTTGACTGTGAAGCGCTTGTCTGCTCAACCGATTATCTCCATGCGGTTGGTTGACTGGCAGGAATACGAAGCGTTCCTGCGGGAGCATCGGGAAGTGGTGATTGAAGATGTCCGCATCCCTTTGCTGGGACGGACGCAGGTAGCGACTTTGCAACCTGCCGATTTCGAGTTGGAGCAGACGACGGTTTGGTCTTTCCCTGACCGAGGCACATGGGCAACGCATCGTGGGGACTATCGGGGCAACTGGGCGCCGCAGATCCCTCGCAATTTGATCCTGCGCTACACCCAACCAGGCGAGTGGGTGCTGGACCCAATGGTGGGGAGCGGCACAACTTTGGTGGAATGTAAACTCTTGGGGCGCAACGGCATCGGTGTGGACATCAACTACGAAGCCCTCATGCTCACTTTTGACCGACTAAACTTTGAGACGGCGAACCTTTACGAGGCGCTGCCTCCTGTGGAAATTCGCCTTTATCACGGCGATGCCCGCAACCTGAACTTGATTCCCGACGAAAGCATTGACCTTGTGGCGACGCACCCACCCTACGCTAACATCATCGCCTACTCCAAAGGCACAAAGGTGGAAGGCGACTTGTCTTGTTTGAGGTCGCTGGAAGAGTATTTGGACGCAATGACCCAAGTGGCGCAGGAGTGCTATCGGGTGCTCAAACCGGGACGCCACTGTGCTATTCTCGTTGGCGATACCCGCCGCCACAAGCATTATGTGCCCATCGCTTACCGTGTGATGGAGCGGTTCCTTCAAGTCGGCTTTATCCTGCGGGAAGACATCATCAAGGTGCAGTGGAAGATGAAAAGCACGCGGGAGCAGTGGCAGCGGCAAGCCAACCGCGACTTCCTGCTCATCTACCACGAGCACCTTTTCGTCTTCCGCAAACCCGAGAAGGGCGAGGATGTCCGAAAGTTCCGAGACAGCATGGCAACAGATGAGGTCACTCCTCCCCATCCGGCTCATCCGAATACACGACTAACACCGCGTCCAACAACTCTTCTTCACAACCGAGAGGTTCCTGCAAAATCACTGTCCCTGCACCCTCAAATTCCACAACGACACAACCTTTCGTGGCACCTGGGCGAAGGAGCATCACGGGTTCCTTGTTGGCAGCAAGAACAACAACAGGTCTGTCCACAACGACTTTTCGCGGCGCTTGGCGCATTGTCGGTCACCTCCAGTAATAAGGATAACGCAGCGTTATGCAAAATGCAAGTCCGTCAGGCAGCAGGAGAGGGATAGGCATGGCTCGCGTTCGCCTTAAGGGGTTACTGACTTTGTCGCAAGTGGCTCGGCAGAAGAAAACCACCCGCCAGGCAGTCTGGCGAGCAATCCGCAGAGGGCTTCTGGACTTCGTTGACCTGAGCGGTCGGACGCTTGTGGTGGACAACGAAAAATTGCGCCATTGGGAACCCAATCGCATCCGCCAGAAGGCGGCTCAAGCCCGTTGGAAAACCCAAAAGCAGAGGGATGAAGGAACATGACAAGGGCGTTAAAGCCGCTCTGCATCTACATCACTCATGAAGGCGTAGAAGTGTTCGTGCAACCGGGCACTCGGAAAGACCCATTGAAGTTCCCTTATGACTTCAAGGTCAAATTCCGCGACCCGCGCTTTGAACGCTTGCGGACACCGCGACACATTCACCTCATCGTTGAACTGTATGTCAAGGAGGCTTACGACAAGGTGCTGACCCATCAACTGCGTGACCACCTGCTTTGGGTTTACGATCAGGTGCAGCCCATCCAAACCTTTCCGCCCACGCTGCAAGTCTTTCAGCCCCACCATGCTCAGCCCTTCAAGAAACTTGACCAAGTGGGCGAGTTTTCCGTTGAGTTCCTGCTCGTTGTCAGCGAGTTGATTTTCATCCAAGAGAAAACGAACTACCCGCAAGGCTCGCTCACGCGTCGGCTTTATGAGGCGTTCGGACAATTAGACCGCTTCACGGTGATTAACATCGCCTTGTTCAGGCGATGACCAATGCTTGGCGTTAGCAAGGAGGACAGAGATGATTGAATTGCAGCAACTCGCAACCGTCGCCGACGCCGAGTTGCGGCGCTTCATAGAAGAGAATTGGGGCGAGATAGTGGCAACCTTCTCCCCTCGCCACATTATCGTTTTCGGCTCGCGGGTGAATGGGACTGCCAGACCTGACAGCGACATTGACTTGATTATCGTTTCCGACGCCTTTGAAGGCATCCCTTTTCTGCAGCGAGTTCGGCTTTTTCACGAGAGAATCCCTTGGCACTTGCGGGTGGATGCGTGGTGCTTCACGGTGATGGAGTTTGAGCGGTTGCGTCGGCAGGTGGGGATTGTTGCGGATGCGTGTCGGGAAGGGTTGTGGCTGTTGCGAGGGGCGCTGCTGCCTGACGAGGAGGTGAACGGCGTGATGACACCCGAAGAACAGGCAAAGCAATGGAGCACTCAAGGTGACTACGACTTAGAACTGGCACAAATCGCCTATCAGAACGAGCATTATGAGTGGGCATCGGTGCTTGCGCAACAAGCAGCAGAAAAGTTTCTCAAAGCCCTTTACATTGTCCGTTTCCGAGCAACTCCGCCACGCACCCATGACCTTCAACTGTTAGCCCTTACCTTGGGTGCTCCGCCAGAGTTGGCAGCCATTGGGCGACCGTTGTCAGAGGATTTCCTTCGTGCCCGATATCCTGACATTGCTGGCGGTGTCCCACATGAAATTTTTGACGCCGCCACTGCCCAAGAGCGCATCCAGCAAGCAGAGCGCATCCGCGACTGGGTGAAAGGTCAGTTAGGGGAAGGCGATGTGTCATGACAGAACAGTTGCTGTTCCAAAACAGTGCCCTTGAGCCACTACGAACTTTGGAGCACGATAGCAAAAGAATCCCGAAGGAGGCTCAAAAGGCTTGGTTGGGTTGAAAGTTGTTGAGCAGATTGCCGACGCAGAGTTGCGCCGGTTCGTGGAAGCGAACGGGGAACGAATTTCGGCTCTGTTCTCCCCTCGCCACATTATCGTTTTCGGCTCGCGGGTGAATGGGACTGCCAGACCTGACAGCGACATTGACTTGATTATCGTTTCCGACGCCTTTGAAGGCATCCCTTTTCTGCAGCGAGTTCGGCTTTTTCACGAGAGAATCCCTTGGCACTTGCGGGTGGATGCGTGGTGCTTCACGGTGATGGAGTTTGAGCGGTTGCGTCGGCAGGTGGGGATTGTTGCGGATGCGTGTCGGGAAGGGTTGTGGCTGTTGCGAGGGGCGCTGCTGCCTGACGAGGAGGTGAACGGCGTGATGACACCCGAAGAACAGGCAAAGCAGTGGCTTGAACAGGGCGACAGCGATTTGCGGAAAGCCCGACTCCTTTACGAGAATGAGGCTTATGACGGCGCTGTTATGTTTGCCCAGCAAGCAGCGGAAAAGTTTCTCAAAGCCCTTTACCTTGTTCGCTTCCAACTCACGCCGCCAAGAACTCACGACATCCAACACCTTGCTGCCACCTTAGGAGCGCCGCCAGAACTCGTGGCGATGGGCAAGCCGCTGACGGAGGATTACATCCGCAGCCGATATGTTGACGCTGCGGGGACAGCCCCTTTCAGGGTTTTTGACGCTGCCACTGCCCAAGAACGCATCCAACAAGCAGAGCGCATCCGCGACTGGGTGAAGACGCAGATGGAGGTGAGTGGCTAAAGATGAAAAGGCATTTGTTGCTCAAAAACGGCACGGTCGTTGACCCATCGCAGAATTTGATGGCTCGGCGCGATGTGTTAATTGAGCGAAACGGCGCTCAAGGCAGAATTGTGGCTGTGGCGGAAAACATTTCCGCTGAAGATGTGGAAGTGATTGATTGCGCGGGTAAACTGGTCGTGCCCGGTTTGGTGGACATGCATGTCCACTTCCGCGAACCGGGCGAGGAGCATAAGGAAACCATCGCAACGGGCAGCGCCGCTGCGGTGGCGGGAGGGTTTACTACAGTTTGTTGCATGCCCAACACGAAACCGCCCATAGACGATGTGGCAGCGGTGGAGTTCGTCCTGCGTCGGGCTGAAGAAGTCGGGCTGTGCCGCGTTTTGCCCATCGGGGCTGTCAGCGTTGGGCTGCGCCACGAGCAACTGACGGAAATGGCAGCGATGAAGGAAGCAGGGGCAGTGGCTTTCTCCGATGACGGTTTTCCTGTCCAAGACAGCGGGTTTTTGCGAAAAGTGTTGGCTTACTCCCGCACTTGCGACGCAATGGTGATTTTGCATTGTGAGGACAAGTCGCTGACGGCGGGAGGAGTGATGAACGAAGGATTAACCTCTGTGCGGTTGGGCTTGCGGGGAATGCCGAGAGAAGCAGAGGTTGTTGCCGTGCAGCGGGCAGTGGAGTTAGCAAGACTGACGGGTGCAAAGGTGCACATCGCCCATGTCTCCACGAAAGAAGCCGTCGCCATTATCCGACAAGCGAAAGAGCAAGGGATTGCAGTAACCGCTGAAGTCACTCCTCACCATCTCACTTTGACCGAGGAAGCCGTCGGAGAATATGACACCAACGCCAAGATGAACCCGCCCTTGCGCACGGCTGAAGATGTAGAGGCGCTGAGGGAAGCGTTGGCAAAGGGCGTCATTGATTGCATCGCAACGGACCATGCTCCCCATGCTGTGGAGGAGAAAGAGACCACTTTTGATGACGCTCCCTTTGGGATTGTTGGGTTGGAAACAGCGGTGGGCGTCTTGTGGGCGGAGTTGGTGCACAAAGCGGGCTTCCCTGTCCTTCGGCTCATTGACGCTTTGAGCACCAAACCTTGTCAAATCTTGGGGTTGGATGGAGGCACGCTCCGTGAAGGAGCACGGGCGGATGTGGCAGTGATTGATCCCAATGCTGTTTGGACGGTGGACGCCCAACGGTTCTTCAGCAAAGGGCGCAACACGCCCTACCACGGCTGGACGCTAAAAGGCGCTGTTGCGTTGACCATCGTGCAAGGTCGGGTTGTCTTCCCGCAACCAACGAGGTGACCCATCGTGCGAAAGGCGCCGTTCAAAATCAAACTGCCCAAACGGCTCATTAAGGCGCTGGGGCTAAAACCTGGCGACAGGCTGCAAGTTATGGTGGACAGGGAGGGCAACGGCGTTGTCGTTGTTGGACAGCAACAAATTTCCATCCCGACTTATAGCGAGGAAGAATGGGGCGAGTTGTGGGAAGCGATGGAAGAAGTGAAAGGGTTGTGGGCGGAACGCGCGGACATTCCTGACAGTCGCACTTATGTGCGCCAACTGCGAGAGGGATGGAACGAGCGGTTGAAGCGCCCCAGTAAAGGAGGGTTGGCAGATGGCTGATTGGGACTTGCTGGACACACCCTTACTTGTAGACTGGCTACGGGGCAATCCCCAAGCCATTGCTTTCCTTCGTCGCTACCGCCACAGGCGTCGGGGGGTGTGTGCTTCGGTTATCACTCGTGCTGAAGTTTTGCTGGGGATGAGACCAGAGGAAATGTGGCGCACCCACCGCTTTTTGCACCGATTTCGCTGGATTGAGATAACGACAGAGATTGCTGACAAAGCAGCGGAATACATGAGGCTTTATGGCAAGACACATGGGTTGACACTGGCTGATGCCTTAATTGCCGCGACAGCGTGGCATTTGGGGGCTCGGTTGGTCACTTTAGACCGAGACTTCTTCCCAATGCGTGATGTTCGTGTTTTCGTTCCTTACTAAAGCGAGGTGCTCAAAGATGGGTCAGGTGTCGTTCAAAATCAAACTGCCCAAACGGCTCATTAAGGCGCTGGGGCTAAAACCTGGCGACAGGCTGCAACTTATCGTGGACGAAGAAGGCAACGGGATAGTGACGGGGCAGCAAGGGAGTATCGCCGAAGAAACCTTTGGGGCGTGGTCGGACTTACCAGAAGACGGGGTCACCTATGTCCGCCGCCTCAGGAAGGAGTGGAACAAGCGTGCTATTGACTGGTGAGCGCGTTTTGGATTCCGATGTGCTTGTTGACCACCTGAGAGGCTATCGTGGTTACGCGGGTTACATTGCTCGGTATGAGCGCGGGGAACTGCGAGGGTTCATCTCGGTGATCACCTTTGCCGAACTGTTAGCAGCGCGACGCACGCGAGAGCCGCAGGAAAGACGGAGAGTGGAAAAACTCGCTTCGCTGTTCACTGTTGTGCCTGTGGATATTGCCATTGCCAGCACAGCAGGGGAATTGCGACGGGATTATGGTCTGAGTTTGCCTGACGCTATCGTGGCAGCAACGGCTCTAAGGTTGGGCATCGTCCTTGTTACCCGCAACATCCGTCATTATCAACGCATTCCCCATCTTCGCTTGGAGGTGCCCTACTGATGACGCATCCGAAAGCCACGCTGGTTTTGAAAAATGGTTCGGCATGCGAGGAGGTGCTCAGGGATGCAACAGGTGTCGTTCAAAATCAAACTGCCCAAACGGCTCATTAAGGCGCTGGGGCTAAAACCTGGCGACAGGCTGCAACTTATCGTGGACGAAGAAGGCAACGGGATAGTGACGGGGCAACAGGGAAGCGTCGTGGACGAAGCCTTTGGGGTATGGGCAGACATGCCAGAGGACGGTGTGGAATATGTCCGTAAAATTCGCCAGCAGTGGCGACCAACCCCTGAATGGTGAGATTGAACGGACAATTGACACGGACATTCTCGTTGACCTACTGCGTGGCGTGAAAGCAAGCCGCGAGTATCTTCGCCTATTTGAATCAGGCGAACGACGAGGAAGCCTGTCAGCGGTGGTGGTCACCGAATTGGTTGCTGGTAAGCGCACGCGTGACTTGAACATTGCGCGACGGGTTGAGAGGCTCATAGCGTTGTTTTTTGTCGTGCCTGTCACTTTTGACATCGCCCGTAAGGCAGGCGAACTGGTGCGAGACTACGGCTTAAGCCTTCCTGACGCTTTGATTGCTGCAACAGCCTTGCTGCGAGGTGCTATTTTGGTCACTCGCAATGTAGAGCATTTTCAACGCATTCCCAACCTTCGCTTGGAGGTGCCTTACTGATGACACATCCGAAAGCCACGCTGGTTTTGGAAGACGGCTCGGTATACGAAGGTGTTGGCTTTGGTTATCCTGCCGTTGCCGTTGGGGAAGTGGTGTTCAACACAGGGATGACGGGCTATCAAGAAGTGCTTACCGACCCGTCATATGCGGGGCAAATTGTGACGATGACCTATCCCCTCATCGGAAACTACGGCATCAACTTGGATGACTTTGAGTCAGCGCGGGTGCAAGTGGCGGGGTTTGTGGTGCGGGAGTTATGTGAGGAACCCAGCAATTTCCGAGCCAAGAAAACGCTGCACGAGTTCCTTTACGAGCATCGCATCCCTGGCATCGCCGAAATAGACACCCGCAATCTTGTGCGCAAACTGCGCGTTCGTGGGGTGATGATGGGAGCGTTGGGGATAGACAAAACGCCCGAAGAACTCTTTGACCTGTTGCGACGCTCCCCCCGCTACGATGAGGTGGATTTCGTCCAACTGGTCACTCTGCAACAGTTTCACCTTTGGGACAACGGATTGAAGCCCTTGGAGAAAGTATTGCCCAAAGGCGACCGATTGCGGGTGATTGCCGTAGACTTGGGCACGAAGTTCAACATCCTTCGTTCCTTGCACCGGCGCGGGTGCGAAGTCATCGTTGCGCCAGCAAAAGTTTCTGCTCAGGACCTGTTGGCGTGGGAGCCCGATGGCGTTTTGCTCTCCAACGGACCAGGTGACCCAGCCTTGTTGCGTTACGCCATTCGCACCACCAGAGAGTTGTTCGGTAAAGTCCCCTTGTTCGGGATTTGCTTGGGGCATCAAATTTTGGGATGGGCGTTAGGAGGGCGCACCTTCAAACTGAAGTTCGGTCACCGGGGCAGCAACCATCCCGTCAAAGACCTGCGGACAGGGCGCGTTTACATCACGACCCAAAATCACGGCTACGCAGTGGACGAAAAAACGCTGGAAGGAACGGGCGCTGTTGTTACCCACATCAACTTGAACGACTTCACTGTTGAAGGCTTAGCCCATCCCGAACTCAACATCTTCTCGGTGCAGTATCACCCCGAAGCATCACCAGGTCCTTGGGACAACGGCTACATTTTTGACGAGTTCGTTCAAGTCATGAAGGCGCAGCGAGACAGCAAAGGGTGATGACTTGCGAAACCAAGTCTGAAAGTTCTGGAGGACGCTGATGGACACGCAAGAGATGCTGACAAAAGCGGAGCAGTTCCTGAAAGCAGCCCGTGTGACTTTCGCTGCCGAACTAACGGATGCGTGCGGGATTGCCTGCTACTATGCTGTTTTCTGGGCGGCTATCGCCATGCTGCACTTCATCGGTGTCAAGCGCCGGCGGTGGAAGCACGGCGATTTGCGGGAGGTGTTTGGGTTGGAGTGCGTGAAGCGACGAAAACTTTGCCCGCCAGAGATGGGCGAATGGATTGGTGACCTATACTACTTGCGCTCAGAGGCAGCATATGAGACAACAACCCTTCCGCTGAAAAAGGCAGAGCGTATCTTACGAAGGACGGAGGCGTTTGTCCAACACGCTAAGGAGGTGTGCCGCCAATGAGGCGGAAGAAATCCCGAGCCGAACTGAAAAAGTTTCTGGAGGAGATGTGCCAGTTCATCCAACAGTTGGAACCGAAGGCACAAATCTTACGGGTTGTCCCACACCGCCGTTACGAAGACGACGACGCATGGATAGAAGTGCTGCTGCCCTACCGAACATGGAACCGAAAAGCCGACAAGATTGCGGACGCTGTTTACCAGCGTGTGTGGGAGATAGAAATGGATCACGGCTACTACATCGGCGTCTCCCTTCGGACGCTGGACGAAATTAAGGCGAGGGCAAAGTGAAAGGCAGGGAGAGCCAGCGGTGGAGGGCAAAGGAGATGGGAAAGGCGAGCGAATTTCTGAAGGCAGCCGAATTGGCGCTGGCGCATGGGTTGACCAACGCTTGTGCTCAGGAGTGCTACTACGCCATGTTTTGGCAACCATCGCTTTGCTGGAATGGACAGGTCAACGGCGAACCGAGTGGTCACACGGCGATGTCAAACGCTATCTGGGATTGGTGCTCATTCGGCAATGGCATCTATGCCCCAAGGAATGGAGCCGATGGTTGGAAAACCGCTTACAACTTACGGCTCAAAGCCGCTTATGGGCGAGAGCCCGTTTCTAAAAGCGAGGCACAAACAGTGCCTCGCTACGCTCCGAATTCGTTCGCAAAGCACAGGGGTGCGACGATGAGGAAAACCAAGAAAGGCTTGCAACGCTTCGTCAACGAGTTGTGCGAGTATGCTCGTCAACTTTTCCCTGGGGCAAGAGTGTATGTGAAGCCGCCCTACGAGACGGAGGACGCCGACATTGTTGTGGAATTGCCCGAGGGATGGAAAGGAGGGATCGCTCGCCAAGAACGCGCTCTCATGCAGCGCAAGTGGGACATCCTGCTGGACACGGGCTACGACATCGTGGTATTCGTTAAAAGACCAAACCGCCGAAAAGCGAAAGGCGCAAAGAAGAAAGCGACGGAAACTTCAGCAACGAGGTGAAGGTGATTTATGCCCAAGCGCAGGGATTTGCGGAAAGTGATGGTGATTGGTTCGGGTCCGATTGTCATTGGGCAGGCAGCGGAGTTTGACTATTCGGGGTCGCAAGCCTGCCGCGCGTTGCGAGAGGAAGGGTTGGAGGTCGTTTTGGTCAACTCCAACCCCGCCACCATCATGACAGACCCGAACATGGCGGATCGGGTTTACATAGAGCCACTGACGGTAGAGTTCTTGGAGCGGGTTATTGCCAAGGAGCGGCCAGACGGTCTCCTTCCCACTTTGGGTGGTCAAACGGGTCTCAACTTAGCCACTCAGTTAGCCATGGAAGGTGTGCTGGATCGCTACGGAGTGGAACTTCTGGGCACCCCTTTGACCGCCATACAGAACGCGGAAGACCGTGAATTGTTCCGGCAACTAATGCAGCAGATTAACGAACCCATTCCCAACAGTGAAGCCGTCACCAGCGTGGAAGAAGCCATCGCTTTTGCTCGCCGAGTTGGTTACCCTGTCATCATCCGTCCCGCTTACACCTTGGGCGGCACAGGCGGCGGTATCGCCTCCAACGAAGAAGAGTTGGTCTCCATTGTTCAACGAGGCTTGGCACTCAGTTTGATCGGTCAGGTTCTGGTGGAACAGTGCGTGCTGGGTTGGAAAGAACTGGAGTATGAGGTCATGCGGGATGGAGCGGACAATTGCATTACCGTCTGCGCGATGGAAAACTTTGACCCGATGGGTGTGCACACAGGGGAGAGCATCGTCGTCGCCCCCACGCAAACGCTAACCGATGTGGAGTATCAAATGCTGCGGTCCGCAGCGTTGAAAATCATCCGTGCGTTAGGTATTCAAGGTGGGTGCAACATTCAGTTTGCCCTTGACCCTAATTCGCTCCGCTACTATGTCATTGAAGTCAACCCCCGCGTGTCACGGTCTTCTGCACTGGCATCCAAAGCGACTGGTTATCCAATTGCCCGCGTCGCAGCGAAAATCTCTATCGGCTTGCGGTTGGACGAAATCCCCAACGCGGTAACAAAGAAGACGCTGGCATGTTTTGAACCGTCCATTGACTATGTGGTCGTGAAAATCCCCCGTTGGCCCTTTGACAAGTTCCCAACGGCGGATCGCACGATCGGCACGCAGATGAAGAGCACGGGCGAAGTGATGGCGATTGGGCGAAGTTTTGAGGAAGCCCTCCTTAAAGCAGTGAGGGGATTGGAAGTCGGAACGGCAGGTTTGTTCCACCGAGAAATTGCTGGTTGCTCGGATATAGCGTTGGAGGAACTCATCCGCACCCCTAACGACTTGCGCCTGTTCGCCATCGCGGAAGCGCTGCGGCGCGGCATGACAGTGCGGGAAATTCACGACCTGTCGCACATTGACCCTTGGTTTTTGGAGAAAATGCGAGACATCGTAGAGATGGAGTTCAAACTCGCCGCAGCCGGTTGGACGGACTTAACGAAGGAGTTGCTTTGGCAAGCCAAACACATGGGCTTTGCTGACCGCTACATCGCTGAGTGCTTGGGGATGGGCGACGGACACCAGGGAACGCGCTCGTTAGCAGAAGCGGAGGAGCGAGTGCGCCAAATGCGCAAGGTTTGGGGCATTCGTCCCGTCTACAAGATGGTGGACACCTGTGCTGCCGAGTTTGAAGCGGAGACGCCTTACTTCTACTCCACCTACGAACCTGACGGGGAAAATGAAGCGCTCCCAAACGAGCGACCGAAAGTGATCGTGCTTGGCTCTGGTCCTATCCGCATCGGACAAGGCATTGAGTTTGACTACTGTAGCGTCCATTGCGTCTGGGCGCTGCAAGAGTTGGGCTACGACGCCATCATGGTCAACTGCAACCCTGAAACAGTGTCCACTGACTTTGACACTTCCGACCGACTCTACTTTGAGTCGCTGACGCTGGAGGATGTGCTGCACATTGTTGAGAACGAAAAGCCTGTCGGTGTTATCGTGCAGTTTGGAGGGCAAACGCCGTTGAACCTTGCTGAAGGATTGCACAAAGCAGGTGTGCCCATCTTGGGCACGGACTTTGACAGCATTGACATCGCGGAAGACCGCGACCGCACCCATTGGTTGCTAAATTCGCTCGGAATCCCTTACCCACCCGGCAAAGCCGTCACGAGCATGGAAGAAGCGCTGAAAGTTGCCCGCGAGGTCGGTTACCCCGTCTTGGTGCGCCCCAGTTATGTGCTGGGTGGGCGCGCAATGGACATCGTCTACAACGAAGAAGAGATGCGCTCCTACTTGGAGTATGTGGTCAGCGTAGCACCAGACCGTCCTATCCTCGTGGACAAGTATTTGGCTGGCACGGAAGCAGAAGTGGACGCGATTTGCGACGGGGAAACCTGTCTCATCCCGGGCATCATGGAACACATTGAACGGGCAGGCGTTCACAGCGGTGACAGCATCGCCGTTTGCCCGCCACAAACGCTCTCCGAAATCGCTAAGCAACGGATCACCGATTACACCATCGCCATCGCTAAGGCATTGCGGGTGAAAGGGCTCATCAACATCCAGTTCGTCGTCTTGGGTGATGAGGTGTTCGTGTTGGAAATCAACCCGCGCGCATCGCGGACAGTGCCCTATCTGAGCAAACTAACGGGTGTGCCGATGGTGAACTTGGCGACGAAATGTATCATGGGGATGCGATTGCCTGAGTTAGGTTATGAGGGTGGATTGATGCCTGAACCGCCCTTCGTTGGCGTTAAGGCGCCCGTCTTCTCCATGGGCAAGTTGTTCAAGGCGGAGATTGAATTGGGACCCGAAATGAAGAGCACGGGCGAAGTGATGGGCATTGACCGCGAATTCCCGAAAGCGCTTTACAAGGCACTGGTGGCGGCTGGCTACAATGTCCCGCTGGGTGGCAAGTTGTTGGTAACTGTCGCTGACAAGGACAAACCAGAGGCGTTGCCCATCGTGCGAGGCTTTGCGGAACTTGGCTTCAAGTTGTTCGCGACGCAGGGAACGGCGAACTTCCTGCGCCAATACGGCGTGGAATGCGAGGTTGTCCGCAAGATTGAAGAGGGCGAACCGAACCTGCTGAACTTGCTGACGCGCAAACAAGTGCATCTCGTCATCAACACGCCGTCGGCGTCTCGGCTGTCGCAACGGGACGACCTGATTATTCGCCGTGCTGCCGTTGAGCACGGTATCCCCTGCGTTACCAGTTTGGATACGGCGCGGGCACTGCTTATCGCTCTTCAAGGGGCAGCCGTCACAAAGGAGATTGAGGTTGTCTCGTTGCAAGAGACCACCTTCTCTGCCCTTGTTAGCGACCCACCTGCGAAGCCTACGAAGAAAGGAGACCCATCAAAGTAACGGCTTCACTCAATCACCACCACTTCGTTGGTCGGGAAGAAGAAGTGGATGATTAGCAGGATGAACAGGATGACGGTGTTGCCCACAATCATGCCTAACATGAAGGGGCGGAAGAAGTGCCACAGGCGGATACCCCCAAACCACATTACCAACGCTTTTGCCAACCACCCGAGGAGCATGCTGAAGCCGTAGCGGTCACCAAACCAAGTGACCGCGTTAGCAGCAGCAAACCCTAAGGGATGAAAAGGCCACCAGAAAAACTGCCACCGCATCCATGTGAGGGCAAAAGTTACGGCAGCGCCTGCCAAAAGGGACACATAGTGCCAAGTGGGCATCCTCAAATCCTGTGCCAATCGGGTGAGGAAATCGTTAGCAAGCCATTGCGGATAACCGCGAGTCCACCAACCCATCTTGGGCACCGTTGTGGTGTAGATGATACGCAAACTGGTTGGATGGCAAACAAGCATGGAGACAACGGTGGATGCCAACATCAAGCCGAAAATCTGCCGTTGGTTCAACCCTTCCGCTTGAGCGATTTTGAAACCTTGCAAGGCTTGCGGGAGCAAGCAGGTGGCTGAGTCAGTCAGTTTTGACCCCACCATCGTCAGCCCCACGATGTTGCGTTCCCCAACCAAATCCCGCCCAAACAAGCGCAAGATGAAGTTGACAGGGTTGGGAATCCAGAAGACGAAAAGCCCCGCTTCCGCCACCATCCGTGCTGTCATGATGCGCCAAACATAGTGGATGACGAACAGAACGATTGCCCACCGAAGGGCTGTGCCAATCCCTACTGTCCAAGCAATGACGCCAGCCACGCAAACGCTCAGCAAAAGCAGAAGGTGGCGATAAGGAATGGGAGTGGCGTTCGGGTCAGTTTGTTCGCCCTTCCACGCTTGAAGCAACACATGCTTCAGATATTGCCGCGCCACCCACATTTGCAGGAGGAACAGCGCAAAGAGACCGCCGATTGTCTGATACTCCAACGGCTGTTGGTGATCTGTCAACCCCATGGCGGAGCGGACAACCATTTGTATCCGCCGCGCGACGAAAGCGAAGAACCAAAAACTGAACCCCACATCCGACGGAATCAAGTAAGTGACCCCAATCATGTCAAAGTAGATGTTGAACGGCGTGTAGTTGAGCACATCCCACGGTCGGCTCTGAAACAAAGCGCCCCAGTTTGGGTAGATGTTGATGTCGGGGAAGTAGGGGAAGTAAAGGTGCAGGGCTCGGAAGGTGTAGACGAAGACGGGGATGGTGAAGCCGAACCAGAAGAGGAGGTTGCGAGCCATAGCGGTTAGCCTTCGTTCGTCGGCAACCTCCACTGGCACTTGCGCCAACGGAAAGGTCAACTTCTCGTGCTCCACCCATTGCTTGCGCAGCAACGCAGCGATAAGGATGTGCGAGAAAAAGAGGGCAAAGTAAAAGAGCGTCCACAGCGTTAACGGCAGCACCCAGGGCTGCCACGGGATGCGTGCCCCTTCAGGGAGTCCCTCAAAGACCCATGTCACCACACCACTGCGAGGGTCCGTAGAAGGCACTGCCCATGCGGGAATGTGTTGGAGCCAGTTCAGCCCTTCATACTGCAGGAGCGCCGGCATGTTACGAGGGCTGGCAAAATAGATGGGCGCAACCAAGCCCAGATACAGGTAGTTGGAAAACTGCTGTCCTGGGATGCCTGTCATGATGAGCACGATGCAGTAGATGAACAAAAGTTCCGTGCGGGTAAAAAGCAGTTTGCCAAACAACCGCCGCCACATGGGGTTTAAAAGCCCCAATAGCAGCATAGGGAAAAGAGCGCAACGGGGCAAGTGCCCCGTCCCGATAAGGTCGTAACGCAGAAAAGCGGAATAGCATCCCGCGACCGTGATGCCGACCACCAGTAGGAACCCGACAACCAACGCCTTTGTGGTGACAGTGGCAGTCTCCTCAACGCGCCGTTCAACGGCAACGCGCCAAGGCATCATCGCTTGCTCCTCGCGCAAAAC
>FWWM01002212.1_pt1 | contig 53893 bp, 50 predicted proteins | sample 2228351 | NCBI WGS metagenome assembly FWWM01 (sample SAMEA103939774, study PRJEB20133) | metagenome | reverse complement strand
TTGAGGTTTGCAATAAGAGAGGGCGGAAGGACAGTAGGCGCTGGCGTAGTTACAGAGGTGTTGGAGTAGAAGATGCGTGATATAATCCTTTTTCAATGCACAGAGTGTAAAAATAAAAATTATTCCACTACAAAGAATAAAAAGAACACGACGGATAAGCTACAATTAAAGAAGTATTGCAGACACTGCAGAAGGCATACTATGCATAAGGAGACCAAGGCTTAATTTTGATTTGTGATATGAAATTTTTAGGTATAGGCCAGTAGCTCTAACGGCTAGAGCATCGGACTCCAAATCCGAGGGATGGGGGTTCAAATCCCTCCTGGCCTGCCAAATGTATATACAAGGAGTATTTATTAATGTTTGGAAGAATAAAGGATTTCTTGGGTGAGGTTAAGGTAGAGGCGAAGAAGGCAAACTATCCATCCAGAGATGAGCTAATTGGTTCAGTATGGGTTGTTATTACCACTGTATTAATAGTTTCTCTGTTTTTGGGTGTTATTGACATGGGATTGTCAAAGATAATCAAACTAATTTTAAGGTAAGGATATGGAAAAGAAATGGTATGTCGTTCACACATACTCCGGCTTTGAGGAAAGGGTAAAGACTGCAATAGAAGAAAAGGTCAAACAAAGAGGACTTGAGGATAAAATATCAAGAATACTCGTCCCAAGTGAGAGGGTTATCGAACTCAAAGGAAAGAAAAAGAGAGAAACTAATAAGAAGTTTTATCCAGGGTACATACTGGTTGAAATGGAAATGAGTGATGAGACATGGCATCTAATAAAAAATACTAACAGGGTAACCGGCTTTGTTGGCGGTACTAATCCAGTCCCACTTCCTGATGAGGAAGTTAATGTTATTTTGCAACAGATAGAAAAAGGACCTGCACCTGTTGTTAGAAGCCAGTATGAGAAGGGTGAGAGTGTTAAGATAATAGATGGGCCATTCAGTAGTTTTGTTGGTAAGGTCGATGAGGTTGATATGGACCACGGTAGGCTTCGTGTAATGGTAAGCATATTTGGCAGGCAGACACCTGTTGAGCTTGCATTTTCTCAGGTAGAAAAGAGCGTAGAAAAATAATAATGATCATATAATGACTATACGATCTATTTTGGAGGAGATAGATGGCAAAAAAAGAGGTTGTAGCACAGGTAAAGCTTTTAATCCCGGCCGGAAAGGCTAATCCAGCGCCACCTGTTGGTCCTGCCCTTGGTCCGCACGGAATTAATATTATGGCATTCTGCAAGGAATTTAATGCACAGACACAGGGCATGGGAGATACACTCGTTCCTGTTGTTTTAAGTGTATACAATGATAGGTCTTTTACCTTTATTCTTAAGACCCCACCTGCTTCAGAGCTGATCAAGAAGGCATTGGGTATCGTAAAGGGGTCTGGAGTTCCCAATAAGGAAAAAGTGGGTACACTCACTTCTGCTCAGGTAGAGGAGATTGCAAGGACAAAACTTAAAGATCTTAATACCACATCACTGGAGGCAGCCATTAAGATAATTAAGGGAACTGCAAAGAGCATGGGTGTTGAAATAAGGGATTAAGGAGGAAATTGATGGGAAAAAAATTGGATAATTTAAAGTCAAAGATTGATTTAACTAAAGAGTATTCTATAGAAGAGGCAATTTCCCTTTTAAAAGATAATGCTATTGCTAAATTTGATGAAACAGTAGATATTGCCGTAAATCTCGGAGTTGATCCAAAAAAGTCAGACCAGATGGTTAGAGGCACTGTAGTTCTTCCTCACGGTACTGGTAAATCGGTAAGGGTATTGGTTTTTGCAAAGGGAGAAAAAGAGAAAGAGGCAAAGGAAGCAGGTGCTGACTATGTTGGTGCAGAAGACCTTGTTGAGAAAATACAACAGGGCTGGCTGGAATTTGATAAGGCAGTTGCTACACCTGATTTGATGGGACTTGTTGGAAAGCTGGGAAAGATACTTGGACCCCGTGGGTTAATGCCTAATCCAAAACTCGGTACAGTAACATTTGATATTGCAAAGGCTGTAAAGGAAATCAAGGCTGGAAAGGTGGAATATAAAGTAGAAAAGGCAGGGATTGTGCATGTCCCTGTTGGAAAGATGTCTTTTGATAAGGAAAAGCTGCATGAAAATGTCTTTGCTATATTAAAGTCAATTGCAAAGGCTAAGCCAGCGACATCGAAGGGAAAATATATAAAAAAAATTACCTTATCTTCTACGATGGGGCCAGGTATAAGAATAGATACATCTAAGTTAAAAATAGCATAACAGGCATTGCCTGATTTTAAATTGTCAGAGACAGTAGGCAAAAGATAGGTGAATAGTGAATAGTTAGGACAACGCCATACTGATTCACGAATGCACCTTGTATTTTTAATGGGAATTTTCCCACCTACCGAGACAGATTTAATGACATGACTGTTCACTTATTGATTGTCTTGACAGTCTCTGGAAAGGAGGAGACGCTCTGGGTACCAAGGAAAAGAAATCCAAACAGATAGCTGAGTTGTCTGAACGATTTTCGAAATCAAAGGCTGTAATCCTTACTGAGTATAAGGGTCTCACTGTTGCAGAAATTTCTGAATTGAGGAGGCTACTTAAAGAAGTTGGCGCTGAGTATAAAGTTTATAAAAATACCTTAAGCGCAATTGCTTCTAAGGGAACCCCTGTTGAGCAAGCAGCAGAGATGTTTGTGGGTCCAACAGGAATCGCCTTTGGTTTTGAAGATCCTGTTGCAGCAGCCAAGAGGGTGCTTGATTACGCTAACAAGAATGAAAAGCTTAAGGTAAAAAGCGGTGTCTTTGAAGGAAGGGTGTGCTCGGCTGAAGATATTAAGGCTATATCTACTCTTCCACCAAGGAATGTACTTCTTGGTATGTTAGCAGGTGCAATGAGTGCACCCGCCTCAAAACTTGTAGGTGCATTAAATGCTACGCTAACACGTTTTATTTATGCGATGGAAGCCTTGAAGGCAAAAAAAGGTGGGTAATGAATCTGTATAATCGAGATAGTATTTGTTCGTACAGAAAAAAAGATATTAAAAAATATTAAAATTTAAAATAAAAAGGAGGAAGGTATAAAATGGCAATTACAAAAGAGGAAGTTTTTAATTTTATTGATAACATGACAATTTTAGAAATGTCACAGTTTATCAAGGAGTTTGAAGAAAGGTACGGCGTTACGGCAGCTGCTCCGATGGCTGTTGCAGCGGTTCCGGGTGTTGCCGCCGCTGCCCCTGCTGCTGCAGAGGAGAAGACGAGCTTTGATGTAATCCTGTCTTCTGCAGGTGATAAGAAGATACAGGTAATAAAGGTGGTTAGAGAGCTCACAGGACTTGGACTAAAAGAGGCTAAAGACCTTGTAGACGGAGCGCCAAAACCTATTAAGACAGGGGTCTCTAAAGAGGAAGCCGATTCTATAAAGGCAAAAATCGAGGCTGAAGGAGCAAAGGTAGAAATAAAATAGCAAGAGAATAGTGGATAGTGAACAGTGAATAGCATTGACGAATTTTGAAAATCTTATATCGCCTGCTATTCACTCTATTCACTATTACAGAGACAAAGGAGAGACATGGGGAAGCTTTTGAGAAAGAGAGAAAATTTTGGAAAGGTTCCGACATTGGTGGAAATTCCACACCTTATGGAATTTCAGAGGAGATCCTTCGAAAAATTTTTACAGAAGGATATAGTTCCCTCTAAAAGGGCTGAGGAGGGTTTGCAGGCTGCTTTTAATAGCGTCTTTCCTATTACTGATTATAATGATACTGCATCAATAGAATTTATTTCTTATTCAGTTGGTGAGCCAAAGCTGACACCACGCGAGGCCCTATTGAAGGGTTTAACCTATTCCGCTCCACTTAAAATAAAGGTAAGGCTCAATTTATGGGATAGAGACGAAAATGGCAATAAGGTGCTGAAGGAATCAAGGGAGCAGGAAGTCTATATAGGGGATTTGCCTATAATGACAGAAACCTGCAGTTTTATTATAAATGGTACAGAACGTGTTATAGTGAGCCAGTTGCATCGTTCCCCCGGTGTTTATTTTTCACCTGATAAAGGCAAGACACATGCCAGTGGGAGACCACTGTATACTGCAAGGGTAATACCTGTCAGGGGCTCCTGGCTCGATTTTGAATTCGATTCAAAGGATATACTCTATGTAAGGATAGATAGGAGGCGTAAACTCCCTGCAACCGTTGTGCTTAAGGCACTTGGTTATACTAATGAGGATTTGCTGAAGACATTTTATCCAGTGGAGGAGATCAGGTTAAAGGATAAAGAGAATTATACGCGCCCTGTAAGCGAAGTTCTTGCAGGGATCAGGACAAGGCATAATATTGTTTCTCCAAAGACAAAAGAAATAATCGTTAAAGAGAGTAGCAAGATAACAAAGGTAGCAATAAAAAAGATGGAGGCTTCAGGCATCACAGAAATACCGATAAGCAAGGGCGAGATTATAGGAAGAATTAGCCTGAAGGATATAGTAGATCCCAATACAGGAGAGATAATTCTTGACGGGAATAAGGAAATTACAGAAGACGTATTTTATAAGATTCTCTCACTTGGCATAGATAAGCTCTACCTTCTGTTCATTGACAATGTTAATTACCTACCATCTCTCAGGGAAACGCTTCTTACTGATAAGATAACTACGCAGGAAGATGCATTGAAGGAGATTTACAAAAAGCTCAGGCCTGGAGAGCCAGTAACTATTGGTGCGGCACGAGAACTTTTTAAAGGATTATTTTTTGATCCAAAAAGATATGATTTATCGGTCGTTGGAAGACTAAAGCTTAATAAGAAACTCGGAATCGATACTCCACTTGACTTGAGGGTATTGACCGATAAGGACATAGTTGAGATAGTGAGATATCTCCTTAACCTGAGAACAGGAAGAGGGGAAGTTGATGATATTGATCATCTCGCTAATAGAAGGGTAAGAGGAGTTGGCGAACTCTTAGAAAACCAATTCAGAATAGGTCTTGTCCGAATGGAGAGGGCAGTAAAGGAAAAGATGAGCCTTGCTGAGCTTGAAGAGGTTATGCCATATGACATTATAAACGCTAAACCAGTTATGGCTGCTGTAAAAGAGTTTTTTGGCTCCAGCCAGTTGAGCCAGTTTATGGACCAGACAAATCCCCTTTCAGAGATAACTCATAAAAGGAGATTGTCTGCCCTTGGACCAGGTGGGTTGACAAGGGAGAGGGCAGGCTTTGAGGTAAGAGATGTTCATCCGACTCATTATGGAAGGATATGCCCTATTGAGACTCCAGAGGGTCCGAATATAGGCCTCATTACATCCTTGGCTTCTTATGCTAAGATCAATGATTACGGCTTTATAGAGGCTCCGTACAGAAAGGTTGTAAATGGCAGGGTAACAAAAGAAATAGAATATTTATCAGCCTTAGAAAGCGAGGATTATATTATCGCTGAGGCCACATCTCCTGTCGATAAGGATGGCAGGCTTATAGGTATGGTTTCTGCAAGGCATGGTGAAGATTTTAAGATAGTGTCGCCTGAAGAAGTTCAATATATGGATGTCTCTCCAAAGCAAATAGTTGGAATATCAGCGGCTCTTATTCCATTTCTCGAAAACGATGACGCTAATAGGGCACTTATGGGATCAAATATGCAGAGGCAGGCAGTACCTTTATTGAGGTCTGAAGCGCCTATTGTTGGTACCGGTGTGGAGTATGTTGCTGCAAGGGATTCGGGATGGCTCGAGATAGCAAAGAGGGCAGGTATTGTTGAAAGGGTTGACTCGTCAAAGATCGTTGTGAGGGTTACAGAAGATGAAGGTGGAGTTGATATATATAATTTAGTAAAGTTTCAGAGATCCAATCAGGGAACATGTATGAATCAAAAGCCTATTGTCAATGTAGGTGATTATGTTGAGAGGGGTGACATTCTTGCTGATGGACCTTCAACAGATATGGGTGAATTGGCAATGGGCAAGAATGTGGTTGTGGCGTTTATGCCGTGGGGTGGATATAACTTTGAGGATGCAATACTTATCAGCGAAAGGCTCGTAAAGGATGATGTCTTTACATCTATTCATATTGAGGAGTTTGATGTAGAGGCAAGAGATACAAAGCTCGGTCCTGAGGAGATTACGAGGGATATTCCTAATGTCAGCGAAGAGGCATTAAGAGACCTCGATGAGAGCGGTATAATAAGAATCGGTGCAAGTGTGAGACCAGGCGATATACTTGTTGGCAAGGTTACCCCAAAAGGTGAAACTACATTGACTCCAGAAGAAAAATTATTGAGGGCTATCTTTGGCGAAAAGGCTGAAGAGGTCAAGGAAAGTTGTTTATATGTCCCGCCAGGGATAGAGGGTACAGTTGTGGACGTGAGGGTGCTTTCGAGAAAGGGATTAGAAAAGGATGCACGGACAAAAAGTATTGAACAGGATGACATAAAAAAACTTCAGGAAGATATGGAAGAGGAGGTCAGGGCTGCAAAGCAGGAAAAATTTGACAGAATCAGAAGACTTTTAATTGGTAGCAAGCTATCTGAAGATCTCAAAGACCCGAAAAAGAGGGAATTGATATGTGCAAGGGGTAAGAGGCTTACAGAAGAATATCTAAGCATGGTCAAGGATGAGTATCTAACAAAGATAAAGATAGAAGATGTAGATATAAAAAGTAAGATAGATGCTGTGAATAACGAGATTAGCAGCAGGATAAAGTATATAGAGGCTCGCTATCAAGAGAAGATCGAAAGGATAAAAAGGGGAGATGAATTGCCTCCTGGTGTTAACAAGATTGTTAAGGTATTTATCGCTACCAAGAGGAAGATAAATGTCGGTGATAAGATGGCAGGAAGACATGGTAATAAGGGAGTTGTATCCATGATAATGCCTGAAAATGACATGCCTTACCTGCCTGATGGCACGCCTGTGGATATAGTCCTTAATCCCCTTGGTGTGCCTTCAAGAATGAATGTCGGTCAGATACTGGAATCACATTTAGGTTGGGCTGCAAGGGCATTAGGCATTCATGTCTCAACGCCAGTATTTGAAGGTGCAAAGGAAAAAGAGATAAAGCAATTGCTCAAAAAGGCAGGACTTCCGACCTCAGGGCAGACTATTCTTTATGATGGGAGGACTGGCGAACCATTCGATAGACCTGTAACTGTTGGCTGTATGTATATGTTTAAACTCCACCATCTTGTTGCTGACAAGATTCATGCGCGTTCAATAGGTCCTTACTCCCTTGTGACCCAGCAGCCGCTTGGTGGTAAGGCACAATTCGGAGGTCAGAGGCTTGGAGAAATGGAGGTATGGGCACTGGAGGCTTATGGTGCTGCGCATACATTGCAGGAATTCCTAACAGTAAAGAGCGATGATTTTAGCGGAAGGTCAAGGATGTACGAGGCGATTGTTAAAGGGGATCCTGTTTTAGAACCAGGCATTCCAGAGTCTTTTCATGTATTAATAAAAGAGCTCCAGAGTCTTGGGCTTGATGTTGAGCTTCTGGAGAAAAAGAGAAAAACGGAGGATTAAAATTGGTAGAAGATATTTATGCCCTCTTTCAGAAATCAAAAAATCCAAAGGATTTTAATGCTATAAGAATAAAGCTTGCATCTCCTGAAAAGATAAGGGAGTGGTCTCACGGGGAAGTAAAAAAGCCAGAGACCATAAATTATCGAACCTTTAAACCAGAAAATGATGGTCTTTTTTGCGCGAAGATATTTGGACCTGTAAAAGACTGGGAGTGCCTTTGCGGAAAGTATAAAAGAATGAAGCACAGGGGCGTTATATGCGATAAATGCGGTGTTGAAGTTATCCAGGCAAAGGTAAGAAGGGAGAGGATGGGTCATATAGAGCTTGCTACCCCAGTTGCCCATGTCTGGTTTTTGAGGGGAGTGCCAAGCAGGATAGGGATGCTTCTTGATTTATCAGTAAGGCATCTCGAGAGGGTTTTGTATTATGAGACTTATATTGTTATAGACCCAGGGGATACCCCCTTGAAGGAAAAGGAACTTCTGTCAGAAGAGGAATATAAAAAGAAACTCTCTGAATTTGGTAGCAGATTTAAGGCAGGGATGGGTGCTGAGGCTATAAGGGAGCTTCTAAAAAGGATCGACTTGGAGGCATTGTTAAAAGAGTTGCAGGAGAAAATAGACTCTGCTGCATCTACGGGTTTAAAGAGGAAACTTACAAAAAGGATAAGGCTGGTAGAGGCATTTCTGAAATCTGGTAATAAACCTGAGTGGATGATAATGGATGTTATACCTGTTATCCCCCCTGATCTTAGGCCACTTGTACCACTTGAGGGAGGTCGATTTGCAACATCTGACCTAAATGACCTTTACAGGAGAGTTATAAATAGAAACAACAGGCTCAAGAGGCTAATGGAGTTAAAGGCACCGAGCGTTATATTAAAAAATGAAAAAAGGATGCTTCAGGAATCTGTCGATGCCCTCTTTGGCAACAGCAAGAGAACAAAGGCATTGAAGGCTGGAGGGACAAGACCACTTAAGTCATTGAGTGACATGATAAAGGGAAAGCAGGGACGTTTCAGGCAGAACCTGCTCGGCAAGAGAGTTGACTATTCTGGACGCTCTGTAATAGTCGTTGGTCCTGAACTCGAACTGCATCAATGTGGTATTCCCAAGCTTATGGCTCTTGAGCTCTTTAAGCCTTTTGTTTTTAATAAACTTGAGGAAAAGGGTCATGCTACTACAATAAAGCAGGCAAAGAGGCTTGTTGAAAAAGAAGACCCGAGGGTCTGGGATGCATTGGAAGAGGTTATTCAGGAACATCCTGTTTTGCTGAACAGGGCACCAACCCTACATAGGCTCGGAATTCAGGCCTTTGATCCTGTGCTTGTCGAAGGGAAGGCAATAAAATTACATCCACTTGTATGCACAGCATTCAATGCAGACTTTGATGGCGACCAGATGGCAGTTCATGTACCTCTTTCTATCGAGGCTCAGATAGAGGCAAGGGTTCTTATGTTATCTGTAAATAATCTACTTTCTCCTGCAAATGGGAAGCCTATAGTTGTTCCTACTCAGGATATGGTTCTTGGCATCTATTATTTGACAAAGCAGAAAAGCGGGGCAAAGGGAGAAGGCAAGATTTTTTCTGACCCTGAAGATGTTCGTGCAGCGTATGATGCTGGATTGGTGGATGTTCATGCATTAATCAAAGTAAGAATTGATAAAGAAATTGTTGAGACTACTGTTGGAAGGGTTATCTTTAATGAAATAGTGCCTAAAGATATCCCATTTTCAATGGTAAATAAGGAACTTACAAAGAAGGAACTGGGTAAGCTTATAGAGTATATACATAAGAGTCTTGGTAAGAGAGAAACAGTTGTATTTTTAAATAAACTCGAGAGGTTGGGGTTTGTCTATGCTACAAAATCTGGTATCTCTATATGCATTGATGATATGCATGTACCCTCCAAAAAATCAGAGTTAATAAAAGAGGCAGAGCAAGAGGTTATAGAGGTACAGAGGCAATATGCAGACGGCCTTATAACACAGGGTGAGAGGTATAATAAGGTCATAGACATTTGGGCAAATGTCACAGAAAAGGTCGCAGACGAAATGATGAAAGAGCTTGGTGCGGAAGATGGCAAGCCTTTAAGCGAGGAAGAGCTTAAAGAAAGAAGGGCATTTAATAGTATCTTTATGATGGCTGACTCAGGCGCAAGAGGAAGTGTTGCCCAAATAAGGCAGCTTGCTGGAATGAGAGGTCTTATGGCAAAGCCTTCGGGAGAGATCATCGAGACGCCTATTACAGCAAACTTCAGGGAAGGTCTTACTCCCGTGCAGTACTTCATCTCAACTCATGGCGCCAGAAAGGGACTTGCTGATACAGCACTCAAGACAGCAAATGCCGGTTATCTGACCAGAAGGCTTGTAGATGTTGCACAGGATGTTATTTTAACAGAAGAGGACTGCGGAACCAGAGAAGGCATAATAGTCTCGTCTTTGATTGAGGGTGGCGAAATAATTCAACCATTGGAAGAGAGGATATTTGGAAGGACTGCTGCTGAGACATTGAAGGATCAGGACAATAAGTTAATAGTCAATAAAAACCAGATTATAGATATTGATGCAGCTAAGAAGATAGTGGATGCCGGGATTGATAAGGTAAAGATAAGATCTGTTCTGACCTGTGAGTCAAAGTCAGGGGTATGCTCGAAGTGTTACGGCCTGGATCTTGCAAGAGGCGAGAATATCGAGATAGGAGAGGCTATAGGCATAATTGCCGCTCAATCGATTGGTGAACCTGGTACCCAGCTTACGATGAGGACTTTTCATATAGGTGGTGCAGCAACAAAGGTTATCGAGCAGGCAACGCATGAGGCTAAAAATTCGGGTTATGTCAAGTTTATAGATGTAAATGCTGTTAAAAACAAAGAGGGTGTCTTTGTTGTTCTAAATAGAAACGCTCGCATAGCAATTGTTGATAAATCAGGAAGAGAAAAAGAGAAGTACGACTTGGTCTATGGTGCAAGGATACTGGTTGATGATAAAAGTAGGGTTGAAGTAGGTCAGAAGTTGGTGGAGTGGGATCCCTATTCAACACCTATTTTGACCGAAATCGGAGGAAAGATTGCGCTTGGAGATATTGTTGAAGGGGTAACATTTAAAGAAGAGGTTGACGAAACTACAGGGCTTGCTCACAAGGTTATAATTGATTATCCACCGAATATGAGGCCAAGGATTTCGATTAAGGATGAACAGGGTAGGACAGCAAAGATTCCCGGGACGAATAATCTTGCTCGCTATTTGCTTCCATCAGGTGCCCATATGCTTGTAGAAAAGGGTGACATTGTGATGCCAGGAGACATTTTAGCAAAGATACCGAGAGAGACCACAAAGACCAAGGATATTACAGGAGGACTTCCCAGGGTAGCAGAGCTTTTTGAAGCAAGGAAGCCAAAGGAGCAGGCAATAGTGACAGAAATAGACGGTATTGTCGAGTTTAGGGGGGCTCACAAGGGAATGAGAGTTGTAGTTGTAAGGAGTGGAGAGGACTTCAGGGAATACATGATTCCTAAGGGTAAACATGTTACTGTCAGAGAAGGCGATTGGGTAAAGGCTGGCGAGCCTTTAATGGATGGGGCTGTCAATCCACATAGCATTCTGGATATCTTAGGACCAAAGGCACTTCAGAGATACTTAGTTGATGAGGTCCAAAAGGTTTATAGACTGCAAGGTGTGTCGATTAATGATAAACATATAGAAGTTATTGTCCGACAGATGATGAGGAAGATTCGTATCGAAGAACCAGGCGATACGACATTCCTTATTGGAGATGAGGTTGATATTACCAAATTCTCTGAAGAAAATCATAAAGTGGTAGAAAAAGGTGGCACACCTGCAAAGGGCAGACCATTATTGCTCGGTATTACAAAGGCATCTTTGGCTACTGAGAGCTGGGTATCTGCTGCATCATTTCAGGAGACAACGAGGGTTCTTACAGAGGCTGCATTGGAAGGGGCAGTTGATGAATTGAGAGGTCTAAAAGAAAATGTGATAATGGGAAGAGTTATCCCTGCTGGCTCTGGCATGTCTTTATACAAGGACACCTTTGTAAAGGGTGACTTTTATTCAATGCAGATTGAGAAGGATGTCACTTCAGAGGAAGAGCTGAATTGATCAATTCATCATAATATCTTTTTGGCAGCGGGGCAATTAAACAAATATTATGTCTCGCTGCTTTGATTTTTATGTATCAAAGACCCAGATTTGTTGCAGACTCCATGCTTGGAAGCCTTGCAAAATGGCTCAGGATATTGGGTTTTGATACATTATATTTTAAGTCTATAGATGATAATGAGCTAATAAAAATTGCCAAACAGGAGCATAGGATGCTCCTTACGATGGATTCAGGTCTTGTTAAAAGAAAGAAGATTGATGAGTATATTCTAATAACTTCTAATGATTTATCTGAGCAGCTAAAAGAAGTTTTGAGGTCTTTACCTTTTGTCGTGGCTTCATATTCTTTTTTACGCTGTCCAAGATGTAACGGTGAGATAGCATACATTAGCAGAGAGCTTGTAGCTGATGATATTCCAGAGTATATATTTCTTAATTTTGACTCTTTTTTTAAGTGCACTAACTGCGGAAAGATTTACTGGGATGGCTCTCATAAGAAGACTATAGATGCAAGGCTTCGTGAGATATTAGAAGAAGTAAAAAATAAAGGTTGAGCTTTTATGAGAAGGCGAACAGACATATCAGAAACCTTGTTGCGTATTTTTGAGCATCTAAAAGGTGCTCTTCTTGCCGGTATTGTAATAGTAGCTATTTTGGGAATAATGGTTGGATATCGCTATTACCGATACTCTCAGGAAGACCCTCAATATTGTGCATCATGCCATCTAATGAAAGAGGCTTTTACGGAATGGCAGAAGGGAAGGCATAGAGATATTGTATGCCAGAGGTGTCATCAGTTAAGCATCCTCGAACAGAATCAGCTTCTTGTTGCTTATGTTGTAAAGGGTGGCAAACAGAGATTTTCTCAGACACACGGTCGTAAGAAGCCATGGAATGCTTGCAAAAAATGCCATATAGAGGAAGTGGCACAGGGATCGATAACTCTTAACAAATCCTACGGGCATGCATTGCATGTATTTATGCAGCAAATTGAGTGCAGGACTTGTCATAAAGGTACAGTCCACGATTTCCATCCTAATGAAAAGGCATGCCAAGGCTGCCATAAGGACAGGGGTGTTCATGGAATAGGGATGGAGGCTTTTTCATGTCTTAAGTGCCACTCATTTTCAGAAAAAACTCCCTCAATGATACCGAGAGACAGGTGTATAAAATGTCATTCTCATATTCCAAAAACAGGACCTATGTCTAATCTATTATGTCATGAGTGTCATAAGCCCCATGGTCAGATAAAACCAACATCAAATGTCTGTATCAGCGAATGTCACAGTAATGAGGCATCAGTTGGACAGCATGGACTTCATATTAAAGTAGGGCTTGACTGTCTTTATTGTCATAAACCTCATTCATGGCGAGTTGGTAAACAAAAGGCGAGGATAATTTGCACAAAGTGCCATCAATATAAAGAACCAGAGGTTTTTATTTATTAAATTTTTATAATCTCACAATGTGCACGGAACAGGATATGCAGGGGTCATAGCTTCTTATTATCTTTTCGCACCCTCTTTTTATAAAATCAGTGGTACTGTCAATATTATTCTGCAAAAAGGCATATATGTCTTTTTCTATGTGTGCAAGATTCTGGGAGGTAGGGGGGATGATGGTGCATTTACTAATATTGCCTTTATCATCAACTATGTATCTATGTAAGAGGATTCCTCTCGGTGCCTCTGTTATCCAGACAGCATCTCCCTGGGCCGGTGAATAATTAAGAGATGCATTATCTGGTTCCTCATATTCTTTTACAATCCTGATTGCCTCATGAAATGCGTATGACAACTCCACTGCCCTTGCAATTATAGACATCTGAGAGTTTGTTATAGGGATGGATATGCCGGATTCTTTTATGGCAGTTTTAATATCTGAAGGCAGTTTATCGTAATTAAGGTTTAATCTTGAAATAGGTCCAACAATATATGGACTTACGGATGAGTCCCTTTTGATGCCTGTATAGAGAGAAGTCGAATGTTCTGTCTGGTATTCCTTAACAGAGTTTATAAGATCATCCATACTTACAGATAGTCCCTTATTAGATATTACAGAGCCATAGTTCATTGGGTATTCATCTGGATGGCTTAGAGAAACATACTCGGTATCCCATGAATTATTGTTAAATGGTAGGTTGGCTGCCCATTTGATCTCTTTTATGGATTCTTCGAAAGCCTTTTCTAATTCAGGCAACATCTGTTTGAGAGATCTTTTGTTAGGTATTTTATAAAAACCTCCAACCTTTACAGATACTGGATGCACAGACCTTCCACCAATCACGGCAAGTATTTGATTTCCGAGTCTCTTGAATGTGAGACCCTTCACTGCAATTTTCAGGTACTCCCTCGATGCCCATGCGCTTTCAAGCCCAAAGAAGTCAGGTCCATTTAGAAGATATATATGAAGTGCGTGGCTTTCGATCCATTCTCCACAATACATTAGCCTCCTTAATTGTTTAATTGGTCTTTCTACTTCTATGCCAAAGATTTTTTCGATTGCGTGAACCGAGCTCATCTGGTATGCAACAGGACATATTCCGCATATGCGGGCAGTAAAATCTATTGCATCGTAATATGGTCTTCCGATCAGAAAAGATTCAAAAAATCTTGGTGCTTCAAATATCTTAAGGTATAGCCTCTGAATTTTTTTGTTTTCAATTTCGATAAAAAATCCACTTTCCCCTTCCACTCTCGATAGATAATCGACTTTTATCTTTTTGCCCATATCTTTTTTCTCCATTATTCTGTACTATGTATCCGCATTTTTCTGTAAGCATATGTATTCATTTTGTCCAGTAAAAGATTACTCTCTTTTTGTGAGATGCCCATTTTTTGAAACTGTCCCAAAAGGGATTCTATGTTAGCACCCTCTTTAGGCCCAAAACATCCATAGCAGGGTCTATTTAGGGACGGACAAATAACTCCGCATCCTGCAAGTGTTATTGGTCCAAGACATGGCTCTGACTTTGAAACGAGGATGCAGGGGATTCCTTCCCTTTTACACTCCATGCATAGACTATATTTTGGGATGCCAGGTTTTTTTCCTATTAAGAGGGATGTGAATACCTCTGACAGTGAGTGAGTGCTGATGGGGCATCCCCATAATTCATAGTCGACATGAATGTGATCCGATATGGGAGTGGATGATGGAAGTGCCTTGATGACTTCGTGTTGAGGATATACATTTTTTTTGTAGGTTGAAATGTTTGCCCAATTCCTCAATGCCTGAAGTCCTCCTGATGTAGCACATGCTCCTATTGTTATTAAAAATCTTGTCCTTTTTCGAATCTCGACTATCTCCTTTTTCTGCCATTCTGTTGATATCGAGCCCTCAACAATAGATATATCAAAATCTCCTCTTAACGGCTTATCGGTTGCCTCCTTAAAATATGCTATTTCATAAAAGTCTATGATGTTTAAAAGCTCTTCCTCCATATTAAGGATAGACAGCTGGCAACCGTCGCACGAAGTGAATTTAAATATCCCTATTCTGGGCTTTTTCATATAAACTCCTCTAAATCTCTTTAAGTCCGAGAAGGTTTTCGATATCGCTAAACCTGAATACCGGACCGTCTTTGCAGACAAATTTAGGACCAAAAAAACAATGACCGCAAGTCCCCATACCGCAGTTCATATTTCTTTCCATGGATAAAAATATCTTTTCTGCAGGCACTCCTCTTATTATTAATTCCTTTGTTGTTGACTGCATCATCACCTCTGGTCCACAAATCAATGCAAGGCTGTTCAGGGGATCAAAGCTAAGTTTATCAAAGAGTTTTGTTATGTACCCGACCTCTCCCCTCCAATATTCTTCCGGGTCTGCCTTGTCAACAGAGAGATATATATTAAAGAAGTCTTTGTATTCTGGGAATTCATCTCTAAATATTATGTCTTTTGGTGTCTTTGCCCCATAGAGTATGATCCTGTTTCTATTAGCGATTCCCTTTTTTGAACCCTTATGTCTGATGTCCGCAATGACCTGCCTTATAACAGACCTCAGGGGTGCTATACCAAGACCTCCAGCAATAATGAGTAGATCCCTATGCTCAAACTCTTCGATTGGCCAGCCGTTTCCAAAAGGTCCCCTTACTCCTATGACATCTCCGACATTCATCTTCGAAATCTGGGTAGTAACATCTCCAGCAACCCTGATTGTATGTGTAAGGTTTTGATCCATTGTACATGAACTTATAGAAATGGGTACCTCTCCCACTCCAGGGATAGACAGCATATTAAACTGACCTGGTTTAAATTTATAAGTCCTCTGGATCTCTTTTTTATTTATCTTGAGTGCATATGTTGCTGTGTCCCTCGTCTCTTTTTTTATCCATTTTATTACGGCTTCAAATGGTAGATATCTGTCATGCATTGATAACCCCCACCAGTCAACCTCTTAACGAATCTATTTCTTCAGTGATATCTATCCCGGCAGGACACCATGTAATGCACCTACCGCATCCGACACATCCTGTTGTTGCAAACTGCTCAAATGTATAAGCCATCTTGTGTGACATCCAGTGTCTGAATCTCGCCCGCCTCGATGGTCTAAAGTTTCCTCCATGAACCCTCGCAAAATTTCTTGAAAAACAAGAGTCCCAGATCCTCATTCTCACTCCAGAAATTTCTCCTGACTTTTTCGAAATCCCATTAATGTGGATGTAATCATATGAAGAGTTACAAAAACAGGTTGGACATACCTGGGTACAGTTTCCGCATTCAAGGTCTCTTCTGGCTATATCTGACCATCTGGGGTTTTCGAAGTTTCTGTATATAATTTTTTGAAGGTCATTAAATGGAACGGACTTTTTGATTGACTCCTTGCAATTATTAATCCTTGTGGTTTTTTCCTCAAAATCTTTGCTGTCTATCTCTTCTGATGAAATTTCTTCCAGCAATCTCTTGCCAGATTCAGTATTTATATCAAGACAGAAGGAATCTCTGAGTTCAGTAATGGATATGTCGAATCCGAACTTTACCTCAGGTCCGGTTCCCATGGAACTACAAAAACAGTTATCAGAAGGATAGAGACAATTAAGGGCTATTATTATGAGATCTTTCCTCAAAAAATAATAGAATTCATCTCTTTGAATGCCTTCCATGAATATTTTATCGTAGAGCTTGATTGCGGAAAGGTCACAAGCCCTTATCCCAAAAAATGCAATTGGCTTATCATCTGTTAATGTAGGGGTTATTGATATGGATTTCTTTGATTTCTTGAATTTGAAGACCTCCCTTAAGGGTGGCTGTAGGAATCTCTTGAAGGAATCAGGACCGTTTGAAAAAGAGAATATATCGTCCTTTCTCTCAGGGCTTATCCTGTAAAAGGATGGTTTTTGGATGTCAGATATGCCGGCAGGGATATCTTCATAATCAATTTCTCTTAAGACTATTACACCATTTTCTATTTTTGGACCAATTACCCTGTGTGAAGCCTTTAGCCTCCTGAATATGAGCTTTAGCAAATCCTTTTTTATCTTAAGGCTTCCCATTTACCCCTTAAATTGACAAATTTTTGATATTAATTATACACTAAAAATTAAAAATAAAGCCATTTTATGTATGAAGGAGGAAAAATTGTTAAAGGCACTTGAGGATATTTCGGCTACAAAAAAGAGGTTAAAAATAGAGATCCCTGCGGAGGCGATAGAGTCCGAGATAACAAAAGCCATCAAAGACACACAGAAAAAGGTAAAAATTTCTGGATTCAGACCTGGAAAGGCCCCATTACAAATCATAGAGAAGAGGTTTGGTAAGGAGATAGAGGCGGATGTGTTAGAAAAGATTGTTCCTGATTACTATCTTAAGGCAATAAAAGAGGCTAATATAAGACCTGTATCAGCACCAGTTATCGAAGAGTCTTTTGATTATAAGAGAAATGAGCCTATTTTATTGACAGTTTTAGTAGAGGCGATGCCAAAAATTGAAGACCTTAATTACGATGATATTACAGTAAGAGATATAAAGGTTGAGGTAAAGGATGAAGAGGTTGATGCTGTTTTGAATCGCCTTGCTGAAGAAAGGGCGACATACGAGTCTGTAGATGATTCTGTAAAGGATGGAGATCTCCTAACAATAGATTATACTGCTGAAGGTGATACATCAATGGATGTTGTATTAAGGGTGGGAAGTAGCGATTATCCGAAGGAATTTTACGATAAGATTATAGGCAGGAGAAAGGATGAAAAATTTGAATTAGAGGCATTTTTCCCGGAAGACTCCCACCTTCCTTATGCAGGCAGGAAAGTGAAGTTTGAGGTCGAGATAAAGGAAATCAAGAGAAGAAGCATTGCTGCTATTGATGATGAACTGGCAAAGGATATTGGCTTTGAGAATATTGAGCAACTAAGACAAAAGATAAAAGAGAGTATCCTAACAACAAAGAATATAGATGCAGAAAATGCTAAAAAGGTTGAGATACTCAACAGACTTATAGATTCCCACGAGTTTGAGGTGCCAGAGAGTATGTTAAATTCCGAGATAAAAGGGATGTTAGACCACATAAGGTCTGCTGGAAATGATAAAAGGAGTGATGAAGAGATTATTAAGGATGTAACACCAGTTGCAGAAAAGGGAATAAGGGGTTCGATTCTCCTCGAATTGATAGGAGACAGAGAGGGGATAACTGCATCTGATGACGATATAAAGGAAGAGGTGCTTAATATCGCAAGGAGATATTATATACATCCAGATAATGTCATAAAATACTATATGACAAGAGATGGTTCACTGAATAGCATTAGAAGATCTGCATTTGAGAAGAAGGTATTGAACTTTCTTTTGAGTAAGGCGAAAATTGAGAAAGGGGAAGGAGATTGATATATGGGCATAGTTCCTATTGTTATTGAGCAGACAGGCAGGACAGAGAGGGTTTATGATATTTATTCAAGGCTCTTAAAGGACAGGATTATATTTATTGGCACGGCCATAGATGACAATATAGCAAACATAGTAATTGCACAACTCCTTTTTTTACAGACTGAAGACCCTGATAAGGACATTCATATTTATATAAATTCACCAGGTGGTGTGGTGTCTGCAGGTCTCGCCATATACGATACCATGCAGTATGTTAAGCCTGATATTGCTACATACTGTATTGGTCAGGCAGCGAGCATGGGGGCCCTGCTTCTTGCAGCAGGGACAAAGGGAAAGAGGTTTGCACTTCCTCACTCAAGGATAATGATACATCAGCCAATAGGCGGTTTTTATGGACAGGCAACTGATGTCGAGATACATGCAAGAGAGATATTAAAAATGAAGGAGACTCTAAATAGCATTTTATCGAGACATACAGGTCAATCATATGAGAAGATTCAGGCGGATACAGAAAGGGACTTTTTTATGTCTGGGGAAGATGCAAGGAATTATGGAATAGTTGATGATGTGATTGCCTCGATGAAGGTTAAAAAGTGAATAAAAATCACAGATTCATAGTTAATTAATTTAGTTATTCTGGAGGGCTGAATGGCAAAGAAGGCAAATGGGAGTATGCTGAGATGCTCTTTTTGTGGTAAGTCCCAGAGAGAGGTAAAAAAATTGATTGCAGGACCAATGGTATATATATGTGATGAGTGTGTTGGACTTTGTAACGAGATAATAGCTGAGGAACATAATGTCCCGGATAATGGATTTAGCAAGAAACTACCAACACCTGCCGAGATACATGAATTTCTCAATGGTTATGTAGTTGGACAGGAAAGGGCAAAGAAGATACTCTCTGTTGCTGTCCATAATCATTACAAAAGGATATATAGTTCTAATAAGTCAGATGTTGAACTCCAAAAAAGTAACATCCTTCTTATAGGCAATACTGGCACAGGGAAGACCCTTTTAGCCCAGACACTGGCAAGATTTCTTAATGTCCCTTTTACAATAGCCGATGCCACTACACTAACAGAGGCAGGATATGTGGGAGAGGATGTAGAAAATGTACTTTTAAAGATTCTTCAGGCTGCAGATTATGATGTGGAGAAGGCTCAGGTCGGTATAGTATATATCGATGAAATTGACAAGATTAGCAGAAAGGCAGACAGTCCTTCTATTACAAGGGATGTCTCAGGGGAGGGTGTTCAGCAGGCTCTTTTAAAAATTATCGAGGGGACTGTTGCAAACATACCACCTCAGGGTGGAAGAAAACATCCCCATCAGGAATATATACAGATAGATACTACTAATATGCTCTTTATATGCGGAGGTGCTTTTGTAGGGCTCGATAAAATAATAGAGAAGAGAATAGGTAAAAAGAGCATAGGTTTTGGTGCGGATTTGGTTAGCAGCAAAGAAAACAGGATAGGCAATATATTAAGCCTTGTTGAACCTGAGGACCTTTTGAAATATGGACTAATCCCTGAATTTATCGGAAGGCTGCCTGTTATTGCAACTCTTGAGGATCTTGATGAGGCATCTCTTGTAAAAATACTCACGGAGCCCAAAAATGCCCTTATAAAGCAGTATCAGAAGTTATTGTCTCTTGATAATGTCAAGCTGAAATTTACGGATAGTGCTATATCAGCTATTGCAAAGAAGGCTGTTGAAAGGAAGGCAGGGGCAAGAGGACTCAGGGCTATTCTTGAAGATGTCATGCTCGATGTTATGTATGAGGTTCCCTCAAGGGGAGGGGTATCAGAATGTATTATTAATGAAGAGGCTATCACAAAAAAAGAGAAGCCTATAATTGTATACAGTAGTCAGGCTGAATCAGCCTGAAGTCATATATTCTAAATCCTTAATTTTTTAAAATGAGGCAGGCTCTTGGACAGAAAAGATATTAATATCGGGATAATCGGTTTTGGAACTGTAGGGACTGGCACTGTCAGGGTATTACTTAATAATAGCGAGCTTATAAAAGAAAGGACAGGCATATCTTTTGTTATTAAAAGGATTGCAGACCTTGACATAAAAACAGATAGAGGCATTGGTCTTCCGGCTGGCTTACTTACAACTGATGCAACCTCTGTTATTAATGACCCTGAAATAGATATATTTGTGGAGCTTATTGGTGGGATTCATCCTGCCAAGGATTTTATACTTCAGGCAATCAGAAATAAAAAGCATGTTGTTACTGCAAATAAGGCACTCCTTGCAACAGAAGGAAACGATATATTCGATGAGGCGAATAGAAATGGCGTCGAGGTTGGTTTTGAGGCATCGGTTGCAGGTGGGATACCTATAATAAAGGTTTTAAGAGAGGGGCTTGTTGCTAATAATATAATTGCAGTTTATGGCATAATAAACGGCACATCCAATTATATACTGACAAAGATGACCGATGAAAAGGTAGAGTTCTCTGAGGCATTGAAAGAGGCTCAGAGGCTTGGTTATGCAGAGGCAGATCCTTCGTTTGACATCGAGGGAATAGACACTGCGCACAAGCTTACTATACTTTCATCGCTTGCATATGGCATCCCTTTTATGTACCATGAGGTATATAAAGAGGGGATTACAAAGATCACTGCTCAAGATATTGAATTTGCATCAGAGCTCGGATATAAGATAAAACTACTTGCAATAACAAAGCTAATTGATGGACAGATAGAGATGCGTGTGCATCCAACCATGATACCGAATGAATACCTTATCTCAAAGGTTGACGGGGTTTTTAATGCTGTTTATGTCGAAGGAGATGCAGTCGGCGCAACCATGTATTATGGAAGGGGAGCAGGAGATATGCCTACAGGAAGCGCAGTTGTGGCTGATATAGTTGATATAGGAAAAAAGATTGTAATGGGTAAAGAATGCTCTAAGAGCTCATCACCCATCGCCCATCACACTAAGCTTAAGATTAAGAAGATGGAAGATATAGAAAGCATGTATTATTTCAGGTTTTCTGCATTGGATCAGCCAGGGGTTTTATCAAAGATATCTGGCATACTCGGCAATTATAATATAAGCATTGCATCGGTTATCCAGAAGGGCAGAAGGATCGGTGGTTCTGTCCCACTCGTTGTCCTTACACATACAGCAAAAGAGAGAAATGTCTTAAATGCAATAAAGGAGATAGATAATCTCCCTGTTGTTTCTGATAAAACGATGTTTATAAGGGTTGAGGGGAAAGAGGAATAAAGGGGGAGGTATATATGGAGGGTATCAAGGTTGACAAGAGAATAAACATAAAAGGGCTCGTCTGCCCATATACATTTGTAAAATCCAAACTTGCTGTTGAGGATATGGAGGTTGGAGAGGTGCTCGAAATACTGCTTGATTACGAAGAGGCGGCAAGGAGTGTGCCTAAATCAATGGAAGAACTCGGGCAGAAGGTATTAAGTGTCGAAAAGATAAACGATACAGACTGGATATTGCTAATAAGAAAAGAAAAAGAGATAGGTTAACATTTCAGGGGGAAGTATGGATTTTACAGAAGAACAATTGCAGAGATACAGCCGCCATATAATACTGCCTGAGGTCGGCGGCAAGGGTCAGAAGAAGATACTGAACTCAAAGGTGTTTATCGTGGGCGCAGGGGGACTTGGATGCCCTGTTGGATACTATCTTGCTGCAGCTGGTGTAGGTACCATAGGAATGATAGACAACGATACTGTTGAGTTGAGCAATCTACAGAGGCAAATAGCTCACAATACAAGGAAACTTGGTGTTCATAAGGTCGATTCTGCAAAGGAGACATTCGAGGCATTGAATCCTGATGTTAAGGTAATAGGAATAAAGGAAAGGATCTCAAAGGACAACATCATGGATTTGATAAAGGATTATGATGTTGTTGTTGATGGAAGTGATAATTTCCCTACGAGGTATCTTGTAAATGATGCATGTGTGATGCTCAAAAAGCCACTTGTTAGCGGTGCTATATTAAGGTTTGAGGGACAGGTCACAACAATCCTTCCTGGGGAAGGCCATTGCTACAGATGCCTCTTTGAGGAGATGCCTCCCCCGGGTCTCGTCCCATCATGTCAGGAGGCAGGAGTAATCGGGGCGATTACAGGTGTGGTGGGTTCTCTTCAGGCGCTGGAGGTCATAAAATTGATACTCGGTAAGGGAGATATTTTAAAGAATACCCTTTTAATTTATGATGCCCTGAAGGCTAATTTCAGACGAGTAAAAGTGCCGAAGAATCCAGAATGCCCTGTATGCAGTGATAATCCTACAGTGACCGAATTGCAGGATTACGATGCAGGGTATTGCAGGATATAAAGCAAATAGAGAATGAAATAATAGTATATTGCAGCAACTCTTTATTTCATGATAGCTTTAAACAGATAGATGTTGTGGAGGTGCTTGTATGGCAGAGTCTACTGTAAAAGAGAGAGTCTTAAAGGCTATCAAAGAACTTCCTCCAGATATTACTTTTGAGGATACTCTTGAAGAACTGTATTTTCTCTATAAGGTCGAAAAAGGTATTCAGCAGACCGATTCAGGTCAAAAGATTTCTCATGACGAAGCAAAAGACCGAATGAAGAAATGGCTGTCATAAGCTGGACTATTCAGGCACTTGATGACCTTGACGCTATTTGTGAATTTATTGCCCGAGATGCTCCGCGCTACGCCCAGCTATTCGCGATGCAAACATTTGAATCGGTACGAAGTTGAGATTTTAACTGTTCACCACGGCGCACAATTGCTTACCGCCGATAAACTTAAAATATGATGCGATAGGAATATGATTGCTGAATCTTTGATTATTCCCCAACAAATTTTCGACGATATGCTTGCCCACTGCAAGGCAGGCTATCCAAACGAGGCATGTGGTATTCTTGCTGGCAAAGACACCGAGGTCTCAAAGATTTATAAAATGACAAATATCGAGAATTCTCCTATAACTTATATGCTCGACCCAAAGGAGCAGTTCAAGGTAATGAAGGATATGAGAGAGAATAATCTCTCGATGCTCGCAATCTTTCACTCGCATCCATCCTCTGTAGCTTATCCGTCTTCAAGGGATGTCAGCCTTGCCTTTTACGAAGACTCTGTTTATATAATCATCAGTCTTATGGGAAAAGAGCCTGCAGTTAGAGGTTTTTCTATAAAGGATGGGCAGATAAAAGAGGTCGAAATTATAGTAAATGAAAGAACATAGCTCTAAATGATGTGTCTGTCCGCTTTTTATTCAGGATTGAAAGGCGGTTCTTCACTCCATCGGGTTATGTAAGAATCAGGTTTTTTATCAAGCATTTTTATTGAATCAGGTATCATGATAACACGATCAGTAATTATTATACCTCCAGAGACCTCTATCCAATCCCCCTTATTGTAGAGGTCTTCTGTTTTTCTCATGATATCAATCTCAACAGGTGTTGCATCTGCTGCACAACATGTCATAAACAATCTGCTGATAGATAGATATCTTTCTGAAGTATTATCAGATATTATACCTTTGACCTTAAATTTATGTATCTGAGACAATTCAGGATAATTTCTTGCAAGTAACCATAACTCAAAAAGATTAAGCCTTACATAACCATCTTTGTCAACATGGAGAGTAACCACTTTCTTTTTTTTGGCGGATATCTTCTGCGCAGGTATCGTCTTTACTGCTGGTATATTAACTGCCTTGATATCAGAAGGTCTTACAACCAAAAAGAGTATTATGGGATAAATGAGTATGAGTCCTTTTGCTATTAGCTTGAACAACTGACCATGACCTGATGTCTTATTGTCCTCGATACTAAAGGAAAGTACCAGCAGAAAAAGCCCTAAGGAAAATCCACTAAGATATGTAAGCCATATAAGCCCTGGTGAGATAAACCGACTTATATCCCCTTTATAAACAAGATAGAGTGTAAAAAGACCGTACCCTAGAAATACGAATGCATGGGTTATGAATGCCATAACAACCCCTGAAGAATAATACATGATAGGACTATAAGCAGGGACGGTATTACGCAAAGAGATATAAATGTCTCTTTCTGAAATACCCTTTTATACATCATTATCAGCTTAAGGTCAAACATTGGTCCCAGTGTGAGAAATGCTAACTGAGATGGCAAATCAAATACCCCGTTCAGGGCTGATGCTATAAATGCGTCTGCCTCTGAACAGAGAGAAAAAATGAACGCCAGGGCTGCAAATACAGGCACTCCAATCCATGTCTCCCTCTTAAAAAAAATAAAAATCTCTGATGGAGCAAATGCCTTGAACAGGGCTGTAACAGTAGCACCAAGAAGCAGCAGGGAAAATATCATTATAAAATCATTCATTGCATGGGTCAAGGCATGTTTGATCCTTTCAGAAAAAGAGCTGACCTTTGGTTTCACAATTTGGATACCAAAGCCTTTTCCCTTCTGAACAATATTATTCCCACGAGTTTTATAGATAATTATTCCTGTAATTGCGGCAATCATGATACCCAATCCCGAGCGCCAGAGGACCATCTGGGGATGCCATGAGTATGCTGTATATGTTGATGCAAGGGTAATCGGATTAACAATCGGACCAGCAAGCATGTAAGTAATGGCTGTAGCGGATGGGACACCTTTCATTATAAGCCTTCTTACAATCAGGACAGAGCCGCACTCACACATTGGAACAAGTGCACCCATGAAAGAGCCAGCAATAACAGATGGTAGCACTTTCTGTGGCATGAGTCTGGTAACTAAAGAGGACGGGACAAACTCCTCAACAATACCTGATATTAAGGCTCCAAACACAACAAAGGGAAATGCCTCTATAAGTATGGCAAGGACTATGATAATAAAGTTGTCTAACACTCTTAGTATTAACTTAGTATTAAGATTTAAGGTCGAAAAGGCAGGGCTAAATTAGCCCTGCCTTTTAAGGATTAGCCCTTCTTTGGTTTTGGAACAATCTCAAATATGTTGTAATAAGAATTAAGGACCATGCCACCGCCCGGATTTCCATTGGTCTCTATCTTTTTCACTACCTCAAGTTTTGTCATATCAATCTCATAAAGGGCGCCATCTTTGTCATTGCTTACAAATGCCTTTTTGCTGTCAGGTGTGAATGCAACATGCCCCATCCTTCCGCTTCCAATGGTGAGGTTTTTGGTGACAGAGTGGGTTTTGGTGTCAATTATTGATATTACATTGTTGCCATAGTTTGTTACTACCGAATAATTTCCATCAGGGGTCATATATGTATGTCCTACACCTGTTGAGGCAGTCCTGATGTCTTTGACAAGCTTCTTAGTCTTTGCATCGAATACGGATATTGCCCTCCCTTTGAAATTGCCACCGGGTCCGCGATTGCAGAGATAGAAATATTTACCATCAACTGTAAAGTTTCCGTGATGTCCTTCAAATGCATCTTCACCATCAAGCGGCATATTCATTGTCGCAATAACAGGCATGTCTTTTTTAGTTAGATCAAAAACTGTTATACCTGCTGCAATCTTTCCGTCAGAAGTCCCCTCTGTTACTACCCACAGTTCCTTGCCGTCATAACTCGGGACTATGTAGTGTGGTATTGTATCGAATGTCTTTTCGCTCGTGCTAAAATCCTTCGTGTCGATCACCAAAACCTTCTTATCAGGCCTTGTAATAGTGAAGAAATATCTGCTGTCATTACTCCATGCATTATGCATCGAAGTGACGCCTTTAAATTCCTTGTTTGCTACATCATAAAATATCTCTTTAACGATCTTATCAGTGGCTGGGTCAATAAAGACTATCTTCTGTTTGCCATCTGCCTCTAATCCCCAGTGGTCAACCCCTAAAAGTCTTCCATTAGGGCTTACAAGCCCATGTTTTGGACGGTTTCCTGTCTCGATGTCTTTTAATTTTGAAAGATTGACGACATCTATAACAGTAACTGTTCTCATACCTTCGCCTGCATTGCTGACATAGAGTTTTTTGCCATCAGGAGTTATTGCACCGAGGGTTCCACCCTTTCCTGTGTCAAATGTAGCAAGTAATTCTCCCCTGTCTTCAGATACAGCATAAGCCTTTCCAGAGCCATGCAGTTGAAACACTACACCTGCCCATCCGGCTGATGGTTCTACCTTTGCCTTTGCCTGAATCGGCATGTTGTTCAGTATGCCGACCAGTACAAAAGAGGTCATCAGTAATACACCCAGAATCCCAACAAAAAGTCTCATTGCTTTTGCCATAAGCTCCTCCCCCTAAAAATAAAATATAGGCAAATGCCTTTTCTTTGATTAAACATTATCACATGTATGTAATGCTGTCAACTTGAAGTTATGATTATTAAATCTGATGAGATATTGATCTTTAAATGGAATGGACTTCTAAACATTGACAACCTTTTGTTGCAAATATATTATAAAAGACATGAGGAAAATCAATTTTTCAGAACTCGCAAGACCTAATGTCAATATACTGAAACCTTATGAGGTGAAGGAAATCCCTTGCAAGGTAAAGCTTGATGCTAATGAAAGCCCTTATTGCATTGATATTGCTCCTGACAAGAAAACTCTTCAGAGACTTAACCGTTATCCAGACCCTGAGGCAAAAGAGCTAAAGAGGGCAATATCAAGAGAGCTAAAAATAAAAAAGGAAAACCTACTTCTTGGAAACGGCTCTGATGAGATTATTTATTATTTGATTGTAACCTTTGGCGGACCTGTACTTTATCCCATCCCTACATTTTCTATGTATGGAATAATTGCACAGGCATTAGGGGAAAAAAATATCGGCATACCATTGGATAAAGACTTTGATATTGACGAAGAAAGAATGATTGCAGCAATAAAGAGATATAGACCAAAGCTCATATTTTTAAGTTCACCCAACAATCCCACTGGCAACTGTTTTTCCGCCGACAGGACCTTAAGAATAATCGAATCATCACTTACTTCTCCTCAACCATCACTCGTTATAGTGGATGAGGCGTATCAACCATTTTCGAGTAAAAGGGGCTTTTTACCATTGATGGCTGATTATAAAAACCTTGCTGTACTGAGGACATTCAGTAAGATAGGTTTTGCGGCATTAAGGGTTGGCTTTCTAATAGGCGACGGGGATTTAATAAATGAGGTTAACAAGGTAAGGCTCCCGTTCAATCTAAATTCATTGTCACAATCAATTGCCTTGCAGGTATTAAGAAACAGGAAATTAATAGATTTGCAGATAAAGAGAATAATTTCTGAGAGGCAGAGGCTATTTGAGAGATTGATCGAGATCGAAGGCATACTTCCATATCCGTCTGAGGCAAATTTTATATTGTTCAGAACAACCAATGGTGATGAGGTATATAAAAAATTGATAAAACAGGGCGTGCTTATAAGGAATATGGGAAGTGCTTTAAGAGATTCATTGCGTGTTACAATAGGTACACCTGAAGAAAATGACCATTTTTTAAAGGCACTTATAAATGCGGTTGGGGGAAAAAAATGAGGAAGGCCAAGGTTGAGAGAAAGACCAAAGAGACTGACATATCTGCTCAGATAAATCTCGACGGAATCGGAAGGTATTCTATAAAGACATCAATTCCATTCCTTGATCATATGCTATCTTTGATGTGCAAGCACGGGCTATTGGATGCAAAAATTAAGGCAAAGGGGGATACAGAGATAGACTATCACCATACTGTTGAAGATGTAGGCATAGTCATAGGTAAGGCTATCAAACAGGCATTAGGAGACATGAAAGGCATTTCCAGATATGGACAGGCATCTGTTCCAATGGATGAAGCCCTTGCCTCTATCAGTCTTGATATTAGCGGAAGACCATATCTTGTATATAAAGTAGAATTTCCTAAAAGGGGAAGGCTAAAAGATTTTGATCCAGATCTTATAGAGGACTTCATGCAGGCATTTGTCAGTAACAGTGGCATTACTTTACACATTAATGTCCTTTATGGAAGGAATACCCATCATATAATCGAGGCGATATTTAAGGGATTGGGAAGGGCATTGAGACATGCAATAACTATTGACCCAAGAATAAAAGGCCTGCCAACGACAAAGGGGAAATTGTAGGCATCAAACCCAACCGAACACAAGTAACAGTCAGAGTTTTATAGAGACGAATAATTTACAATAGGAAATATTACGAGAGCAGATTTAAGTTTTTGGTTCTTCTCTAATTTAGTTTCAACAAATACTGTTATTTCTGCTTCCAGGAATGACAAAGTGTGTAAAGCTATTTATGCAACACCACACTGGATTCCTGCTCCCTGCTTAAAACCTGCTGGGACAAGCTTCGCGGGAATGACAACACATGTGCTTATTCCTAAACATAACAGGAACTACTTTAGCAACTTTTTCGGAGAAGAGGCATTTGTTTTAATATACCCAGCTACATGCCCCATCCCCCAAAAGCTGCCTCGAAAAGAAACGGTATAGGCGTCAGCGTTGCCACAAATCTGTAATAGAGGCAAGAAGGCACGCTCTCCTTAACCTTTACACTTATCTATTGATAAACTTTACTCATAAGGGGAGGTCGTAAAACCATGGTAAAAGTCCTTGTAAGACTTACAGGCAAACCCAATATAAGCACAAGCTTCATCGCTATCTAAAAAAAGAAGGTCATTCTGATGCTTCCTTAAAGGATATACAGCGAAGCCTTTCAGGTATTGGCGTTTCTCTTTCCAAAAGAGTCATTAAAGATAGAGAAAAATGATAGCTGATGCCCTTTTTTATAGACACGAGCGCACTTTTCAAGAGAGACCAGCCCGAGAAGGGGTAGAATGAAGATTACGGTGATGCCAAGAACAACCTTTTTAAGCATAGTTATATAAAAATTCGATATTATCAAGCCAAAGAGTGGTATAATTTATTCTATGAATGCGCCATTGCAGACAGGCTCTTTAAAAATAGCGACCATAATGGGCATCCCGATAAGGATACACTTTTCATGGCTAATTATATTTGGGCTTATAACATGGTCACTTTCATCTTTCTATTTCCCCACCAGGGCACCTCAACTGCCCTCTGGCTCTTATCTCGTTTATGGTGCTGTTGCTGCAATTCTGCTTTTTGCATCTGTTGCATTTCATGAATTGTCGCACTCATTTTTTGCCCTTAGACATAAGTTATCTATAGTTGGCATAACACTTTTTATATTTGGGGGCGTTGCCCAGATGAAGGGAGAGCCTCCCGATCCGAGGGCTGAGTTCAGGATAGCAATTGCCGGTCCACTTTCGAGCTTTTTTTTGTCAATGGTTTTTGCAATAGCATATATTTTTACTAAATCAGATATCACAAAGGCACTATTTGCATATCTTTCGCAGCTCAATTTTATTCTCGGCATTTTTAACTTGATACCAGGTTTCCCGATGGATGGTGGAAGGGTTTTAAGGTCTTACCTGTGGAGAAAGACGGACGATTTTTTTTATGCGACAAGAAAGGCTTCAACCTACGGACAGAGGATAGCCATTTTTTTTATAATCTTCGGTTTTCTTTCTATATTTGCTGGTTTTACAGGTGGGCTATGGTTTATGCTTATAGGATGGTTTTTGCATACAGCTGCACAGACGAGCTATCATCAGGCAAGCATACAAGAAGCGCTTTATGGTGTAAAGGTGAAGGATATAATGACAAGAGATATAATAACCATGCCATCAGATATTGATGTTTATACTGCAGTAAATGAATACTTTTTGAAATATGGATATGGTGGTTTTCCTGTAGTAGATGGTGATAGATTTCTTGGTTTTGTGACACTGAAGGAGATTAAAAATGTTAACAGGGGCAGATGGAAGGATGTTTATGTGTCAGAAATCTTGGTGCCTCATAACAAGAAATGGGAGGTCTCAGAAATGGATGATGCTATGAGGTCGCTTGAGTTGATGATAACAGAGGATAAGGGCAGATTGGTGGTAACAGATGGTGAAAAGGTCATTGGCTTGATAACAAGAAATGGAATATCAAGATATGTGCAGATTATGGGAAGGTAGGAGGAAAAATGTCTGAAGCCAAACTGAAAGTAATTTTACTGAGACATACACCAGAGCCAGAAGAGGTTGTTGCAATGGCTGCAAAGCTCTGCTACAGCCCTTCAGATATAGAAGCATTGAAAGAAAAAATAGAGGCAAAGGATCAGAAGGTATTTGTGGAAAAACTTGTTAAGATGGGACACATGAGCCCGATAGAACACGCTTCATTCACATTTGCAATCGAAGGCATATCAAGGGCATGCAGCCATCAGCTCGTAAGACACAGGCTCGCATCATATAGCCAGCAATCCCAGAGATATGTGAGTGAGGAGACCGGCTTTGATTATGTAATACCGCCAGTAATAAAGGAAGACAAAGAACTCAGGCGATATTTTGAGGGTTTCATGTCAGAGGCTCAGAAGGCATACAACCATATTGTAAAAAAGCTCAACGAAAAAGGCATAAAAGGAGAGTCTGCAAATCAGGATGCGAGATTTGTGCTTCCAAACGCAGCAGAGACAAAGATTATAGTTACTATGAATGCGAGAGAGCTATTGCACTTCTTTAAGATGAGGTGCTGCAATCGCGCTCAGTGGGAGATAAGGCATGTCGCTGAAGAGATGCTCTGGCTTGTAAAAAAAATATCACCTGTTATATTCGAAAAGGCAGGTCCTGGTTGTCTTTATGCACCCTGTCCTGAAGGGGAATACTCGTGTGGAAAGGTCAAAGAGGTGAGGAAAAAATATGGTGTTAAATAACCTCCATCTTTGCATCAACAACCATTGCACCATCCGGATAAAGGACGACCGGATTTAGATCTATCTCTTTTATTAAATTTGATGCTATTATTTCGGAGACGAAGACGATTATATTAATCACTGCATCAAGATCCACAGGTGGGCTTCCACGGTAGCCTTCCAATAGTTTGTATCCCTTAATCTGCCTTATAAGCCTTAAAGCCTCATTTCTTTTAAGGGGCGCAAGCCCGAATGCAATATCCTTAAAAAGCTCGACAAAGACTCCACCGAGCCCAAACATCACAACAGGACCGAATTGATTGTCAATTATCCCACCTATGATCACCTCGATTCCCCTCGGAGCCATTTCCTCGATTATTACGCCCTCTATGCCTTTTATTTGCATAAGCTCATCAACTGCATTTTTGGTCTGCTCAAAATCTTTTAAATCAAGCCTCACGCCCCTTACATCACTCTTTGATTTGATGTCTCTGGATGATATCTTTGCTACAAGAGGGAATTTTAGGTCTCTCAGAAGGATTTCCTCACCCCTTTTTATAAAACATTTATCAGGCACAGAAAAACCCTCCTGTTTCAAAAAATCCTTTATTTCATTTTCGAGAAGGACCTTTTTACCCTTATTTTTTTCTAATAGTGAGTTCAGGTCTTGAAATATATTTTTCTCGTTACTCATATTTCAAATTTTAGCATAATGTGTAATATGGCATTATAGATTGTCCGGCAAAGCAGACCCATTCGCTTTTTGTCTTTTTAGTGATTCGTATATCCTGAAGTCATTTTCAGCTGCTTCTTTCTCACCGAGCAATAGATATGAGGTTCCTCTACTCTTATATGCCTCTTTATAAAAAGGATTGATTTTAATTGCCTCATTCAGCATATTTATGGCGGTTACAAGACTGCCCTTTTTCATCAATGCATTGCCGAGCCCTAAATAAGCCCTCTCCTTTTGAGGGCTTTTTTTAATCACATCCATCCATAAACTTATTTCATTACTCCATACAGCATTTCTTGAAAGAGTCCAGATTAAAAGGGAACAGACTATGGTAATGAGAAGGACATAAAATATTTTTTGCATATCAAGGTCTTCATTAATTTATTTTATATAAACACCATTTAGACATGAGATTTCATTTCAAGGCTATTATCTATTTTACATTTTATAATTATATCCTGTATTCTTTTAATATGCATCTGCCGGAATGGATAAGGACTAAGTCTTTCGGTCTTCATAATACGAAGGCGATTTTAAGAAATTATGGAGTTACCACAGTATGTGAAGAGGCTAAATGTCCGAATAAGGGTTATTGTTTCTCAAAGCCGACAGCAACATTCATGATATTGGGAGATAAGTGCACGAGGAGGTGTGGATTCTGCTCGGTTGAGTCAGGTATCCCCTGTGACATTGATAAGGATGAGCCCTTTAAGATTGCTTATGCAGCTAAAGAAATGGGGCTGAGGTATGTTGTTATTACATCAGTTACAAGGGATGATTTGAAGGATGGTGGGGCATCTCATTTTGCAGAAACGATAATGGCAATAAAAATGGTCTTAAGAGATGTGAAGGTAGAAGTGCTTACCCCCGATTTTAAGGGAGATATAGAGTCTTTGAAGATTGTCCTGAATACAAAGCCTGATGTTTTTAACCATAATATGGAGACTGTAAAAAGGCTATATCCAAAGGTCAGACCATGTGCTGACTACAAACGTTCACTCAATATTATTAAAAATGCTAAAAAGATATCACCTGACATTAAGACCAAATCAGGCATTATGCTCGGACTCGGTGAGACGATTGATGAAGTCATAGAACTTTTTAATGACCTTATAGATGCAGGGTGCAATTTTCTAACAATCGGGCAATATCTGAGACCTTCAAAAAAAAATCTGCCTGTTGTAGAATATATAGAGCCAGAAGTATTTGATACACTAAAAAAAATAGCCATTGAATCAGGATTCGAATTTGTAGCATCAGGGCCATTGGTGAGGAGTTCGATGAATGCAGAGGAATTTATGGCTCATGGTTCATAGATTTTTTAGTTAATAGCTAAATCAGGAGGAATGATGTTTGAGTTTAACAGAATTAAGAGGCTGCCACCTTATGTGTTTGCTATAGTAAATAACCTGAAGATGGAATACAGGAGGAGGGGTGAGGACATAATCGACCTTGGAATGGGTAACCCAGACATGCCTGCTCCTAAGCATGTTATAGATAAGCTCTGTGAGGCAGCGCAGAATCCAAAAAATCACAGATACTCAGCATCGAGGGGTATAACACAACTGAGGGTCGCTATCACAGAGTGGTATAAAAGGAGATATGATGTAGATTTGGACCCGGAAACAGAGGCTGTTGTAACCATAGGCTCAAAAGAAGGGCTTTCACACCTTGCACTCGCCACTGTTCAGCCCGGAGATGTTGTCTTGACCCCTACACCTGCATATCCTATACATCCATACAGTGTAATAATTGCTGGAGGAGAGATAACGAGTGTACCTATTGGTCGAGGAATAGACTTTTTTGAAGAGATTGAAAAGGCTTACAAAAAGACATGGCCCAGACCGAAGATGCTGATTATCAATTTCCCGCACAATCCAACAACAGAGGTTGTGGAAGGTCTGGACTTTTTTAAGAAGGTTGTTGATTTTGCGAGGGAAAACAAAATAATAGTTATCCATGACCTTGCATACGCTGACCTCTGCTTTGACAATTACAGGGCACCGAGTTTTCTACAGACACCTGGTGCAAAGGATGTAGGGGTGGAATTCTTTTCCCTGACAAAGAGCTATTCAATGGCAGGCTGGCGAGTGGGCTTTTGCTGCGGGAATAAGGAGATAGTTGGTGCGCTTGTAAAGATAAAGAGCTATTTAGATTATGGAATGTTTCAGCCAATACAGATTGCGAGCATAGTTGCATTGAGGGGTCCTCAGGACTGTGTTGAGGAGTTCAGAAAGACTTATGAATCAAGAAGAAATGTTTTGATAAAAGGGCTTAATAATGCAGGCTGGAAGGTTGAACCTCCAAAGGCTACCATGTTTGTTTGGGCTGAGATACCTGATGAGTTTAAAAAAATGGGTTCGCTTGAGTTTAGTAAATATCTCATAACAGAGGCGAAGGTCGCTGTATCTCCTGGAATTGGCTTTGGTGAAGGTGGGGACAATTATGTCAGGTTTGCCCTTGTTGAAAACGAACACAGGATAAGGCAGGCAACGGCAGGGATAAAGAGGGCTTTAAATAAAAAATAATCGCTAACTTTTTATCAACATACTCAAAAATCTTGATATAGCTTTTGATTGGGAAATAAGTTACATACTGCTATGAAACGCCTTTCATAGTTTTTATTTTCCTTTGCCTTAAACATTCTGAAAAATAAAGAAATTATTAACCAATCATATGGCATCAAATTTGCTCTCCATATGTATATGAAACAGAAGGGTTTTACACTTATTGAGTTAATAATCGCTCTTGGGCTGATAACCATAATGACTGCTGTAGCAGTGCCTAATATAATTAAATATTACAGGACATATGTATTCAATGATTATGTATCTCAAATAGAGTATATGCTCAAACAGGCGAAGATTTATGCTATGGAAAACTCTTCCAATATAGGTATTTGTGTTCATAATAAAAAAGTAACAGCATTCAACATAGGTTACGATAGGGGAGCCCATATATGTAATGATACTTCTACTTTTTGTACGAGCAATAATCACAATGCCCCATGTGTAATAAATAAAACAGAAATATCTGAGGATTATATAAATGTTATGGGTTCTAACCTTGGCTCTGTTGTTAAAACAGACCCGAGGGGAATTGCTATTTACCCATTCAATGGAGGGAATATCTGTCTATCGTATGGTGAAAATTATGCAAAGATTATCATCGGGAGGACATTTATAAGGTTAGAAAATGGCTCAGGGGGTTGTCAATGAAGATTGATTTAGAAGATGGTTTCAGTCTGATTGAGGCATTGGTAGCCATTGCTATTTTGGCAACCGCAATAGCCGGGCTTATTGGTCTTCAGGCAACATTTTCTAAGGGTTCTGCTGATAGGACAGTTATAAATTCCCTGATAGATGCTGCATCAAGCGCGCTTATTCAATGTCAGGCAGAAGACCAAAAGACATCTTTTTCGTATATTTATGAGGATAATCTCGATGTTACTGTATCATTAAACAGAAATTGTGATGTCCCTTCTGACGAGTGTGCACCTGTTACAGCCACTGCTTCAGCAAAGGGAAAGACCTTTAAATTAACAACTAACATCTGTAAGTTTAAATAAAGGGAGTTTAATATGAACAATAGGGGTTATTCTCTGGTTGAGTTGATACTTGCTATCGGAATGAGTGCCATTGTTTTGGGTGCAATTATGCTCTCGTTTACTGGAACCTCAAGGGTTTTCAGCAGGGTTAAATCAATATCAGATAATATTCAGACAAAAACTCCTTCCATAGAATTAGTTGCGAGGTATTTCGATAGATGGGGTGTAGGTGTGGCTTCAAGAAATGACTTTTCTGCCTGCAGATCCTGCGAGACTTACTCCACAGATTGTTGTCCGCCAAAGAGGAAGTATATTAAAGTTACGAATTATAACGACTGTTCAGATGTCACATTTTTCGGGAACATTCATGGCTTTGGCTTTGTAAAGGGACCTGACCCTATGTCTAATCCTTCAAGCATTATAAGTTGTCGCTTAAATAGCTACTTAAATAGCCAGAATTGCTATATGATATGGAGGGATAATATTCCTTTAAATAATTTAAGCGGTGATTATATATCCCCTTTGCAATTAGACGGGTTAGATAGTTCAGAACAAAATCTTGAGTGTTTAACACTTACAGCAACAACCTCTTCAAATGCAACAATAAATTCTACACAGGGAGGTATAACCCTTAAGGCAGGTGATTTTATTCAGAGGTTTCCTCACAGGATAAGGCTTTATTGCGATTCTAACACAAGCGATGCCAATAGAAAATGGTTATATGTTGATCTAACGGATACGTCTTCTTCATGTAATGAAAATGAAATTGCGACTGCTATTGCACCTGTTGATAATTTTCAGGTTACCCCTTTGCCATCTGGATGTAATGCCTTAGAAGGAGAATGTACTGCAGTGAGTGTTGATATTGTATTCAGGAGCCAAACCCAGCAGATTGGTGGACAATACGACCAGTATAGATTAACAAAGGTATTTGGGAGGTGAGATTATGTCATTAATACAGGTAATAAAACTCGGATTAAGAACTATTCACCGTTCACTTTTTTCCGATAAGGGCTTTGCACTGATTACGGCAATAATGGTAATGGTTTTACTGATGGCACTTGGAAGTGCGGCATATATGATGACCAATCTCGGATATTCTGCTGTTACTGCTGAAAAAAGGTATCAACTCTCTGGGTGGGCAGCCGAGTATGCAGTTAGTTCAGGAATAACTTATGTGATAGATAAGGCTGTATGTCCACCCCCTTCTAAGATAGAGCCGTGCATTCCCCTTGAGTCAGGCGCTACCTGCGAATACTTTTCTTTGCAGGATGATACAGGTACATTCTGCACCATATATGGCAAAGGACAGTTCGGAAATGCAAAGGTGATGAAAATAGCGACCGTCCCAAAGACAGGAAGTGATTGGGGAGGCATGGTAACTCGTGCAACTACGGGGCAGATAACTCTATCAGGTTCTTCTGCGATTGCAGGATGCGATGATGATGAGTCCAGTTATATTAATAAATGTGGTATGATGCCAGCTTTGATATCAACATTGGGAACAGAGCTTACGGTATCGGGCAATAGTGAACTGACAGAGATGTGTAAGCAAGAAGGAAAGATAAAGGGGCTATTCGGTAACCCACCTCAATATTCTACAGAACTTCCTGATGATTTGACATCAAGGTATTTTGATGCATCCTCATGGAGCGATTTTCTAAATAGGCTCGAGACCATGTATGGTGTTGATTTAACACCTTTACCTGCTGAAGGAACTATTAGTATACCGAGTGTTTCTGGGACATGTAGGAGCGAGCCTGACCAGTTTTGTTGTAAGACAACATCTCCTACCCAGATATCATGTTACAACGATACCGGTTGTACAGGGGCAACGACAAAGAATATTGATTTAGGGGCGTGTAGTGATGTAAAAATTGATAGCCTCCTTACCATAGGACACAGCATATCAGGGGTTAATATATTTGGAGATGCCACAGGGGCTAATTACACAATTTCAAGCCCCATTACAGGTGTTAATATAAAAACAAAGGGCAAAGTTACTGCAAATGCAGCTTTAACTAACACAAACATTACAGCAGTTGGAGACATTAACATCAACAATAGTACTACAAACTCAACACTCGTCAGTGGAGGCACTACTTCTATAAACTTAGATTCTGGCACATTAATGAGCAATTCCAATGTATTTGCAGCTAATCTCAGTTTTAATTTGAAAGGTGCGTCTGACAGGATTAGCGGAGGCACCTTTTATGCCCAGACAGGTACTATCATTAATGCTACAGGTGGACCACGGCTTGGAACTGTTACAAACCCTGTCTTATTGCTACCAGGAGATACAGCCATTTCGGTCCCCGGAAATCTCACAATTAATGGCTTGATTTTCAGTAATAATACAAATATATCTATCACTGGCGCAGTAGAGTTGCAGGGCTCTATTATAAATAACGGCGATTCTTTGGATATTAGCAATACTGGTAATGGGATTATTCAATTTAATAAACAGGTATTGGACAATCTTTGTGATAAATTTGATGTAAATCCGAATAACGGAATTTGTGAGGCTGGAGGACTTATGAAAAAACCAAAATGTGGTGGTGGTAACAAGAAGGACTGGGTAGAGAATACAAAGATGACTTTATATTAAAGAAGATCAGGACAAATCCGTAGGCTGCAATGACTTTTCGATCGCCTTTTTTATCGCCTCTTTGACCTCGACATCAGAAATTTCTGAGACGGCCTGCTCTATCCATTGAATTTCGGATGGTCTTAATTTTTGAGAACTTGATTTTTTAGCCACTTGAGACCTTGAGTCCTCGAATCCTTTACGATAAACCTGTCCGTATTTGAACTTGATAGAAATGATGTTGTAGGAACTAAGTTTTTTAATTATGTCCTGTGTAAAGAACTTCAATTGTGAAAGCCACGCCGGAGAGTCAACATTTATTATCAATTCCCCTTTTTTTATATCTGCAGGATAAGTGTGTATTGATAGGGGTTCGTCGAATATGCTGCGCCAGTTCTTTTGTAATGAGGTTAAGACGATTTTGTCTTCAATTCCTATTTCTTGAAATATGGACGAAAGTAGAGAGCCGACTGATTTCATTGAATTAAATAGTTCAAACAGTTCAAACTGTTCTTATGCCGCCTTTGTTACCTTTTTAGAACGTATGCATCTTGTGCAGACATACATCCTTTTTACTCCGCCATTTGTCAGAACCCTTATTTTCTGTATGTTAGGCATCATTATTCGCTTCGTCTTGTTGTTAGCATGGCTAACATTATTTCCAACCACCTTTTTCTTTCCACAAAAAGAACAACTTGCCATAAGACCTCCTTTTTAGGGCAATGCCCTCAAACCTTTTAAAACTAAATTTCCATTTTATCTATTCTGGTTTCAGATTGGACAAAGTCCCTTCTGTTGAATTGCATAAAAAAAGCCTTTTATGATAACATTAGAAAGCAGTTTTCAGTCAATAGTTTTATTTAATGTAAAAAAACGGGGGTTTGAAACCATATATGTCAGATAAGGAAATAAAAAGCACTGAGTTAGCAAAAGAGTTAGGCACTAAGTCAACTAATATAGTCAAGGAAGTCGCCGCTATCAGGGGAGTGGAGTTTAAAAAAGGTACAACGCTTATAAAACTCAGTGCTGAGGAAGCAGATAAGATAAGGGAGATATTCAGAAAACAGCAACCAGTAAAGGATAAAGAGAGAGAGATAGATAGAGATAGGGTAGAGATAGAAAGAGATAGAGAGAGAGTAGAGATTGAGAAGGAGATAAGCATAGAGAAGGAGACAGAAGGGGTCGAGATTAAGGAAGCAGTAGAAGAAAAAGCCCTGCCTGGTGTTATTGACGAAGAGGAAGTAGAAGAAAAGATTCCAGAGAGGTTCAAGAAGGAGATCGAGGTAGAAAAGGTAGAGAAGATAAAGGTAAAGCCAGGGATGCAAAAGGCATTCCACACAATAAAAAAAATTGAGCCGAAGAAATGGATTGAGCAGAAGACCTTTAAAAAGCCAAAGGAGAGATTTAAAAAACCTGAACAAATAACACCCCCACCTATTACTGCACCAAGAAAGAAGTCAATTAAGATAGAGGAGGGAACAACCGTAAAGGAATTCGCAGAGCTGACAGGTCTTAAGATTTCGGATGTGATAAAGAAATTTATGGAGCTTGGATATATGCCGACCCTTAATCAGCCTGTTGATATAGATGCTGCTACGATTGTGGCAGATAGCTTTGGCATTAAGATTGAGTCTGTTGCACCTGAACAGATGGATGTTGTAGAAGATATTGTTGACGCTGCAGAGAATCTTATACTCAGACCACCTGTTGTTACAATAATGGGTCATGTTGACCACGGAAAGACATCACTGCTTGATGCAATAAGAAAGACAAAGGTCACAGAGACAGAGGCTGGAGGTATTACCCAGCATATAGGGGCATACAAGGTTACACTTCAGGGGAAAGATATTACATTTCTTGACACCCCCGGGCACGAGGCATTTACAGCGCTCAGGGCAAGGGGTGCAAAGGTAACCGATATAGTTGTCCTTGTTGTTGCTGCTGATGATGGTGTTATGCCCCAGACCGTTGAGGCGATAAACCACGCAAAGGCTGCAAATGTCCCTATTGTTGTGGCGATAAATAAGATTGATAAGCCCGAGGCAAATCCCCAGAGGGTAAAGAACGAGCTTGCTGAACACGGTATCGTATCAGAAGAGTGGGGAGGGCAGAACATATTCGTTGAGGTTTCGGCAAAGAAGAATATAGGCATAGAGAATCTTCTTGAGATGATTCTATTGCAGGCAGAGGTAATGGAACTAAAGGCAAATCCGAACAGGCCTGCCAGAGGTGCGATTATAGAGGCAAAACTCGACAGGGGCAGGGGTCCTGTGGCGACTGTGCTTATTCAGACAGGTACATTGAGGGTTGGAGATGCATTTGTTGCAGGAACAACCTTTGGAAGAGTCAGGGCATTAATTGATGATACAGGCAAGAAAATAACAGAGGCGGGTCCGTCAACTCCTGTTGAGGTCATAGGGTTTTCGGAGGTCCCTTTAGCGGGTGACGTTTTTACATGTGTTGAAGATGAAAAAAAGGCAAGGCAGATAGCACTTGCGAGGTTGCAGAAGCAGAGGCTTGTGGAGGCTACAAGGCATAAGAAACTTACGCTCGATGAATTATATGCAAAGATAAAGGAAGGCCAGATAAGGGAGTTAGGAATTATTATTAAAGGAGATGTGCAGGGCTCTGTAGAGGCTATTAAACAGTCCCTTGAGGGAATAACCCATCCTGATGTAAAGGTCAGGGTTATTCACGCATCTGTTGGTGGAATAAATGAATCTGATATTATGTTAGCCGCTGCCTCCAATGCAATTATCATTGGATTCAATGTTCGTCCGGAGATAAAGGCATCTCAGCTTGCAGAAAGGGAGGGAGTAGATGTCAGGCTTTATAGCATAATCTATGATGCAATAGAGGATGTGAAGAAGGCGATCGAAGGTCTCCTTGAACCAACACTAAAGGAAAATATAATTGGCAGGGCAGAGGTTCGTCAGACATTTCAGGTGTCAAGGATCGGAACTATTGCTGGCTGTTATGTTTTAAACGGCACAATCAGCCGTGCAAGTGATGGAATCAGGGTTATAAGAGACAATATTGTAGTATATGAAGGGAAGATCGGGTCATTAAAAAGGTTTAAAGAGGATGTCAGAGATGTTCAGGCAGGTTATGAGTGCGGTATTACAATAGAAAATTTTAATGACTTAAAGGTTGGAGATATTCTCGAAAACTATGTCGTCGAGAAGATAGCGGCAAGGTTGTGAGGTCAAGTTAAGCTCGGCTTAGGAAATTTCTTTCTCCTTAGCCCTTTATTCAGGAAAGACATGCATCCGTATAAGAGATCACAGAGATTGAGCGTCCTTTTGAGGGAAGAGATTGCTGACATCATAATGAGGAAGGTAAAGGATCCGAGACTCGGATTTGTTACTGTCACAGATGTAGAACTCTCAGAAGACCTGAAAATAGCAAAGGTATTTGTTACGGTTTTAAGGGACGAAGATAAGGATGTTACCCTCGAAATACTTAATTCCGCAAAAGGACTGATTCGAGGCGAGGTCTCTAAAAGGATACGGGTTAAGTTTATACCAACTGTTGAATTCAGAATTGATAAGTCTATCGAATATGGAGAAAGGGTTGATAGGCTTCTCAAAGAAATAAAGGAGAAATCTGCATCATAAGAATGTTGATCCCGCCTGAAGAACTAATAAATTTTTTAAAAAATGGAGATAGGTTTGTACTTGCTACCCATGAGAGCCCTGACGGAGATGGTCTCGGGTCAGTTATTGCCCTCTCTATGGCTTTAAGGAATCTCGGTAAAAAGACGATTCTTATTTGTAAGGACGCCATCGCAGGACAATATAGTTTTTTGCCAGGGCGTGAGGATTTTATTACACCCCAACAATTCGTGCTGAATATGTCAGATTACCGTGATTACACCAATCTGTTACTCTTAGATTGTAATAATATTAAACGCATTTCGAATGAATTATCTCCTTCTGACCTTAATAATATTCAGAAAACCGCTGTAATTGATCACCACGAAATCAGGAGCGAATTTGGTGATATAAGATGGATAGTTCCTGATTCACCTGCAACAGGCTTAATGGTATACGAAATCATCAGGCAACTCGGTATGAAGATCTCAAGGGAAATGGCTATAAACCTTTATGCGGCTTTAGCTGTTGATACCGGAAACTTCAGCTACGAAAACACGGATGCGTATGTGCTTCGTATTGCATCTGAACTTGTAGCAGCAGGGGCAATTCCTCATATGATTCATAGAGAACTTTTTGAATCATGGTCTGATGGAAGATTCAGTCTCTTTTTGAAGGTCCTCAACACAATGCACAGGCAGGATGGCATATCAATAGTGAGGGTTGATAAGGAGATGTTTGAGGAGACATCAACATCTGAAGCAGATACCGAAAACTTTGTTGAATTCCTGAGGATTATAAAGGGAGTAAAGGTATCAGTCCTTTTCAGGGAGATAGAGAGAGGCTATTATAAATTGAGTTTGAGGTCAAAGGGTAATATTGATGTTGCAAGGGTTGCAGCAGAATTTGGAGGCGGTGGTCATAAAAATGCAGCAGGGTGCAAAATTAGGGCTGATTTCGAAACAGCAAAAAGAGAGATAATCGAGAGGCTCTTGAAGGTCTTAGAGCAATGAGGAGATCTTTTCGTAAAGCTCTTCCGGGGTTATTATTGCACCACCCGGTCTTCCATAAAAAAGCACTTCTGATTTGCCATTAACTGCAAGTCTCACATCTTCTACCATCTGCCCGACATTTAATTCAACTGTAAGGAATCTCCTGTTATTACCCGAGAGGTCACTTATCTGCTTTTCTGGAAAAGGGAAAAGGGTCACGGGTCTAAACAAACCAACCCTTTGACCTTCGTTTCTGAGCCTTTTAATTGCAGACAATGCAATCCTTGCTGAAATACCAAAGGCTACTACTATCAATTCTGCATCATCTGTATTGAATGACCGAAATATTATCTCTTTTTCTTTCATTCTCTGGTATTTGGCTTGAAGGACATAGTTTCTTTGCTCTAACTCTCCTTCTCCCATAAAAAGGGATTTTATTACATTTGGTCTTCTATCTTTACACCCCGAAAGCGCCCATGTCTTAGGAGGAAGTTCGGGTTTTACATATGGTGTGGGAATAAATGGTTCCATCATCTGCCCTATTATTGCATCACCAAGTATCATTACAGGGTTTCTGTATTCATCAGCCTTATCAAATGCGAGCATTGTCAGGTCCCACAATTCCTGCAGATTATAAGGTGCATAAACAAGGAGCCTGTAATCACCATGTCCTCCACCCTTTACAGCCTGAAAATAGTCTGACTGGCTTGCTGAAATATTTCCCAGACCCGGTCCGCCTCTTTGCATGTTCACAATAACAGCAGGCAATTCAGCACCAGCAAGAAATGAAATCCCCTCCTGTTTGAGGCTTATTCCAGGGCTACTTGAAGAAGTCATTGCCCTTGCGCCGCAGGCAGATGCACCATAAACCATATTTATTGCAGATATCTCACTCTCCGCCTGTATGAATATACCATCAACCTCTGGCATCCTCCTTGACATATATTCAGGTATTTCATTCTGGGGAGTTATTGGGTAGCCGGCATAGAACCTGCATCCAGCCTGAATTGCAGCCTCTGCAATAGCCTCATTGCCTTTCATCAGTATCTTTTTAGGCATGGATAAATTATATCATCAGTGTGATAGAATATTCCATTATGCCAAAGATTCATCTTCTCCCAGCAAGCCTCAGAAATAAGATAGCCGCTGGCGAGGTGGTCGAAAGGCCTGCCTCTGTAGTTAAGGAGCTATTAGAAAACTCCATAGATGCCATGTCAACGAGGATAGAAGTGCATGTGCTAAAGGCAGGAAAGAGGCTCATTAGGGTTTCTGACAATGGTGTCGGAATGGAAAGAGATGATGCAGTTCTTGCCTTTGAGAGATATGCTACGAGCAAGATTAATAATGAAGAAGACCTGTTTAACATAAAGACCATGGGTTTTCGAGGAGAGGCATTATCATCTATAGCAGCGGTCTCTAAGGTAAGACTGATTACAGGGCAGACATCGGGAGGGATAGAGACAGGCACATGCATAGAGGTCATAGGAGGAGAGATCAGGGATATAAGGGAGTGTCCTGCTTCAGGCACTACCATAGAGGTTAAGGAACTATTTTTCAATACACCAGCGAGGCTTAAGTTTCTAAAATCAGATGTTACAGAAAGTTATCACATAATTGATACGGTCACTCGTGAGGCCTTGTCCCATTTCAATATAGGTTTTTTCCTTACAATAGATGGCAAAGAAGTATTGAGTCTGCCGCAAGCAGGTTCCTTCAGGGAAAGGATATTGCAGATATTTGGAGGCGAATTTACCGATTCCTTGATAGAGGCCGAGGCAAAAGATAGCATTCATTATGCCAAATTTTTTTTAGGAAGCACAGCAGATCTGAGGAATAACAGAAATAATCAATTCATATTCATTAACAAAAGGCCTGTTAAAGACCAGTCAGTAACATATGCCATTTATAAGGGATATGAAGGAATGATCCCAAAGGATAAGCATCCAGTGTTTTTTATATTTCTCGATTTAGAGCCGTCAAGGGTTGATTTCAATGTCCATCCTACAAAGAGGGAAGTGAGATTTGATGATAACAAAGGAGTTTTTAATTTTGTATATCAGGCTTCATGGGATGCCTTAAGGCAAAAGAGAAACGGTAGAAATGAAGAGACAGGGCATTTTGGAGATGAAAGGGTAGCAGAAGTGATTTCTGCAGATTATGTTAATCCAATGCCCTATGATGCTGCATTTATATCAGAGCCATTGGCTCTTTATGGAAATGCCACTTCTGAATCTATATCACCTATATATATAGGAGATACCTTTCTGGCATTTTCAGACAGCAGAGGGCTCATGATAATTGACTATCACGCTGCTCATGAAAGGATAAATTACGAAAGACTTCTGAAAAGTCAGGAGCAAAAAGATGCCTTTTCTTACCGCCCGCTTTTCCCTCAGCAGATTTTTCTTTCAGCATTAGAGCACAGGTCAATACTCGAAAACTTAGATATACTGAATGATTTAGGTCTCGAGATAGAGGATTTTGGAGGAAATACATTGATTGTAAGGAGTCTGCCTGAATTTCTCAAGGATGCTGACCTGAAGGCACTGATGCATGACTTAGCTGCCTCACTGATGAAGGAGTCTAAGGAAAAAGGGATGATTGAGCCGGTTGATTCAATAAAAAGGACACTCGCTTCAAAGATTGCATGCCATTCATCTATCAGAGGCAAAGATGTCCCTGACAGGTTTAAAATCTCGAGGCTACTTAAAGACCTTGAATCAACCGAAAATCCTGATTTCTGCCCTCATGGCAGACCAACGAGGATATTTATATCAATTCATGAATTGAGAAGGATGTTTAAGAAATAAAAACTTGCTTTTCATTTCTTAAAATATATAAAATTTTGTAGTTGATATGTCTATTATAAAAAAGGCAACCATATTAACTGCCCTCCTTATAATATCTCTTTATGGATGTGAGTCCATAAAGACATCCCGCCCTATTATTCCTATAAAGGAATACGAATTAATGTTGGTCGGAGATCCCGAGGCTCAATATGTGGGTACTGATGCATGTCTATTTGCGTGCCATTATCATGACGAGATAAGACGAAACTTTGATGCAAGCACAATGGGTGTACAGATTTCGAGAAAATCAGGGATGCCGATTGTTAATTGTGAGTCATGCCATGGACCAGGAAGCCTTGCAATAGAAGGCTTAACCCCTGAGAAGGTGGCAGAGGATGCAAAAAATGGTATAATCACATCCTGTAACTACAAGACATTTATTGATATAAAGAATCTACCATCACCAGCTAAGTCCCTTATATGCCTTAAATGCCACTCTGAAAATGCGACATTCAATCTCCATAATTGGAATGCTGGCGCTCATGCTGCTAATGATGTCTCGTGTATGGATTGCCATGATATATGCACTACATTTAGAAAGGGAAGACCAGACCTTACAGTAAACATAATGGATACAGATAGCATGTGTTATAGGTGCCATCAGGATATAAGGGCTGAGTTTTATTTGCCAAGTCACCACCCGGTTCCTGAAAAAAAGGTCTTTTGCACAGACTGTCACGATGCTCATGGCACAATAAATGACAGGATGCTCAAAAAAAATACTATAAAAGAGACATGCACTCAATGCCATGCTGAAAAAGAAGGACCCTTTGTCTATGAGCATGCTGATATGACAGAGGACTGCAGGACATGCCACTCACCACATGGTTCTATGAACAACAATCTTTTGACCTTAAGAGAGCCATTTTTGTGTCTTCAGTGCCATAGCGGACATTCTCCTGCAGGTAATTTTAAAGGCGCCTTTTACACAAGATGCACTGACTGCCATTCCCAGATTCATGGCTCTGATATACCTTCAGCAAGCGGAAAGGGGAAGTTTATACAGTAGATGAGAATATTCTTAATCTTTTTATTTATCTTTACCATTTGCTTTTCAGCCTCAGCTGATGATGGAGTTGAGGTGACTGTTGAAGAAATTCATCCATTGCCCCAAAAAGAGCCCGAATATTCTTTATTTACTGGATATAGATTTATTGATGTAACTGGCTCTGAAAGGACGGTTGAATATGAGTATCCTGATGACTCCATTGTGCTTGGTGGTTATATAAGTGCATACCCATTGCCTCACAGGCTATATATCGGTCTTGATATAAAAAATAAAAAAGACTATTTTGGAGAATTGAGATATTCATATCACGACATATTTTACCTAAGGGGCATAAGCAGGTCTTTGTTTCATAACCTTGACAACATAAGGCTTCAGAGCGGACTCGAAACACCATCTCCACCTCCTTATGTTCATGCAATTAACAGGCTTGATGCACATGATGAAAAATATGGAATAAGAGCAGGAATAAATACCATCTTTCTCAGGTTAAAGACCCCTGACTTTCCAGCCCATTTTTATATTGATGCAGGTTTGATAGAAAGGAAAGGCACCCAGCAGCAGAGGAGCCTTCTTGGTTCTGGGTACTGGAACAGTATGGTAAGGACTTCACAAAAAAGGGCAATTGACTGGCAGAAAAGGGATGTGACTGTAGGTGCAAATAGCCATATTGGATTTATTGAGATAGACCTTTCGCATACCGAAAGGAGGTTTGATGCTGAAGGAGACAGGATTTTTTCTCATAATTATAATGCCGATTTACCTATCAGATCAACAGGTGAATTCCCCCATAATCTAATCCCTGAATTAAAAGGCTCAACAAATACGATCAGGTTACATACATCATACACTGGCAGGCTGACTGCATCTGCAACACTTACAAAGATTGACAGGGAAAATACCTCAAGCGGGGCAAGGTCAGACTATTTCATAGGCTCTGCAGAGATGCAATGGCTTCCTATGCACGAACTCGCAATTTTTTTAAAATACAGACATAAAGATGCTGATATAGATAATCCAGATAGCATCCCTGTTAATTACCTTGGTTACCCATCCTACACATCTCCTATACCAGTAAAGCCATCTTTGTCTTACATAAACGATATTGTTATAGGGACATTGAGATACAGACCAATAAAGGGGGTGACCCTTTGGGCAGAGTACAATTATGACAATATGAGAAGGCAAAACAGTGATAGATGGCACATGCCTGATTCCTCCCAGAAACACACGTTTACTCTATCAACAGATGTACGGGTACTAAAAAACCTGAGTCTGAAGGCACGGTATATTCACAAGGAGGTAAATAACCCAGCATTGAATATTGAGCCAGACAGGTCAGACGAAGGAAGGCTATCTGTTTCGTGGATTCCTGTTCCAATGATAAATGCACTGTTAAGCTACAATGTAGCAAAGGAGAAAAGGGATAAGATAACCTGCGCAGAGGGGTGTTCAGGAGAAGATGCAGACAATAGAGAGATAAAAAGGGATAGGCTCCTCGGAAGCATGACATTTTTGCTTTTGGATAATCTCTCTCTGACAGCAAGCTATGCCTATTTACATAACAGGGTTGAACAGGACATAGTTTATTCAAAAACAATAATAACTTATGGAACCGATAGATCCGTTTTCTATAAGGACACCGCTAATACTTATTCTATGCATCTAAATTACATGCCACAGAAAAATATAAACCTTAATGCAGGCATCAGCCACACATCAGCAAAGGGCAATTTTCGTCCTTCTGATCCTGACCTTTCTTCTGTGGCTCAATTTTCTGATTTTAAAGTCAGGGAGACCGTCTTCATGGCGAATGGAGATTATATGCTTAGGGACGGAATGACACTCGGCATAAAATATAAATACTCAAGATTCGATGATGCATCAGGCAATCCTTATAATGAAATAAGCGATGGAAGGGCTCATATTGTTTTCCTTACCATCTCAAAGGCATGGAAATGAAAAAATTTTTGAGATTAAAGATTCTAAATAACGAAATCATATATTTCCTTAAATCAGCCCTTGTATTTTTGATAGCGAGCCTTATCTTTGTACAGACCCTGCCTGCCTCTGAAAAAAGCTCTAAGATGACAGATGTGAATCTTATTGCTCAGGAATTATCACCTCAAACAGCCATTGGTTTCATAATACCCGGAGATATTCAGTATTACAGAGATATGCATAATGCATTTGTTTCGAGGCTTAATAAAGAAGGCTATGGAGCAAGGGTAAAGATATTTGTTCAGAAACCCTATCCTGACCATATATCCATAAGGAATGCCGTCAGGAAGCTCGTTGCTATGGATGTGGATTTAATTATCGCATATGGGACTGCCTCTGTCCTCGCGGCTTACTATGAAAGGACGAAGATACCAGTTGTTTATGCGGGCGCTTATGAGCCATTGATCAAGGACTTAAAGGCGAAAAATATTACGGGTGTTTCTATGAAGATTCCTATCTCGAGCCTATTGAGATATCTGAACGAGATAAAGCCCATATCATCTCTTGGAGTAGCGTATTGTATGTTTGAAGAGGATTCTGTATATCAGTTAAAGGAGCTCATTCATTTTTCTGACCAATACAAATATAAGGTCGAGGCAATAAATGTTCACAGTCCTCATGATGTAATGAGGCTTTCAAGCGAGTTTCTTGGAAAATCTTTAGATGCTATTTTTATTACAACAAGCTCTAATGTCAGTGCGATCTCTTCTGCAATAATAGATATATCAAGGGAAAAAAAGATTCCAACAGCCTCTATGATGCCCGGACATAAGAGCTGGGCAATTGTTTCGTTGTTTAATTCACCAGAATCACAGGGGATTATAGCTGCAGAGAAGGCAATAAAGATCTTAGATGGGTTTTCCCCAAATGAGGTAAAGAGGGATACCGTCTCAAATACAGAACTGATTTTTAATCTGAAAGAGGCTATGAAAATGGGCTTTAAGATACCAATAAATCTTATGACAGAGGCAACGAGGCTGCTCGAATGAAAGGATTGATGACCTTCATAATCTCTTTGTTTTTGTTTGCATCATTACTGCCCCTTAATGCGTATAGTGAACAGGAGATCCTTATAGGAATAAGCCCGGAAGAGAATATATTTAAACAGATGGAAAAGCATAGGCTTCTTGCAGATTATATATTTGCTAAAACAGGCATAAAGATGAAACTGACCATACTCAGCAGATATGGTGATGTAATAGATGGATTTGTGAGCAGAAAAATGGATGGGGCATTTTTTGAAGGATTCCCTGCAATCTTAGCAATGGACAGGCTTGGGGTCGAGCCTTTGGTAAGGTATGTGAACTTAAATGGAAAATCTACTGTTCAGAGTTATGTGTTTGTTAGAAAGGATAGCGGGATAAAGAATGCAAAAGACATGATAGGTAAACGCATAGCATTTGTTGACAGGGCTACAATTACAGGTTACCTGTTTGCAGTTGCCTTCTTAAAAGATGGTGGGGTTTCGAATCTGGACAGATACCTGAAGGAATACTATTTCACAGGAAGCCATGACTCTGTGATATTTTCTGTCCTCGATTACAGGGCAGATATTGGCACCGCAAAAAACAAGTTTTATGAAATGTTATTAGAGAAATATCCTGCAGTGAGGGATGAATTGACTGTAATAGCAAAATCACCCGAATTTCCTGAGACCTGTCTTTTTATTAGAAGGGATTTGCAATCCGCTGTGAAATCAAGACTTAAAGAGACCCTTCTGGCAATGGATAAAGACATTGAAGGAATTAATATCCTTAAAAAAATGGAGATAAAGGGGTTTGCAGATACTAAGATAGAAGACTTCAGACCGGTATATGAATTTATTAACAGGTCAGGGATAGATATAAAGAAATATAAATACAGATGAAAAAGAGATTAATAATTTATCTTTCTCTTCTCTTTCTCTTATTTTTTACCGGCTCTCTCTTTACGATATTTTATACATCACGTGTAACCAATAACCTGAAGGATATTATCGACCTTCACAGGGTGGACATAATACGCCACGACTTAGCTGCAAAGATCAATATCGTACAATCAAACCTCTATGCTACAGGCACTGCGTTTGGAAAGGAACTGGATGTGATAGTAGAAAATGTTATCGAAATGGACAAATCAATTAAGGGATGCAGTGGCTGCCATCATTCAGAAGAGATGCTCAAAAAGTTTAAGGAATTAGAAAAGAGGATAGAAGATTATAAGGAGGCAATAAGCTATCTTGTTACGACATCAGCCAATGAAGAGAGGATAGAAAGGCTGAAGATGGTTGCATTGAACATAGGAGATTCGATTTTATCAGAATCACAGGATATGATAACGAAGGCAGGAAACCGCCTTAATGAAAAGACGTTCTTTGCGATAAATAGGATTAACCAAACGAGATTCATCCTGTTTTCGACGCTTGCTATATCATTTATAGTTGCTGGCATAATAGCCTTTATCCTTGCTGGACAGATAACCCATCCGCTTAAATTGATAGTAAAGGCTACAAGGGAGATTGCTTCAGGCAATGTAGGATATGAGGTCATGTATAATGATTCAACAGAATTTGGTGAACTTGCAAAAAACTTTAATACCATGAGCAAGGCATTAAAGGAGAATTACGAAAATATCAAGAAACACCAGCAGGAGATTGCCGAAAGTGAAAGGAGATTCAGGACACTTTCTGAGTTTTCTCAGGACTGGGACTACTGGATTTCAGAAAATGGAGAAATAATCTTTATATCTCCATCGTGCAAAAAGATTACTGGATATGCTCAGGAAGAGTTTATAGAAAGAACGGCACTTTTGAATGAAATAATTTATCCAGAAGACGAAGAGTTTTTCAGGGATCATCTCAAGGATTTCAGAAGCCAGGAACATTTTGAGATAGAGTTTCGAATTATCTCCAAGGATGGGAGTATAAAATGGCTCTCCCATGTTTGCAATCCAATATTTATCGAAGGAGAATTCAGGGGTAGAAGAGTAAGCAACAGGGATATTACAGACAGGAAGAAACTGGAGGAGCAGTTAAGGCAGTCTCAGAAGATGGAATCTCTCGGACTCTTTGCAGGAGGTATTGCACATGACTTTAACAATATATTGACCGTTATTGACGGATACTCACGCTTTCTGAAAGACATTATTGGTGATAAAGATGAAAAGATGAACAATTATATTCAGCAGATAATCGAGGCTTCAAAAAGGGCTCAGAAACTCACGTCAAGTCTTCTTTCTTTCAGCAGAAAACAGATCATGAAACCCCAGCCCGTGTTTTTGAACAGTGTTATAGAAGAGATAAGCAAGCTCTTGAAACGACTTATCGGAGAAGATATAGAACTCAAGATCATTTTTAACAAACCTGAGGAATCCTTCCCTGTATTTGCAGACCCCCACCAGATAGAACAGGTGATAATGAATCTTGCAACAAATGCAAGGGATGCGATGCCTCAAGGAGGAAAACTCATTATAGAGACCTCTCCTGTGACAATTGATGAAAGGTATGCAAAGGCGCATGGGTGCAAGCCAGGAAAATACATGTCCATATCAGTAAGTGATACCGGAATCGGGATAGATAAAGAGCTGCTTCCGCATGTTTTTGAGCCATTCTTTACCACAAAAGAGAAGGGCAAAGGTACAGGACTCGGATTATCGATAATATACGGAATAATAAAACAGCACGAAGGGTTTATAAATGTTTACAGCGAAAAAGGGGTTGGAACTACATTCAAGATATATTTACCTGCAGCTAAAAAGATAGATGAGGCAATTAGAAAAGAACAAGAGGCTCTTATTATGACCGATTTCAAGGGGTCTGAGACAATACTGTTAGCAGAAGATGATGACTCTGTGAGGAGATTCTTAAAGGATACAATTGAAGGGTATGGATATAAGGTTCTTGAGGCTATTGATGGGGAGGATGCAATTAAGTTATACGAGAAAAACAAGGATGAAATTAGCATGTTATTGATTGATGTTATTATGCCAAAAAAGAATGGTAAAGAGGTTTATGATTATATTAAGAAAATAGACCCCAATTTAAAAGCAGTTTTTATAAGCGGATATACAGAGGATATACTCACATCAAAGGGGATTTATGAAGAAGGTCTGGAATTTATTTCAAAGCCTATAAATGTAAAAGAACTCATGAAAAAAATCAGGATTATGCTTGATAAAAGGGATCTATAAGGTCTTTTTATAAGACATTGCCTTTAATATCCTTTCCTTTGCCAGTTTTTCAGCAGCCTCTCTTGGCAGGATTCCTTCCTTAAATGTATTTTCTAAAATAACCCTTGTGTTCTTTTTTATCTTTTCTGATATCTCATTAAATGCCTCATTCTCTGTCTTTCTTGCATATTCTGCTGCTGCCATTATCACACCACCGGCATTTGCTATAAAGTCAGGAACTGAAAGGACTTTTCTCTTGTGAAGGATCTCCTCTGCCTCAAGTGTTGCAGGGATATTGGCACCTTGAAGTATAAGCCTTGCCTTTATATCAAGGGCATTATCTTTATGAATTACATCAGGTGTTGCAGCAGGGATAAAGATGTCACAATCAACAGAAAATATCTCATCACACCCTTTTAAATAACCCTCTGGATAGTTTATTACACTACCAGTATTTTCCTTTATCTCTATAAGCTCCAGAACATCTATTCCATTTTCATTAAATACGCATCCCCTTGTATCACTTGCAGCAACAAGTACACACCCCTTTTCTGACAAAAACTTAGCAGCTGCCTTCCCCACACTTCCAAATCCCTGGATGGCTATCCTTGCACCTTTTAATTCAAGGTCTACATAATGACAGGCTATTTCAGCACATTCAGAAAGACCAAAGCCAGTAGCTCCGAGCTTATCTAATGGTAGACCACCGATCTCTTCTGGCAGACCAGCTACCCTTCCTATTTCATCATGTATCCATGCCATACACTCTTCATTGCTTCCCATGTCAGGACCAGGGATATAATCATTTAAGTCTCTTATTGCATTGGCAAATATTCTGAAATAACGCTCTTTGTCGGGGCTTTTTGGATCAGCAACAATCCCTGCCTTTCCTCCTCCATGAGGAAGCCCTGCAACTGAAGTCTTCATTGTCATGGTTCTGGCAAGCCTTTTTACCTCTTCTACAGTCACATTTGGAGAAACCCTGACTCCTCCGATGGAGGGACCGAGAGCTGTATTGTCAATAACAACAATTGCATTAAAGTCAGTTACAGGAAAATATAATTGAATAATCTTTGAAGGTCCTATGTCCTTAATATCTTTTATCATAAGCTCTTCAACAAAAATTGATCTGACAAAATTATAAACTAAATTTACAGTAGTTGCAATTTTTTATGAAAATGGCGGTCCCAACGGGATTCGAACCCGTGTTTTAGCCTTGAGAGGGCTACGTCCTGGGCCTCTAGACGATGGGACCATTTTGGCTGGGGAGAGAGGATTCGAACCCCTATAAGCAGATCCAGAGTCTGCCGTCCTGCCGTTGGACGACTCCCCAATAAGGA
>FWWM01002202.1_pt1 | contig 54037 bp, 45 predicted proteins | sample 2228351 | NCBI WGS metagenome assembly FWWM01 (sample SAMEA103939774, study PRJEB20133) | metagenome | reverse complement strand
CCCCTCACCGCAGCCTCTCCCCCAATGGGGGCGAGGCGAATAGAGGGCTCAAGGCCGGAAAGAATTTCGGATTAGGGTTAGCTATCAGCTTTCAATCATCAGCTTTCAGTCCGAGGCGCGTTCAGGACCGCCGACCCTCGCCGGCATCTCCGCACCCGAAAAGCTGAGAACCGACTGCTGAAAATCGAAGGCTCGTTCGTCCATGCCCGCGCTTCTCGACTTGAAATCCTACGACGCCTTGATCGTCGGGATGGGGCCGGCCGGCGCCACGGCCGCCTATGAACTCAGCCGGGCCGGGCTGACCGTGCTCGGTCTCGAGAAGCAGCCCCATCCCCGGTACAAAGTCTGCGGCGGGGGACTCTCGCTCCGGATCGACCGGATCTTGGAGGCCGATTTCAAGTCGGTGGTCGAACACACGATTTACGGCGTGCAGTTCACCTATCGGGGCGAAGAACCCTTCCTGATCGAGTCCTCCCAGCCGATCGCGTACATGGTCATGCGGGACCGCTTCGATCATCTGTTGGTGGAGAAGGCGCGCCGGGCCGGGACCGATGTCCATGAAGGGGAGCAGGCGTTGGCCTTCCGACAATTGACGGACGGCATCGAGGTCACGACGGACCGGGGCCGCTATCGCGCCAAGGTGTTGATCGGCGCGGACGGAGCCAACAGCATCGTCGCCCAACGGCTGTTTCCGGCGCGTCGACTGCGGCGCATGCCGACGTTGGAGAGCGAGATCGGCATCGGCATGATGCCCCCCTATCCGGGCGAAGGAAAAGTGCTCATCGATCTAGGCGCGACGGCCAAAGGGTACGCGTGGATCTTCCCGAAGCACCAGCGGCTGTCGATCGGTGTGGCGGAGTTTCGGGGGAAAACGACGAGTCCCAAGAAGATCTTCGATCGATTCGTGCGGGACGAGAAAGGGCTGGCGAGTTTCACCGTGCCGCATCCGGCCGGCCACCCGTTACCGCTCTTTGCGTCACGCGCGGCCGGACTCACGGAGCAGTTCCCCGTCGAGCTGGTCAGCGGCCGGGCCCTGTTGGTCGGAGATGCGGGGCATCTGGTGGATCCGCTGTTCGGCGAAGGCATTTATTATGCGGTCCGGTCGGGCCAAATGGCGGCCGCCTCGGTCCTGGAGACGTTCCACGACCGGCGTCGTTCACTGATGGACTACGAGTTGGCGGTGAGACGGGAGATCTACTCGGAATTCCGTATTGCCTCTCGAATCGCGCGTATCGTCTATTCGTTCCCCAGGCTTTGCCACCGTCTCATGCACCGCTATCAGGAAGTCATCAACCTGTACTACGAGGTGCTGCGAGGGCGGCACACCTACCATAGTTTTTTCCACGAGGCCAAAGGCATTGTGAAGTCCTCGTTCCGCGAACTCTTGCGCGAAGCTCTGCCGTTTCGTTGACAGCGAGCAGCGAACAGCGAATAGAAGATAGCGAAATGCCAGAAAATCAATGATCTCCTCGGCCTTGCGCTATTCGCTATCAGCTCTTCGCTCGAAGCTGGAAATTAACACCACGCCCCGATACGGCAGGGTGTGAAGCTCTGCCCGAGGCCGTCGGCGGATGGGAGGGTGAGGGTGGAAGATTTGGTGGCGAGCGGAAGATTGGAAACCGGGAGGTCGGCGCCGTTGGACGACGGAAGGGATGGCCGGCTGCCGTTCGAACCGTTGTCCGGCTTGGCCACCAAGGCCGGAGATTTCGGGTTTCCGAGTTTCGCGAGGAGCTTTTGGCCGTCTTCGGCGTATTGACTGTTAGGGTATTTTTCCGCCAGCAAGATGAGACTGTCGCGGGCCCAATCGTCTGCGCCGAGTTCCTTCCAACTCAGGGCCAGGTAATACAACGCATCGGGCGCGACGTTCATGTCCGGGTATTCCTTGATGATCAACTCGAAGCGGTGGGCGGCGGCTAAATAGGATTCTCGTCGGTAGTAGAACTGCCCGACGAACAGATGGGTCTGCGCCAGCCACTCGTGGCATTCCTGGATCTTTTGAAGCGCCTGAGCGTCGTAGCGGCTGCCCGGGAATTCTCGTCTCAGCTTCTCGAACGCGGCCAAAGCCTTGTACACCGGCTCGGGATCCCGATCGATCGTCCGAGCCATTTTAAAATGAGCCTCCGCGAGCCGGAATTGCGCATAGGGGGCAAGGACATGGGTGCGGTGAAGGTCGAGGAAGTGCTGGTATTCGACTAATGCCTCCGCATACTCTTCTCTCTCGAAGAAGGCTTCCCCGCGCTTCATGATGACGTTCGGGTCGTAATTCTTTTCGATCGTATCACCGATGAAAATCTGCTCGTCGGTGCCGCTCAAGGTCTTGCCGCCGGTCTTTTTCGAGGAGCTGGAACAGCCGCCGGCGAGCAAGGCCGCGGATATCAACATCGCCGCGGCGAAGACGGTCGGCGGCCGCCAGCGAGCACATGTTCCGCGCATCAGAAGCACCGTGGAAGCACCGCAGTGAATAGTCGGTAAATTTCGGTTTTTTTAACAAAGACCCGGCTGAAATGCAACGGAAATGGCGGGCCGTGCAGTTGACCGGTGGAAAGGGGACCCCTATAATCCCGCCGGCGCACTCGGAGGGACCTCGATCCTTGCCCGCTTCGGAGATTCGGATGCCGATACTACGCAGTAGAATCGTCGGAACGGGTTCATACGTGCCCGAGCGGGTGGTCGGGAACAGCGAGGTCAGTCCTTCGCTGGCGAGAAATCCGGATCGGGTGTTCCGGCTGACCGGCATCAGAACGCGCCACTGGGCGCCGGACCGCCAGGCTTCATCCGATCTGGCCACGGAAGCGGCCCGCCACGCGCTCGACGCGGCGGGGAGGACACCGTCGTCGGTCGACGCCATTCTGGTGTCGACCACCTCGCCGGACACGGCCTTCCCGTCGACCGCCTGTTACGTGCAACGGGCGCTGGGCGCGCGAGCCGTTGCGGCGTTCGATCTGGCGGCCTCCTGCTCCGGGTTCCTGTACGGTCTCTCGATGGCCGACGCCATGATCAGGAGCGGCCAGGCAAGGTGTTGTCTGGTGATTGCCGCGGAAGTCAAGTCCCGGTTCCTGGACCGTCAAGACGACGCGACCGCCATGTTGTTCGGAGACGGAGCGGGCGCAGCGACCGTCGTGGGTGAGACGGTCGCCGACGGTCGAGGTCCCGGTATTTTGGGAGTCCGTCTCTACTCGGACGGTGCAAGGCACACGTTGATTCAGGTCACAGCCGGCGGCTCGCGGGTTCCCTTGAGTTCCGCTACGATCGGTCAGAACCAGCACGTGATTCGTATGCAGGGCGGGCCGTTGTTTCGGATCGCAGTGCGCCGCTTGGAAACGGCCGTCCGAGCGACCATGAAGGAATTCGGCATCGGCCTCTCCGAGGTCAAGCGGGTCGTGGTGCACCAGGCCAACGCGCGTATCCTCGCGGCGCTGCGGGATCGGCTGGGGCTCCCGCCGGAGGCGTTGTATTCCGTCATCGAGCGGTTCGGGAACGCCTCGTCCGCATCGCTCCCCATTGCGTTGGACCGGGCGGTGCGCGACGGGCATATCGCCGCTGGCGACCTGGTGTTGCTCGGCGCGTTCGGCGGCGGGCTGACCTGGGCGACGGCCTTGGCGCGCTGGTAATGATCAAGGCACAGTGCTGCATTCGGCGCGGGCGCGCGGGGTGTGAGTCGGAATGTTTAACTTGATTCCCCGGGAAGAAGCCTTCTTCGATCTGTTCCGCAACGCGGCGCACAACATGATCGAGGGCAGCCGTCTGCTCAAGGACATGATGGAGGATTTCACCAATCCGGTCGAGAAGGCGAGGCGCATCAAGCAGGTGGAGCACGACGGGGACACGATCACTCACGACATCGCGAGGAAGCTGAATCAGACCTTTATTACGCCGATCGATCGTGAGGACATTCATGACCTCGCCAGCGCGATCGACGATATTTTGGACGTCGTCGAGGCGATCGCGGATCGGTTCGTGCTCTACAAGGTGGAAAAGCCCACCGAAATGGCCATCAAGTTATCCAATATTCTCTATCAGGCCTCGGAGGCGGTGGGAGCCGCCGTGGATTTGCTGGGAAAGTCGCACACCGACATGAACGAAGTCAGCGTCAGGGTCAACAGCCTGGAGAACGAGGCGGACCGGATCTCGCGGGACGCGATTTCTCAGTTGTTCGACAAAGAGACGGACCCCATCGCCGTGATCAAGTGGAAAGAGATCTACGAGAATTTCGAAGCGGGCACCGACCGCTGCGAAGACGTGGCGAACATTCTGGAACGCATCGCGCTGAAGCACATCTAGATCGTGCAAGGGGCGCGAGGTGAGGGGCGATAGACCAGGAGATCAAAGATCATGAGACTGATTCTCTGGTCTATCCGTCTTGGCACCGGGTCCTCTCTGCCCTGTCTCGTCTCTTGCCCCGTGCCTCTCGCCTCTGGCCGCTCCAATCATGTTTGATCTGACCGGCATGCTGCTGCTCGTCGTGGTGTTGGCTCTGCTGTTCGATTTTTCGAACGGCTGGCATGACAGCGCGAACGCGATCGCCACCGTGGTGTCCACGCGGGTCGTCAGCCCGTTCGTCGCCGTGGTGGTGGCGGGAGCGCTGAACGTGGCGGGAGCGTTCATGTCGACGGCCGTCGCCAAGATGGTGGGGAAAGGCATCGTGGATCCGACCGCGGTCACCCAGGAAGTGGTTGCGGCGGCCCTGGCCGGGGCGATTCTCTGGAATCTCTTTACGCTGTTCTTGGGGCTCCCGACCAGTTCCTCCCATGCGCTGATCGGCGGCATGGTCGGCGCAGCGTGGATCCACAGCGGATGGACTGCGGTGAAATTGTCGGGGCTGCGCGCGGTGCTCGAAGCGATGGTGCTCTCGCCGTTCTTCGGCTTCGCGATCGGCCTGGGCTTGATGGTCCTTATCAGTTGGGTCTTTTTCCGTGTTCCGCGCAGCATCGCGACGCGGCTCTTCTCGAGGCTGCAACTCGTCTCCGCCAGTTTCATGGCCTTCAGCCACGGCGCCAACGACGCTCAGAAAGCCATGGGCATCATTACGCTGGCCTTGCTATCCGCGGGTCAGATTCCGACCGCGGAGGTGCCGGGCTGGGTGATCGGATCCTGCGCGATCGCCATGGGGTTAGGCACCGCGGTCGGCGGCTGGCGGATCGTTCGGACACTCGGTATGAGGATCGTCAAACTGGAGCCGGTGCACGGGTTCGCCGCCGAGACCGGCGCCGCGGCGGTCCTGATAGTCACGGCGCATATCGGATTGCCGGTCAGTACGACGCACACGATCACGTCGTCCGTCATGGGGGTGGGCGCCATTAAACGGCTGTCCGCCGTGCGCTGGGGTGTCACCGCCCGGATTCTGTTCGCCTGGCTGTTCACCCTGCCCGGCGCGGCCATCCTCTCTGCGGCGATCTACATCTTGGTGACGAAGGTCGGCTGAGTCTGAGCCGGCGCTTCCCTGGCGGCCGGCAGGCGGACCACAAAGCGGCTGCCCGTCGGTTCGTTTCCCTCGACCCACACCTGCCCTCCGTGTCCTTCCACGATGTGTTTCACGATGGCCAGGCCCAGGCCGGTTCCGCCGAGCTCCCGGGAGCGGGCTTTATCGACGCGGTAAAACCGTTCGAAGACGCGGGGCCGGTCGGCTTCGGGAATGCCGACGCCGGTGTCGGTGACGCTGAGCTCCACGATACCGGCGGGCGAGCCGTCCGCCGCCCGCGCACGAAGCGCACGGGCCGCGACAGCGATGGCGCCGTGAGGCGGCGTGTACTTGACGGCATTATCCAGCAGGTTGGTCAGCACTTGCACCAAGCGGTCTTCATCGCCGATGACCGGCGGCAGATCGTCGTCGATACGGGTCATCAGCGCGTGATGTTTCTTGTCCGCCATCGGTTTGATCAGCGCCACGGTCCGCTCAATGACGGAACCGAGGGCGACGGGCTCCCGCTTGAAGAGAACCAGGCCGGACTCGATCTGCGAGAGTTGCAGAAGATCTTCCAGGATGAGCTCCAGCCGGTGACTCTGTTTGAGGATGATGTCGAGGAACCGGACGAGCGTTTCAGGATCGTCCTTTCCCCCATCCAACAGGGCTTCGACATACCCCCTGATCGAGGTCAAAGGAGTGCGGAGTTCGTGAGAGACGTTAGCGACGAAGTCCTTCCTGACTTTTTCCAAACGGCGCACGGCTGTGACGTCGTGAAAGACCAGGACAGCGCAAGGTTCGTTTTCCCCCGCGCACGCCGTGACCGAGGCTTCGACGCGAAGCTGGTTTCCGCTCGGCGTGAGGGTGACCTCTCCTCCCAGGCTCGCTCGGCGTTCCAGCGCGCGAGCGGTCAATTCGTTGAGCTCATGGTGCCGGATGACTTCCCAATACGGGCGACCTTTGGTTTCGCCTGGACTAAGTGCGAACATTCGCTCGAGCGCGGGGTTCACTTGCAGGACGGTGCCTCGCCGATCCAGCACCATCACGCCTTCGACCATCGAGACCAGCACTGCGAGCAACTGCGCTCGGTCCTCGGACAATTCGTGAATCTTGGCTTCCAACTGGCTGGTCATGTCATTGAGGGCGCGAGCGAGCACCCCGATTTCGTCCCGAGAGGCGGCGTGGACGCGTTGACCCAGCACGCCGGCCGCCAGCCTTCTGGCGACCTCGGCCATGTCGGAGAGCGGGCGCGTCAGGCTCCGGGCGATGACCATACCCAACGCGACGGCGACCAAGAACGCCAATCCCAACGCCAGGGCGAGTTGCTGTTTCAGCTCACGCAGTTGTGCTTCGATCTGAGTCATCGGCAGACCCAACCGGACGATCGCCGAGCGGTTCTCCGGCTGGTCGACAGGGCGCATGCGCTGCGCGAGATAGAAGGTCCGCTGCCCGGTGGTATCGCTGACCCGTATGGTCGTCCCTTCCCCGGACGCCCACGCCTGCACGACCTCCGGGCGCGCGGCGTGGTTGTCCATTCGCGGCACAGCCCGGTCTTCGGTGGCGCTGTCGGCGAGAACGGTGCCGTCGGCGTCGATCACGGTGACGCGCGCAAGGGCACGGCGGCCGATTTCCTTGGCGAGAGCTTGCAGCTCGGGACCGGGCCTGCGCAAATTTTCCTTCTGCAGGAGCGGCTGCAACGTCAACGCGGCGAGCGTGGTCTGAGCGTGGAGGGTGTCTTTCAGGCGGGTCAACTCGATCGTTTCGATCGAGCGGATGGACAACCACCCCGCCACGGCGAGCCCCAGCATGACCGCGAACAGGGTGCCGAGCGTGACTTTCCAACGGATTGAGAGGCTCATAGGGACGGTGAGGAGTGAGGGGTGAAGGGTAAGGGTGAGGGGTAAAAGATGGCAGCCGGAAGATCGGGACGCATCCAATTGCCCGACTCGTTACGCATCACGTTTCACGCTTCAGGTTCTTTGAGCTTGTACCCGAGCGACTTGACGGAGACGATGGCCTCGTTCAACAGTGGGATCTTTTGTTTCAATCGACGGATATGTACGTCGACCGTGCGCGTGGTGCCGTAATAGTCGTACCCCCAGACGGCGTTCAGCAGCACGTCGCGGGTCAACACGCGGCCGGAGTTCCGCAGCAGATGCTCGAGCAAGCCGAACTCCTTGGCGGTCAGCGGCACCTCGCGATGGTTGACCGTGACTTCGTGCTTGGCGAGGTCCATGACGAGGTCGCCGTACAGATACCGAGGCGGCCCCTCTTCCTGGCTGCGTTCCACGCGGCGCAAGAGTGCTTTGACCCGCGCGACCAACGCCTTGGGGCTGAACGGCTTGGTGACATAGTCGTCCGCGCCGAGTTCGAGTCCCACCACGGTATCGGCCTCTTCAGCCTTGGCCGTCAGCATGATGATCGGGAGGAGGGCCGTCTCTCGAGCCGACCGGATTTTCTTGCAGACCTCCAAGCCGTCCAGCTCGGGCAGCATCAGATCCAGGATCATCAGGTCGGGTCGCTCGCTCTTGACCAGCCGGAGCCCTTCCGTGCCGGTCATCGCGGCGACCGTGCGGTAGCCCTCTTTTTCGAGATAGAGCTGGACCAGCTGGAGGATATCTTTCTCATCCTCCACGATAAGAATTTTCTTGCTCGAGGGAGGCGTGCTCACCTGAATCACAGCCTAATGAGAAGGCCTGGAGGTGTCAAGGCCTCACGGCGCGGTTCCGCCCGCTCGGCGCTCGGATCGACGAGCTTGCGGCCTGTCGCCCGCGTGCAGGGGACTGAAGGCACCGGGCCGACGTTCGCGCTGACAGCCGCGGTCAGCGGTCAAATGTGTTGACGGCGAGGCGGGGTCTGACGTAAGGTGTCGCCTTGGTGACCGGCTTCCAGGCCGGCGAGGTCGCAACGTTCTTTAGCGCACATGCGGAGCTGGTACTGCATATGAAGATCTATCTCGCCAATCCCCGCGGGTTCTGCGCCGGCGTCGACCGGGCGATCGACATCGTCGATCTGTCTCTTAAGAAGTACGGAGCGCCCATATACGTGCGGCACGAGATCGTGCACAGCCGCCACGTGGTCAATTCGCTCCGGCAAAAGGGGGCTGTCTTCGTGGAAGAGCTGAGCGAAGTCCCGGAAGGGTCGGTGGTGATCTTCAGCGCTCACGGCGTGGCCAAGGAAGTGTGGAAGGAAGCCAACAGCCGCCGGCTCAAGGTGATCGATGCGACCTGTCCCTTGGTGATCAAAGTCCACAACGAGGTGAACCGGGATTATGCTCAAGGCTACGAGTTGATCCTGATCGGCCACGCTGGCCACCCAGAGGTCATCGGAACGCTCGGGCAGATTCCGGACAAGTTTCATCTGGTCTCGTCGGTGGAAGATGTCGAGAAGCTCCAGGTCGAAAATACACACCATCTGTCCTACGTCACGCAGACCACTCTCAGCGTGGACGAATGCCGTGATATCGTCGAGGCGCTGCATCGTCGGTTCCCCAATATCAAGGGGCCCCATCAAGAGGACATCTGTTACGCCACGCAAAACCGGCAGAACGCCGTCAAGGAACTGGCCAAACTGGTGGACGTGATCCTGGTCATCGGATCGCCCAACAGCTCGAACTCCAACCGGCTGCGCGAACTGGGCGAGCACTGCGGGATTCCTTCCTATCTGATCGACTCGGCCGATGACATCGATCCGGAATGGCTCAAAGACGCCGAGGCGGTCGGCATCACGGCCGGCGCTTCAGCGCCGGAAGTCTTGGTGACCGAAGTCGTGGCCTATTTGAAGAACTACGGTCCCGCCGAGGTCGAGGACTTGACGGTGATCGAAGAGGATGTGGAATTTCTCCTACCCAAAGAACTGGTGAGCGTCCATTCGATCTCCCGGTGCTCGAACGGCAGCTGACCGGTTCGGGTTCCCTGGCCCTCGATCTTTGCCCGTCCACTACAAATAGTGGCGGACTTTCTCTCCATCCACCCCATACGGTATTTCTCCTTTGATTTCCACCTATGGCTGTGTTACAAGGGCCGAAACTCGCGGCTGACCGGGGTCGCCGACAACCGGAGTGGTAGGGAGGTCTGCGGATGTACCTGAAGTCCTTGGAGATGGTCGGGTTTAAGTCGTTTGCCGAGGCCAAGATTCAATTTCCCAGCGGGATCACCGCCGTCGTCGGTCCCAATGGGGCCGGGAAAAGCAACGTGGTCGACGCCATCTTGTGGGTGTTGGGCGAGCAGAGCACCAAGACGCTCCGAAGCGAGCGGATGGAAGACGTCATCTTCAACGGGACCGAACTCCGGAAGCCGCTGGGGATGGCGGAAGTATCGCTGGTCATCGGCGGGCTCGGCGGCCTGACGCCGGATGTGGTCGCCAGCCTGCCGGGCCGGCTGCATGAGTACCAAGAGCTGATGATCACCAGGCGACTCTATCGGAACGGCGAGAGCGAATATTTGATCAACAAGACGCCCTGTCGGCTCAAGGACATTCGGAGTCTTCTCCTGGACACCCGAGCCGGGTCAAAGGGGCATACGGTGATCGAACAGGGCCGGATCGATCAGATCTTGAACGCCTCGCCGCAGGATCGGCGCGAATTGATCGAGGAAACGGCTGGCATCGTCCGCTACAAAAAACAGAAAGCCGAGGCGCTCCGCAAGCTCGAGACGACCCAGCAGAACCTGCTGCGGGTGCGGGACATCATCGCGGAGGTGAAAAAACAGCTTAATTCCCTCGAACGGCAGGCGAGACAGGCGCGGTCCTATCAAGCGCTCCAGCAAGAAGCGCGGGAATTGGAAATTCGACTCCTCGCCGACGAATACCGGACTCTGCGAGCTGGCCTGAACGTGATCGAGGAGGAGGTCGGCGGTCTGGAAGTCAGGGAGTCGGCGCAGACGGCCGAGCAAGCCCGGCTGAGCACCGAGTTGGAAACGGTCAAGCTCGGCGTGTTGGAGAGCGGAGAGGCGATCAATCGTCTCCGGGAAGCGTTGGGGCAGACGGAGCAGCAACAGGCGCGGGCGCTGGCGGCGGCGGAAGTGGAACGGAACCGGATCGGGCTATACGAACAGCAACAAGCCCAGGCCGCTCAAGAGCTACAGCGGCTGGCCGAGGAGCAACATCGCGCTTCGGCGGAAGCGGATCGGTTGCGCCTCACGCTTTCCGAATGCGATGCGGAAATAGCCGAGCGGACGGGCCGGCTTGCTGAGTTGGAAGCCACCGCGCAGCAGGCGTCGGAGCAGCGATCGACGGTCGAATCGGAAGAAGAGCGGTTGCGGCAAGATATTTTGCAATTGACGGTCCGTGTGACCGGCGGGGAGCATGCGCTGACGCAGTTGGCGGAGCGGGAACGCGAGACGGTTCGGCGCGCGGAACGGCTGACCGGCGAGCAGGTCGAGATCGATCGCGAGAGGACCGCGCTGCTGGAGAAAGCCCGAGGACTGCAGGCGCAAGGGCGAGAGAACGAAGACCGGCGGCTGGAGTTCCAACGCGCCCGCCAGAAAGCCGCCGCGGAAGCCGAGCGGGTGACGACGGAGCTGGCGGAGACGGAACAACTTCTCAGCCGGCGGCTGGAGGAGTTCACGGCGACCGATTCCCGGTTGCGGACCCTGGAAGGCGTCGTGCGAGAGGAGATGGGCTACGGACGGCAGGAGGAAGGCACTGCGCTCAGGACTTGCGAGGGCGTGCGAGAGGCGATCGTCGAATGGCTGGCGGTGCCCCAGGGACTCGATCGAGCGATCGAGGCGGTGCTGGGCGAGCGGGTGCGAGGCTGGCTCGTCGACCATCCGTCCGTTGCGTGCCGGGCCGTGGAGTTTCTCCGCCAAAAGGACCTCGGGCGTGGCGCGTTTATTCCGCGGCAGCCGCGCTGGTCGGCGGACCGGGTTCACCCCTGGTGGCCGGCCCTGGCCGGAGAGCCGGGCGTGATGGGGCGGGCGCTCGACCTGGTCCAGGTGCCGGCCGATTCCGCCGCGATCTGCGCGTGCCTGCTCGACGGCGTCGTCATCGTCGACACGTTGGAGACGGCGGTCCGGGTATGGGAATGTCACCGGTGGGCCGCTCCCGACGGGCCGGTGTTGGTCACCTTGGCCGGAGAGATCATGGATGCGGCCGGTGTGATCGCGGGCGGAGGAGCCGGTTCGGATACGGGCTTGTTGCAGCGCCGGCGGGAAGTCCGGCAGCTCGCGGCCCGGCGCGAAGAATTGGTCGGCGCCGTCGAGGCGATCCGTCGCCGGCGAGAGGATCTCGCCGCACGGCTGGCGGCGTTGCGCGACGAGGAGCAGCGTCTGGCCGCCGCGTTGCGCGAAGCGGATATGCTGGCGCTCTCGCTGGTCAAAGACGAAGCGGGTCTGCAACAAAGCTTCGCCGAGCTCGATCGGCGCGCCGAAGCGATTGCGGCCGAGCTCGAGCGCGGGCGAGAGGAACGCCAGGGCATCGAGGCCGAGATCCGGTCGGCGCGCGAACGCCTAGCGCGCGACGTTCAGGACAAGGTGGAACAGGAGGCGGCGCTGGCCGGACTGAAAGCGAGGCTTGAAGAAATCGAGGAAGAGAGCCTGGCGTTGCAACACCGGCTCACCGATGCACGGTTGGCGGTGGAAGGATTGCGCGCACGCCGAGCCCATACGGAAACCGATTTGGCCCGGCTTCTGGATCGGCAGGAGGCGGCGAAACGTCACCGGTCGGCGCTCGATGAACAGGTCGCGGCGTTGGAGGCGTCGCTGCAACAGAGCCGGCGGGAGTGCGAACGGCAGGACGCATTGTGCCAGGAACTGGGGCGGGCTGTGAGCCGGATCAAGGCCGAGTTGATCGCGGCGCAGGAGCGTCAGGCCGAGGAGATGGGCGCGGCCCGGCGCCTCGAACAGGCGTTGGCCGAGGTCCGGCAGGCGCTCGCGTCCATCCGGGAATTGCGGATGACGGCGGAGGTCAGGCGCGCCGAACTGAAAACGCAGCTTGCAGCCGTGGAGAGCACCCTGATCGGCACCTATCAGCTCGCGCCAGCGTCGGTGCTCGAGCGCCGGGAAGCGGGAGGCGACGAATCCGGGTCCGTTCCCACGGCAGGCGAACCTCCTGCGGCCACGGCTGAAGAACGGCGGCAGCAATTGCAGAAAATCCGCGATCGCCTGGATCGGATGGGGCCCATCAATCTGGCCGCCATCGAGGAGCACCGGGAGTTGGAGGAGCGCTATCGTTTCCTCACGGAGCAGGAACAGGATCTGTCCAACTCCATCGGCTCGCTCAAGGAGATCATCCACCGGATCAATCGCACGACGAAAGACATGTTCCTGGCTACGTTCAATGAGCTGCAGGAGAAGTTCGGCGAGGTCTTCGCGCAGTTCTTCCCCGGGGGCCGCGCGGAGTTGGTCCTGGTGGACGAATCGCCGCCGGAAGGGGGCGAGCCGGGGGCGAGTCAGGAGCCCGGCGTGGACATCGTTGCGCAGCCGCCGGGGAAACGACTGAAGAGCATCGCGATGCTGTCTGGCGGAGAGAAGACGTTGACGGCCATGGCGTTGCTGTTCGCAAGTTTCCTCATCCGGCCGACGCCGTTCTGCATTCTGGACGAGATCGACGCGCCGTTGGACGAAGAAAACATCGGACGCTTCACGGTCGTACTGGAGGAATTGGCTCGGACCGCCCAGTTCATCGTGATCACGCACAATAAACGCACGATGTCGGTGGCCGATTCCCTGTTCGGCGTGACCATGGAAGAGCCGGGCGTCTCCAAGCTGGTTTCCGTCCGCCTGGCCGATCTGCAGCCGGCTTGAACGTCGTCCACCGAGAGAGGCGGAAAAAGCTCGTAGTTCAGGGCAGTTCCGAGCCCCTTCGCTTGACTTCGCATAGGTTGTTTGTTATAAGCCGCTGGATGACAGGTGCGCCGACCTGTCCGGCTTCTTCTGCCGCTGCTTGGTAGGTTGATCCTGTAGTTCGCTTTCTTCCTGCCATCTCCGTCGTTCCAAGGACAGTATGGGACTGATTCGGGCATTACTCAATCGCCTCTCTGACAGCTTGTTCGCCGCCGTACCTGGGAGGCTCAAAATGGCGGGCGATCGTTCCAGAGGACCGGCGCTCCGGCTGGTCTCCGACAAGTCCGGCGCAACCTCGACCGATGCGCCGATGCGCCGTCCATCCGGCCAGACATTCAGCCAACTCGACTCGATCGACGAAGCGATCCGCCGCAGTCAAGCCTGGTTCCTCGCCCGCCAGCATGCCGCCGACGGCTTCTGGGTGGCGGAGCTCGAAGCCGACACCACGCTCACCTCGGAATACATCATGTTGCGGCGCTTCCTGGGCGTTGTGGACCCGGAACGCGAACGCAAGGCCGTGCGGTACTTGAAAGCCGCCCAATTGCCCGGCGGCGGCTGGCCGATCTACTACGGCGGCCCGCCCGACATCAGCGCCTCCGTCAAGGCCTACTTTGCGCTGAAATTATGCGGTGTGCCCGCCAATGACCCGTGCCTGATCCGCGCGCGCGCATGCATTCTCGCCCACGGGGGCGTCGTCGCGGCCAACGTGTTCACGAAAATCGCCCTCGCGCTCTTCGATCAATACGATTGGCGGGGCATTCCGAGCATGCCGCCGGAGATCATGCTGCTCCCCAAGCGGTTCTACTTCAGTATCTACGCGATTTCATATTGGTCGCGCGCCGTGTTGATTCCGCTGCTGATTGTGTTCGCACACCGACCGGTGTGCCGGATTCCCGCCGAGCAGGGTCTCGACGAGTTGTATACGACGCCGCGCCATCTCGTCGACTATCGGGACGTCCCCCCGCTTAAGAAAGATGCGGCCTGGTTCACCTGGCGGAATGTCTTCATCACGCTGGACGCCGTGCTGAAGCTCTATGATCGCCTGCCGATCGCATGGTTGCGTCAGAAGGCGTTGCAAAAAGCAGCCGACTGGATGCTGACCCATATCCAGGGCAGCGGCGGGCTCGGCGCGATCTACCCGGCCATGGCCAACTCCGTCGTGGCGCTGCACTGCCTGGGGCGCGACGTTGGCGATCCTCTGGTGGTCAAGGCCCTGCGGGAAATTGAAGAGCTCGAAGTCTACGACACCGTGAGCGAGAACGGGGAGCGGGTCGAAGCGTTGCATCTGCAGCCCTGTTTCTCACCGGTGTGGGATACCTCGCTGTTGATGAACGCCTTGATCGAGGCCGGGCTGCCGCAGGACCATCCGTCCTTGCAGAAGGCCGCCGCCTGGCTGATGGCCCGCCAGACCATGATGGCGGGAGACTGGCAGGTTTCCTCGCCTCAGGCCGAACCGGGCGGCTGGTATTTTCAATTTGAGAACGAGTGGTATCCCGACGTGGATGATTCCGCCGTGGTGATCATGGCGCTCTCCAAACTGCGTATGGCGGACGAAGCGAGGCAGAGGGAGTCGATTCGTCGCGGCTACCGCTGGGTCATGGCCATGCAGGGCTCCGACGGGGGATGGGGGGCCTACGACAAGGACAACAACCGCATCGTGTTCAACTACATTCCATTCGCCGATCACCGGGCGCTGCTCGATCCCAGCACGGCGGATCTGGCGGGCCGCTGCCTGGAAATGCTGGGCACGCTCGGCTATGACAGGAGCCACCCGGCGGCGGCGCCGGCCTTGGAGTTCTTGAGGCGGGAACAGGAGCCGGACGGCAGTTGGTACGGCCGGTGGGGCGTCAACTATATCTACGGCACGTGGTCCGTGCTGGCCGGTTTACGGGCGATCGGAGAGGACCTCACGGCGTCCTACATCCGCCGCGCAGTGGCCTGGTTGGAATCGAAACAGAACCCGGACGGCGGATGGGGTGAATCCTGCCTCTCCTATGCCGATCCCACGTACAGTGGGAAGGGGGACAGCACGCCGTCGCAGACCGCCTGGGCGCTGATGGCGTTGATGGCCGCCGGCGCAACCGATTCATTCAGTGTGGTGCGGGGAATCAACTACCTCATTCGGCAGCAGCTCAAAGACGGTTCATGGGAGGAGATCCGCCACACGGGCACCGGATTCCCTCGCGTGTTCTATCTCCGTTACCACTGGTACTGCCAGTATTTCCCGTTCTGGGCCCTTGCCATGTACCGGAATCTCAGAACCCGCGGTCGCACAAGGGCCGACGAATTGCGCCAACACGCTCGCGAGACAGGGCGCTTCCGGTTTGAATAGTCCGGATCCCCGGGAGGCCGATTGAAGCAGGTCGGCGTGTTCGTCGCAACCCGGTGGGAGTTTAATGCGGTTCGGGAGGCCGTCGCCGTTGATAAGCAGGAGCGAACGGGAGCCTTCCACGGTGTCGTGGGACGACGAGGCGGTGTTCGGGTACGACTCATCCAAACGGGCGTGGGGATCGATCAAGCCGGCGCCGCCAGTCGGGAGGCGCTGGCGGCGTATCCGTTCGAGTTGGTCATCTCCGCCGGGTTCGCTTGCGCCTTGTCCTCCGCGCGGGTCGGTGACCTGTTGATCGGGACCGACGTGATCCTGCACGGTGGAGCCCGGTCTTCCCCTCTTTCCTCCTCAGCCTTCGTCTGTTCGAACGACTACCGTGACACGGCCTTGCAAGCGGCGCGGGAGGTGGCGCCGGCGTCTCGCTCGGGGCGATTTGTCACCGTGTCCCGCGTGTTGTGGCGCGCCGAACACAAGCGGGAGGTCGCGGCGGCCACCGGCGGGATCGCGGCGGATATGGAAAGTGCGGCGATCGCCGAGTCGGCTCACTTGCGGCGGGTGCCCTTCGTGATCGCCCGGGCCGCGTCCGACCTTGTGGACGAGGATCTTCCGCTCGACTTCAATCTATTCCTGCGGCCGGCCGGTTGGCTTCGCGGCTTCGCGATGGTGATGGCCCATCCGTCGAGTCTCGCGGGCCTTCATCGACTGCGAACGCAGAGCGCCGAGGCAGCGGCTCGGTTGACGGTCTTCTATGGGAAGTTTTTCGACGCGCTTCAAGAGTAGGCGCGCAGGGGCCGAACAGGGGAATGTCCGATGATCCTGCCGACGATCGCGAAGATCGGGCGGACCACGCTTTTCATTGTGCAGGAGATGGGGCGTATGCTGCTGTTTGTCCTCGCCTCGTTCGCGTGGCTCGCGCGGCCGCCGTTCCGTCTGTTCCAGATCGTCAAACAGCTCCACTTTATCGGGTACAAATCGACGTTCGTGGTGGTCCTGACGGCCGCCTTTACCGGCATGGTGCTGGGCTTGCAGGGCTACTACACGCTCCGAAAGTTCGGATCGGAGGCCTTGTTGGGATCGGCCGTCGCGCTGAGCATGATCCGGGAATTGGGGCCGGTGCTGGCGTCCCTGATGGTGACGGCGCGGGCCGGGTCCGCCATGACCGCCGAGATCGGGATCATGCGCATCACCGAACAGATCGACGCCCTCGACACGATGGCCATCAATCCGTTGCAGTACCTGATCGCGCCGAAACTGGTGGCGGGACTGATCGGGGTGCCGTTGCTCGTGGCGATCTTCGACGTGGTGGGGATCTACGGCGGCTATCTGGTCGGGGTCGAACTGCTGGGCGTGAACGAAGGCTCGTATTGGAGTTCGATCGAGTCGGCGGTGGAATGGAAAGATGTCTACGGCGGGATTCTGAAATCGATCAGTTTCGGGCTGATCATCAGTTGGGTCTGCTGTTATAAAGGGTTTTATACGAGGATGAGCGCCGAGGGGCTCGGCCGGGCGACCACCGAAGCCGTGGTCCTGTCGTCCGTGCTGATTCTGGTCTGGGATTATTTCCTCACGTCAGTGCTCTTGTAAGACGTCACGCGTGAAGCGTCATGCGTGAAGCGTGAAAACGGCCAGTCATGCGACTCACGCTGATAACGGCTCCTGCTTTCACGCTTCACGAGTCACGCGTCACAGGCTTTGACCCATGATTAAACTCATCGGTGTCGAAAAAACCCTCGGCGGTCAGCCGGTCCTGCGGGGGGTTGATCTGGACATTCCCAAGGGCAAGCTGACGACGATCATCGGGCGGAGCGGCGAAGGGAAAAGCGTCCTGCTCAAGCATATGATCGGCCTGCTCCAGCCCGATCGCGGCGAGGTCTGGGTCGACGGCGTGGAGATCTCGCGGTTGCGAGGGAAGGCGCTCAACGAGGTGCGCAAGCGATTCGCCATGCTGTTCCAGGGCGCGGCGCTCTTCGATTCCTTGACGGTGTTCGAGAACGTCGCGTTTCCGCTCCGGGAAAAACTGCGGCTGAAAGGTCCGGATGTGACCCGCCGGGTCAATGAAAAGATCGAGCAGGTGGGCCTGGCCGGCATGGGACACAAGTATCCGGCTGAATTAAGCGGCGGGATGAAAAAACGGGCGGGCTTGGCGAGGGCCTTGGTGATGGAGCCGGAAATTATCCTGTTCGACGAACCGACGACCGGGCTCGATCCGCTCATGGCGAAACAGATTCACGACTTGATCACCGGCATGCAACGGACCTTTGGGTTTACGGCGGTAATGGTCAGTCATGAGATTCCGGAGATCTTCGGCATTTCCGACTGGGTGGCGATGCTGAAGGAGGGCAAGATCGCCGCCATGGCGCCCGCAGCCGAGTTCCAGCGCATCGAGGACCCGGGTATTCGCGAGTTTATTTCCGTCGGCGGGATCGTATCGTTAAACGTGAATCGTTAGACGTGACCGGTCTGTTGCTGGCTAGGATTGGCCGCGGTGAACGATTCACGAGGAGCAGCTAACGAGGCCAAGACATGGATAAAGCCAAATTAGAACTGGTCGTCGGCGTTTTCGTGTTGATCGGGATCGCCTGCCTGGCGTATCTCTCGATCAAGTTGGGCAAGCTGGAAGTGATCGGGGGGCGGAACTACACGGTCTTCGCCGAATTCACCTCCGCCTCGGGCTTGAAGAACGGCGCATCGGTGGAAATCGCCGGCGTCGAGGTGGGCCGGGTGAAAGACATCGCCCTCAAAGACGACCGGGCTCTGGTGGCTCTTGCGATCAACGACGGGGTCACGCTCTACACCGATACGATCGCGTCGATCAAGACGCGCGGCATCATCGGGGAGAAATTCATGGCGCTGTCTCCCGGCGGCGGAGGAGAGCCGCTCAAGCCGGGGGAGACTATCCGGGATACCGAGTCCGGGCTCGACCTGGAAGAGCTGGTCAGCCAATTCGTGCATGGCAACGTGAAATAACGGGGGGCGAGCGATGGAACGGAGACAGATCAGGACGTGTCCGAGGACATGGTGCGGGTTGGGGTGGTCGGCTGGCCCGCCTGCGGTTGTCTTGATCGCCGCGTTGGCTGCCTGGGTTGGCCTGATGGGGAGCGTCCGATCCGCTTGGGCCGGCGGTGCCACCGACGCCGTGAAAAGTACGATTGACGAAGTGCTGCGCATTCTCCGCGACAAGGATCTCAAGAAACCGGAACGGGCCGAAGAGCGGAGACGCCTGCTCGAGAAGGTCGTCGGCGACCGATTCAATTATGAAGAGATGTCGAAACGGTCGCTGGGCGCGCCGTGGCATCAACTCGGCGAGCAGGAGCGGCAGGAGTTCGTGCAGCTCTTCCGGACCCTGCTCACCAATTCTTATGCCGACAAGATCGAGAGCTATTCGGGCGAGCCGGTGCAGTATGTGAACGAGCGCACCGAGAAAGACTTCGCCGAAGTCCGGACGAAGATCGTGTCCGGTAAGGCGGAGATTCCGCTGGATTACCGGCTGCTGAACAGGAACGGCGACTGGCGCGTCTATGACGTGGTCATCGACGGTGTCAGCCTGGTCAATAACTATCGAGGGCAGTTCACCAAGATCATCCGTTCGTCTTCCTATGCCGACCTCGTCGACCAACTCCGCAAAAAGTCCGACAAGATCAAGGCTCCCTGAGCCGTTCCTCCGACTCCATGCCCCCGATGCATCGACTTCTCGCCTTGGTCCTGCTCGTGCTCGGGGGGGCTGCCTTCCCCTTCCCGCCACGGTCGGCCGTCGCAGAGACCCAGTATTTTCCGATTCCCTCCGTGTCCACCACCAGAAACGACGGCAACGATGTCGGCCTGATCGTGCCGATTCTCGTGACCGAACCTGACGGCGAATTGAAGTATCTCGTGGCGCCGATGGTGATCCGCAACTCGATCGTCGGGGTCCGGGGCGCGCTCAATATCTTTCGCTACGAACCGGGCGGCCGGGAGATGCGGTTCATCGCTTCGTTCACGGAGCAGATTGAGCGGAAGCTCCTGTTCAGCTACACGGACCCGGCCTTCAGCCACGGGCGGTACGCGCTCAGCTACGGAGGAACCTTTTTCAAAAATGCGACCGCGCGGTTTTGGGGGATCGGACAAACGACGGTCGAAGGCAACGAGACGAACTACACGGCGCGGGAAGGCCGGGCCTGGTGGAAGTTCGGCCTCCATGCCAACGAGGTGACGCAGATCGCCGTCGGCCAGCGGTTCAGAGACGTGAGTCTTCAGCGCGGCGGGACCGATCTGCCGTTCACCGTGGATCGCTTTCCGAATGTCGACGGCGTCCGAGGCGCGACGATCCTGGGGCATCGGGTCACCTTCCATTACGACACGCGCGACAGTTTGGTCACGCCGACCGACGGCATGCAAGTGACCGCCTATGCCGAACTGAACCAGAATCTTCGCAACGGCGATTATCCCGTGTTCTCCCGGTACGAAATTGAAGTCAAGAAGCTGTTCCCCAGCGAATCCAAGCGGGCGATCCTCGTCGTGCGCGCGGATCTGCAGGCGACGTTGGGCAGCGAGGTGCCGTTCTACGAGCAGAGTTCGCTGGGCGGGCAGAACAACCTGCGGGGGTTCGGGGTGGATCGGTTCATCGACAAGCATCTCGTGGCGGTCAGTGTCGAGGAACGCATCCACGTGATGCGGACCAAGATGTTCGGCGTCACTGCGGACTTCGAGGTCGCGCCGTTCCTGGACACGGGCCAGGTGTTCGAAAACTATAAGGACGTCAGTTTTAAGGATTATCGGATGACTCCGGGAATCGGCTTCCGCGGATTGGTGCGGCCCAATGTGGTCGGCCGTGTCGATTACGGCTACAGCCGCGAAGGAGGAGCGGTGTTCGCCGGATTGGATTTCCCTTACTGACGGTCGATCGGTGGCGCGCGCGATGCCCGGACAAGTCCATTGGCCGTTCGTCCTTGCTCTGCTGATCTGGTCGCTCTGCGCGGGGCAGGCCGCGGCGTTGGCGGAAGGCTTCGGGCCGTTGCCCGTGCGGAATTTTCAGCCGATAGAGCTTCTCTTCCTGGGTATGCCGGGCGACCGTGCCGAGGTGCTCAAGAAAGGTCGGCTGGATGTGCGGGTCGAACTGGCCGAGACCAGCACCATTTTCAACGAGCACACGGCGCAGGCGAGCGCGGTCATGAAATTCGAGCAACTCCGATCCGGTCTGTTCCTGCGGTATGGGCTGACCGATCGGTTGGAAGTCGGCATGGAAGTGCCGGCGTTCTATCGGTATCGCGGGTTCATGGAAGGCGCCATTACGGCGACCGAACGGGCGACCACGGGCCTGAGCCCGGCTCGGGCGGCGTTGAAGGACACCGGATTTGCGTACAACCTCTCGGCGGCGGGGCGGAGGCGTTTTTCAGGAACCGACGGAGACCTTGGGCTGGGAGACATCACCCTGCTCGGCAAGTACCAATTTCTGTCGCAGCGCGCTTCGCTCCCGGCCGTCTCGTTGCGGTTGGCGGTGAAGGTGCCCTCGGGAGACCAGGGCAAATTCTTCGGCAGCGGACATCCGGACGTGGGGATCGGGCTCGCGGTGGAAAAGACGGTGGCCGGACGATGGATCCTGTACGGCAACGTCAACGGCATCTTTCCGACCGGCCAGGTGGGCGGCTTCGCGCTGCGGCCGTTCATGTCGGGGATCGCGGCGGTCGAATACCTCTGGTCGAAAACTCTCTCGTTCACCGCCCAGTTCGATTATTATTCCACGCCGTTTGACGGGGCCGGCCTCAAACCGCTGGATCGCGGGGTCACCGAGTCGGCGGTCGGTTTCAATTATCGGCTCAGGTCGAATGTGCTCTGGCAGGTCTACGGCGTGGAGAATGTGGATTTTATTCGAGACAGCGCAGCGGATTTTACGCTCTCGACCGTGATCACGTATCGATTTGATCATGGGCGGTAACGCTCGTCTCTGCGGAGCCCCGGGTGAATTGCTTGACACGAGCGGAAATCTGTGTGAGACTACGTCGCGGTTATCTGAAATCCCTAAGAACTTGCTACTCTCGAAGCTCCTGTCCACACCGCTTCCCTAGTGACCGGGCGGTTACCACTTCCATACGAGGAGAATGAGCTATGTCGTTGTTGAAGACCATACACAGCCCTGCCGATTTGAAACGGCTTCCTCCGGAGCGGTTCCCTGAGCTCTGCCAGGAAATCCGCGAGCAAATCATCAGTGTGGTCTCGAACGTCGGCGGGCACCTCGCATCCAACCTCGGCGTGGTGGAATTGACCGTCGCCTTGCACTACCTGCTCGACACGCCGAAGGACAAGATCGTGTGGGACACGAGCAACCAGGCCTACACGCATAAACTGTTGACCGGTCGCCGCGAACAGTTTCACACCCTGCGGCAGTACGGCGGGCTGAGCGGGTTCTGCAAGCGCGAAGAAAGCGTCTACGACACATTCAACGCCGGCCATGCCGGCACCGGCGTGTCGGCCGCCTTCGGCATGGTGGAAGCGCGCGATCAGCAGGGCCAGAAGCACAAAGTGGTGTGCGTGGTCGGCGACGGCGCGATGACGGCCGGCATGACGCTGGAGGGGCTGCATCACGCCGGCGGACTCGGCAAGGACTTCCTCGTGATCCTGAACGACAACCAGATGTCGATCTCCAAAAACGTCGGGGCCATCTCCGCCTATCTGAATCGAACCTTCACCGGAGAGTTTTACGCGCGCGTTCGTGAAGAGACGGGCCATCTGCTGCGCCTAATTCCGGGCATCGGTCAGGACATGCAGAAGATCGCTCGTCGCGCCGAGGAATTGGCGAAAGGCGTCATCCTGCCGGGACTGCTGTTCGAGGAACTGGGCTTCCAGTATGTCGGACCAATCGACGGCCACAACTTCGACCATCTCCTTCCGACGTTGGAGAACGTGCTCAAGTTGAAAGGGCCGATCCTGCTCCACGTCATCACGAAGAAAGGACTGGGGTACGAGCCGGCCGTGAAGAATCCGGTCTGGTTTCATGCCTGCCCGCCCTTCGTCCGCGAGACCGGCGCGCCGGCGAAAAAGTCGCCGCGCCCGACCTACACGGCGATCGCGGTCGATACGCTGATCAAGCTGGCCCGGGTAGACAGGCGCGTCGTGGCCATTACCGCGGCGATGTGCGAAGGCACCGGTCTCACGGCTTTTGAAAAGGAATTCCCCGACCGACTCTACGACGTCGGGATTGCGGAGCAGCATGCGGTGACGTTCGCCGCCGGGCTGGCGGCGCAGGGCATGAGACCCGTCGTCGCCATGTACGCGACGTTTCTGCAGCGGGCCTACGATCAAGTGGTGCACGATGTGGCCACGCAGAACCTGCCGGTCACGTTCTGCATCGACCGAGGTGGGTTGGTCGCCGAAGACGGCACCACACATCACGGCGCCTTCGACCTCGCGTATCTGCGGCACGTCCCCAATATGGTCGTGATGGCGCCGAAGGACGAGAATGAGCTGCAGCATATGGTGAAAACCTGCCTGACCCACGACGGGCCTGCGTCGGTGCGCTATCCGCGAGGCGTTAGCCTAGGGGTAACTATGGATCAGGAGCCGGCGGCGCTCCCGATCGGAAAAGGGGAGCTGTTGCGGGACGGAACGGACGTCGCCATCGTCGCCATCGGTGTCACGGTCTGGCAGGCCGTCCAGGCGGCTGAACGGCTGGCACAGGAGGGCGTTTCCGCCGCGGTCGTCAATGCGCGGTTCGTGAAGCCTCTCGACAAGGACTTGATCGTCGGTGTGGCGAAGCGGGTCCGCTATCTGGTCACGGTCGAGGAAGGGTGCAAGATGGGTGGATTCGGCTCGGCCGTGCTCGAAGCCTTGTCCGACGAAGGCCTCGCGCACCTGCGCACCAAACTGATCGGTTTGCCGGACTGGTACATCGAGCAGGGACCGCAGGACCTGTTGCGTGAGAAGTACGGGCTCACGGCGGAAGGTATTTACCAGAGCGTCAAAGAATTGATGACCCAGACTTCGGGTGGTCGCGCCGCAATCCATGCCCGCAATGCCATGGGCGCCGGCTACGCGCCCTTCAGCGGCGCGCCGATCGGAGACGAACAGGGGAGCTGAGCCGGAAAAGAGTTGAGACTACGGTTAAGGTCAAGCTAGGATAGGTTCAGGATTTTTCTTAACCTTCACCTCAGCCGCGACCTTCTGAAACTCATGCGGATCACGAGACGCAAGACCAGACAAATCAAAGTCGGAAGGGTGAAGATCGGCGGAGATGCGCCGATCTCCGTTCAGTCCATGTGCTCCACCGATACGCGTGACGTGAAGGCGACGGTCGAGCAGATTCGACGGCTGGAGTCGGTGGGCTGCGAGCTGATCCGCGTGGCCGTGCCGGACGTGGAAGCAGCCGAGGCGCTCCCGAAGATCAAGGCGCAGATGACCGTGCCGCTCATCGCCGACATCCACTTCGATCACCGCCTGGCGGTCAAGGCGGCCGAAGTGGTGGACTGCGTGCGGATCAATCCCGGCAACATCGGGGCCTGGTGGAAAGTGACCGAAGTCATCAAGGCGGTGAACGATCGCGGGATTCCGTTGCGGATCGGTGTCAATGGAGGATCGCTGGAGCGGCATCTGCTGGAGAAGTACGGCTACCCGACGGCCGAGGCACTGGCCGAGTCGGCGCTGAACGCCGTCCATGCGTTGGAAGACGTCGGGTTCACGAATATGAAAGTGTCGCTGAAGGCCTCGGACGTGCATATGGCGATCGACGCCTACTGGTTGTTCGCCCACCAATCCAACTATCCGCTGCACATCGGCATCACGGAAGCCGGCACCGCGATGACCGGCGCGGTGAAGTCGGCGATCGGGCTCGGATGGCTGCTCTCGCAAGGCATCGGCGATACGCTCCGCGTATCGCTGGCGGCTGATCCCGTGGAAGAGGTCAAGGTCGGCTTCGAGATTCTGAAATCGCTGGAGCTGCGCCATCGCGGGATCAACGTGATCGCCTGCCCAACCTGCGGCCGCGTCGAGATCGATGTGGTCCGTATGGCGAACGAGCTCGAGAAGCGGCTCGGGCACATCAAGACACCGCTCAACGTGTCGGTGCTCGGGTGCGTGGTCAACGGGATCGGCGAAGGAAAAGAAGCGGACATCGGCATCGCCGGCGGCGAAGGCGTGGGCATTTTGTTCAAGAAAGGCAAGCTCGTCCGTAAGGTGCCCATGGCCGAACTGATGGACCGATTAATCGAAGAAGTCGAGCTATTGGCGAAAGAAAAGGAAGCGGAAAGCACAGGAGACGAACAGGCGGCCGCCCACGGAAATGCGTCATCCACTCCCGTTTCTCAAGTTTCCTCGACCGAGACCTCATCATCGCTCGTCCGCGAACTGCCAGTACTCTCTCACAAAAGCTAACGAGTTCCCCCGATTCTGTCCGCGAGATGGCGCGGACCTGTTTCTCGCACGTGAACCCACAGGCATTTCCTCGGAGGCACCGCTGATTGTTGAGTTTGGAAGAGCCGCCTCGCTATAATGCCGCGCATGGCGCCGTACCCAAGTGGCTAAGGGAGCAGTCTGCAAAACTGCGATGCGGCGGTTCGAACCCGCCCGGCGCCTCCATACCTCGCTCGCGCGACCCGGAGCCTTTCCAAATGGCTCTTGGCGACGGGATAAAACCTTTCAGTGTCTTCAATCTTCACACCGTACCTAGTGCTGCGACCCGGCGGCTCTTCATCGGAGTATCGTATTGGTTGCCGCCGGATAACACTCTCCGGTGCCTTAAAAGGGAAGACCAAACAAGCCGCTGGTGAAATCAAAACAGTGGAGCCTGAGGACCCCAGGTGAGACCGGCGAGGTCCGGGTCTTGGCCGTCAGGCGAGGCCGGACGCGCGGCTTTGTTCGCCTTGCGTTCAGCGCGGCGGGCTTCTTTCTCTTTTTGTCTGGCCTGCTTGGCGCGTTCGCGGTCGCGCTTGGCAAGAGTCGCTTTCCCTGGTCTAGCGATGGTAACCTCCCGAGCTATGCCCTCTTTGGTGCAAGTGTAGGGACACCCGATCCGGCATCCCCTGTTGGCTTCGTGTTTGTCGCGTGAGCCGTTAAACCGCGATCTACCAGCGACCTTTGCGCCCGCCACGATCCCCAGGACCTCCACCGGCGCGGGGCTCAGGAGGTCTCGCTTCGTTGACCGTCAAGGTCCGGCCTTCCAGCGTAGTCCCGTTCAACGCCGCGATCGCGCGCTTGGCCTCTTCGGCTGTCGCCATCTCCACGAAGCCGAAACCCCGAGACTGACCGGTGTACTTGTCCGTGATCACGCGCACCGACTCTACCTTGCCATGGGTCGCAAACAGCTCGGTGAGCTGCGGTTCGGTCGTCGAATACGGTAAGCCACCGACATAAATTTTCGTACTCATGAGATTCCTCCTGTGAATGAAGGACGAGGCCGACACCTCGTCCACTACTCGGTCGCGCCTCGACGGCTTCGACGAACGGTTCCGCACCGATCGGCGATGTTGCCCGGAGAGCCCTTGGAGAGGGCAGGTCGGGACCGGGCTCCCTGGCTGAGCCCGCGACTGGCAAGCACCGCCACCTGCTCGCCGGGTTCTTCCGTTGCCGCCGATGGTTTGTCCCTTGCCGGGCCCGCTAGCCCCGACCGTTTCCACCGTATTTTCCGTTGGTGTGCGGGGCGTTTCGCCTTGTGCGATTTCTTGCTGAAGCGGTAGGCCACTGTGTCTCCTTCGGGGAAAAGGCTGTCGCCTACATGGTTTGAGACGGTCCAGACCAGACGAGATACGGCGGCTTCTTCATCCCATCGGCCGTGCCCGGATACAGCCGTTTCGCATAGGCATAGGCGCTTTCTTGAGCTTGGAGACAGGTCGGCTCTTCGAAGGGATTGGAGACGGCCCGCACATCCAACTTCTCATGAATATCGGGCTTTGCCATATACAATTCGCAAGAGAAGCGTCCCGCACCGGCGTTCCTCGTGCTCACTAACAACTGCGAACCGTCGGCAAAAGTGGCGAGAGGGTCGACATTGATCCTTACCATAGGCGCCCCTTCTTTCTCTTTTCAAACCGGGCGCTCTGATGTGTGTCCGCCGACCGCGATGACGGAAAGAACCACAACGGATCCGAGTGACGACCGGTGACGAATCAGCCTGCGTCCGGTTTGCATCAAATGACGGGAAACTGTTGGGCCGTAGGAGCAGCCTGGACTAAGATACCGGTCGCGCAGACACAACAAGACAGGGAAACGCGCGATTGGCAGGGTAGTTTTTGCGGCTCGTACGCTGATGCACAGTAACACATGGGAAGGGGCGGGTCAAATCGCTTCCCAGTCGGCGTACGGCTCCATCGGGTTTTAACCCGTCATCTCTAAAGATTTCTCGAAGGCTCTTCGTCCTGCTTCTTTGCACCGTTTCGTTGACAGTCCGCTGCCTTCCGCTACACTGGGAAGAAACCCGAAGGAGTTTTGATGACGATGGTCTGGGGCTGGATTGGAGCGTACCTGCTCGTGGTCGTGATGGCGCTGCTGCTGGGACCTCTTCTGGCCAACCTCGCGCCGGTGAGGCAGGCCTCCTTCGGCGTCATGGGGCTGAGCGCCTCTCAGATGATGCGCCTGGCTGCCGACGGCATTGCGCTGCTGACGGTCTGGATGATGGCCTACCGCACGTCACGCCGGCTGTCCAAGGAGACAAAAGGCGCCGAATTCTTGCAGGCCGTCCTGCTCCCGATCGCCACGTTCGGCACCGTCTTTTTCGCGAACAAGATGTTCGCTGTCCATGGTTCAGCCCTGGTCGATCAGATCGGCCGCCCTCGCTATCACTGGCTGTACGCCGGCATGCTCGGCGGCGCCGCCGTCTGGCTGACCGTCGCCTGGGTTCGTCACTTCGGTGCGCTCAAAGCCTTCTGCGCAGGCGGCAAGCCGGCCACCCGAACGGTCGATGAGACGCAATCGCTTGAGGGCAAGCGGCCGACTGAACCGCCGGCCGAGACCGGGGCCGAACGAAAACCTGCCGGCTCGGTCGGTGGCGTAGGTTCGACGTTGGGCCGGTACCGGATCGTCAAAGAATTGGGCCGCGGTGCGATGGGGATCGTGTATTTGGGCAAGGACCCCACGATTCAGCGGTTCGTTGCGATCAAGACGATGCGGTTCGACGAGGTGGACGATCCGTCCGAGATCGAGGAAGCCAAGGAACGCTTCTTCCGGGAGGCCGAATCGACGGGTCGGCTCTCGCATCCCCACATTGTGACCATCTACGACGCAGGCGAACAGGACGGTCTCGTATTCATCGCGATGGAATATCTGGAAGGAACCACCTTGACCCAGTGGTGCCGGAAAGGGAACCTGCTTCCGGTCGCGAAGGCGATGGACATCGTCGCAACGGTCGCGAGCGCGCTGGATTACGCCCACAGCCGGGGAGTCGTACATCGGGACATCAAGCCTGCGAACATCATGTTGACGAAGGATGGGTTGGTGAAAGTCATGGACTTCGGAATTGCACGGGTCACGACGTCCATGAAAACCAAGACGAGCGTGATCCTCGGCACACCCAGCTACATGTCACCGGAACAGGTCATGGGGAAGGTCGTCGATGGCCGGTCGGACACGTTTTCGCTGGGCATCGTCCTGTTCGAGTTGCTCACGGGACGCAGACCGTTCGACGCCGAAGATGTCACCTCCCTGTTATATAAGATTGCCCGTGAGCCGCATCCGGTGTTGAGCCAGGTTCGCCCCGATCTGCCGATCCGGGCTCAAGAGATTGTCGATCGGGCACTGCAAAAGGATGTGCCGAGCCGGTATCGGCGGGCCGGCGATATGGCGCAGGACCTCCGCGCATGTGTGCAGCAACTCGCAACAGCCGCTCCGGCAGCGGCTCGCGCATGATGAGCAGCTATGCGGCGAAGTCGGACGTCGGCTTGAGGCGGTCCCATAACGAGGACCGATTCTGCGCCGATCCGGAACTCGGCCTCTATCTGGTATGCGACGGCATGGGCGGCTGCAACGCCGGCGAAGTGGCGAGCGGAATCGCCGTCGAAGTGATTCATCGACATCTCGCCGACGCCACCCGTAACGGACAGCTTCCCTTCATCGGCGAGTACGATCCGAATTTCCTGCCGCGAACGAACCGGCTGGCCAGCGCCGTTCGGCTCGCAAATCAGACCATTCACCGGGAATCGTGGCGGCGTCCGGAGTACGCTGGCATGGGCACGACCGCGGTCTCCGTCTTGCTCACCGACCGCATCCTCTCGGTGGCCCATGTCGGAGACAGCCGTGCCTATCTGATCCGGGGCGATGCGATGCAGTTACTGACGGCCGACCATTCGCTCGTATGCGATCAGGTGCGTCAGGGTCTCCTCACCGAAGAAGAGGCGGAGCAATCGTTTCAGAAGCATGTCCTGACTCGGGCGCTCGGCGTGGAATCGACGGTCGAGGTTGAATTGGGCGAGGTGCCGGTCATGAGCGGGGATATCGTGCTGTTGTGCTCGGACGGGCTCACGAGCGGCGTGGCCTCCGACGAGGTCTTGCGGGCCGTTCGCTACGGGAATGATCCCGATGCGATGACCGAGCGGCTGATCAGATTGGCGAACGCCGCAGGCGGGAACGATAACACGACCGTTGTCGTCGTGGTGTTATGCGAAGGCGCGCACCCCGGTCTGTGGCGGCGCATAAGGAAAAGGTTGTGGAGCTGAAACCGTCGAGCTGTCGAACGTTCCGGCGCAAGGAGGACGACGATGCAGGATGGCGCGACCAAATGCCCCAAGTTCATCGTCAAACCGCACGGCGGCGCGGTCAAGGAGATCGCAATTACCAAGTCCGAGTTCACGATCGGGCGTAAGGACGGCAACGATCTGGTCGTCGGAGATCCGGCCGTGTCCGGACGACACGCCAGACTGGTCAAGATCCACGCAGTCTATTTTCTCGAGGACTTGGGCAGCACGAACGGAACGTTTGTCAACGGCCAGAAGATCGAACGGCGGCAGTTGAGAGATGCGGATGTGGTGGCGATCGGCAAGCACCGCTTGATTTTCCGCGAGGAGAACGCAGTCTTGGCGGCTGAGGGCGTCTCCGTCGTCAGCGCGTCGGATCGGACGATGGTCATCACCGGCTCGACCCCGCCAAGCCGCGGCCTGAGCGCGCAGAAGACTGGGACGATCCAGGTGGTGTCGGGCCGAACCAACCGCAAGGAGTACCAGCTCACCAAGCAACTGACGATCATCGGATCGAGTCCCGACGCGACGATCAAACTCGCCGGGTGGTTCACGCCGAAGACGGCCGCGATGATCGGGCGTCGCGGCCAGGGGTACTACATCGCGGCGGCTGACGACGGGAAGAAGGTGCTGGTCAACAACCAGGCGGTGAGGGGACAGGTCGATCTGAAGGACGGCGATCTGGTGGAGGTGGCCGGTGCACGGATGTATTTTTACTTGAGAGACCCGGCCGCACGCTGACTCGCGATCGTCAACGTCCTGTTTCGAAATTGATGACCGGGCGTTTGGGCAGAGCTTGAAAGCACCGGTCGGAAATTTCCTGCGCATGTTCTTCTAGACACTGCAGGATCTGTCCTCCTCGCCGTCCCGCCCCCCGACAAAATCTCCTTGCATCCGCCTCGCAAGCGAACCGAATTCGCTCTAGCTCTTCTTTCGCCCGAGCCACTCGAGCCAGAACGAGATGCCGGCAGAGCGACGGCAGCTTCCGCGCGCTCCGCTGCGCGCAACGCAGGCGATCGTCTCCGCTGAGGGAGGCGGGGCAAATGCGTTCCAGTTCCGCCTGGCATTTGATCTCGACGTTCGCCGGGAGTCGAAACTCCTCGGCTGGTCGGGGAGCGTCGTCAGGCGGATTCGGCGGCGGAAACGAAGGCAGAGATGCTTGGGGTTCGTAGTCGGTCTGGTCCGGGACGTTCCGCAAGGGATCAGCCGGCTTCGGAGAGGAGGGGGTGGCTGAAGCTTGAGGCGGGGGAACGGAAGAATCGTCCGCCGGCCCGATCTGCAGCCGAAGCGTGGTATCGGGAGACTGATCGGAAGGTGTGATAAAAATCGGTCCCCCAACCGTCTCCGGTTGCGGCGACGCGGTGACGCCCACCAGGACCGTCCCCCACACAATGCCCAGCGTCAGCACGGTCAGAAATCCTGCCGTGAATGAACCCGCTGATCGGGACGAAGGCATGACGGTCTCCGTTCGGCTTGGGGAAGAGGATATGTCAAAATCGGGCAAAAAGCGAAAATTTCCCGAGAATATGAAAACGCGTCGCGCTGGGTCAGCGGCCTCCGAACTCAAGAAATTGACGTACCTGGAAACGGGATGTTACACTCCTCGGCGCATACCGGTGAATCCAGCCGAAGGTTCAGCGTTTTCCAGAAACATCGGCACAGAAAGGAGTGCGGGATGGCCGTTCCGCTTTCCCAGATGTTCACGGTTACAAAGTATGTCCTGACGCAAAAGCTGAAGGGGGTCAAACGCTATCCTTTGGTGCTGATGCTGGAACCGCTGTTTCGCTGCAACCTGGCCTGCGCCGGCTGCGGGAAGATCCAGTATCCCGATCATGTTCTCGACAAGCGGTTGACGCCGGAGCAATGTTGGGCGGCCGCCGAGGAATGCGGCGCGCCGATCGTGAGCATTCCCGGGGGAGAACCGCTGATCCATCCGGAAATGCCAGAGATCGTCCGCGGATTGATTGCGCGGAAGAAATATGTGTACCTCTGCACCAACGCGATCCTGCTGGAACGGAAGCTCGACGAGTACACCCCCTCCAAGTACCTGACCTTCAGCGTGCACATGGACGGCTTGAAGGAAGAGCATGATTGGGCCGTCTGCCGAGACGGGGTCTACGAGGCAGCGGTGAAGGCGATCAAGGCGGCGCTGAATCGGGGGTTCCGCGTCACTACCAACACGACCCTCTTCGACGACGCGAATCCCGAACGGGTCCGCGCCTTCTTCGACGAAATGATGAAACTGGGCGTCGAGGGCCTGATGATTTCGCCGGGCTACAGCTACCAGAAAGCGCCAGATCAACAACATTTCTTGAAGCGCCATCGGACGCGTGAATTGTTCTCCAAGATTCTCAGCAACCGCAAGCCGGGCTGGCGATTCAATCAGTCGCCGCTGTTCCTGGAATTTTTAATGGGGAAGCGGGAGTATCAGTGCACCCCGTGGGGCAATCCGACCTACAATATTTTCGGCTGGCAACGGCCCTGCTATCTTCTGCAGGACGGCTACGTGAGGACGTTCCGAGAGTTGATGGAAGAGACCGATTGGGAGCGCTACGGGACCGGACGCAACGAAAAGTGCGCCGACTGCATGGTGCATTGCGGCTATGAAGCGTCGGCGGTCGATGATGCGTTCGGTTCCTGGTCCGGATTCAGCCGCACCGTCAAGGCGACGCTTCTCCCCAATGCTCGTTAAACGGGAGTCGTTAGCCGTTCAACGTCAACAGCAAGCAGTAGCCTTTCCGGTCCTTCCGTTTCACGAAGAACGATTCATGTTTAGAACCTATCTCAAAATTGAAAAAGCCGCATTTTGGATGGCAGTCGACGGAATCGGTTCAGATCTCTGAAGGGCCATTTCCCCGGCACAATGAGGCTTCGTTCATGACAGGGGCAATTCCCGGAGCAGACAGCCTCGCTCGGCAACCAATTTTGAGATAGGTCCTAGCGTCTTGGTTATGACCGACGCGAAATACCACACTTCCGAGGAGCGGACGCTGCAGGGCCGGGTGTTTCGCCCGTCGAGCACCACTGAGTTGCGCGAAGCCATCGAGCAGGCGTTCGATTATCGTGGGGACGTGACGCTCGAACTCACCTCCGGCGAGACCGTCGTCGGATACGTCTTCAACCGCGACGCGAACAGCGCCGTTCCCGCCCTTGAGCTGTTTCCAAAGGATTTGCCAGGCGTCCGCAAGATCGCCTATGCCGACGTGGTGTCGATCGCGTTTACCGGCGAAGACACCGCCTCCGGCAAGTCCTGGGAAGCCTGGGTCGCCAAAAAAGAATCGCAGCGACGCGCCGAATCGGAGCAGGTAGCCGCCGCGGCGAGGGCCCGTGGTCATCTGTAGCCTCCCGCCTTAACCCGCTGCTTCCAGCGGCGTCACCCTGAAAATTTTGCCTGATTCTGTCACTCAATTTCGAACGTAAGCCATTGTAATCCGAGGTTCCTTTTCTCGTTTGCCAGGCTGCGCGAATTATTGACAAAGAAAATCATCTATGTTAAAAGGGTCGGCCTCAAAAACGGGCACACCCAGTGTTGATGAGGCTTTTCGCTGCTTGAGGCGGTGGATGAGGGCTTGGCCCCGCTGATCGCCGAGTGAACGCTGGGGAAACGGGCGCAGCACTAGCCAGCCGGTGGGAACCTGGAGCCGAAGGGCGCCTGCTTGTATCACGGGTTTCTTGCTGACGGCGTTTCCCGTCGCTGCATGGGCGACACACGAGGCCGACCATCGATTCACGGTGGAAGGGTTCGTATGCGGAAGCGGCGGGCGGCCAAATCCGAATGTCGAAGTCGTCGTCAAAGACACACGCGTGTCGGTTGGGGCGACGGTGTCGACCGATGAAGATGGCTACTACAAGGCCATCCTTCATCTCCATAACGACAACCTGGGTGATCCGGTCCTAGTCATCGCGGGAAGCGAGGAGCAGCGTATCAAGGTCCAATTCGACCCGAAGGATCTTGAGACGGAACGGAGGGTTCAGGTCAATTTCGGGTCGGGATGCCAAAAGACCATTGGCGGGCCGCCACGATGGATGTACTACGGGTCCGGTATGGGAGTGGCGGCGGCGGTTGTCTTCGCCGGACTGAAATGGCTTCGGAAACGGCGGAGGCAGGTCGGCCGACGGGACAAGAAGAGTCAGAAAAAGCGGAAGACATCACTGTAGGCGGTCCGTGGGGCGCTCTCGTACCTCGCCGGATCGGACGCGGAAGCAAGGCGAGGGAAAGTGCTCTTGCGTGATCTCGACGTACTCGTAGGAGATGGCGCTTTTGCTTGAGGCTGAAAAGCCTGGGTAAAAGCGTCTTTTTTCATGCGCTTTATCCGGATAAGGGTGGGTTCGTGAAACGACGTAGAAAGGAGCGGGTGATTCTCTATGCAACGAACTAATGTAACAGGTGTGGCGCTCTTTGTCGGAATAGTCGGGATGGCTGTCTCGGTGGTCGGGTGTGGTGAAGGGGGCGAAGGGCCGATTGTCCCGCCTCCGCCGGCTCCGGCCGAATACGCCGACAAGCACATGCCGGCCGGCTGGTGGGCGGACGACAAGATCATCGAAGAGGGACGGCAGATCTTCATCGGTGAGAAAAATCCGGACGTGAACTGCGCAAGCTGTCACGGCAAGGATGGCAAGCCGGTCAAGGCGGGCGCGCGCGACTTCCGGAATGCCGAACGGATGAAGCTGTATTCTGATTCCGTCTGGTTCTGGCGGATTTCCGAAGGCGTTCCCAACACCAAGATGAAAGCGTGGAAAACCAAGCTTTCGGAAGAAGATCGGTGGAAGGTATTGGCCTTCGAACGGACCTTCGGGTTGAAAGGGCAGGAATGGGATCCGGTGAAGAACGCATGGGTGCCGGTCGGCAGTGCGGCCCCGGCCGCAGCAGCGGCTCCCGCTTCGAGCGGAGAAGGGGCGGCCCCGGCAGCCGCAGGAGCGGGGAAATAATTCTGATTTAGGCTGAGCAGAGGAGGGGCGGGCAGACATCATGACAATGTGGCAGCGCAGTCTCTTGGCCGTAACGGCCCTGTTCGCGCTGTTCGGGACCGCGGCCTATGCCCAGGTGCCGAGCGCGCCCAGCGTCGAATTCCCGTACACGGGAAATCGAACCGCGGTGTGGATCGTCGCCCAACTCCACATCCTCTTTGCGGGATTCATTCTCGGAGCTCCGATCTTCGTGGTGATCTCGGAGTGGTTGGGATATCGAAAACAGGACCCTCGATACGACCGGCTCGCCAAAGAGGTCACGAAAGTCACCGTCATCCTCTATAGCATGACGGCCTTGAGCGGCGGCCTGTTCATCTTCGTCTTGCTCGCCACCTATCCGCAGTTCACCTCGTGGCTGATCAATCACTTCTTCATGATCTTCGCGGTGATCTACCCGTTGCTGTTTATCGGGGAGACCATCGTGCTCTACATGTATTTCTACACCTGGGATGCCTGGAAGGGAGACAAAAAGGCTCGCCATATTGCCCTCGGGGTGCTGTTGAACGTGATCGGGACAATCACGCTGTTCGTCATCGACGGTCCGACTTCGTTCATGAATACCCCGGTCAAGGCGGAAGGCGTGTCGCCAGCCGAGTTTCTGCAAACTGCGACCCTGTGGGACAAGGTTTACAACTACAGTTGGATGCCGATGAATCTCCACCGCCTGGTCGGCAATGTGACCTTCGGCGGGTTCATCGCAGGGTTGATCGCCGCCTACATGTATATGGGCGCCAAGAAAGAGGAGGAACGGTCGTACTACGACTGGATGGGATTTGTCGGCAACCTGATCGGCGTCGGCGCGCTGTTGTTCCTGCCGTTCATGGGCTATCTGCTCGCGTACGAGCTGTGCGACTACGACGCCTCCATTTGTCCGTACATGATGGCCGATCAGCTCTCCATGTTCTTCGAGATGCAGGGCGCCATGGTGGGATTGATCTTCCTGGCCAGCAACTACTACATTTGGCTGAGCATGAAGCGGATCGAGGGAGTGGAACGGGTCAGGATGACCGTCCTGACGCCGCTGGTGATGATCGTGTTGCCGTTCGTGATGACCTGGGCCTGGACCCAGTTCCCGGCCCCCGATCCCATGTCGCTGGCCATCCTGTTGCCCTTGGTATTGCTCCCGGTTGTGCTCGGAAGATTCGTGCCGTTCACGGTTTCTTCCGGAACGGTGATCAAGATCGGGTTCCTGATGGTGGTCGTGGGAAACGCCATCTGGATGACTCCACACGGGTTCGTGCCGACCGGCGCCAAGCTTGTGGCAGAATTGGAGCTGCCGTCGGAGTGGAACTTCCTGGCGCTGATGCCGGCCAAGAATTCCGCGGCCTTTACGCTGGTCTTCGTCACGGTCGTCAACTATGTCATCTATAACCGCGCGATCCGACAGGGAACCATCGTTTGGGGAAAAATCGATTTTGCGTCCCAGTTCGTCCTGATCTTTCTGGCGTTTAGCGCCATTTGGACGATGGGATTGATGGGCGCCGTGCGGTCGTTGCTCAGGAAGTATTTCCATACCTACAATCTCGTGCCGGATTTCACCGCCGAGTCGTTTACCCCGACACTGTCCTACTCGGCCTGGTGGATCACGGCGATTACGCTGGTGTTTTATATCGTGGTCAGTTTTGCGATTTTCATCACGCTTCGCGCGGCCGAAGCCAAGAGTCATGCGCCCGAAGGCAGTCCGGTTCCTGCGGGAGCGAAATGACGCCGCCGTCGCACGGATTGATGGTATGAGCCGAGGAATTCTATGGCCAATGTGATAAAGAAGCTGATCGTCGGAATTCTCGTCGGCGGCATTCTCGTCGGCGTAACCAGGGCGTTGGAGTTTCCGCCGGTGTTCCAGGCCATGTTTTTCGCCTATGCGATGCTCGGCGCGGCCGTCTTCATCCTCCTTGACGCGCCCTCACTGAAACCCATCAGCGGGACGAAAGCGGTGATCGCTCTCGTCGTCTTTTATATCGTGATCTCCGCCGTCTATATCGCCGGTGCGTCCTTTCTCCCGCAGTACGACCCGGAGGATGAGAAAGGCAAAATCGCCAAGATTCTCGAGTCCAAGCGAAGACAGACCGAGCAAGGGAAAGCCGAAGAATTGATCGCGCGGGCCAAGGTATTGGAGGAACAGGCGAAGGCGATCAGCGAGCGGCTGAAGAGCTTGAGCAAGGATGTGCCGGAGGTCGCGGTGGGAGTCGGTCCTGATTCCGTCAAGCCGACTCCTGCGTCGATCGGAGGCGCATTGGACGCCAAAGCGCTTGAACAGCTCGGCTTCGAACAGTGGCAGCTGCAGGAATGTTACAACTGCCACAAATTGCGCGGGGAGGGCGGAAAGAAACGCGGGCCCGAGTTGGACAACATCGGAAGTTATCTTACGGCGGAGGAGATCAAGCAGAAGATCCTCGATCCGAAGAGCTGGATGGCGGAGGGCTTCGAGAAGGAGTACGAAAAAGGCAAAATGCCCGATAAGTATAAGGATTTGATGGAGGAAAAGGACGTCGAGGTATTGGCGGCCTGGCTCGCCACCATGAAGAATCCGTCCGTCAACACCCCTAAGCCGGTCAAGAAAAAGTAGCATGCAGCCTCCCAAATTAAAGTCGAAAGTCCGGTGCACGGACCGTGATATCGGCCAGGTGACCAAGGTCATCATGGACCCCTTGTCGCGGGAGGTCAGCCACATCGTCATCGGCGGCGACGGGCTGGGTCAGAAGGAGCGACAGGTGCCGATCTCGCAGGTGCAAAGCGTCACCGAAGACGCCGTTGAATTGCGCGCGGCGTCGAGTGAGATCGCCGCGTTGCCGCCGTTCGAGCGCGACGACTATGTCACGACCCACGAGGTCGAGATCGCGCATCTGGAAGCCTCCCTCCATCACGTCCAACCCGGCGAGGTGTTGGTTCCGCTGCCCGTTCTGGAGCGTGACGTCAAGCGGCGGACGTTCTTCACGAACCTGACCCACGCGATCGGATTGCTGATCGGCCTGCCGCTGGTCTACCCGGTGTTGCGGTATCTGATGAAACCGATGTATGCGCCGTTCGACAACAGGTGGCTGAAGATCGGGAATGTGAGCAAGATCAAGACCGAGGACGTAGGCGTCCAGTTCAAATATAAAAAGAAGGTCAAGGAAGCCTTCATGCCGGAGGCGGAGATCGAGAAGAACGTCTGGATCCTAAAGGCCACGCCGGCCGTGCTGGACAAAGTCTATCAGGGAAAAGATATGGACTTCCGCGATTCCAGCGGCAAGGTGATCTGGACCAACAAGAAAGAGGTCCCCTACGTCGCCTTTTCGGGAAAATGCCCTCACCTCGGATGCGGATATAAATGGCGCAAGCACAAGCTGCTCGGCGAAGTGTTCCTCTGTCCGTGCCATCTCAGCATTTATGACGCCAGCGGGAAAGTGCTGGATGGACCGGCGCCGCGCCCGCTCGATCCGTTGCCGATTCAGGTGTCCGCGACCGGGGATGTCCAGATCATCGACATGGAGTTCAAGGCCGGCACTAAGGCCAGGGTGCGGATCGTCTAACTTTCTCGAAGAGCCCGGAATCGCTTCATGAACGGTCAACCCACCGCGCTGGAAAAAGTTCTCGCGTTCGTGGACGAGCGGGTCGGCCTGAAAACCATCCAGGCCAAGATGCTCAACGAGCCCGTTCCCGGTGGATCGCGTTGGGCCTATGTATTCGGGTCGTGCCTGTTGTTCATCTTTATCATGCAGGCGGTCACCGGCATCCTGCTGATGTTTTATTACGTGCCCAGCGCCGACCACGCCTACGCGAGCACCCAGTACATCATTCACGAAGTCGATTACGGGTGGTTCATCCTCAGCTACCACTTCTGGGGATCCTCGGCGATGGTCGTGATGGTCTTCGCGCATATGTCCCAGGTTTTCCTCTGGGGCGCCTACAAGAAGCCGCGCGAGATGATCTGGCTCGTCGGCCTTGCGCTCTTCGGCATTGTGATGGCGTTCGGCTTCACGGGGTATTTGCTGCCCTGGGATCAACGGGCGTATTGGGCCACGACCGTCGGCGTGGAGATTATGGACAAGACGCCGATCGTCGGGGACTTTATCGCTCGGTTCCTGAAGGGCGGACCCACGCCGGGCCAGATGACGCTCAGCCGATTCTTTGTCATCCACGTCATGATCCTCCCGGCGGCGCTCATGGGGCTGGCGGGGCTGCATCTGTTCCTGTTCAGGAAGGCCGGCCCGGCCGGGCCGTTCCGCGGCAGTCCCGAGGAACTGAAGGCGAAAACCGATTACTTCTTTCCGCGTCAGGTCTGGAAGGACGTCGTGGCGATGGGAGCCGTTTTTTTGACCGTCAGCAGCCTGGCCTTCTGGGAGCCGGTGGTGTTGCTTGAAGAAGCCACTCCGGACCCCGGCGAGTATCATCCCGAGCCCGAATGGTACTTCCTGTTCCTGTTCCAGATGCTGCGGTTGAAGATCTTCGCCGGCGAATTCGGCCAGTTTCTGGGCGCGGTGGCGGTGCCCGGCGCGTTCCTGCTGTTCCTGGCGGCGCTGCCGTTCATCGACCGGAGTCCCGAGCGCAATATTTTCAAGCGGCCGATTGCGCTGATCGGCTGGATTGTCGTGATGACCGGTATTCTGGTCTTCACCGTATCCGCCATCATCAACCGGGAGTTTTTGGAGTAACGCCGCGGCGGTTGCGGCAGCCTGCGTCTGCATATGACGGATCGTGAGCCGATGTCCCCGATAAAGCTGGCCATCCTGGTGCTCTGGCCCGCCTTCTGGACGGGACTCCCGATCAAGTTGGCCTTGACGCTGCTGGTGTTCGCGAGCGGCGCAATGCACGTGGAGGCCGCCGCCGGTCTCGCATTGCTGCTGTTGCTCGCCAGTCCGGTGACGGCGCTTGGTCTCCCGATCGTCACTCTGGGTCTGGGTCTGCACCTCGGCGAAGGCGCCGGACTGGCCGTCCTGTTCCTGCTGGCGATTCCCATCGACATCTGGGCGCTCGGCCTGTCCGGTCGCACGGTATTCCTGGACCGGCTGCGTCTCGAGCCGCCGGAAGGGTTGGGCCTGACCCTGTGGTGGAAGATCGCGCTGACCGGCGCGATCTACTTTCCGCTGTTGTATCTCATCGAAGGCGCCGCGTTCGGCGCCGCACGGTCCGTCGCGCGCGCGATTATGGAGACCGACTTGATGAGAGCGTTGCCGGTGGCTGAGCGTATCGGCCTCGAACTGAACTTATGGGGCGTGCCGACGACGCTCGTCCTGCTCGGCTTGATCACGGGGTGGCTCTGGATCATCGGTCGTATCATTCAGCCGCATGTGAAGACCGCGACCCCGGTGTCGGAAACGTACCAGTCGGTCGTCCGGCGGTGGGATTTGATGCGGATCCCGTCGGATCAACCGCTGCTGCTCACTGTCTTCGTGGGTACAGGTGTCACGCTGGTTCTACTGTTCTGGGCTTTTCTCCCGGCGACGACGCCTCGTCCGCACGAGTCGTATGTGCAATCCGAGGTCAAGGTCGGACCGCCGTTCAAGCCCGCCGCGGCGTTGCAGAAGGCGGAAAAGCTACTGGCGCAGGCTGAAGCGACCGTACAGGCCCTGGAAGAGAAGGCTGCGCAGGAAACGAAAGAGAAGGGTAAGGGGAAAGAGAAGGCTGCGAACAAGGAGAAGGGTGCGACTAAGGCCGATACGGCGCCGGCCGCCAAGTCCGCCGGCGTCGCTCCTGTCGCTCCGCAGGCCGCGAGACCGTAATTTGGGTGGGGATTAAGGAGAAGCTCCATGAAGCACCGGGATGGACACCCAATGCGAAGAGCCGCCGTGATGAGCTGGAAGATCGTCGCCGTCGCCGGTTTACTGATGCTGGCCGCCCTCTTGGGCGTACCCGCCTCGGGGGTGGCGCAGGACACGGCCAGCGCTACCGCCTCCGTGGCCTATCGAGACATTCCCGGACTGGGCAGCCGGAACATCATCTGGGTCGTCGCTCAGCAGCATCTGCTCCTGGCCGGCTTCGTCTTAGGTGTCCCGATCTTTGCCTGGCTCTGCGAAATCGTGGGCTGGAAGACCGGGGATAAGCGCTACGACAAGCTGGCCAAGGAGTTTACCAAGTTACTGACCTCGTCATACGCGACGACCGCCCTGTTCGGAGGGATTCTGCTGTTCCTGCTCATCGGGTTTTATCCCAAACTGATGGCGTACCTGACCGATATCTTTTTTCCCTCCTTCATCGTCTACTGCATCCTGTTCCTCCTCGAGACCGTCACGCTGTATCTCTATTGGTACGGATGGGATGCGATGCAGGATGGCGGCATGAAGAGCGTCCATCTGTTTCTCGGATTCCTGCTCAACGTCTTCGCGTTCTTCATCATGATCGTGCCCAATTCGTGGGCGACGTTCCAGGCCAGTCCGGTGGTGATTTCGGAAGGAACGGACATCCAACGTGCCTGGGCGGCGACCTGGAATCCGACCTGGTGGCCGGTCAACATTCACCGCCTGATCGCCAACGTGGTGCTCGGCGGCTATATCTGCGGCGCCTACGCCGGCATCCGATACCTCGCGGCCCGGAGCCAGGACGAACGCTACCATTACGACTGGATGGGCTACGTCGGAAACTTCATCGGCGTGTTCGGTTTGTTGCCGCTCCCCTTCGCCGGGTATTGGTTGATGCGCGAGATCTATCAGTACAACCAGCAGATGGGCATCACGCTGATGGGCGGGTTCCTCTCCTGGCTGTTCATTCTCCAGGCGATGCTGATCGGAGTGCTCTTCCTCGGGTCCAATTATTATTTCTGGCTCGGAATCACGCACCGCATTCCCGGCGCGGAAATGAACTACCGCAAGCCGATCATGGCGATGCTGGTGATTTTGCTGCTCTGCCTCGGAGTCTGGATGACACCGCACTCCCTCGTGGCCAGCCTCGAAGAAGCGAGAAAAATGGGCGGGACGCACCATCCGCTGCTCGGCGTGTTCGGCGTCATGTCGGCCAAGATGACAGTGGCGAATCTGATGATTTTGGTGACGTTCATGAGCTTCATCATGTATTGGAGGGCCGGCAAGCAGGAAACGGCGACGTGGGCGAGGATCGCCAAGGCCGTCATGGGCGCGGTGCTCGCGGTCGCCGCCATTGCGGTGATCGTGCTGGGGGTCTGGGGATACTTCGTCCCCGCGATCGTCAGGATCAATTACTTTTCCACGTCGCAGGTGCTGATCGTCCTGTTCGTGATGCTCACGATCACGCCCTTGACCGCGTTGCTGTTGAAGAGCGCGAAGACGACCACGGAAATGATCTGGGGCCAAATGCCTCCCCGCGCAGGATACGCGCTGGTGCTCAACGCCGTGATGGTCATCCTGCTGATGACGCTGATGGGATACGCGCGGTCGTCGTCGCGGGTTCACTGGCACATCTACGGCGTGATGCGGGACTCCTCGCAGTACGCCTACTCGCCGGCGCTCGGCTATGCCGCCGCGTTCATGTCCCTGAACACGTTCCTGTTCTGCCTGCTCGTGGCCTTCATCTTCTGGGTCGCCACGATGGGCGACAAAGGAAAAACCGAGGCTGCGCCGGCGAAAAGCGAAGTGCCGCACGGAGCCTTGCCAGCCATGGCGGGAGGCGCACCTACCCGCGTGGAACGCGGGCGGGAATGTTGAACGATGAATGATGAATTGTTCCGATGTGGTTCAGAATTCATAATTCACAGTTCTAATTCCTAATTCGCGAACCGAAGGAAGCGTATGAGCGAAGTCGCCTTATTGCAGATCATCGGTCTCTGCGTCGTGGGCGTCGGGGTTGCCATTCTGCTCTTCATCAAAGCCCAGTTTCTCCGGGTCGTCGGGTTCGTTGTCATTGTGCTGGGAACGTTCGCGCTCATCGCGCTGGGTGTTCCGCAGATGCCCTCGCTTCCCCCGGCGGAGGAAAAGTTCGATGTCGCCAGCATCAAGACGCCGGCGGATATGGCGGCGATCGGGCAAAAGATCTTTTTCAGCAAAGGGCAGTGCGCCTTGTGTCACTCGATCGGTCCGAGCGAATCGGCTCGGTGTCCGGACCTCAAGGGGATCGGAGCGAAACTGACCCGTGAATTCATTTATGAAAGCCTGACTCAGCCGCAGGCGTACATCTATCTCGACTACCGACACGAAGGGCCGCCGAAGGAATATCCGGCCCGGATGCCGTACATCAACAAGAACCCGATCGGACTGTCAAAGAACGAGATTCTTTCGGTGATCGCGTTCCTCCAGCAGATGAGCGGCGAGCCAATCACGGTGAGCCCGTCCGAGATCGAGATGCCCGGCGTGCCGAAAATGGCCGAAGCCGCGCCAACGACCATGGTGCAGGCGCGATGAAATACGGAGTGCGTCTTTGTTGAGCGTTCCGTGCAGGCTCGGCAGTTTTAGGGTGTTTTCCATCCTACGATTAACGAGTCGCGTTCAACGAGGAAGGGGTTTCGAATAAGAGCCGAAGACGGAGGAATCATGGGCGGTGCGTTGCTTAAACCGATCATGCTGATCGTGGCCATCTATCTTTTCCTCAAATTAGTCGTCCCCTATATCCCCGGTTCGGCGCCGTTACCGTCCAGCCTGATTTTTCTCTACATTGCGCTGACGGTGACGGGAATCCTGATTTACGCCACGCTCAGCGGGCCGTCGAAGGATGCGTTCTTCGGCCCGATCTTCCGCTTCCTGAGCGGCGAAAACCTCGGCGCCTTGCAGGGCGCGCGATGGCTGGTGTTGATCCTGTTCCCGTTGCTTGTCGGGTGGCAGACCTATGCCAGCACGGCTCCCAGCGATCAGCCGCCGGCGGAAAATCGGACCATTCATCCGGCGCCGCCGGGAGAATTCGTCGGTCTCTCCAATCCGGTTCCGAACACGCCGGAGAACGTGATGACGGGCAAGGGACTCTATGCCGCTTTCTGTTCCCCCTGTCACGGAGCGAACTTCGACGGCAAGGGCGTCGCGGCCAAAGGGTTCAACCCGCCGCCCGCCAACTTTTCCGATCCGACGACCATCGCGATGCTGCAGGAAAGTTATCTGTTCTGGCGGATCAAAAAAGGAGGAGTCGGGTTACCGGTCGAAGGGATGCCCTGGAAGTCCGCGATGCCGCGTTGGGAAGTAGAATTGCCCGATGAATGGATCTGGAAGATCATCATGGGCGAGTATGACGGCGCAAAACAGAAGCCGAGGACATGGGAATGATTTGTCGCGGGCGAGGGGCCAGGGGCGAGAGGTGAGGGGAGGAACAGATTGAAACGGCCTGAAAGAGTCACGGGACTAGGACGAGTGTTAATCCTTTTGCCGGCTGGGTTCTTGCTTCTAGCCTCCGGCGTCGGAGCGATCGCCTCCGCCCAGGAAAGCGTGACGGTCAGAGCGGCGGTGGTCAAAGGTGGGCTGCCATCGGAAGACCCTATGGCGGCTGCTTGGAACAGCGCGCCTCTCGCGGAATTCCCCTTATCTCCACAGGTCCATTGGGCGCCGCGCATCCAGGAAGTGACGGTCAAATCGGTCAAGGTCCGCGCGCTGCACGACGGAAAAGAACTGGCCATCATGTTGGAATATGAGGACCCCACCGAGGATCCCGACGACGCGGCCGGCCTCGAGTTCATGGTGGGAGACAAAAAGGCCCACTTCGCGCACGGCCAGCCGATGGCTCTCGTCGAAGGCGGTCCCGTCAACATCTGGTATTGGAAGAACAAAGAAAACAAGGCCGTGGATATGAACGCCAAAGGGTTCGGCACCCTCAAGGCGCAGAAACACCAGGATGTGAAGGCCAAGGGGGTGTATCAAAACGGCAAGTGGCGCGTGGTCCTTTCGCGGACCCTCGCGACCGAGCATCCCGAGGAGGACGCGCAATTCACACCCGGCGAGTTCACCAGCATCGCCTTTGCGATTTGGGACGGAAAGAAACTGGAAAGCGGGGATCTGAAGGAGAAGGGCTCCCAGAAGGCGGTCTCGTCCTGGTGGTATTTCCGAGCCGAGCCGCCGCCGGATTATTCTCCCTATCTCTATGCCGCCTTGGCGATCGGGCTGGCGGCGGGGTTTCAATTCGTCGTCATCAGAAAGCTAAAGAAAGGACAGTCGGCATGAGGATGTCGATGAAGCTGCGGGTGGTCGCAGTGGTCGTCGGAATGGCCGGCCTCTCGGCAACAGTGGGAGCCGGTGGCTGTTCGCTCTTCCAGAGCGAGCGGGTCTCCAGGGGCCAGGCGCTGTACAATCACTACTGCATGCACTGTCACGGCGAACACGGCCGACCGAACGAAGGCTTCAACTGGGCCCATATGCCCGATCCCAAGCCCAAGGACCTCTCGAACAAAGAGGAGATGAGCACCTTCAAGGACGAGGAAATCTTCTTCACGATCTACCGGGACATGAAGGACACCACGCCGGAGATCGGGGACAAGATCGGCGACGACGAATTCGCCGTGCCGACGATGCCCACATTCAAATACACCATCTCGGAGGAAGAAATCTGGGACATCGTCGCCTACGTCCGGACGTTGCACGGCCTGAAGTTGACGTACGACGTGGACGGCCGTAAGAAGGAGCTGGAGGCCAAGCTCCAGGAGGCGCAGCGGAAGTACGATCAGGCCCAGCAGGCGTACGATGCAGCCGAGAAGAAGGCCAATGAAGAGGCGGAGAAGAAGGGCGTCGAAGTGGACGAGTCCACGTACGCAAAGGAGCAAGAAGCGCTCCTCGTCGCCAAGAAGGAGCTGGATCAGGCGAAGGCCGCCCTGGTTAACTTCTCGGCCCGGCCCAAGTTTTCGCCGATCCCCCGTCCGGACTTTTCCACCGTGGCTGCTGCCGATGTGACGAGGCTCGCCGAGTTCGGCAAGCGGCTCTATCAGAACAAGTACGGCTGCAACGGCTGCCATCGGGTGGGTGGCGAAGGCGGGATCGTCGGTCCGGCGTTGGATCGCGCCGGGTTCCGGCTGAACTCGACCTGGGTGTACCGGTGGATCAAGTATCCGCAATCCATGAAGCCTGAAACCCGAATGCCGAATCTCGGGCTCAGCGATGCGGACGCCAAGGCCGTCACGATGTATCTCAGCACGTTGCGGGCGCCAAGATCGGACCGACCCGAGGTGAAGGCTCAGGCGAAGGTTGAGGAGTCTCAACCTGATCCTCGACCTTGACCTTGGCTTTGACCTTCATAAGAATCCCAACCACATTCCCGCCAGCACCGCCCAACCCACCCAGACGTGCTGCTTGAACAGCGCAAACGCATCGGGTGGAGTAATTGAACCGCGCAGTAGGAAAGTTTGCCGCGCGAAGAAGCCGCCGACCACGGCCAAGACGCCATAGTAGGCCATGCCCAGTTCCGCAAGCCGTCCCGCGAGAGCCAGAAGCGTCAGCGTGGCTCCGAGGGTAACTCCGACCGCGATCCAGGTGCGGGAGCCGAAAAAGATCGCCGCCGATTTGACGCCGATGCGCAGATCGTCCTCGCGATCCTGCAACGCGTAGATCGTATCGTATGCCACCGCCCAGCAGAGAGCGCTTCCGTACAGTAACCAAGCCGGCGTGTCGAGTGAGCTGCGCGTCGCGGCCCAGGCCATGACAACGCCCCATCCGAAGGCAAGACCGAGGATCGCCTGGGGCACGTGGATCACCCGCTTGGCATACGGATAGACCGCGGCCAGAATCAAGGCGACCGGGCTCAAGAAGATCGCCAAAGGAGGAAGCAGCAACACCAAGGCCGCCGCTAGTCCGATCAGCACGGCAGCGAGCATCAGCGCCTGGCCGACAGTGACCGATCCGGAGGCCAAAGGGCGCGCGCGTGTGCGCGCGACCTGCCGGTCGAACGACCGGTCGGCGAGATCGTTCAGCACGACGCCCGCGCTCCGCATCAGAAACGAGCCCGCCACGAACACGAGCAGGAGCTTGAGCGGCGGCCGGCCCTCCGAAGCCAAGACGAGCGACCACAGTGTCGGCAGCATCAGGAGCATCGTGCCGGATTGACTGCGCAAGCGAATGAGATCGGCGAAAGAGGCCCACTTGTTCTGGGACGGCGAACCGGCGGAAATCGATTCGGAATGGCGCACCAGCGGCTCGGCCATGATGGGGACCTTAGCCCACCGTAAAAACGGCTGTCAATTACGCCAGAGGACCTGCCCGCGGGTTGTTATCTGCGGCGGATTTCCGGTATAAGCGCGGTACTGTGGGAACAGCCCGACGAATCACGAAGCTGAGCGGCCACGGCGGACGGCTTGCCGCCGGCCTCCCGGCGCTGGTCTGCCTGGCGACCCTCCTGGCCGGTTGCGGGCTCTTCGCCGGCCGGGATGGGTTCACGTCGGGCTATTGGCTTCCGCTCACGGTCCGTCTGAGTCTGGACGAGACGGTGGCCCATGCGGCTCTTCAGTATCGCGACGCCTGCGGACAGCCGCAAACCCTGCCGATCGACGTGACGTTGAAGGAAGCCGTGGTCCGCCGGATCGGAACGGTGTTTGAACGAGTCCAGGTCGGCGACGTGGCCTCGAAGCACGGCGCCGCAGACGGCATCGTGACGGTGGTCTTAGGAATCAGCCAGACGGAGCTCTACATTCCGCGCAAAGTCCGGCGCTCGTATCCTGTGACGGTGACGCTGGGCCTGGACTTTTCCTATACGCACGAGGACGGCGCCGTGCTGTACAGCAAGAAACTCCAGAGCTTCGGGCGCGGCGAAGTCGAAACCGACGGCGAGAGCTGCGAGGTCCGTGGTCTCGACAAGATCGCGGAACAGGCGATCGAAAAAGTCACCGAAGGCATGGCCAAGCAATTGGGGACTGCGACAAAGATCCGCGAGGCGGCCTCGCGGGGAAAGAACCCCGGAGCTGCGTCGCCGAGGGCTGAGGCGCCGACACCGGTCAAGGCTGCGAATCAGGTTCCGGCAAAGATGTCGCCTTCCCCTTCCGAACCGGGGTCTCCGCCTGTTCAGAGCGAGGGCGGCCAAGGCGCAAAGCTCACGTTCCGCGCGATCGTCCGAGACGAGAATCGCAATCAAGTCCTGGAGAACCACGAGGAGGTCGCCATCGAAATCGAAGTCAAAAACGAAGGGCCTGGACCGGCTTTGCGCGTGGACGCCCTGCTCGGCGGCAGCCCGTCGCTGATCGGGCGGTTCCCCAATCCCATCGAAGTCGGCGACCTCCAAGCCGGAGAGTTGAAGCGGGTCATCGCCAGCGCCAAGCTCGACGGGGTGAAGGACGTGGAGCAGGCGGAACTGATCCTTTCGCTCAGGACCCTGTCGAGCGGCGCGCACGTGCCGCTCCCCAAAAAGTTCCTCATCGCGGTCAGGCCGGATCAGAACGAAGAGGTGGAAGTGCTCTCCGTGGACGTGGACCAACTGCCGAAACTGGTGACCGGGTTCAAACAGCCAAAGGCCGTCGGTATCGCGATCGGGGTGGAGACCTTCCGGGACGCCGGGATGCCGGACGTCAGATTCGCGGGCCGGGACGCCCAAGTCGTGGCCGGCCACCTCAGGACGCTGGCGGGGATTCCGGCGAGCCGGCTCAAGCTCTTGGTGAACGAGCAGGCGATGAAAGACGACCTGGCCGAAGTATTCGAGGAGTGGCTTCCGCACCAGGCGGAACCAGGCGGCGTGGCGTATGTCTATTTTGCAGGGCGTGCGCTTGTGGAACCGGCCACAGGCGCAGTCTCGCTCGTCCCCTACGATGGAGTGGCTGTGTCGCGGTCCCGATTGTTCTCGCTGCGCCGTCTGCAGGACGCCTTGAGCCGGGCGTCGGTCCAGCGCGCCGTGGTGATGCTCGAAGTCTCGCTGGAACCGGCCCCGGGAGCGGATCCGGGGCGCGGCATCGAGCCCATGTGGGACGGCGAAGAGCCCGCGTCGCGCGAGGACAAGCTGATGTTCATGATCGGCAATCGCACGCTTCAAGAAGCCCATGCCTATGAGCAAGGCCGGCACGGGCTGTTCACCTACTACCTGTTGAAAGGGTTGCGCGGCGAAGCCGACATGGACAAGAACGGTGTCGTGCAGGTCGGAGAACTTTGCGCGTATGTGCGGGCGCAGGTCCGCAGCGTGGCAAAGAAGCAGGACGGGAACGATCAGGAGCCGATCTGTATCCCGGGCGCTGGTCAGGGGTCTGCGTTGCGCATCCTTCCGTTCACGAAGGTTCGTTGAGTCGTGTCGACGGACCGTCGGTTCGACGCCAAGAGATGGTCATGGATTTCTTCCCGGGCGTGTTGACGGGGCGACAGGGAGACCTGTATAAATTCACTGCCTTTGCCGGGCGGCAGAGACAGCAGGCGGCCTCTCGACACATCCGTGAAAGCCGGCGTAGCTCAGTGGCAGAGCAGCTGATTCGTAATCAGCAGGTCGGTGGTTCGACCCCACTCGCCGGCTCCAAACCAAGCTTGCTCGACCCGGAGGCCATGTGATGGATCTTGCCGACGGGATAGACATCTCAAGTTGTATTTGACTCTGCTTGCCCACACCAAACCAAGCTTGCTCGACCCGGAGCCATGTGAATTGCTCTTGGCGACGGCATACACGCCTCAATTGTTCAACGTGGATCGTGCACCGTGAGTTCGCCGGAAACGGCGGAACTGCCGACCGGCAGTGGATGGAAGCTCGAATCAGGAATGCGTCACATGGAGACGGTCTTCGAGAAGATCGGATCCGACTCCGCCCGGCCAGGTCTTCAGCAATTCGGTCATTTCTTCCGCAGAAACCGGCTTGCTGAAGGCGAACCCTTGCCCGTGAACGCAGCCTTGCTTCTGTAGCAGCGAAATCTGCTCGTCCGTTTCGATTCCTTCGGCGATCACGGTCAACTTGAGCGCCTGGGCCATGGCGATGATGGCGGCGATGATGGCCTGGGCGTCCGCGCTCGTCATCATATCCTGCGTAAACGCACGGTCGATTTTGAGCGTGTCGATCGGGAATCTCCTCAAATAAATCAACGACGAATAGCCGGTTCCGAAATCGTCGATCGAGACGCGAACCCCCATCGCTTTGAGATCCTTCAAGGCCTTCAGCGCGGCTTCGGCGTCCTGCATGATTGAGGTTTCGGTCAGCTCCAAATCCAAATGCCTCGGCTCCAGGCCGATCTCGGCGAGGACGCCGGCGATGGTGTTCGCCAAGTCGGGCTGCTTGAATTGGCGCACGGACAGGTTGACGGACAACTGAAGCGCGGTGTGACCGGCGTCGTGCCAGGCTTTCAGTTGACGGCAGGATTGCCGCAGGACCGATTCCCCGATCTTCACGATGAGTCCGGTCTCTTCGGCAAGTGGAATGAACTTGGCGGGCGGAATGAGGCCGGAGGCCGCGTCCTTCCACCGGGCGAGCGCTTCGACGCCGATCAGGCGGCGCGAGGGCAGGTGAATCTGCGGTTGGTAATAGACGATGATCTCGTTCCGCTCCAGTGCCTTGTGAAGGCGGCTTTCCAGAATCAGGCGCTCGTACGCCTGGGCGTTCATGTCGGGAGAATAGAACTCGTAGCTGTTTTTGCCGCGCTCCTTGGCGCGATACATGGCCGCATCGGCGTTCTTGATCAAGCTGCCGGCGTCGCCGTTCTCGGAGGAACTCATCGCGATGCCGATGCTCGCGGTGACGAAGACTTCGTGGCCGGCCAGCGTGAACGGGGGCCTGAGGGCGTCCAGGATCCGTTGCGCCAGACGACCCGCAATGTCGGGACCGGCGATGCTCGGAAGAAGGACGGAAAACTCATCGGGGCCCAACCGTGCGATCATGTCGGTCGTCCGCAGGCATTGTTTGAGCCGCGCCGCCACCGCTTTCAGCAGTTGGTCCCCGACGACATGGCCCAACGTGTCGTTGATGAGCTTGAACCCGTCCAGATCCAGAAACAGCAGCGCCTTGCGGTGGTCGGCAGACGCTCCGGCCGTCAATTGCTGGCCCAGCAAGCGAACGAATTGCCGCCGATTGGGGAGGCCCGTCACAGGATCGTAATAGGTCAGCAGCCGAACCGACTCGGCGGTCCGCCGATAAAATATGGCCATGATCAGGAGAAGCGGAATGCGCACGAGATGGCGTTCCAGCACCTCTCCCGTGTCCTCGATCTCCCGATAGAGGGCGAATCCGTAAATCGTGGTCACAAGGGTCAGGAACACCGTCATCTGCATCGCCGTGCGGGAGGCCGTGACGATCAGGATGATGACGAAATAGGCCAAATACAGGTCGGATCCGGCGTTGCCCGAGAAATAAATGAGTAGGGAGGTGATGCCGGTGTCCAGGACGGCCAGCGTGCCGGGGAACCAGTCCGCGGTGATGAGGCGAGCCGGGAGGATCATCAGCATGCCGCAGAGCAGCAGCAGGCCCAGGATGGAGAGCATCTCCACTTCCGGCGTGATCAATGCATTGGGGCTGAGGAGGAGCTGATAGCTCAGGACGATGGTCACGAGCGTCTGCAACTGAAGGAAGTTGTAGCGCATGGCCGTGGCCGGTTGAGCGGTCTCACCGCCCGTTTCCGGGAGGCCCGGCGGCGTGCGCTGCACCCTCGGCATCGCGGCGAGCGCTCTGGACAACAGAGACATGGATGTCGTTTCCCTTGTTCCCGCGGTCGGAGCCCGAACGGTCACCGTGACTGCATGAGAACCTGTTCGGCCGGGCGTCCTCCGGCGTGGCCGACTTTCGTATCTCGAATCTGGTCGCTGATCTCGTACCGACCCTTTCCCTGGGACTTGGCGCGGTACATCGCCAGATCGGCGTCGCGGATGAGATCCTCGGGGCGGCCGTGCACGTTGGTGCTGAGGGCGATGCCGATGCTGGCGCCGACATGGACGGTCTTGCCGACGTCGATCGGTTCCGTCAGCTTGCGCAGCACGCGCTCGGCGACGCGGATCGCGTCGGTCTTGCCCGTCACATTGTTGATCAGCAGGGTGAATTCGTCTCCGCCGTACCGGGCGACGATGTCGCCCTTTCTCAGGCAGGCTTGCAGGCGTTTGGCGGTCTTGATCAAGACCGCATCACCGGCTTTATGTCCCAGGCCGTCGTTGATCGGTTTGAACCCGTCCAGGTCGATGAAGATGATCGCGAACTGGAATTCCCGATTGTTCCTGGCGCACTCGATCGAGCGCCATACCCGCTCGATGAATTGGGCGCGATTGGGCAGTCCGGTCAAGGCGTCGGACATCTTCTCATAGCGGGCCTGTTCCTCGGATTCCGTAATCCGCTTGAGCTCGGTCTGGGCGAGTTCGGTTTTATGGCCGCAGAGCAAAGCCGTGGATAAGAGGACGGGAATGAGCAAGGCATGCTCGGTCAACATAGCCCCGACCGCATGCAATGACACGCCATAGGCGACGGACACCAGACCTCCCAGGCCCCAGAGATGCAGAGCGGATGAACTGACCGACGCCATGAGGATGACGAGAATGTACCCCAGGTAGAGCCAGGGCTCGATCGTGCCGGCTTGATGGGTCATGAAGATCAGAATTCCCGTGTTCGCGAGAGTCAACAGCGAGACGAACGGCTTCCCCGCGAGGGCCGAGCCGGGAAGGCAGAGGACCAGGAGAAGCAGCACGCTCGTCACCCCGATCAACGCGATGTCGGCGTGACGGAGCGCGTCCAAGGGCGGAAGGCGGTCACCCAGAACGAATGTCAACAGGACCTGCAGCAGGCTGAGCAGGAGACGCGGCGAGGAGTGTCTGACGATGACACCGGCGTGATGAGCGGTCATGAGCGACGAATGCCTCTACGTAGTGGCTGAAAAAACTCTATCAGCAAACATCCATTTTGTCAGGTGTTTTGGCAGAATCGTCACCAACGGGCTCGCAATGGAACGCAACGGACATCGAGGCCGGGGGACTTCATCGGACGCGGCCGCTCTCTTGCTGTCCACAGCGCAGCACGCCGAGCGGCCGACGGCGACGGCGGGAGGCGACCGGCGGCCAAGCTCCGGGACCGGGTGGCGGGTCCGCGTTGTCCCGTTCGTGAGATGTTGCACTTCATCCGACTCCGGCGGTGTGATATAACCATCGTCCCGGAACAACCATGAAAGTGTTGCTCGTCGAAGACAACCCGATCGACGCCAGGAAGGCCCAGGAAATGCTTGCCAAGGCCGGCGGCGGGCAGATCACAGTCACGCACGTTGAGCGGCTGAGCACCGCCTTGCGCCGCCTGGCCAGAGAATCCTTTGACGCGATTATGGTGGATCTAACGCTCGTGGACACGCACGGGCTGGACACCTTAAGCCTGATTCAGGCGGCGCTCGCGCGGATGCCGATCGTCGTCCTGAGCGACAAACCGGATGAGAGCTTGGAACGCCAGACGATCCAACACGGCGCGCAGGATTTTCTGGTCAAGAGCCAGTGGAGCGGGGACCAACTGGCGCGCGCGCTGCGCCACGCGGTCGAGCGGAAACGGGCGGAGCAGAACCTGGCCTATCTGGCCCAATACGATCCGCTGACGGCTCTGGCCAACCGCGCGCTGTTCCAGGATCGCATGAGCCGGGCGCTGGCCATGAGCAAGCGCAAAAAGCAGGAAGTGGGCATCGTCATGCTCGGCCTCGATCGTTTCAAGGAGGTGAATCAGACGTTGGGCCGCGAGAAAGGCGACGCATTGCTCAAGATGACGGCCGACCGGTTGCGGCAGTGCATGCGCGAGGTGGACACGGTTGCGCGCCTCGGGGGAGACGAGTTCACCATCCTGCTGGAAGGCATCAACTGCAAGGCCGATATGGACATCGTCGCCAAGCGGGTCCTGGGACTCTTCGCCAAACCGTTCGAGCTGGACGTGCAGCCGACGAGGGTCACGGCCAGCCTCGGCATCACGGTCTATCCGCTGGATCCTCACGAGATCGACGAGTTGCTGGCCCATGCCGAACAGGCGATGGATCAGGCGAAGGAGCAGGGCGGCAACACCTACCGGTTTTATGAACCGGTCTGATTCCGGCCTTCAAAGCGCAAGGAACACGGAGACCGGGCAGACGCACGGATGGGAAGGACGGCGGAGAGAACCGCAGCCCTTCCCGCGCCGTCAGTGAGAGAGAACCGGCTCCTGAGCCGATTCGGTTTTGGAAACGGCCTCCCCCTCGTTCCGCAGCTCGTCTGTGCCGAGATCACGTTCTGAGTCGGCTTGCGCTTCCGAAGGGATCGATGTCGGCTCCTGGATCGCCTCCGTTGCCGTCGGCGAAGTCGGAATAAGGTGCTCCCTGTCGATGCGGCGCAGTTCCAGATGGACGCGCCGGTTTATCTTGCGACAGAGATCACTGATGTCCGCGCAGAGCGCCCCCTCTTCCCCCAGACTTACGATCTTGATGGTCGTGTCCGGTACGCCTAAGCCGACAAGAAACTGCTTCACCGATTCCGCCCGCTTCAGGCCGAGCGTCTTGTTGTAGCTCGCCGAGCCCTGTTGGTCGGTGGAGCCCTGAACGAGGACGCCATAATCCGGGTGGCTCTTCAGAAACTCGGCCTGCTGCTCAAGCAGGGCCTTGCCTTCGTCGGTCAGACCCTTGCGGCCGACCTCGAAGTAGATGTCGGCGTGGAGAACGTCCGGCGCGGCGCTCACGGCCGGCCCTGGCAGAGCCGGCTCGGGCAGGGACGTGTCGGGTGTCCTGAGCGCACTGGAGACTTGCGCCGTCTCCAGCTTGTCCGACGCGCCCGGCGTGGTGATGGACTCGCCCGGCGGCGAATAGACCCAGAAGGCGCCGATGATCACGGCCAGGAGCAGGACGACCCCGGCTACGATGTAGATGTCCTTCAGGTCCTTGCTCGGTCCGACAATCGCAGGGGCGATGCCCCCGGACGCGACTTGTGATGGAGTGGGTTTCTGCATGGTCGGTTCCTCCTTGAGGTAGCGGGTCAATGGTCAAGTGTCATCGCGGTCATGAGTGTTGCGGTAGCCGGCCTTCGGTGAGCCGTCACCTCCTTTCCCGCCGGCCCGCATGCTGCTAGACGGCAGACCGATGGAGCAACGGCGGTGCCGCTGCCTCTGGAGAATGTGAGAAGTTGAACCGGCAGCAAACTCGCGAAGTTAGAAAGAGAGGAGGGCCAGAAGATCAGGGAGAGTCATGCAGGACACGCATGTCCGTGCGGGGACATCCCCGCAT
>FWWM01000820.1_pt1 | contig 54039 bp, 49 predicted proteins | sample 2228351 | NCBI WGS metagenome assembly FWWM01 (sample SAMEA103939774, study PRJEB20133) | metagenome | reverse complement strand
GGAACCGGCCTTGGCCTCCTGGGAGCGGAGCACGGCTTGGGCGATGTCCGGGGACTGTTGACGAATGAGGTTGGCCACAGCGCAGGCCTCCGGGGCGATCCCGTACTCCGGCTTCACATACCCCACATCCAAAAGGACGCGGCGGGCGATGCGGCCCGGGTCAAAGCAGGCAGTGGTGGTGACCTCCCCGCCCACGATGATCAACCCCTGCATGACAAAGGTTTCACAGGCCACCCGGCCGTAGGGGTCCTGGGCCAAAACCGCGTCCAAAACGGCATCAGATATGCGGTCGGCCAATTTGTCCGGATGACCCTCGGTCACGGATTCCGCCGTTATCAGCTTGCGAACCACCACCACCTCCTTTTTGCAGCCAAGTTAGCACAAGCCTACATCAAAGAGGTCCCAGGGGCCAGATCGGCGGGGCCCAGCATTTACGGTAAACTTGCGTTTTGGCCAAACGCTAAGGAGGACCCATGGAGCGCACGCTTGTTTTGCTTAAGCCCGACGCAGTCCAGCGAAGGCTTGTGGGGCGCATCATCTCCCGCATCGAGGAAAAGGGGCTCAAGATCGTGGGCTTAAAGATGGTCCGAGTCTCCCGGGAGCTGGCGGAAAAGCACTACGCCGAGCACCGGGAGAAGCCATTTTATCCGGAGTTGGTGTCGTTCATCACCTCCGCGCCGGTGGTGGCCATGGTGGTGGAAGGGCCCAAGGCCGTGGAGGTGGTGCGGAAAATGATGGGGAAAACCAATCCCTTGGAGGCCGAGCCGGGCACGATCCGCGGGGATTTCGGGCTCTCCGTGACCATGAACCTCATTCACGGCTCGGATTCCCCGGCCTCCGCGGCCCGGGAGATCGCCCTCTTCTTCCGCGAGGACGAGATCTTGAGTTACACCACCGCCGATTCCGCTTGGCTGGGAGGCTGAGATGGACCTTCCTTTTCGCTACAACCCAAGCGCGGTGGAGCCGAGGATCCTCGCCAATTGGGAGCAAAAAGGCTGGGTCTGCAACCCAAAAAGCGGGAAAAGACCGTTCTCCATCGTGATCCCTCCCCCCAACATCACCGGCCGGCTCCACATGGGGCACGCCCTCAACAACACCCTCCAGGACGTGGTGATCCGCTTCAAGCGCATGGACGGCTACGAGGCCTGTTGGTTTCCCGGAACCGATCACGCCGGAATTGCTACCCAGACCGTAGTGGAGATGGAGCTTCTCAAGGAGGGGAAGACCCGCAAGGACTTGGGCCGGGAGGCCTTTTTGGCTCGGGTCTGGCAGTGGAAAGAAAAGTACGGAAACGAGATCGTGGAGCAATTGAAGGCCCTGGGATGCTCCTGCGATTGGTCGAGGCTCCGCTTCACTTTGGATCCTGGGCTTTCCCGGGCTGTGCGCACCGCCTTCGTTCAACTCTATCGCGAAGGCCTGATCTACCGAGGCGAGTACATGATCAACTGGTGCCCGCGCTGCGAGACCGCCCTTTCCGACCTCGAGGTGGAGCACGAGGAGGTCCAGGGGAACCTCTATTTTGTGCGTTATCCCTTGGAAGAGGGCGGGTACGTCACGGTAGCCACCACCCGGCCGGAGACCATGCTTGGCGACACCGCCCTAGCCGTAAACCCCGGTGATGAACGCCATCGGCACCTGATTGGAAAGATCGCCATTCTGCCCATCCTGGGCCGCAGGCTTCCCATTGTGGCGGCGGAGGAAGTGGACCCGGAGTTCGGCACGGGCGTCCTCAAGGTCACACCGGCCCACGACCCCTTGGACTTCCAAATCGCCCAGCGTCTCGGGCTTCCCGCGGTGAACGTGTTAAACGGGGATGGCACCATCAACGAGAACGGTGGCCCCTTCGCTGGCCTGGACCGGTTCAAGGCCCGGGAGGCCCTGGTCGAACGCCTCCGCGCCCAAGGGCTTTTGGAAAAAATCGTCCCCTACACGCACGCCGTCGGGCATTGCCAGCGCTGCCGCACCATGGTGGAGCCGCGCATCTCCACCCAATGGTTTGTGCGCACAAAGCCCTTGGCGGAGCCGGCCATCCGCGTAGTGAAAGAGGGAAAAATCCGGTTCATCCCGGAGCGCTGGACCAAGGTCTATTTCGACTGGCTAGAGAACATCCGCGATTGGTGTATCTCAAGGCAGCTTTGGTGGGGCCACCGCATCCCCGCCTGGTACGGGCCGGATGGGGAGATCATCGTGGCCATGGACGAAGAGGAGGCCAAAAAGCTCGCGCGCGAAGGCTATGGAAAGGAGGTGGAGCTCCGCCAGGACGAGGATGTCCTTGATACCTGGTTCTCCTCGGCCCTCTGGCCTTTTTCCGTCATGGGCTGGCCCGAGACCACCGAGGACCTCAAGGCCTTCTATCCTACGGACCTCCTCATCACCGGGTTTGACATCCTCTTTTTCTGGGTGGCCCGGATGGTCATGATGGGCCTCCATTTCCTGGGAGAGGTGCCATTCCGGGAGGTCCTCATCACCCCCCTCATCGTGGACGAGCGGGGCCAGAAGATGAGCAAAACGCGGGGCAACGTGATCGACCCTCTAGAGCTCATCCAAAGCCACGGTGCCGATGCCCTTCGGTTCACGATGGTCCACATCTCCGGAAAGGGCCGCTCCGCCCGGTTTTCCCGCACGCTCCTTGATGAATCCCGCGACTTTTTAAACAAGATTTGGAACATGGCCCGGTTCATCCTCACCAACACCGAGGATTTGCCCGCCGGAATAGCTCTCGCCGACCGCCGCTTGGCCTGGGAGGATCGATGGATCCTCTCCCGGCTACAAGGGGTAATCGCTGAAGTGCGTGCCCAGCTTGAGCGCTACGCCTTCCACCTCGCCGCGGAAACCCTCTATCACTTCGTGTGGGATGAGCTGTGCGATTGGTATTTGGAGTTGAGCAAGGTCCGGCTTTATGGGGAGGACCAGGAGGCCCGCCGCACCGCCCAGCTCGTTTTGCGCAAAGTCCTCTCCGACGTGGTCCACCTTTTGCACCCCTTCTTGCCCTTCATCACCGAGGAAATCGGGAGTTTTTTGGGCCAAGAGGTCTCCCGCGGTGCCTATCCCAAAACCGAGGAGAATCTGCGTGATCCGGAGGCGGAGGAGGTGCTCGCGGCGTTTCGGGAGCTGGTGCGGGAGGTGCGGGCCATGCGTGCCGAGCTCGGCCTGGATCCAGCTAGGGAGCTGGAGCTGGTGGTGACCGGTGGGAATAAGGCCGCTGTGCTCGTTGGGGAGCTCGGCCCGGGATTGACAAGGCTGGCGCGGGTGCGCCCGCGGTGGGAACCAGGGGCGACGGGAGAGGGAAGGGTCGCCCGGGGACTGGCCCGGGATATCCCCTTCTTCCTAAAACTCCCCGTGGAGGTGGACTGGGGGGTCCTCCGCAGCCGGCTGGAACGAAGCCTGAGGAAGGTGGAGGAGGAACTGGCGGAAGTGGAGGCCCGTCTAGCAAGCCCGGAGTTCAAAAACAAGGCTCCGGAGGAGGTGCTGGCCAAAACCGAGGCCCAAGCCCAGGAGCTTCGAGCACGACGGGCTAGACTTCTCCGGTTTTTGCAAGAATGACGGGGAATCCGTGGGAAAGACTTGCGTCTAAGGCCGCGCCCGGCTTTGGCCGGATAGAGCTCCTCCTTTCCCGCTTAGGAGACCCCCAGGTGGGGCTGCCCGTGGTGCAGGTGGCCGGAACCCATGGAAAAACCTCGGTGGCCTTTTTCCTGGAGGCCGTTTTCTGTGCGGCCGGGCTGCGGGTGGGCGTCTGTACTTCCCCCGATCTCCCAAAACCTGAGGAAGCCGTGCGCTTCCGGGGCGAGCCGGTCTCCCCCATCACCGTTTCCGCCCTCCTTTCCGCGGCCCTTGAGCCCTGGGAGGATTTTCTCTTCGGGCCAGGAAGGCCCACCGTGCACGAGGCCCTCACCGCCGTAGCCTTGGCCCATTTTGCCCGGGCCCAGGCGGATGTGGTGATTTTGGAGGCCAGCACCGGACACCGCTGGGATCCCACGAACTTCGTGCGGCCCTGGCTTTCCCTCCTCACCCGGGTGGAGGCGGGCGAACAAACCCCAACCCTGGCCTGGGAGGCGGTGAAACTCGCCCGCCTTGGCGTGCCTTTGCTCACCACCGCCACGGAGGAGGAGGCGGTGGAAGCGGTGGCCCGGGCCTGCCGGGCCTGTGGCGCGGCTCTGGCTTTGGTGGACCCGGAGGATGTGGAGCTTGTGGAACTCCGGTGGGATCGGGCCGTATGGCGTTCGCGCTCCGACCCCTTCACTTTAGGGCCGTTTGAAACGCGCTTTTTGGGGGCATACCAAGGAGCAAACCTTTCCCTGACTCTGGCCGCGTTGGCCGAGCTTTTCGGAGGCCTCCCCCTCACCCGGGAGGCCGTGCGGGAGGGGCTTTCTTCGGCCAGGCTTCCGGGGAGATTCGAACTTATACACTCCCGCCCGTGGATAGTCCTCGACGCCGCCCAGGATCTGGGCGCGGCCCAGGCCGTGCGGGAGTCCCTGGAATGGCTTCCTCCTTTTTCCGGACGCCGGACCTTGCTTTTGGCCCACCCGGAGGAACGCTTGGGGGAGAGCATGGAAAATTGCCTTCGCCCGGCCTTCCAGGAGGTCATGCGCACAAGTCCGGCGGAACTGCCCTTGCGCCTTCCGTGGGCGCTGCGCCGGCTCTCCGAGGACGATTTCCTTTTGATTCTGGGGCCACACCCGGTTCTGCGGGAGGTGAGGGATGTCCTTGCCCGTTCTCCTTGAAGAGATCCGCACCCGCCCCCTTCCTCAGCACGTGGCCATCATCATGGACGGGAACGGCCGCTGGGCCAAGGCCCGCGGCCTCCCCCGCACGGAGGGGCACCGCCGGGGAGCAGATACGGTGGAGCGCATCGCCCGCTTCGTGGCCAAGGAGAAACTTTTCCCCCACCTCACGGTGTTCGCCTTCTCCACGGAGAACTGGGACCGGCCCAAAAACGAACTGGATTTTCTTTTTTCCACCCTTGAGGAGTTCGCCCGCACCCGCTTGGAGGAATTACAAAAAAACGGCGTCCAGCTAAGGATCCTTGGCGATCTCACCCCCTTCCCTCAAAGCCTCCAGGAGGCCCTGAACGAGGCGGTGCGGAAGACCGCGGAGGGGAGGAACCTCGTGTTCACGGTGGCCCTGAACTTCGGAGGGAGGTGGGATATCCTCACCGCGGCCCGGCGGGCTATGGCCTTGGCGTTGGAGGGGAGGCTTACCCCCGCCGAGCTTACCCTGGAGAAGTTTCGCGAGCTCCTTCCCGGCGGGGATCTTCCTGATCCCGACCTCATTATCCGCACCGGTGGGCACCAGCGGCTCTCCAACTTCTTCCTTTTTGAAGCCGCCTACACCGAGTTCTACTTCACCCCCACCCTTTGGCCGGACTTCACCGAAGAGGAGCTCCTTTTGGCCCTCCGGGATTTCCAGGGCCGTACCAGAAACTTTGGAAAGGTGGCGGCTTGAAGGACCTGCGCCTCCGACTCCTCACCGCCTCCTTAGCCATCCCCACGGTACTTGCCGTCTTTTGGCTCGCCGATCGATTTCAGCAGGACTGGCTTGTAGCCCTTCTCCTTTCCGTGGTGGGGGTGGGCGCGGGCTGGGAATACCTGGGCCTTGTGGCCCGCCTCGGCGTGACCCTCCCCAAAGAGGCCTTCCTTTTCACCATCCCCACCTTTCTCTTTTTGCTCCTTCCAAAAGAGGGGGAGTTCGCGTTTATCCTGGCCTTCGCCTTCGCCTACTTCCTCGTGATTTACAGCTTCTCCCGCCGGGGAACACAAGAGGGGTTCCTCGCCTCGGTGACGGGGATATTTGGCCTCCTTTACATCCCCGTCATGCTTGGGTTCATCCTCGCCCTCCACCGCAAAGGCGGTTTTTGGCACGTCTTCCATTTTCTCCTCATCGTTTGGGCATACGACACGAACGCATATTTCGTGGGAAGTCTTTTTGGCCGGCACCGGTTACTCCCCCGGGTTTCCCTGGCCAAAACTTGGGAGGGCGTGGCCGGAGGCCTCCTCCTTTCCGGCGTGGCCGGGCTCCTCCTTCCCCGGTTCCTCGGGGATCTGGGGCGCTATTGGCCGGCGGCCCTTATCATGGGCTTTGGGGTGGGCGCGTTTGCCCAGCTTGGGGACCTCTTCGAATCCCTGGTGAAGCGAGCTGCGGGGGTGAAGGATACGGGCCGCTTCTTCCCCGGCCATGGCGGGATCCTCGACAGAATCGACGGGATCCTCGCCTCCGCTCCCATCTACTACTTCCTCGCCCACTACATCCTAGGCCTGCTCTAGTTTTTTCAGCACGGAATCCACCTTGGCCTTGATCCGGCCGGGTGGGGCCTCTCGATCGTCGATTTTGATGAGGGTGGAAACGCGCCGGCACTTCTGGCGTACGGCCATGTGACAGGCTTTGATCACCCCCATCACCTGGTCCCAGTCGCCTTCGATGATGGTCCCCATGGCCGTAAGCTCATGGGGAAGCCCGCTTTGCCGCACGATCTTCAGGCATTCCGCCACGTACTCCGACACCGATTCCCCAGCGCCGATGGGCACGATGGAGAACTCCGCGACGATCATGCCGCCCCCCTCACCTGCACGTTCTTAAATTTCGCGGGCGCCGCACCATGCCCAACCTGCATCACCTGCCCTGGCTCACCCTTCCCACAATTGGGAAGCCCCCAAAGGCGCCACTCCTCCGGACCACAAATGGCCACGCACGAGCGCCAAAACTCCGGGGTGATCCCAGTGTACAGGGCGTTCTTGAGCATCCGCACTTTCTTCCCATTTTTGATCTCCCAGGCGATCTCCGTGCCGAACTGGAAGTTCACCCGCCGGTCGTCGATGGACCAGGATTTGTTGGTCTCAAAATAGATTCCGTGCTCGGTCTCGGCGATGAGGTCCGCCAGGCTTCCTTTCCCAGGAAGGAGGTTGATGTTGGTCATGCGGATGAGGGGAATGCGCGCCCAGCTTGAGGCCCGCGCCGCGCCGCTGCTGCGGGAAAAGCCCAGCTTCCCTGCGGTCTCCCGGGAGGTGAGATAGCCTACGAAAATCCCCGCCCGCACGAGGTCCACCCGCTGGGCCTCCACTCCCTCGTCGTCGTACCCGAAGGTGCCAAGGCCTCCGGGCGCGGTGGCGTCGGCCACGATGTTCACGATCTCCGAGCCGTACTGGAATTTCCCGAGTTTTTCCAGGGTGAGAAAACTCCCGCCCGCGTAGGAAAGCTCCGTCCCCAAAACCCGGTCGAGTTCCGAAGGATGGCCGAGCGACTCGTGCACCTGCAGCGCCATCTGGGAGCCGTCGATGATGACGTCGAAAACGCCGGTGGGACAGACCGGCGCAGAAAGGAGGGCCACCGCCTCCTCCCCGATGCGCTCGGCCTCCTCCACAAGGCCCAGGGATTCGATGAATTCATACCCGGAATTGGCGAAGTCCCCACCGAAGGAGTTGGGGAAGCTGCGCTTTTGGATCTCTCCGGGCTTGGCGGCGTAGGCCTCGATCCCCGCCCCGCAGCTTGTGATCACCTGGTAGACCTCCGTTCCCTCCGTGTTTCCGAACCACTTTTCTATGCGCCAGGCGGAAATGCTCCCTTTGGCCAAGGCGACCCCTTGAACTTTGAGGATCCTTTCCGCCGCGGTAAAAAGGAGGGACAGTTTATCTTGGATGGGGACAGAAAGGGGGTCCTTTTTGATGGGGGTGATGTAGGTCCCCCGATGCACTGGCTCCGGCGCAAGCTTCACCGGCTCGCGCAAAAGCGCGGCGGTGGCCTTGGCGATGGCGAGCGCTTGCTCCGCGGTCTTCTTAATCCCTTGTTCACTGAGATCGCTTGTGGCCGCGAATCCCCACGCTCCCTTGTGCAGCACCCGGATGCCAATCCCCGCGGACTCCCGCCGGGAAAGGACCTCCACCTCGAGGTTCTTGGTGCGGATGTTTTCGTCCACGCGCCGCTCCACCCGCACCTCCCCGAACTCCGCGCCCAGATCCCCTAGGACCTCCAACGCCAAGCCCACGAACTTTTCCATCCCCACTCCTTCCCAAAAATTTTGGTCGGGGCGACTGGATTTGAACCAGCGACCCCCTGCTCCCAAAGCAGGTGCGCTTCCAGGCTGCGCCACGCCCCGCCTTTTTGAGTATAGCTTTGCCCGGACCCCGCGCAAAGCGGAAAATCCCGGCGTGGATCCGCTCTCTTTGGCCAAAAAGCTTTTGGAAGCAGGGCCGATCTGCGACCACTGCCTGGGGCGACGCTTCGCCGCCCTCCCTGGAGGGCTTTCCAACTGGGAGCGGGGGGGTTTCATCCGCGGAGCCCTGGGGTTCGGCAAGACCTCGCCCGAGGGTTGCTGGGTGTGCGGCGGCGTTTTCCTGCACGTCCCCGCTTGGGCAGAGAGGGCGCGGGATCTTTCTCGGGATTATGAGTTCAAAACTTTCCTTTTCGGGGTGCGCCTTTCCCCGCGCCTTGAGGCTACCGAGGAATTTTTAGCCGAGCGGTTCCCCGCGCCCTGGGCCGAGCCCATTCGGCGCCACCTCAACCGCGTTTTGGGCCAAACCTTCGCGGAACTCCTCCGCCGCGAGGGCCGCAGGGCCACGGTGGACTACTCCCGCCCGGAAGTGCAATTCCTGGTGGATATCGAGCGGAACGAGGTCGAGCTTCGGGTAAATCCCGTGGTGTTTTATGGACGGTATCGAAAGCTCGTGCGGGGCATTGCCCAAACGACCTGGACCTGTCCACATTGCCGGGGGAAAGGCTGCGCGGTGTGTGGTGGGACGGGAAAGCTTGCGGCCACCTCCGTGGAGGAGCTTGTGCTCCCGGTGTTCCTCGAGGCCACGGGCGGGAAAGGGGGCAGCTTTCATGGGGCGGGCCGGGAGGACGCCGACGCCCGGATGCTCGGCCATGGCCGGCCTTTTCTTCTCAGCGTGGAATGGCCCCGCCGCCGCACGGTGGACCTCTCTTGGGTGGCGGAGGAGGTGCGCCGCCGCAGCCACGGGGCGGTGGAGCTCCTGGACCTTCAGCCCGCCACCCCCGCGCTTGCGGAGAAAGTAAAGGCCGGAAAATTCGCAAAACGCTATTGGGCAAAGATTTCCTTTCCCTCTCCCGTCTCCGAGGAGGCCTTTCAGGAGGCGGTGGCCAAGTTGGTGGGGGAGATCCATCAGCGCACGCCGGAGCGCGTTTGTCATCGGCGGGCGGACCTGGTGCGCCGCCGCCGCGTTTTTTCTGCGCACGGCCGCCTCCTTTCCCCCACCGAGGCCGAGCTGGAGCTCACTTGCGAGGCTGGCTTATATGTGAAAGAGCTCGTCTCCGGGGACCAGGGCCGCACCAAGCCCAGCCTCTCCGAACTCCTTGGCGTCCCAGCCCAGGTCACAGCCCTCGACGTCCTGGAGATCCTTGACGACGCGGGCGTTGTGGCCCCCAATTCCGGGGGATAGACTAAAAGGGCCATGCTCATCGAGCTTTTGGAGGAGTACTTCAAACGGGAGGAGCCCCACCGCGAGCGCGATTATTTTTATGTCTCGGAGGTGGGGAAATGCCCCCGCCAAATCTTCTACACGGTGAAGGGTTTTCCCCGCCCGCCCATGGATGGGCAGACCGCCAGAAAACTGGCGGTGGGTGAGGACGCCCATCGCCGCATCGTCCAGGCCATGTACGGGCTGGGGATCGTGGTGGCCGCGGAGGTCCCCATCCCGCCCGGGGCCCTCTTCCACGGCCGGGCCGATGCCATCGTCTCCCTTGGGGGAAAAAACTACGTGGTGGAGATCAAAACTGTCCACCCCTACAACTTCGACCAGATGGCCATTTCTCCCCGGCGCGACCACTACCTTCAACTCCAACTTTACCTCCACTACTTCCAGATCCCACAAGGGATCATCCTCGCCGAGAACAAAGCCACCCAGGAGCTTCGGGAGTTCGTGGTGGAGCTGGATCGGCCGGAAGTGGGTCGCGTTCTTGCGGAGTTTGAGGCCCTGCGGGAAATGATTTTCTTGCGGGGGGAACTCCCGCCCCTTCCCGATAAATCCGATTGGGAATTCGACCAGTGCAAGTACTGCCCGTTTTTGGATTTCTGCCGGGAGGATGTAAGCCGGCCGCCGCAGCCCGCGGCGCTGCCGGAAGTCCCCAAAGAGCCGCCAGTTCTCCCTGAGCCATACGAGACCAAAGTGATCAGCCTCTTCGATGAGTTCTAGCGAGAAAAGGTTCTGGTCGGGAAACATCGCCGTGGCCGAGGGAGCGCTAGCCGCGGGCGTCGATTTTTACGCGGGTTACCCCATCACCCCCTCCTCGGAGATCATGGAGCACATGGCCCGCGAGCTCCCCAAGCGAGGCGGCATTTTTCTTCAGGCGGAGGACGAGATCGCCGCCATCTTCATGCTCATTGGGGCCTCTTGGGCCGACGCCAAGCCCATGACGGCCACAAGCGGCCCAGGGTTCTCCCTCATGCAGGAGGGCCTGGGAATCGCGGTGATGACGGAAACGCCCCTTTTGGTGGTGGACGTGATGCGCGCCGGCCCGGGCACGGGCCAGGCCTCCAAGGCCGCCCAGGGCGACCTCCTCCAGGCCCGCTTTGGCCGCCACGGCGACCAAATCCTCCCCGTATTCGCCCCCGCCTCCGTGCAGGATTGCTTTGAGCTCACGGTGTTCGCCGTGAACGCCGCGGAAAAGCTGCGCACCCCCGTGGTCCTCCTTTCCGACGAGCTTTTGGCCCACACCTGGGAGGAGGTGATCCTCCCCAAGGAGGTGGAGCGAGCGGAGCGACGGCGCCCAAGGGGACAAGAGCCGCCCTTCGGCGCGGAAGATCCGCGGATCCCACCACCTATGCCCAGGTTGGGCGAGGGCTTCGGCGTCCTCATGACCGGCTCCACCCATGACCCCTGGGGGTTCCGCCGCACCAGCGACCCGGAAACCCATCGGGCCCTCGTGACCCGCCTTTGGGAGAAGATCTGGCTCAATAAACACTGGCTTTGCCGCTTTGAAGCCGTTGGGCTGGAAGAAGCCGAAGTGGGAATTGTGGCCTATGGGTCAGTGGCGCGCAGCGCCCTGGCGGCAAAAGCGCTCCTTTCGGGAAGGATCAATGTGGGCATCGTTGTCCTTCACACAGTTTGGCCTATTCCCGAGGAGCCCATCCTTGCGCTGGCCGAGCGTGTGCGCTTCCTCCTCGTTCCGGAGCTAAGCCTTGGCCAGCTCATCTTTGATGTGGAGAGAATCGTAGCCGGACGCTGCCAAGTCCTGGGTTTTAACAAAATCGGGGGAGGGGTCCCCATTTACCCCGAGGAGCTCGCGGAAAAAATCCTGGAGGGATGGAAGTGAGGGGGCATCCTTTGCATCCCTTCCTCCGGCCGGAGGCCCTTCCCACCGTGTTTTGTCCTGGCTGTGGAAACGGCCTTGTCGCCGGAGCCCTTCTTCGGGCGCTAAAAAGAGCCGATGTCGATTTTCAAAAAACCGTATTCGTGGCGGGGATAGGCTGCGCCGCATGGATACCCAGCCCCCATTTCCGCACCGACAGCCTCCATGTGGCCCACGGACGGGCCATCCCCACCGCCCTGGGGGTGAAGCTCCGCCGGCCGGAGCTCGTGGTGATCGTGGTGGGTGGCGATGGCGACCTCGCTGGGATTGGAGGAAACCACCTCCTTCACGCCGCCCGAAGAAATGCGGACCTTCTGGTGGTCATGGTCAATAACTTCGTGTACGCCATGACCGGAGGACAGGTGGGGCCCACTACGCCCAAGGACCTTCCCACGCCCACCACCCCCTACGGGAACCCGGAGTACCCCATGGACGTGGCGAAGGTAGTGGCTGCGGCCGGGGCAAATTACGTAGCCCGCTGGACCACCGCCCATCTGGGGGAGTTGGAGAAGGCCTTCGTCAAGGCCCTAAATAAGGAGGGCTTTAGGTTCGTGGAGGTGGTGAGCCAATGTCCCACCCGGGTGGGCGGAAGATTGGCCATGGCCCCGGTGGAGGCGGTGAAGTGGCTGAGGGCACGGGCCAGGCCCGTGGGCAAGGCGGCCCCCGGGGAGATTGAGGTGGGCGAATTCGCGGACTGGGCCCGGCCAGGCCTCCTCAAAGGTTTGCGGGGAGGGGGAAATGCCTGAGCTTCGGCTGCGCCTTTCCGGGGTCGGGGGCCAAGGGATCATTTTCGCCGGAAGGCTTCTGGCCCAGGCCCTCCTTGAGGCCGGTAACCACGTGACCCTCCGCTACTCTTACGGCGCGGAGGTGATGGGCACCCCAGTGCACTCCGAGCTCGTCGTCTCCTCCGAGCCCATCCTTTGCCCGTATTTCCGGGAGGCGGATGTGGCGGTAGTTCTGCATCCGCAGGCCTTTCCGGAGGCCATTTTTGGCCTTTCCCCCGCCGGGCTTTTGGTGCTCGACTCCGCGGTGAACGCCCAAGGAAAGGTCCCTCCCAAAGCGCGGGTGGAAGTGCGGCCGTTTGTAGCCCTCTCTTCGCGGGGGCGCTCCGGAGACCCCGGAAGGCTTGCCCCCCTTGCGGCGTTGGGATTTTTGGCAAAGCTCGGCCTTTTTCCCCTCGACCCCCTTCTGCGCACGGCCGGCGCTAGCCGCTCCGCCCAGGAAAACTTGGACGCCCTCAAATTGGGCTTTGGCCTTTAGTTTCGGGCGTTAAGGGCAGATGGCTGCCTTGGGGGCTAGTCCGCAAGCCAAAAAGGGGAAGCGGGGCAACCTTTGCATTCCTTTTGGTAGCGCGGGCATTCCGGACAATAGGCCCCGCAGGGAGCGCGCTCGCCCTCGCTCGCGGAAATCCGGGGCTCCACGCGGAGGGGAAAAGCCGGCCGATCGGTGACGTACACCGCTGCCCGCACCAAACCCAGGGTGATCTCCGGGTTTTCTGCCACCGCCTTAAGCCACCAGGCGCGCTCGCTGTCGGCGTAAAACACGCCGACCACCATCCTCCCAAAGGCGGAAAGGAAGTAGACGTACGGGCAACTTGAGAAAACCTCGGCGATCTTTTCCGCGGCGGCCTCCGTGGGAGCCTCACCCAAAAGGAGATAGCATTTCTGCTGGCTCAGCGGTTCTTCCATAGCTGATACAACTCCTCCAATGCCGGCCGGAACCGGCGGGAAAAATCGGCCACACTTTTGGGCTCCGGTTCATTGTACACTGTAACGTACGGCACCCTAAAACCACGCACGGAAAGATAGCCCGCATCCTGGGGAGCGAGGGTGCGCCAATCGTCGTCGGCATAAGTGCGGGCCATCTCCTCCTCGGGAACGGAGTGGGTGAGGATGCCGTCTCGGCGATCGCGGTCGTAGCGGGCCCGGTTTCGCCGAAGCGATTCCTGATAGGAAACATGAAGGTAAAGGATCGCCCCGTTCTCGAGGACATAGGAGCTCAAGCTGGAGAGGGCCCGGCCATAGGCCTGGGGCCCACCGCGGGAGAACTCCACGATCACTGTCTCCCCTTCCCTGGCCGGGGCTTTCTCGACCTCTGCGTTTATACGGAGGATGAGGAAATCCCAAAGGCGATGATCGGTCACAGCGTAATTTTCGCCAACTCTGCGGGAATACCGCCTGCCGCACCCCAATTCCTCCCAAAGGTCGTCCTCGCGGAACTTTTCCCACAGGAAGGGAAAGTCGTCGATCACCCGGATGGTCCCAAGGTGGTAGGCCTGGGCCCGTTCCGAAAGGGGAAGATGTTGCAAAAACTGGAGGAGCTCGGACTTGCCGGCGGCGGGGCGGCCAAGGACGACGAGGTAGGGAAGGACCTCGTGTAAAGGGCATCCTTTGTAGGAAAGGCCAAGGATCCGCACCGCCTCGGCCACCACTTCGGAAGGGCCCTGATCGGCGTTGATCACTTCCACCCGATCTCCCCGGCGGGCATGCCAGGCGGAAAGCCAAGCCATCATGGGAAGGAGGATTTCCCTGGGCACCCTGTACCGCCGCTCGCCGCGCGCCTCTTGCCGCCAAAGGGAAACCTCCACCGGCGCTTCCAAGCGCAAAAAAATATCGGGCCAAAGGAGTCTGGGCTCCAGTTCTTGAAAAGTTCGGCAAAATTCAGCGTCGCCCAAGATGGCGGAATAGGCCGCATGTACAGCCAGATGCGAGTCCTCCAGGACCGTTTTCCCCTCCTCCAGGGCTTGGCGGATGAGGTTCTGCCTTTCGGGGAGCATTTGTAAAATGGCCTGGTTAAGGCGGGGGCGATCGCGAAAAAGCTCGAGTTTTTCCGGCTCGGCCGCCTCCTTCACCAGTTCGGGAAGGATGAGCAACTGCCCGGGGAAGTACAGGCGGAGGAGGGCGAGGATCTCGCTTTTTCCCAGGGCTGGGAGTCCCTCGATGGCGATGTACATAAAAAATGGGCGGAGGAGGACTTGAACCCCCGACATCTCCCCCGTGAAGGGAGCGCTCTACCAGCTGAGCTATCCGCCCGCGCCTTTCATTTTAGGGTGGCGGGGGAAGGGGCTCAACCCTTAAGGGAGCCGGCCAAAAGGCCGCGCATGAAGTAGCGGCCAAGGAAGATGTACACCAAAAGGGTGGGCAAAGCGGCAAGCAAGGCCCCGGCCATCTGCACGTTCCACTCCACAATGAAAGAGCCGGCAAGGTTGTTCAGGGCCACCGTCACCGGCTGAACGGCCGGGTTTTGGGCGACCGTCACGGCGAACAGGAAATCGTTCCAAATGGAGGTGAATTGCCAAATTAAGACCACGGCAAATCCGGGAAGGGAAAGGGGGAGCATTATTCGACGGTAAACGCCCAAAAGCCCGGCTCCGTCAATTCGGGCGGCCTCCACCAATTCTTTGGGCACCGTGGCGTAGTAGTTGCGGAAGATGAGGGTAGTTATGGGAATCCCATAAATCACATGGGTGATGATTAGCCCCGGGATGCTCCCGTAAAGCCCAATAGCCCGCAAAGTCTGCACCAATGGGATCAAAATGCTCTGATAGGGGATGAACATGCCGAAAAGGGCGAGGGTGAAAAGGGTGTTGGCCCCGCGGAACTGCCACCGGGCAAAAATATAGCCGTTTACCGACCCCAAGGCCGCGGAGATCAAAGTGGCTGGAAGTACCATGACTACGCTATTGAGAATGTTGGGCGCCAGGCCTTGGTAACCCATGCCTCCAAAGAGGGCCCGACGAAAGCTTTCTAAAGAGAAACTGCGGGGCGGATTCCACATCTGGTAAAGGTTTACCTCGGCAAAACCTTTGAGGCTCGTCACCACAAGGACGTAAACGGGCATGAGGTAGTAGGCGGCAAACGCCAAAAGGACTGTGTAAAGGAAGACCCGAAGAACCCTAATCCTCACGCCTCCACCTCCCGGCGCAAGCTGTAGCGGAGATAGGGGATGATCAAAAGGGAGACTATGAACAAGAGGATCACGGCGATCCCCGCTCCCTGAGCAAAGCGGTTAGCGCGGAAAGTGAGCTCCCACATGAAATAAGCGGGGACGTCACAGGAATATCCTGGTCCCGGACCGGTCATGGCCACCACAAGATCGTAGATCTTCAGGGAAATATGGCCGAGCACGATCAGGGCTCCAAAGGTGATGGGGCGCAGAAGGGGAAGGATTACAAAGCGGTAGATTTGCCACTCCGAGGCTCCGTCCACACGGGCGGCCTCGCGCAGCTCCTCCGGGATCCCCCGCAGCCCCGCCAAATACATGGCCATTACATACCCGGACATCTGCCAGATGGCGGCAACGGCCACAGCGATGATTCCCACGCGGGGATCCGTGTACCAGCCGGATTTGAGAAAACCAAGCCCCATCATTTCCAAAAGGAGGTTCACTCCAGTGCTGCCCATCTGTGGACTTCCCGGGTTGAGGAGCCACCGCCAAACTACGCCGGTGACGATGAAAGAAAGGGCCAGGGGATAAAGATAGACGGTGCGGAAAAATCCTTCGGCTTTTATGCGACGATCGAGCAAAACCGCAAGTAAAAAGCCAAGAAAAAGGGAGCCCCCAACAAAAAGGCCGGTAAACACCCCAAGGTTGCGCAAGGTGATGAGGAAGCGGGGATTTTGAAAAAGGCGCAAATAGTTGGTGGTCCCTACGAAGGTGTACTCAGGGACAAGTCTGTTCCAGCTGGAAAAAGAAACGTAGGTGGTGAACCCAATGAACCCGTAGACAAAAACCAAAATGGCCAATGCGGAAGGAAGGACAAGAAGGACGCTTAAAAGCGTGTCCCGCCGTAATTTGAAGCGCATGAGAGAAAAAGGCCCGGCCAAAAGGCCGGGCCCTCCTGTCCCTAGCTCCTACCTCCCCAGGGCCGCTTGGGCCGCGGCCACCAACGCCGCCTGGGTTCCCGCCACATCTTTGGTCACAAGGAAGAGGTTGATGGCATCCTTGAAGTCCACCACCCACGACTCCGGAGCGGCCGCACCGTGCATGACGCTGGGAACGATGGCATCGCGGGCCCAGTCCTCCATGCAGGACTGAAGATACGGGTTGAACTGGGCCTTCTCCTCAGGCGTGATATCCGTGCGAGCGGGGATGGAGCCCTTGCGCATGTTGAACGCGATTTGCCCCGCCTTGGAGCCGCAAACCTCAAGCCAGCCAATCACGTTGATGGGGTTGGGCGCGCGCTTGGGGAAGGCGAAGGTGTCGGAGAGGGCCACGAACACGCCCTTGGTCCCGGGCACCGGAGCCCAGCCCACGTCCACGCCCTTGGCCATGAACCAACCCATGGCCCAGTCGCCCATCACGTTCATCGCCCCGCGACCGGCGGCAATGTACTCCAAAACCGTGTCCCAGGTGTGCGCGGAATAGTCGGGGTTCACGTAATCGAGGATCTTCTTGAGGACCTCCAAAGCCTTCGTCACCCCGGGGTGGGTCCAGGGCGTCTCCCCTGTCCACAGCCCGCGGTATTCCTCGGGGGTCAAGGTGCTGGCGAGGATGGTTTCAAAAAGATGCGGAGCCTCCCAGCCGCCCGCGTTGGCCAGGGTGATGGGCACGATTCCCTTGCCCTTGAGAACTTCGCAGATCTGGAAGAACTCCTCCCAGTTCGTAGGCGGGGTTAAATTGTGCTTGGCGAAGATCTCCTTGTTGTACCAAAGGACGTTGGAGCGGTGGATGTTCACGGGCACACCCCAGTAGTGGCCCTGATAGCGCATGAGGTCCAAAAGGTCCTTGGGGAAGACCTTGTCCCAGCCGAAGATGGCGTAAAGGTCATCCAGCGGTCTGAGATAGATCTCGGGGCTATAGCCCTCCACCTCAAGGCCGGCGTGGAGCTGGAAGGTGTCGGGTGGATCCCCGGCGATGAGGCGCGGCTTGAGCACGGCCTTAAAGACAAAGCCCGCCCCACCGGCCACCGTGGCGTTGACGATCACCACGTCGGGATAGCCCTGGCGGTAGAGGGCGAACAGGGCCTCCAGACCCTCGGCCTCGCCGCCGGCTGTCCACCAGGAGCCCACCACGAGTTTGCCACCGCCGAACAGATCCTCCACGCGGTTGGGGTCCCAAACGGCAAGGAAGGCCTTGGCCCAGGTTTCCTCGGGAACCCACACCTTCGCTCCCGCAGGCAGAACCTCATCCAAGCGGGTGATGCGGGCGAAACTTGCGTCCACGAGGGCTTTGCTATTCGTCGCGCGCATGATGGCTGGAGCAAAAGCGGCGTCACCAAAAACGGCGAGGGCTATGTCGCGAGGAGTAGAGGCTTTATCCAAAACGAGAGGATTACCAGCTTGAGCCAACCCCAAAACCCCAAATACCACGAGCACCGCCAAAAGCCTCCAAAGTTTCATACCACCCACCTCCTTAAAAGGAAACTTCTCAGAAGCGTAGAGACCAACGTTTTCCCCTCTCTCACCTCCTTTCTCTTTTTGCTCGGGCTTTTTATTTTAGCAGGGAATTACGGCTCCTCCAACTCCGAAAGCAAAGCGGAAAGGGACTCGCCTTCCTTCTTCCGGGTTATTTCCACAAGGCCGAGTTTGGTGATCTCAATAAAGTCCGCGGGGACTCGGTCTTTTTTGAGCTCCTCCTTCAGGGTGGCGATGACCTTCTCCTTGTCCTTTTCATTTTGCATGTCCACGAAATCCACGATGATGATGCCCGAGATTTTGCGGAGGCGGAGGAGGCGGGGGATGAGGCGAGCGGCCTCCAGGTTGGTGTTGAGGATGGCCGCGGCCTGGTTTTTGTGTTTCACGTCAGAGCCGGTGTTCACGTCGATGGCGGTGAGGGCCTCCGTTTCGTCCACGGTGATGAACCCTCCTCCTTTGAGGGGGATCTTCCGCTGCATGGCCCGGGCCAGCTCCTCCTCCACCCCGTAGCGGACAAAAAGGGGCACGGTCCCGCGGTATAGCCGCACGCGGCTTTTCAGCTTCCCCAGATGAAGGTAGTCCAAAAACTCCAGGATCTCTTGGTAGGTGGCCTCGTCGTCCACGATGAGGGAATCCACATCCTCCAGGAACCGGTCGCGCACAACACAGCGCACAAGATCGGGAGGGGCGTAGAGGAGCTTCGGTGGGGAGCTTTTTTCCGCGAGTTCTTGGATCCCCTTCCACAGGCCAAGAAGATATTTAAAGTCGCGCTCCAGGTCGTCGCGGGAGGCGTAGAGGGCGGCGGTGCGGGCGATAAGTCCCGTGCCCTCCGGCTTGAGTTCGTAAGCGAGCTGGCGGAGCCGGCGGGCCACTTCCCGGTCCTCGATGCGCCGGGATATGCTGACCCTCTCCTCGGTGGGGAGGAAGACCCAGTACCGACCAGGAAGGCTCAGTTTTGTGGTGGCCTGGGGATTTTTCTCTCCCACCCCCTCCCGGCGGACCTGGACGATCAGGCTCTCCCCGGGCTTCAGGACCTTTTGGATGGGAGGGAGCCCCCGGCCGGGCTCAATCCCTTTGGCCCGGAGGATCCCCTCGTGCAGCTCGTGAGCTGCAAGGAAAAGCGGTTTTTTCTCGCCCACTTGGACAAAAGCCGCCCCCATCCCGGGAAGGACCGTCTCCACCTTCCCCTTGTAGATGTTCCCCACCAACGGGCGGCGGTCGGGAAGCTCAAAATGGACCTCGACGAGCTCGCCGTCCTCGACGATGGCCACCCGCTTTTTGGGGCCCTGGGGCGCGGTCTCCACCGTGATGAGAATGTGATTCCCCTTGATCGTGCCGACCTCCTTGCTCGTCGTGCCTAACCTGGCACCACAAGCCGGCTGAGGTCGGCCACCTGGAGGAACAGGCGGGAAAGGGAAAGGAGGAATCCCAGACGGTTTTCCCGAAGCTCCCGCTCCTCGCACATCACGAGGACCTCGTCAAAATAGCGATCGATGGGGTCCTTCAAGGCGAGAAGCGCCTCCAAAGCCGCGGCGGGGCGGTGTTCGGCCATGGCCCTCTCCACGCGATCCCTGGCCCAAAGATAGGCCTGCCAGAGCGCGCGTTCCGCCTCCTCCCGGAATAATTCGGGGTTGAAGCCGGCAAGCTCGTACCCCCGGGTGATGTTGCGCACGCGGCTGAAGGCCAAGGCCAGGTCAGAAATCTCCTTTCGCCCCACCAAAGCCTGCAGGGCCTGGGCCCGCTCCCAGACCCCCAGGAAATCCCCGTCCATCCGGGAAAGCACGGCTTCCGCCACATCGTAAGAAATGCCCCGTTCCTCCAGCGCCGACCGCAAACGCTCCCACAGGAATTCTTTCACCGCTTCCGCCGGCACTAGGCCAGGATAAGCGTCCCGGACCTCCTCGATGAGCCCAAAGAGATCGAGGCGAAGGTCCTTTTCCAAAATGAGCCTGATCACGGCGCTCCCCCGCCGACGCACACCGTATGGATCCCGAGAGCCGGTGGGAATCTCCCCCACCAAGATGGGGCCCATCACCCCGTCCAGTTTGTCCGCAAGGCTTAGGGCCAGGCCCAGGGGGGTTTCCGGAAGCGCGTCGCCCTTGCCCCGCGGCCGGACATGCTCAGCGATGGCTTTGGCCACCTCTTCCCGCTCCCCATCCATACGGGCATAAATGCCGCCCATTTCCCCCTCAAGCTCCGGGAATTCCCGCACCATCACGGTAAGAAGATCGGCCTTGCAGAGGTATGCCGCCCGATCTAGGAGCTCCCAGGGAAGGCAAAGCTCCCGGGCCAAAACCTTGCAGATCCGGCGGATGCGCTCCACTCGGTCCCAAACCGTCCCCAACCGGGCTTCGTAGACAATCCCCCTCAGCTCGGGAACGCGGCTTTCCAAAGTTTTCTTGCGGTCTTGCAGGAAGAACTCCCTGGCGTCATGGAGGCGGATGCCCACCACCCGCTCATACCCCTGGCGGATAACCGCGGGATTCCCCTCTCCTTCGGCAAAGCCCAAAAAGACCTCGGCGATCTTCCCGCCGCGCGTGAAGGGCACGAACTTCCCCTCCTCCCGCAGGGCCGCCACCACCACGGGCTCGGGAAGTTCCAGGAACTCCTGGGGGATGCGCCCCACCACGGGCCTCGGCCACTCCGTCTGCCCGAGGATCAGGGTCCAAAGCTCCTCGGAGAGGGCGGCCTTAGCCCCGTACTCCTCCTCCACAGCGCGAATGGCTTGGCGCAAAACTTCCGCGCGCTCGCGGGGGTCCACAAGGACGTGGGCCTCCCGGAGCTTGGGCACATACTCCTCCGGCCGGGAGAAGCTGAGGGGGTGTCCAAAAAATCGGTGGCCGAGGCTTTGGCGGTCGGCGAAAACCCCGGCCAGCTCCAAAGGCACTACCCTTTCCCCAAAAAGCACCACCACCCAACGGATGGGGCGGAGGAAGGCCATCCCCCCATTCCAGCGCATGAACTTCGAGCACGGGATCTCCCGCACCGCCTGGGGAATGATTTCCCTTAGGATCTCCTCCGCTGGCCGGCCCGGGCGCTCCACGCGCAGGAACAGGTATTCCTTCTCCCCCACCTTGCGGCGCACCAATTTATCTGGGCTAGCCCCGTAGCGGCGCAGAAACCCGTGGGCCGCGGGGGTCAAATTCCCTTGGGAATCCAAACCCTGGGAGACCGCGGGGCCGCGGATCTCCTCCACCGCGTCCTCCTGTCTTTCCGCCACGTCCTCAACAAAAAGGGCGAAACGCCGAAGGGTCCAAAAGAGGTGGGCCTCCCCATGGGGAAGCCGGGCCTCCCTAAGCCCGCGCAGGAGGTTTTCGCGAAAGCTTTGGGCGATGGCTTCCGCTTCCTCGGCGGGCAGATCTTCCACTCCGATCTCAATGAGGAGTGCCGGCACGCACCACCTCCGCGAGGTAAGCCTCGGCGCAGGCCCGGGCCAAGGCCCGCACCCGGGCGATATAGCTTTCCCGCTCGGCCGTGGCCAAAGCTCCCCGGGCGTCCAAAGTGTTGAAAAGGTGGGAGCAGCGCAGGGTGTGATCGTAGGCGGGAAAAACAAGGCCCTGCGCAAGACACTCTTTGGCCTCGGCCTCGTGGAAATCGAACATCGTGCGGGCCCGTTCCACCGAAGCCCTCTCAAAATGGTAAACGCTGAACTGGCGCTCCCTTTCCCGGAACATCTCCCCGTAGGTGAGCCAGTCCACCCAGCGCAGATCGAACGCGGAGTCCTCCCCTTGGAGGAAGAGGGCGATCCGCTCAAGGCCATAGGTCAATTCCACGGAAACCGGGTCGAGGTCCACCCCGCCCATCTGCTGGAAGTACGTGAACTGCGTGATCTCCATCCCATCCAGCCACACCTGCCAGCCCACGCCCCAGGCCCCAAGGGTCGGGGACTCCCAGTCATCATGGGCGAATTTCACGTCGTGCTTTCGCAAATCCAAGCCCACCGCCTCCAGCGAGCGCAGGTAAAGTTCTTGCACATCTGGGGGAGGCGGTTTGAGGATCACCTGGTACTGGTGGTGGAGGCCAAAGCGGATGGGGTTCTCTCCGTAGCGGCCATCCGCCGGCCGCCGGGAGGGCTCCACGTACGCCACCCGCCAAGGCCGCGGGCCCAAAACCCCAAAGAAGGTGGCGGGGTTGAAGGTGCCCGCGCCCTTTTCCACGTCGTACGGCTCCACGATGGCGCAGCCTTGCTCCCGCCAAAAATGGTGCAGGGAAAGGATCAGATCCTGGAAGGTCTTCATGCGCTTTTTGCGAGCTCTACAACCTTCTCGAAGGCCTGGGGGTCGCGGATGGCCAATTCCGCGAGGATCTTGCGGTTCAGGCCCACCCCGGCCTTGCGGAGCGCCCCCATGAAGCGGGAGTAGTTGAACCCGTAGGGCCGGACGGCCGCGCCGATCCGGATGATCCAAAGCCGCCGGAACTCCCGCTTGCGGAGCTTGCGGGACACAAAATGGTGCCGCAGGGCCTTGAGGAGGGACTGTTTGGCGATGCGGTAGCAGTTCTTCCTCTTCCCCTTGTAGCCCTTGGTCATGTCCAGGATTTTTCGCCTTCTTCTTGCGTGTTTTACCCCGCCAGGGACGCGCATATCCACCTCCTTTTATACGCCCAGGAGCCGGCGCATGATCTTTTTGTTGGCGCCGGTGACCTCCACCGGCCGGCGGGCCGCGCGCTTGTATTGCCCCCGCTTTTTGGAGAGCTTGTGCACGTACCCGGCCTTGCGGTGGAAAATGCGCCCTCTCGCCGTCACCTTGAACCTTTTGGCCGAAGCCTTATGGGTCTTCCCCGGTTTCATTGGCCACCTCCTTTTCGGGAAATGGGAGCGAGGAGGATTTCCAGATTCCGGCCGCGTTCCGTGGCATCCTGCTCCACCTTCGCCAGGTCTTGGGTGAGCTGGGCCACCCGGGCCAAAAGCTCTTTGCCCTTTTCCATGTGGATGATCTGGCGGCCCTTGAAGAACACGACCGCCCGCACCTTCATCCCCTCCTCCAAAAACTCCCGGATCCGCTGGACCTTGGTCCGAAAGTCGTGCTCCCCGGTCTGGATGGTGAACTTGACCTCCTTAACTTTACCCGCCTTGGGCTGCTTTTTCTCCCGCTTTTGCAGCTGATAGCGGTACTTGCCGAAGTCCACGATCTTGCACACCACGGGATTGGCATCCGGTGCAACCTCCACCAGATCCAAACCCCGCTCTTTGGCCAAGGCCAAAGCCTTTTCCAAAGGGACAACCCCCAAATTCCTCCCATCGCTGTCGATGAGCAAAACCTCTTTGGCTTGTATCTGCTCGTTTATGCGAAACTCCCGCTTAATGGACCAACCCTCCTTTCCTCGCCTATTCTAGGGGCGAGCTCCTCTTTGCGCCATAAAGGCCGCGCTCGCGGATGAACCGATCTACGGCCTCCGGCACAAGGCCCGTGGTCGGCAATCCCAGCCGATAGCGTCGCCGCACCTCCGTGGAGGAAAGGGCGATCGGGGTCATGTTGAGAAAGTGGATCTCTGCGCGATCAAACGGGGGGCGGCGAAAAACTTGCAGGTCCACGCCCGGCCGGGGAGCCACAATGAAAGGACAAAGGGTAAGAAGGCGCGGCCAATCATGCCAAATCTCGATTTGCGAGAAGATGTCCGCGCCGACGATGTAAGCCACGCCCTCCGGATACTCCCGCCCAAGAAGCTCGATCGTATCCACGGTGTAGGCCGGGCCAGGGCGATCCAGTTCCACCCTGGATACGGAAAGCCCGGGCCGCCCGGAAATCGCCAACTTCACCATTTCATAGCGCAATTCCCCGGAGACCCCGTCGGCCACCTCCCGGTGCGGAGGATGGGCGGTGGGGATGAAGAGGACCTCTTTGAGGCCGAACTGGCGCAGGGCTTCCTCCGCCACCCGCAGGTGTCCCACGTGGATGGGGTTGAATGTCCCCCCGAAAAGCCCGACCTTACCCGCCAAACTCAAGGACTTTTCCTCCGATTTTCACCGGACTTCCCGGTGGAAGCCCGCGGCGGCGCAGTGCCCGCACCACCCCCAGCCGCTCCAACTCCTCCCACAGATACTCCCGGGCATCGGGGGTGGAGAGGTCCAGCCGGGCCACGAGGCTTTCCACCGCCGGGCCCCGCACCTCCCAATATTCGTCCCCTTGGACCACTTCGTACGGGGGCGGCCCGGGCGTGAGCTCCCACACCTTCCCCTTGGGCCGGGCTTCCACCTTTTCCGCGGGGAGCTCCCCCAGCTTTCTCCATAGCACCCCGATAAGCTCCTTTACCCCCTGCCCGGTGAGGGCGGAGATGGGATACAAAACTATTCCCTCCCGGGCGAACCGCTCCCTTTCCCGCTCCACTTCCGGCGGGGAAAGGAGGTCGATTTTGTTCCCGGCCACCACCTCCGGCTTTTCCCGGAGCTCCTCCCAGGCCTCAAGTTCCTTGCGGATGGCAAAATAATCGGAAAGGGGGTCCCGGCCCTCCACCCGCGCCAGGTCCACCAGGTGCAAAAGGACCTTGGCCCGCATGGCATGGCGCAGGAATCTATCGCCAAGCCCCTTCCCCTCGTGGGCTCCCTCGATGAGCCCGGGAAGATCGGCCATGACAAAACTCTTCCCCTCGTCCACCTGCACCACCCCGAGGTTGGGAACGAGGGTGGTGAAGGGATAAGCCGCCACTTTGGGCTTTTTGTCGGAGACGCGGGCAAGGAGGGAGGATTTTCCCACGTTGGGAAAGCCGATGATCCCCACGTCGGCGAGGAGGCGCAATTCCAAGCGGAGCCAGCGTTCTTCCCCGGGCTCGCCCAGCTCCCGGATGCGGGGGGCCTGCCGGACGGAGGTCACAAAGGACCGATTTCCCCGACCACCGCGGCCGCCCTTGGCCACCACCACCTCTTGCCCCTCTTCGGCCAGGTCGGCGAGGACCTCCCCGGTGTGGAGGTCCCTCACCACTGTGCCCACGGGGACGAGGATGACCAGGTCCTCCCCGCGCTTTCCCTGGCGGTTATTGGGGCCGCCCGGCCCGCCGTCCTCGGCCCGGAAATGCACCTGCTTGTGAAAGTGGGCGAAGGTGTTGACGGAGCGGCTGGCCCGAAGGATCACATCGCCGCCGTCGCCGCCACGGCCCCCATCGGGAGAGCCTTTGGGGTTATAGCGGGTGCGGTGGAAGCTGATGAGCCCATCCCCGCCCCTTCCCCCGGCCACGTGGATCAGGGCTTCGTCGAACTGCACGCGTAGAACCTACTTCCCCTCCTCCAAGGGGATCACGTTCACGTAGATGCGCTTGTGGCCAGCGAATTCCACCAGGCCGGTGGTGGTGGCGTAGATGGTGAAATCCCGGCCCATTTTCACACCGCGGCCGGGGTAAAATTTCGTCCCCCTTTGGCGCACGATGATGCACCCGGGCCAAACCAATTCGCCACCGAAGCGCTTGACGCCCAACCGCTTCCCGGGGGAATCGTGGACGTTCTGTGTGGAACCGCCGCTTGCCTTGTGTGCCATCCTCCCTCACCTCCTAAACGAGGACATCCAGCCCCACTTCCCGCACGGCCACCTTGCCCGGCCGATCCTGGGCCAGGGCCCTGAGCCCCAAGACCATGGTCTCCATTATCGCGTCGATCTCGCGGTCCAAAAAGAGGTCGGACCGGTCCACCCGGAAGCGGAGGACCGAGCCTTCCCGGGAGACCTCGGGATCGAGGTGCAGGTAATGCTTCATCCCCAGGATTGGAGCCTCCACAAGCATGGCCGCGGCCAGCCCCTCCGGGGAATCATCGCCATAGAGGGTGACCACCTGCACCCGCCCCTCGTCATCCCGCTCGATCAACACCTCAACCATTGTTCTCCCGCTCGATGGCCAGGATCTTGGTGCGCATGAAGGGCTGTCGATGCCCCTTCTTGCGCCGGTAGCCTTTTTTAGGCATGAACTTAAAAATGATGACCTTCGGGAGCTTCCCGATCTCCTGCACCTCTCCCACCACGCGCACGCCCTGAAGGTAGGGTTGGCCCACTTCGATGCGCTCGCCGTTCCGCAAAAGCAGCACCCGCTCGAAGGTGATGCGCTCGCCCACCTGAACCCCGGGGACGACCTCGTGGATCACCTCAAGGCCGGGTTCCACGAAATATTGCTTCCCACCTATCTCCACAACGCCGTACATTGTCCACCTCGCCAGCGCTGTCCGCTTTGGATAATCCTACCGAATACGCGCGCCCGGTTCTACTTCCCGGTCCGGGCCGATCAAGGCCAACGTCCCATCGGACGCGGCGAGGATCATGCCCTCGGAGCGGATGCCCCGAATCACGGCGGGTTTGAGGTTGGCCACCATGGCCACAAGCCGGCCCCTGAGCTCCTCCGGTTTGTAGTGTTTGCGGATCCCCGCCACCACCTGGACCTGCCGATCCCCCAAGTCCAGGATGAGCTTGAGGAGTTTATCCGCGCCGGGGATTTCCTCGGCGTGGACGATCCGGGCCACCCGGAGGTCGATCTTCTGAAACTCCTCGAGCGAAACCAGCCCCTCTTCCTTCATCATGGCATACCTCCGCTTGAGGTCCTCGATGTCCACGTGGGCCAAAAGCGGGCGAGGCTGGGCACAAAGCCTAGTGCCGCCACACCCCACCTCCACCTCCGAAAGCCTGGGTTCCCTTATCCCCAAAAGGCCGTAGATCTCCCGAGAAAACATGGGGACGAACGGATCGAGGAGGATAGCGATGGCCTTGACGAGGTGCACTGCGGAGGCCACGGCCTCCTCATCGCCGGTGGCCCAGGGAGCACGGCTTTGGAAAAAGCCGTTGGCGAAGACCGCAAGGTTGGCCACCTCCCGCAGGGCCGGCGCCAGCTGCCCGGCCCGGATCGCCGCCCAGACCTCCGAAAGGGTGGCCCTGATCTCCTCCAACACCGCCGGCGCCGTGGGCCGCTCCGGGACAACCCCTCCGTACTTGTTCCACACAAAAGAAAGGACCCGGTGGACGAAGTTGGCGATGTTGTCCACAAGAACCGCATTGATCGCCTTGTCCAGCTCAACCCAGGAGAACTCCACATCCTTTGTTTCTGGCCGGTTATAAAAAAGGTAGAACCGCCAATATACGGGCGGCAAAAGCTCTAAGGCTTCGTCCGCGAAAATCCCGATGCGCCTGGTCTTGGAAAATTGCTCACCGCCCTCCCAATTGAGATACTCCACGGCGGAAATTTGGTCGGGAAGATGGAACGGCCGGCCCGTGGCCAAAAGGAGGGCGGGAAGGATCACGGTGTGGAAGGGGATGTTATCCTTGCCCTGGGTGTAAATGTGCCACACGTCTTCGCCGTACCAGAAATCCTTCCACTTTTCCTCCTCACCGCGGCGGCGGAAGTATTCCACGGTGGCGGATAAATACCCAAGCACCGCCTCCGCCCAAACGTAGATCACCTTTCCCTCAGCGCCGCGGAAGGGCGCGGGAATGCCCCACAAAAGGTCCCTTGTCACCGCCCGCGGCCGCAATCCTTCCTCAATCATCCGCTCCGTAAAAAGCTTGACGTTCCCCTGAAAAGCGCGGCTGCGCACATACTCCAAAAGTTTTGGCCGAAGCTTTGCGAGGTCCAAATACCAATGGCGGGTGGGTTTACGGATCACCTCCGTGGACCCGCAGAAGGCGCAGCGCGGGGAAATGAGCATCTCCGGCTCAAGGAGGGCCCCGCACGCATCGCACTGGTTCCCCTGGGCATGGGGATAGCCGCATTTTGGACAAGTGCCCACGATGAACCGATCCGCCAAAAACCGCCCACAGGACCGGCAATAAGCCCGCTCCTCCTCCTGGGCGAAGATGTAGCCGTTTTCCTCCATCTCCCGGAAGAGCAGCGTCACCATTTCCTTGTGCACCGGGCTTTCCGTGGTGGTGTAGTTATCGATGTCCACTTCGAACTCCCGCAGGATCCGGACGATCTCCTCGTGCACGCGGCTGGCCAGCTCCGCCGGGGTCAGTCCTTGGCGGTGGGCCTCGTACTCGATCTTCGTCCCGTGGGCATCGGTTCCGGAGACATGGAGGACCTCATACCCCGCCAAGCGGTAAAAGCGGGTGAAGGCGTCCCCGGAAAGGAGGCAACCGATGAGGTTGCCCAAATGGGGCACGCCCGAGCCATAGGGCCAGGCGCTGCACACCAGGATCCTTTTTGCCCTAGGCAACACCGCCATCCTCCGATGGGGGCGATTATAGCCAACACGAAGGGAATGGCTACGGTAAACTATGGGCCGTGCGGCCGGCGACCATCGGAAAAGAGTTGGTGGTGCGGACGGCGAACCGCGTCGGCCTTCTTGCCGATATTGCTCGCCTCCTTTCCACTCAGGGGATCAATATACTCGCCACCGCCGTTTTCGTCCTCGGAGAGGAAGCGGAGCTGCACCTTGTGGTCGACGCTCACCACTACGCCCTCGAGAGCCTACGCGACGCGGAATTCCCCACAGAGGAGCGGGAAGTGGTTCTCGTGGAGCTTCCCAACCGGCCGGGGTTTCTCAGGCGGATCACGGAGGCCCTGGCCCGGCAAGGCCTGGATATTCGCTACCTCTACGCCTCCGCCGCCGAGGACACCTCCCACACCCTCGTGGTGTTCTCCTGCACCCACAACGGAAAGGCCGTCCTTCTTTTGCGCGAGCGCTAAGCTAGCTGGGAAGTGCAATTTGGACAGCGCACGGCCCCGATGGGAATCTGGGTCTTGCAGTACGGGCACTCTTTGGTTGTGGGCGCGACCTCCTTAGGTTTGCGCATCTTCAATACCGCCCGCAAAAGGAGGAACATGACGAGGGCGATGATGAGGAAGTTGATGAGGTTGTTGATGAACCGGCCGTAGTAGATGGCGGGAGCGCCGGCTTGGCGGGCGGCCTCGGCGGAGGGGTAGTTCTCCGGCCCAAGGACCACAAAGAGGTTGGAAAAGTCCACGTTGCCCACGAGTTTGCCGATCGGAGGCATCACGATGTCGAAGATGAAGGAGTTCACCACCGCACCGAAGGCCATGCCCATGACGAAGGCCACGGCGATCTCCACAAGGTTTCCCCGCATTATGAAATCCCGGAAATCCCGCCAAAACTGCTTCATAAGCCCCCCTTTTTGACATTGTATTTTGCCTTAGCCCCGTGGGCCAACGGTGCGCTACCATTCGCGGACATGGTGGGGACTTGGATAAACATGGGGACCGTGCTCCTTGGGGGGAGCTTGGGGTGGGCCCTGGGCCAGCGCTTTCCCTCCCGGGTGCGGGAGGCGGCCACAGCCGGGGTCGGACTGGTGACCCTCGTCCTCGGGATCCAGATGGCCCTGAAAACCCAAAACATCCTCGTCCTTTTGCTCTCCGTGATCCTCGGGGGCGCGGCGGGCGGGGCGCTGCGGATCTCCGCGGCTTTGGAACGGGGGAGCGCCCGGGTGGAAGCCCTCTTTCACGGGAGGCCCGTGGCCCAAGGATTTCTCACCGCAAGCCTCCTTTTTTGCGTAGGTCCGATGACCATCGTCGGGGCCATCCAGGACGGCCTCTTTGGGGACTGGTCCATCTTGGGAGCTAAAGCCATCTTAGACGGGATTTCCGCCATGGCCCTGGCCGCGGCCCTTGGCCCCGGGGTGCTCCTCTCCCTTTTCGTCATCCTCGTCTACCAAGGGGGCCTAACCCTTTTGGCCCACTTTTTGGCCGGCGGGCTTTCCGGGTTCAGCCCTGCTCATCCAGCGGTACTGGAGCTCACCGCCGCCGGAGGGGCCATCGTCATCGCCATCGGCCTTGGGCTCCTCAGGCTCCGGGACATAAAACCCGCCGATTTCCTCCCGGCTTTGGCCTTCGCTCCCCTTTTGGCCTTCCTTTTCCAAGCCCTTGGGTGGCGATGAGCCGGACCTTTAGGGGTTTTGCTCGGGAGATTTGGGCCTTGGCGGGAACACAAATGATCACCTCCGCCGGGGCCTCCTTGGCCCTTCCGTTCGTGTCCCTTTATCTCACCCGCCAGCGCGGCCTCCCCATGAGCCTCGTGGGGACGGTCATGCTTTCCGCGGCCTTTGCCGAGGCCTTGGGCCAGGGCCTTGGGGGTGGGTTCGCCGACCGCTTTGGAAGAAGGCCGGTGCTATTGGGCTCCCTGGCCTTCCGCATCCTTACGTTTTTGGCCATGGCTTGGCTCATGGCCTCCACGAGCACCGTTTACGCTATTTCCTTGGCGTATTTGGCCATCCGGGTGAGCGGGGGGCTGGCCCTGCCCGCCATTTCCGCCCTCATCGCCGACTTCACCCGGGCCAAACGGGTGGAGGGCTACGGGATCCTCCGGGTTGGAGCCAATGTGGGCTGGGCCCTGGGGCCGGCGTTGGGCGGGTATCTTGCCAGCTTTTTCCCCTATGCCGTGCTGTTCGTGTTCGGGGCGGCCGCCACGTCCTTGGCTCTCGTCCTTGTGGCCTGGGCCGTGCACGAGCCCATAGTCCATCGCCCCCAACGGGAGAAAAGGCGCGCTCCCCAGATCTTTCGAGATCGAACTTTCCTTGGGTTTCTCGGCCTTTCCCTCCCCGTATTCCTGGTAGCCGGCCAGCTGGTGTCCACCCTTTCCGTTTTCCTTGTGGGCCGTTTGGGCCTGAGCGAGGCCCAGTTCGGTGGGCTTCTCACCCTAAACGGGCTCCTTGTAGTGGCTGCCCAATATCCCTTGGCCCGGGCCGTTCAAGCCTGGCCGAGGCGGTGGGGGTTGGCGTTGGGCGCCTTCCTTTACGCCGTGGGATACCTGAGCTTTGGCTGGGTTCGGGCTTATCCCCTCATGCTTTTGGCCATGGGAGTTGTTACTCTGGGGGAGATGATCTTCACCCCCGTGGCCATGGCCATCGCCGCCGGCCTTGCTCCCGAGGCCCAACGAGGGCGGTATCTTGGGGCGTTCGGGCTCGTCCAGTCCTTTGGGTGGTCGGGCGGGGCCTTTTTGGGCGGAATACTCCTGGATTATGCGCCCACGCCCCAGGTCTTGTGGGGAGCCCTCACATCCCTAGGCTTTTTGGCCGCGGCCCTCTTCCTCGCCCCGGGAAAGCTCCTCCACCACGCGTTCCAGGAAAAGCCCGCGCGAGCCCTTGACCAAAAGGATGGCCGGGCCTGAACCGAGGGCTTCCCGCACTGCGGAGACGAGGCGGGAGAGATCCTCCGGTTCGGCCAGACCCCTCCCTCCGAAGGCCGAAAAGGCCGCGCTCATCCGCGGCCCGAAGGCAAAAAGGAGGTCCACACCGAAGCGGCGTGCCGCCTCCGCCACCGCCCGGTGGAATAGGCCCTCCTCCGGGCCCAACTCCAACATGTCCCCAAGGAGGGCGGCCCGGATCTTCACGGGAAGGTTAAGCTTCATCAGCGTGCGCAACGCCGCCTGCACGGAAACAGGGTTGGCGTTGAAGCAATCATCAAGGATCCACCCGAACGAAGCGGCCCTAAGCTCCAGACGGTGGGCGAGGGGAGGGACCTCGGCCATCGCTTTGGCCGCGGCTTTCCCGGGAACGCCCATCCCCCAGGCCAAGGCCAACGCGCCGCAGGCCAAAACCGCGCGATGGGCCCCAAGAAGGCGAAGCTTTACGGGAATTGCTCCGGCCGGCGTTTCCGCGGTGAACCTGATCCCTTGTGGGTCGTCATCCACGATTTCCCGGGGGAAGAAGTCCGCCTCCTCCGTTTGGCCAAAGCGCAAACAGAAGCCATCGCAGCGCTCCACCCGGGCCCGAAGCTCCGGGAAATCCCAGGCCAGGGCCAGCACTCCCTCCTCGGGGATGGCTTCCGCCAGGGTCCATACCGCATCCGCAGCCTTCTCCACCGTCCCCAAAAGGGCCAGATGCGCCGGCCCCACCGCCGTGATCATCCCCGCCCAGGGCCGCAGAAGATCGCAGAGCCTCTGAAGCTCATCCGGATCGGACTCCGCCAGCTCAAATACCCCCACCTCCGCATCCGGGGGGATGGAAAGGAGGCCCAGCGGAACCCCGATCTCCGTGTTATAGCTTTCCGGGGCGCGATAGGTGCGATAGGCGGTGGCGAGGGCCGCGGCCAAAAGCTCCTTCGCCGTGGTCTTCCCCACGGACCCGGTCACCCCCACCGCGATGAAGTCCAGCGACTCCCGTCGCCAGCGGGCCAAGTCCCACAGGGCTTTTTTCACATCCGAAACAAGGAGGAGGTTGTGGCCCACCCCGGGGTCGCGGCGGACCAGGGCTCCCACGGCCCCCCGGGCGAAGGCCTCGGCTAAAAAATCGTGCCCATCATGTTTCTGCCCAGGAAGGGCCACGAAAAGCTCGCCGGGCTGGATCCGACGGGAGTCGGCACAGGCCCCGCGCGCTTGGTAAGGGGGCTTTGGACGAACGAGCTCCGCCTCCAAAACCTCCGCCGCCTCCCGCAAATCCCACATCCCTCAACCCCCAATGGGCAAGATCAGCGACACCTCCCCGTAGACCACGCTCCCCGAAAACTTCTGGGACACGAAATCCACCCCATATAGCCAAGCCTCGCCCATGATCTGGGAAATAGGGTCCACGGCGAAAAGCTCCACGGTGAGGGTGTCGTAGGTCGGGATCCCTTCGATGTAGTCGAGGATATCCTCGATGCTCTTTAAGATGGGACCCGGCTCCCCCTTTTCCCGCAACCGCGGTCCCCCGTACGCCCGCAACACCACGTAAGGGCTATCCAGATCAGGGGGAACGCGGATGGACCCCTCCAAGGTCCGCGTTTCCCCCCGCCAAGTCCGCACCTCCACGGTGAATTGGATGGCGTCACCGGGAGCGTAGAGGGAACGGTCAGTGCGAAGATCGAGGATTTCCACGGCGGAAAATTTCGGATCCACTGTGGCCTCAAGCTTCACGGAGGTGAAGAGGGGATCAGCGAATTCGTTGTACGCGAGCACATCCAGGACCAAGGCCGTCTCCCAGGGGGCGTAAATCGCCACGTCCGAGGTGGAGAGGAACACGTTTTCCCGGACGAGGGAGCGGGGCAGGCCCCTTCCGCTGATGGTGTACTTCACCCGCACCGTTCCCGGGCCGATCCGGTCAAGGGCCTCGTCCAAGGCCTCCACCCCGGCCACATAGAAGAGGAGCGGGAAAAGGCGGGGCTCATCCACAACTTGCACCGAGAACGTCCCTTGTGCTTCCCCGGCCACCGCGAATTCCGCGGTTATGGGAAGGGGAAGGCGGTCCAGGCGGCCGGCGATCCCCGCCCAGCGGTCCACAAAAACCCCGCCCCTGAGATCGGTGATCGTCCCGAATTTGTAGGAGACATCCATGGCCGCCACGGTATCCAAGATGGCCGCCCCGGTGAGAAAGTACCGACAGGGCCCGGTATAGAGGAAAGGATGCCCAAAGGCCAGGATCTTTTCGTCTTGGACAAGGGTGAGCGTGCCCAGGGCTCCCACCACCACATCGCCCAAGCTCAGGGCCACGCCCACCGGAGCACCGGGCTGAAACTCCAGGGATTCCTGGCCCTTTCCAGAGGGTGCGGACAAAACCGTGGTGAACCCAAGGTCGGAGAACCCCGGGAGCTTTCTGTGCCAGGCCGGAAGGAGCGCTAAAAGGGGGTGCTCAACGCCCGCCAAATCCACCCCATCCTGAAGGAGGCGCAAGGCCCGGGAGGAAAGGCCGCTCACCACCACCGGAACGGAAATGGGCCAGGCCACAAGGGCATCGGGCGGAACCACCTTTGGCCGGGAGTTGACAAGAAGGATCCGCTCAATCCCCAGGGCCCGGAGGTCATGGTCCTCCGGCAAGGGCAGCTCCTTCTCTTCCACCTCCGAAAGGAGCGGGAGCATGGACTCGATGGGGGTGACCAAGCCCAGGGGTCTTTCCCGGTCCAAAGCCCAGGCGGCGGCGCGGGAAAGGGCGCCTGCAAGTTTTTCCTCGAAGTACACAGGGCTTCCCGACATCCCCTGGGCAATGCCGCCGGAGCGCTGGATGGCCTCCCCGAAAACCCGCACCACAATGAAGTCGTTGCGCTGGCCCGGCTCGTCCAAAACATCCACCACTTCCACCTCGAAGCGGGAGATCTCCGTCCCGCGGACCACGGTGAGGCCGTACCCTTTCATCCCGGGCTTGATCTCCGAAAGGGGGATGATCTCCGTTCCCCCGGCGCCAAAGACCACAACCACCAACATGAACGCCATCAGCTTGCGCATCTTTCCTCCTTGGCCAACGCTACGGCCTTGGCTGCGCCCTCCTCCATGGTGCGCACCGGCACGAATCCCGCGGCGGCCAATATCCGCCGGCCCTCCTCTTCGTTCGTCCCCACGAGCCTTATCACTACCGGGATGGATTTCCCTTTTAGGGCCTCCACCACGCCCCGCGCCACCTCATCGCAGCGGGTGATCCCCCCAAACACGTTCACAAAAAGGACTTTGGCCCGGCCATCCCGAAGGATGAGGTCGATCCCAGCCTTTACCCGCTCGGCCCGGGCCCCGCCGCCGATGTCTAAAAAGTTCGCCGGGCACCCCCCGCATTGGGCCACCAAATCCAGGGTGGCCATGACCAGTCCCGCTCCGTTCCCCAGGATGCCGATGTCCCCCTCGAGCCGGACGTAGCTCATCCCGAGCCGGCGGGCCTCCGCCTCCAGGGGATCCACCACCTCCTCCGCCAGCCCCTCAAACTGCGGCCCGGCCGAGTGGTCGTCGTCGATGATCACTTTGGCATCCAAGGCCACGAGGTTTCCGGCGCATTCGGCCAGGGGGTTTATCTCCAAAAGGGTGGCCTCGTAGCGGAGGAACGCGGACCAAAGCTTTTTGGCCACATCGATGAGGGCGGGCTGGAGGGTTTTGGGCGCCAGGGAAAAGAGCCGGCGCAGGCGGAAGGCGGCCGGCCCTTCCAGGGGCGGGATGGGCACCTTGCTCAAAAGCGCGGGGCTTTCCCTGGCCACCTCCTCGATGTCCACCCCGCCTTTGGGCGAATAAAGGAAAAGGGGCATGCGGGAGGAACGATCGACGATGATCCCCAAATAATGCTCGGCTTCCGAGTTCACCGCCTCCACCACGAGCAATTTTTTTACGGGGATCCCTTTTATGGTGCTTCCCAAAAGGGCCCGGGCCGCTTCTTCCGCCTCCGCCGGGGTCTGCGCCAGACGAATCCCTCCCGCTTTTCCCCTTCCGCCCACGGGAACTTGGGCTTTGAGCACCACCGGCCGTCCCAGCCTTTCCGCGACCAGGCGGGCCTCCTCGGGGCTAGCCACAACCTCTCCCGCGGGAACCGCGATCCCTTCCCCCGCTAGGACCTCCCGCCCCTGCCACTCCAAAAGCCGCACCCTTCCCCCTTTCTTTCCAGAAGGTTACCCGCGTAACCTTCGATAAACCAGGGACACGCGGAATGGGCTTGGGGGACAAATTTCGATGCCTTGCGGATTTCTTCGCGTTTTGCTAAGATTTTGTGGCCATGAATGAGATCCGAACCCACGACTACGACGTGGACAAGATCAAGGTGCTGGCGGACATGGAGGCCGTGCGCCAGCGGCCGGGAATGTACATCGGCTCCACCGGCCCGGACGGCCTCCTCCAGATGATCTACGAGGTCGTGGACAACGCCGTGGACGAGGCCCTCGCTGGCTTTTGCACGGAGATCGACGTCATCATCCACGAGGACAAGCGCGTCACCGTGCGCGACAACGGCCGGGGCATCCCGGTGGGGATCCACCCCGAAACGGGGATCAACACGGTGGAACTGGTTCTCACCACCCTTCATGCCGGAGCGAAATTCGGGGAGGGCGGGTATAAGGTTTCCGGGGGGCTGCATGGGGTCGGCGTCTCCGCGGTGAACGCCCTCTCCGAGCACCTCGTGGTGGAGGTGCGCTGGAAGGACGGGAAGATCTACCGCCAGGAGTTCTCCCGGGGCAAAAAGCTCACGGAGCTCACAGTGGTGGGCGAGACCAAGAGCACCGGGACCACCGTGACCTTTCTCCCCGACCGCGAGATCTTCGGCGAGATCACCTACAACTTCTCAAAACTCACCCATCGTCTGCAAGAGCTTGCTTATCTTGTGGCCGGGCTCACCATCCGGCTGGACAACCGCATCACCGGGGTGAAGCGCACCTTCCGGGCGGAGGGAGGCATCGCCGCCTTCGTCAAGGAGCTGGCGGTGGGGAAGGAACCCCTCCATCCCGAGCCCATTTACCTTGCGGAGGACCGCGGGGACATGGCCGTGGAGATCGCCATGCTCTTCACCGACGCCGTGGAGGAAGAAGTTTTCACCTTTGTCAACTGCATCAACACCCGGGAGGGTGGAACGCACCTTACAGGCTTCCGCTCAGCCCTGACGAAGGTGGTGAACGATTACGCCCGCGAAAAGCGCCTTTTGCGCCAAGACGAGGAGGCCATCCCGGGCGAAGCCATCCGGGAAGGGCTTGTGGCCATTGTGGCGGTGAAGCTGGCCCGGCCGGAGTTCGAAGGCCAGACCAAGGTCAAACTCGGCAATCCCGAGGCGCGGACGTTCGTGGAGGAAGTGGTGCGGGACCAGCTTTCCGCCTACTTCGCCAAGAATCCAAACGTGGCCAGGGCCATCATCGAAAACGCGTTGACCGCGCACCGCGCGCGGCTTGCCGCGGCCCGGGCGAGGAAGCTCGTGCGGAGAAAAGGGGCCCTTTTCGCCGGAGGGCTCCCGGGAAAGCTTGCGGACTGCACAAGCGAGGATCCCACGAAGGCGGAGCTTTTCATCGTGGAGGGGGACTCCGCTGGCGGCTCGGCCAAGCAAGGCCGGGACCGCACCTTCCAGGCCATCCTCCCCCTGCGGGGAAAGGTCCTGAACGTGGAGAAGGCCCACCTCCGAAAGCTCCTGGAAAACGAGGAGCTTAGGGCCATCATCACCGCCCTGGGCACGGGGATCCGCGAGGAGTTCGATATCTCCAGGCTCCGCTACCACAAGATCATCATCATGTCCGATGCCGACGTGGACGGCGCCCACATCCGCACCCTTCTCCTCACCTTCTTCTTCCGCAACCTCCGCCCCCTTATCGAAAACGGCCACCTTTATATCGCCAAAGCCCCGCTTTATCTTGCCCAAAAGGGAACGACGCGAAAGTACTTTTATTCCGAGGAGGAGCTCCAACAGTTCCTCGCCCAAGCGGACGGACAGTGGACGGTGCGCCGGTTCAAGGGCCTTGGGGAGATGAACCCGGAGGAGCTGTGGGAGACCACGATGAACCCGGCCACCCGGATCCTCCGGAAGGTGACGATCCGCGACGCCCTCGAGGCCGACGAGATCTTCACCACCCTCATGGGCCACGACGTGGCCCGCCGGCGCGACTTCATCCGGGAGAACGCCCACCGCGTGTTCTCCTTGGACATCTAGTTGCGCGCCGGGCCCTCCCCCCGGAAAATATTACTGATTGGGGGCGTAGCTCAGCTGGGAGAGCGCTGGCATGGCATGCCAGAGGTCACGGGTTCAAGTCCCGTCGCCTCCACCACAATAGCTCAGAGGAGAGAGCTCGCTTCTCCTTTTTCCAAGGCCAGCTATCCCCGGACCCGGCAAAAACGTCGAGATAAATCGTTAAAGAAGCTCTTCCAAAATGTCTTCCAGATCGCGCACTTCCGGCGGGGGTGGGGTCCACTCAACATGCACCACTTTGGCCCCCTGGGTGCGCAGACTTTCCGCAAATTGAAGGAGGCCGAGGTTCACGGAGCGCGGGCCCTCCTCGAGAAGTCTTTGCAATCCACTTTTTTCTTGGGCCATCATCTCCCTCCCACCAAGGCGAGCGCGTACTGAACGGCTTGGGCTTGGGTTGGAAACACCCGGGCTTTCAAAGACTCCAGCTTTCTAACTTGGTCCTGGTAATCCTGAGGGTCACCGTCCACCCCGCACACCGAGGCGACAACTGCTAAGTGCCCTCCTTGCTTGGCGACTTTCTCCTGGGCCATGGCAATGGCAGGGAGCAGTTCCCCTACGGGATCGGCTGCCGAGTTGTACCCCAAGATGAAATCCAAAAGGAGAACAGCCAAGGCAGGATCATCGCTCTCCTGTAAAATCCGCTCCTTACGCAGAGTGGGGTCGATCATGGGATGGGCACGACCCTCCGTGAACGCCTCATCCCCCATGTCCACCAAGGTATGCCCTTCGCTCTTCCACGCATCGCCTAACGCGTATTCGGGAAAAAGGGGGGCATTGGAGCGAAAAGGTATTCCCGCGCGGTGAAAAAGAAGCTGGGCTTGATAGCAAAAGGTTCCGCCGGCAAAAAGGCCGCGCACATAGCGCTGGTGCGGGGAAAAGTTCTTTCTCTCTTCCTGGGCAAGCCGCTCGAGTTCCGGAAAGCTCGTGAGGAACGCTGGAACCGACAACCCCAAAATCTCCAAGGTTTTGAGCACGGCCTCATCCAAAGTTCGGGCGAGTTTTTCGCCCAAAGCCTTTTCCGTTTCAGCAGGGATAAGACCTAAAAAGCAAGCCACCACTGGTTTGGAACAGCCTCGCAACCTTTCAAGAAGGCGGGCTAAAGTTGCGTTCCCCGGGGGCTTGGAGATGAGCACGATGACCTCGGTTTGAGGATCGTTTTCCAATGCGGAAAGTCCGGAAAAGGTGGAAATCCCGCGGACAGCATCAGAGAGGTCCCGGGACCCCACGCCAATCACATGGGAAATACCCGACCCAGCCTTGTGGATCAACGTGGTGAACTCCTGGGCTCCCGTGCCGGAGGCGGCGATCACCCCTACTGGCCCGGGACGCACAGCGTTGGCAAAGCCTATCCCTATTCCCCGGATAATGGCCGTCCCGCAGTCCGGCCCCATGACGATCAGCCCTTTTTCTTCGGCCAGGGCTTTAAGGGCGATCTCCTCTTCCACGGGGACGTTGCTGCTGAAGAGAAAGACGTTCAGGCCCCGTTCAAGCGCCCTTCTGGCCTCTTTTGCCGCATAGCGTCCAGGCAAGGAAATGACGGCAAGGTTGGCCTCTGGCAGCTGGGCCAAGGCCTGAGCAAGATTCTTGGGGGCTTCCACCGCGCCTTTGCGCTCTCCGGAAAGCCAGCTTTCCACCTTGACTAAGGCCGTTTCAACGGCGTGGGGATCGCCCTCCATTGCCAGCACGAGGTCATCGGGGCCGGCGGCTTTAAGCTCCTCCTCCGGAAATCCCAGGGAGAGGAGGAGCTTGAGGTTGGCGGGAGTGCCCATGACCACCGCTCCTTGGACAATGCCCGGTTCGGCCTGAAGCCTGCGGCTTATCTCCATGAGAAATACCGAATCCAAATAGCGACCTTTGTGGATTCTGCAAAGCTTCGCCATAGGGCTTCACCTCGCCCGAACCACTCCGTATTTTTCGGCAAACCGCATCAACGCCTTGCGGAAGCACTCCAGGGGGGCCCTGAGGAGCCCCGCTCCGATCTTGGGATGCCCGGGATCTTTGTGGGCAATAGCCGTGTCGATTATTGGGGTGATCCCGGTTTGGACGACCTTGCGGATGTCAATGCCCAGCGAGATCGGCTGGAAATCCAGGGCGGGGATGCGGTAATCTGGGTTCTTTCCCAAAGTGATCTCTTCCATCTCCCTCGTGTAGGCGTGGGCTTGGGCCACCGTCCCTCCCACCAGGCTGAGGATTCCCGGGGCTCCGGCCAACACGAACGCTCCCCAGCCCACGGTTTCGGTGATGGCCGAATCTCCCATGTCCAGGCCGGCGTCCTCGGGCCTGTAGCCGGGGAACAAAATCCCCTCAACTTTGGGAGCCGGGGCCGTGAACCACTCCCCAGGAAGCCCGCTCACCTGGATGCCGAATTCCACACCGTTACGGGCCATGGCCACCACCACCGTGGAATAGGGGATGTCCCTGGCGGCATCAGCGATGGCCTTAGCCGCAGCCATGGCCACCCCAAGGAAAAACACCGGATGGTTGACCAAAAGACCGAGTGTGGATCTCACCTCGTCCCTGGAAAGCCCGGCGTCCATGAGGGGGATGGCCAGGGCGTTGGCCAGGAGGCTGGAGGCGGCTACCTGCCGGTTATGCAATTCGTCCCCCATTTCCAGGGCCTTGGCAATGATGGGCTTTAAGGGGAGCCCACCCCGAACCCGCAAGGCCGCGTGTAAACTCGGTCCCCATATATCACGCCACTTCACAAGGGTCTCTATGGCTTCGGGGCTAAAATCTCCGAACTGTTGGCGGTCTTCGACGGGCCGACAAAAAGCGCAATTCTTGAAGGCCCGATTTTCCACCACAAAAACCGGGAGGGAGGGAGAAATGGTGCCGGCCATGGGCCCCACCGCCCGGTGGTGGTGGTTGGGCTGAAGCTCCACCTCTCCAGAATCCATCAGCTCCCAGGCCTCTTCAGGGGTTTTGGCCCATCCCTCAAACAGCACCGCTCCGATCACCGACCCCTTTTGTGCCCCGCACATCCTTTCCCAGGTTATTGGAGGGCCGGAGTGGAGGAGAACTTTTCTTGGGCCATTCAGCGCGGGAATGACCTCCCCCGCCGGGACCACATCCACAAGGACGGGGTCCCCAGCAAGAAGGCGCTTCAATGCTTCAGCGTTTGCTTCCTCTATCTTTTCCCGGATCTCCGCCAATTTTCCCTCCTTGTCTCAACAACCCGCGGATAAAACCCCGCAAAATCCCGCAAGCCAAGCCAAACCTGACGTGTGCCCTATTTTCACAAGCTCTTGAGCTGATACCATGGCCTTTCCCAGTTCATTTTCACAAAATAAAGCTTTGGCCAGCTCGTGGAGGGGTTCAGGACCATCTCCGTAAGCGAGATCGGAAAGGAGAGCACCGCTTAGGGAGGTGGTCTGTTCTTTGGCCCAGGCCAAAAACTCCTCCAGCTCTTGGTTATCCCAGGTCCAGCCCCCGAAGGTTTGGGCTAAAAGCCTGGCCCCAAAGAGCGCTCCTCCCAAGAAATCGTCACCCATGGGGGTCAGCCCAGGCCCAAGGCCGACAATTTCTTTTCCCAAGCGCAGAATTCTTCGAACGTCTTTTGACAATGCCGCCATTTTCAGCTTCCGAACCCATCTTTCTGGAGTGAATTGGAAAGATTGCAAAATCTGTTCAGCGTTCTCGACCACCACCATCGCCGGGACCGCGGCCTCGATCGCCGGTGGGGACCAAATCTGGGCCCCAAGAAAAGGGATTTCCGGACCTTGGGGGGGAAGCAAAGAACATCTCCCAACTTTAAAGGAACTTCCCGGTGGGCAGCGGGGGAGGCCTCCCTCGATAAGGGCGGCCCGGGGATGAAGGGGAGCCTCATTTGTTGTCAGCCAAAGCATTTCCCCATCGCCAACCTCCAGCACCAAGGCTTTCGTCCCGTGGCCAGCCACCTGGGCCCTCAATTCCCCTTTGGTCAGCAGAGACCAAGCTTTCCTTCCTAAAACGGTGATGCGCATAAAAATGGGGAAAAGGGGGGCCCGGAGGGCCCCCCTTAAGCTTTTCACTTAGGAGAGCCGATGATGCCTTGGACTAGCCAGTCAAACTTTCCCATGTCCATGGGGCCCCAGACCTCGCCTGGAGCGATGCGGAGGTTGCCCTCCTGGTCGTAAATGGGGCCGGCGAAGGGCTGGAGCTCCCCGCGCTTTAGGCGCTCCCAGTACTCCAGCACCTTGGCCTTGACCTCTTCGGGAACGCGGGGGCCGAACTCCCCTAAAGTGATGAACCCTGCCTCCGCGCCCTTCCGGATATGCGCTGGCTGCCAAGTCCCGGTCAAAACCTGTTGGGCAATCTCCGCGAAGAAGTCACCCCAGGTGAGGCCCAAACCGGTGATCCACGCATTGGGGCAGAACTTCTGCACGGCCAGGGAGGGGTAGCCCACAAAGAACGCGCCTGCTGCCTCCACCGTTTGCGCCACGGCGATCGGGGAGTCCAAGTGGGAGCCGATCACGTCGCACCCTTGCTGGAGCAAGGCCTGGGTTGCCGCCACCTCCTTGGCCCGATCGACCCAGCTTCCCGTGACCACAAACACTGTTTCCACGTTGGGGTTGACCGCGCGAGCGCCGAGATGGAAGGCGTTGCAGTTGCCCAAGACGAAGGCAATCGGCATCCCACCGATGAATCCGATCTTGTTGGTCTTGGTCATAAGCCCAGCGGCCACGCCGAGGATGTAATAGGCGAATTGCACATTGCTGAAGTAAGTCCCGAAATTGGGCCCCAAAAGATACCCACCGGGGTGCATGAAGATCACTTCAGGATAGCGCTTGGCCAAGTTGTAAGCCGGGAAGAGATAGCCAAAGCCGGCGGGGAACAGGAGTTTTGCCCCTTGCAGGATCATGCTTTCCAACACCGCCTCGGCCTCGCCTTCGGGGACGTTTTCGGCGAACAATATCTCGACGCACGGCATTTTCTCTTTTAGGCCCATTAAGGCCTCGTACTGAGCCTGGTTATAACCGGCATCGTCTTTGGTGCCCCCGATGATCATCCCCACGATGAGGCAGGGTTCAGCCCCAAAACCCACCCAAACGCCCAAAAGCACAGCCATCACCGCTAGCGCTAGCCTTTTCATACCAACCTCCTTTCAAGGTTTTTGATTTTTGGAACAGTTTTTCCTTCTCTCTCACCCCCCTTTCTCCTCGGTCCCAAAATAAACTCGCCCCAGACTAGCTGGAGCGGCGTAGCGCACGCCTCGTCCCCAAAGGAGGAGGACCAAAAGCGTCAAAACGTAGGGGAACATGTCCAGGAAAAATGGGGAGATGCCAATGCCGCGAGCTTGTAACTGGAGCTGCAAAACCACAGCACCTCCAAACAAAATGGCTCCGACTATGGCCCGGAGGGGATTCCAGCGGGAAAAGATGACCAAGGCGATGGCGATGAAGCCCCGGCCGGCGGTCATCCCCTCGCTCCAAGTTTGGGTAACCCCGAGGGAAAGATGGGCTCCGCCCACGCCGGCCAAGAATCCAGCAATAACTGCGGCCAAGAACCGAACGAGCGCCGGCGATATCCCAGCGGCGTAGGCATGGGCGGGGTTCTCCCCCACAGCTCGAAGTTTCAACCCCCATCTTGTGCGAAACAGCAAAAACCAAGCAGCCGCCGCCAACGCAAAAGCCATGTACACCAAAAGGTCGTATCGGAAAAGAAGGGAACCCTCGCCAAGCAGGGCGTACTTGGGAAGGGGTGTGGCCATCTGGCCCACATACGGTTTGCCCAAAAGGGCGCTAACGCCTATCCCAAAGAACATCAGCGCAAGGCCGGTGGCGGGCTGAGGGGCGTTGCGTTTGACGACAAGATAGGCATAAACGAGGTTGGCAAGAACGCCCACACATCCTCCCAAGAACACCGCCAACCACGGGTTGCCAAGCTGTACGGAAAGGGCAAAGCTGGAGGCAGCCCCAAGGAGCATGAGCCCCTCCAGTCCCAAATTGACCATGCCTGCACGCTGCTCAACCACCTCGCCCACCGTGGGGTAGAGGATGGGAGCTGCATAGAGTATGGCTCCGGAAACCCAGGAGAGCAGCCACTCCCAGTTCATGACCCCTCCCTTTGGGTTAAGGCCTTGGCCACAAACCGCGCGGCCGGTTTGGCGAGAACGACGAACAAGATCAAAGCCAAAAGCACGTTGACCGCGGCATAAGGGATGCGCTGAGTGATCTGTAAGGTGAAGCCTCCGGAGGCGATGAGGGCGATCACAAAGGACATGATGACGATTCCCACGGGATTAGAGACGGCAAGCCAGTTAACCAAAAACCCCATGAAGCCATAACCCGGGGAGATGGCGAGCTTGAGGCGATAATGCACCGCGGCTACCTCGATGATCCCGGCCAGGCCGGCCATGGCCCCGCCCAAGATCATGGCGATGGCGATCCACCTGGCGGTGGGGAGGCCCAACCTTCGACTGGCCTCGGGATTTCCTCCCACACTGCGCAGTTCTAAGCCCCAGCGCGTTTTGTTGATGAAAAACCAGTATGAAGCCAAAAGGGAAAGGCCGATGAAAAACCCCACGTGAAGGCGGGTGGCTCCGAAAGTCGGGAGCTGCGCAGATTTGGGGAGCTCCAAGGTCTGCGGGTAAATGGCGAGTTCAGGGGCTCGCCATGGCCCGAACACGAAGTACCCCACCACCAGGGGAGCGAGGTAATTCATGAGCAGGGTGCTGATCGTCTCGTTTACCCACCCGCAGGCCCGCAGAAGCCCGGGGATAAATCCCCACAACCCTCCTCCCACCGCCCCGGCCAAAAGGACGAGGGGGATGGTCAACCAGGCGGGAAGGTCGGGGAGGTTTAAGGCCGTCCAGGTTCCCAGCATCGCCCCCAAGAAAAACTGGCCCTCGCCGCCCACGTTGATCAGGCCAGCCCGGAAGGGAAGGGCCGCGGCCAAGGCCGTCAACAAAATGGGGGCCATACGCACCATCACCCCCCAAAGCCCCCGCCACTGCAAAAGGTTGACGCGAAATACGTCGCGGACAGCTTGAAGGGGGCTGTTTCCATTGGCCCAAAGGAAGAGGGCGAAAACCCCGAGGATGAGGGCCACATGGACCAAAAGACGAACGGCGCTGGAAACAACACGCCTTTCAGCCATGGACAACCCCCACCTGGCCAAGGCCGACCATCATCCTTCCCACCTCCGTAGGCGAGGCCTCTTCGGGCCTAACTTCGCCCACGATCTGCCCCCGCAGCATGACCACGATCCTGTCGCTTAGGGCAAAAAGCTCGGAAAGATCCTCGGAGATCAAGAGGACCCCCTTTCCTGCCGCCCGGGCCGCAAGGAGGCATTGGCGAACGGCGTTAGCGCTGCGCACATCCAACCCCCGGGTGGGGTAAAGGCCCACCACCAGCTTATAGTCCCGGCTCAACTCCCGCATCAAAACCAGCCTCTGGAGATTTCCTCCGGAAAGGGAAGCGGCCCGGGCCCGTTCGGGAAGGGGGTTAAGGCCAAGACGGGCAAAGCCCTCTTTGACCACCGCCCGCACTTTGGACCAGGCCAAACCCAAGCCCCCGTAGACGCTGAACATCTTGGGGCTCAACAAAGCCACGTTCTCCAGGATCGAGAACCCCGGCACCACCGCCATGGCCAGGGGATCCTCGGGAATAAAGGCCACCCCCTCCTGGATCATCTTGCCCGGTGGCCAGCGGGTGGCATCCCTCCCCAAAAAGAACTTTTTCCCCGAAACGGGTTTGATTAAGCCGAGGATTAAATCGCCAAGCTCCCGTTGGCCATTGCCGGAAATCCCGGCCACGCCCACGATCTCCCCCTCGTTCACCGTCAAATTGATGTTCCGAAGGGCTGGGGCGTTGCCCAGGCCCTTGGTGGAAATCTCCACGAGCTGGAGGATGGGGTTGCCGGAGGTTTCCCGGCGCTCACGGCAGGCCATTTCGGCCAACGGCTCGCCGAACATCATCTGTACAAGGGTTTCTTCATCGGCATTTGCTTTTTCCACAGTGCCCACCACGCGGCCCTGGCGCATGACCGTGATCCGATCAGCACAAGTTAAGGCCTCCCGAAGTTTGTGGGTGATGAATACCAGGGAATACCCATCGGCACGAAGATCTCCAAAGGTCTTAAAGAGGGCCTCCACTTCGTGGGGCACAAGGACCTTTGTGGGCTCATCAAAGATGAGGATCCTGGCGTTGGTGAGGAGGAGCTTCACAAGCTCCACCCGTTGCTGTTGGCCCACGGAAAGCTGCCAAACCGGGGCCTTGGGGTCCAGCTCGAGCCCATAGCGCCGGGAAGCCCCCTCGATCGTGGCGAACAATTTGCGGGGCTGGATGTACCAATCCAGTTTCTGCAAGAACAGGGCGATGTTTTCCGCCACGGTCATGGCGGGGATGAGGGTGAAACCCTGAAAGACCAGGCCTATCCCGTATCGGCGGGCATCGTTCGGGGAGCGAATTCGAACGGGATGGCCGTCAAGGTAGATGTTTCCCGAGTCGGGTTGATAAAAACCGTAGATGATCTTGACTAGGGTGCTTTTTCCCGCCCCGTTTTCTCCTAAAAGAGCGTGTATTTCCCCGGCTTTGAGCTCAAAATTCACCCGATCGTTAGCCAAGACCCCGGGGAACCGCTTGGTTATCCCCTCCGCCCGTAGGATCAGTTTATTGTCCATAAAAGCCCATTTGCCGGGCCGAAGAAAAGAGCGCTATTCTGTGGACCCGGTGCCTGGACTTTACCGGAAGGACCGGACAAACAAAATGGCCCAAAAGCGACAAGTCCCTGGGCCGCTTTTTGTCAACTTATGCCAAAGAAGTGGGGCGGACAAGGGGGAGGAGGCGCAGGGCCACCTCCAGGTTCACCCGTCTTTGGGGATCATGAAGGGCGGGGCCCAAAAGGCGGTAAAGCTGTTTTATCCGATACCTTGCGGTGTTGTAATGAACCCCCAAAGATTTCGCGGTTTGCCGCAAATTCCCTCCGGATTCAAGATACGCCCGTAAAGTCGGCTCCAATGTTCTCCGCCGGTCCTTCAGCAAAAGCGGCCCCAAGGTCTCCTCGCAGAACCTCTTCACCTCCTCCAGGGATTCCCCCGGGGAAAGGAGGCGCAAAAAACCAAGATCAGCAAAGGCCACCACGAGGCTTGCCTCTTTCTTAAATAGGGTCCAAGCCAGCTCCAGGCTCTGCATGGCACAACGATAGGCCCGGCGGAACTCCTGCAGCGCGGGGGTCAGGTCGCTCACCCCCATGGACACCGTGAACGGCGCGTTTTCCTGGGCCACCCGCTGAGCTATCTCCCGCAAAGCCTGTACCAAATCCCCGGTGTTTTGGCCCTTTCCCAAGACCGGGAACAGCGTGACAAGGCGCGTCCCTTGCTGCCAGGACACGGCTTTGGGGTTAAGGAGGCGGAGATAACGGCGGACAAGCTGTAAGCTGCTTTCCATTTGGCTTTGCCTTTCCTTTTCCGTTGGGATTGGAAATTCCCGGCCAATGGCGTCCGGGGCGGCCACGATCACCCAAAAAGGCGCTTCCAGGTGCAATTGCAACTGGGAGGCCAGCTTTATGGCGCGCTCCAGGGCCCCGGGCTCGTGGGAAAGGAGGCTGGCCAAAACCTCATTTTGGAAGTGCTGGGAGACCTGGCTTAGGGCCCGCCCCTCCATCCACTTGAGGGCGGCCACGGTGGCCCCATGCTCCAGGGCCACCATTTGGGCGTAAGGCAGAGGGGTCGTCAATTTTCCCCAAACCAAAATCTTTCCGAGCTCCATGGAGCTTGCTTGAATGGGGTAGGCCACAAAGGTCAACTTTGCCCGGCCTTTGACCACCTGCAGGACCTGGGCCTGGCCAAAAGGAAGGTTATCCACCACTTCGGGCTTAAAGGAGTACCCCAAAAAAGCCTCCCCGCTTGGGTCCTGCTCCACAAAGAAACGCGGGGTGGCCTGGGCTGGGCTCTCCCCGAGGATGCGGCGGAAGCGGTCCACCAAAGTCACCGGGCAGCCCAAGCTCCGGGCGATCACCTCAGCGATGTCGGAGAAGTCGCCACCGCGGAGGATAAGGGCCAGGAATTCCCGCAGGAGGGCCTCGGATTGCCTGAGCTCGTTGGCCTGGATATTGAGGATGTGGCTGGTTATGGGCTGGATGATGTCGATGAACGAGACCTTCGGCGGGAGCTCGATCAGCGGGAAGTCGTATTCCTCAGCGGCTTTTATCATTTCCTCGGGGATTTTGTCGATGTAGCTTTCCGGGGTTATGGCAATGCCGGCCAATCCCTTTTTGGCCAAGCTGGGAATCAGATTCCTTTGGGCTTCGGGATTGTCCCGGATGGGGTAAAGGGTGGTGACGAGGAGCTCTCCAGGCCGAACCCACTCCAAGATGTCCGGGACCTCCATGACGTTCACGGCTTGGACCACGCGGTCCAGCCCTTTGTGACCGGCCAGGACCCGGCTGCGCCGGAGGGGCTCGGCCAAGCTCAGCGCTTCCCTTAGGGTTAGCATGCTTTTTTCGATTTTAGCCGTTTCTTGGCAACTTTTGCCAAAACCCTCTATATCAGGCCGGATTCGCGGAAGGAGAAGTGGCCGGTTTTGGCGACGATCACGTGGTCGAGGACCTCGATCCCTAGGATTTTCCCAGCTTCCACCATCCTCCGGGTGAGCTCTTTATCTTCGGGGCTGGGCTCGAGCTTCCCCGAAGGGTGGTTGTGGACGAGGACGACGGAGGCGGCGCGATCGGCGATGGCCTCGGCAAAGACCTCCCGGGGGTGGATTTGGGTGGAATCGAGGAGGCCTACGGTGATGACCCGGCTTTGGATGACCTCTCCCGCTCCGGTCAAGGTGAGGCAGACAAAATACTCCTGCTTTCGCTCCAAGAGGTGCTGGACGTAAGGAAGGACATCGGCAGGTTTTTGGATGGTGGGTTTTCTTCCGATGAGGAACCTTCGGGCCAATTCAAAGGCAGCGACGATCTCGCAGGCCTTGGCCACGCCCACACCCGGGATTTCCCGAAAGTTTTCCACCCTCCAGCGGGGAAGTTCCGGTCCGGCCTTTTCCAGGATGGTTTTAGCCAAATCCAGGGCGCTTTTTCCCCTCGCTCCAGTTCGAAGGAGGATGGCCAAAAGCTCGGCATCGGAGAGGGCCTCCGGCCCCCTTTCTAGGAGCTTTTCCCTCGGCCTCCGAAACTCCGGCAATTCTTTCAACCGTTTTCTGGGCATGAGTTAATCAAGAGCACCACCCTTGAGCATCTGAAGAGCATAGCTGAGCGACAGCGCGTTTTATCTCTTCTTTAACGAACAGCGGATTGCGACAAATGCAGAAGGTCCACCGTCCAAATTCCCCATGGCGATTAACAGCCTTAACCCATCGCCAGGCAGCAGTTTCTTTTTGGCGATCCTGTTCTGTTTCGAAACCCTTAACCTCCAAAATCACCTTTACTTCTCGCCCATCGTCGCAGCGCCAGCGCACTAGGTAATCGGGCCTATACTCATGCCGTACGCCTTGGTATTCGTAAGGGATAGTGAAATCCAAGTGATCATTTCGGGCGTAAGCGATTATCTCGGGTATTCTTTCAAGTTGATACGCTACGCTGTGCTCCCATTTAGGCGCATCAAGCACAACATGGCTGATATGGCTCTTAGTGGTGCCGACACAGGGGCGAGTAGTACGAAAGAGAACCTCTGCTGTTGAGCCGATCGGGCGGAACCTCTCAATGATGGGAAGAAGGGGAGGTTCACCTGCTTCGGTATCTGGCTCTATAGCCGTTGTCAACCTTTCAATAATTTGCTGCTTGTACTTCAGCAATGCAATCTCCTCAAGTGGAGTATCACCCTTACAAACGACCCGTTGTTCCAAATATGTCCACACAATGTTGAGAACCTGCGGAAAGAGTGTATGCCTTGCTCCCCAATCTTGATGTTTCTCAGTTAGCCTTCGCGTAATCTCTGCTGCAATTTCGTATACTGTTGTTTGAAGCCGTTTCTCCTGGTGGAAAATATTCCTGTCATGAATAACCTCTGGACCTGGACCTAAACGGTCGGGACGTCCAATTCGATAGCCTACAGCCGGTTTCACTGTCACTTCAGTAGGCTCAGCGTTTGGATCAACAACCAGGTATGGGACATTTTCCAGATTTAGCTTTATCCGGCTTTGCACGTCGACTACAAAGCCTTCAACCCGTGGGAATGTGATCTCCAGATGTTTTCTTTCTGGTAGCGCCTTAACAAGCGTTGAGATTTTTGGTACTTCGGTTCGGCTAAGTGGTTTTTTCTTGTCAGGGATTACCTCGAACGGCACGCCATAGACGTCCACGTATTCGGGCTCTGAGAAATCGTCATAATTCAGCCGTCTAAGCCCCCTCCCCACCACCTGCTCGCACAAAAGCTGAGACTTAAAGGCCCTCAAACCAAGTATTTGCGTGACATTTTGAGCGTCCCAACCTTCGTTGAGCATTCCCACAGATATCACACAGCGAATGTGCTTCCCTGGCGGTTCTCCTTCTTCTTCCCATTCCAACTTCCCTATAGTGTCCACAACCTTGCGAAGTCTTTCCGCTGCCTCTGCTTTAGTCTCCCCTTCAACCGTCTCCGCTTCGGCAAGTAATTTTGTGTCAATCCGGAATGTAAACTCACCAGCCAGTTCTGGCAGAATGTTTCCCTTGGCAATGTGTTCATACACTAGCTTGGCGAGATCGGTGTTATCGCAGACGATAACCAAAACCGGTGGAACTGGGGATCCAGCGCGCTGGAACTCCTCAAACGTTTTCTTCCACTCGCTGGCCAAAGTAGCCAAAGCCGCCTCTGCTTCTCGAAGGACCGATTCTGGTTTAGCTCGGCGACGCACTGTTTGTCGCTCTGAAGCGGGTAAGGCCTTGTTTATTTCTTCCCACAGGCGGAAATACTTCGGAATTAAAGCCCCGGTGTTGTCATCCACTGGTACTCGCGGAATTTTTACAATCCCTGACTCAATAGCATCTACGAGGCCAAAGTCAGAGACGATCCAAGGAAACGGAGTTCCTTCTTCGTAACCGCTTCCCTTGATGTAAAACGGTGTGGCTGAGAAATCAGCACAAAAGTTGATGCCGCGGACTGAGTTAATGCGATCTAGCCCGCTCACCCAAATTCTTGCCTTTTCCCTTTCCTCAATTTCTTCTGGGCTTAGCCTTGCTTTGACCTCTTCCGACAACGGTGCTGGACGATAAGCATGGTGAGCTTCATCGTTGATAACCAAAATGTTCTTTTTGTTGCCTAACTCTTTTAATACCCGCTTACAAAACGCGCTATCACTTTCTACACCTCGCTGAACAACGCTTCGGGAGCGGCTGTTATCTTTAGGCTGGAATAGGTGCCAGTTGGTAATTTGGAATCTACCTTGCAGGAGGCGTTCAAACATTCCACGAGGAACCAAGTCAAACTTTTCGTAATAATTTCCGGATTTCCCAGGGATGAGGACCTGCAGGCGCTCCCGGATGGTCAAGTTTGGGCAGACGACGAGCACCGCGTCAGAGAATCGCCGATCTTGAGGATTTGCAAGCTTATTGAGGACTTGCCAAGCAATGACCATTGCCATGACCACAGTCTTTCCTGAGCCGGTGGCCATCTTGCAGGCATAGCGAGTTAGACCATTGTCTTTGGGAATAACGATACCCTGCTTCTCCGCAGGGGAGGCTTCTACAAGCCAGATAAGGGTTTCAGCGGCTTCCCGCTGGCAGAAGAAAAGCTTGCGTTCCCGCTCGGGATTGTTCCAGTGGGTCAAAAGCTGCCTGGTAATCGGGGTTACACCTGGATATCCCCGCTCCCTCCACGCTTTAACCCGTTCTCGAACAATGTTGACTAAATCCAGTGGGACAAATTCTTCTTCGAACATCGATAGTTGGGGAGCACTTGTGGGCGGCTTGTAGTAATACCCCGCAGGTCTACGCCCTTCTTTAATCACTGGTTGCCCTTGCTCGTAAGCCCAGTAACGGGTGGGGGCTTCAAAGGGCGAGTTTAAAATAGGGTTCTCAACGAGAAGAGACATCGCTAAGACTCTCCCAGCCTTTCTAGGAACGCATTGGCTTCTCGCACCAGTAGCTGTGCCCGCTCAATCAGGAAATCTGGGTATCGCGCGACATTCCACTGCTCCTCAAAACGCGCCTCATCGCCCAAGGATTGGACAAAGGATTCAGGAATTAAATGATCGCGCAAGCTTTGCTCCGAAATGCGTAATTGCTTGATGTATTCTGACGGCTTCTTACCCGCCAATTTGTTGACATTTGTGCGTTCATTCAGCACGGTTATATTGGCCAATGCGTGGATCTCATCATCTGGTACCCCTGCTTTTCTGAGCACGCTTCGAGGAAAAATATGATGCCATTGAGGTTCAAATCCTGTCGTTACTGGCGCACCGGTTTTGTCATATCCAATGCGGGTGCCATCTATCCAATCTCGTGCCTCACGGTGGAAGAGTACCAAGTAAAGCATCAGCCGAAGAAAACGGTTACCAACACGATCGTAACGGTTCAAAAACTCCTCTCCAAGAATCTCTTGCGATACCCTCAAGCGCTTACTCAAGTTCTCTATGGCCTGATCAAAGTTCGCCGCATCCGTGATGGCTCGTATGTCTTCATTTAGACTAGTAATAGCTGGGCCACTGTAGCGCCCATCGCGATTGGCGAAAAGAAACCAACGTAAGGCTTTGCCAAAGCTATAACCCGGTTTGTTTCCCCACCGATAATGCAACACGAAGAGCGGGATCAGGCTGTTTGTGGAAGGAAGAAGATCAGCAGAGGTAATGCCTACCTCGGCCAGCCGCTTCAAGATCTCTGAAATTGTCTCTTTGGTGGTCTTCCAAACGGCGATTAAGTTCTGGGGTTCCCAGAAATCTTTTGGCACCTCTTTGAGCCGTGCGCGGCCCATGCCGATGCCTGTCATCGTGCGGACGAAGATACCCGCATCCAGATCCCACCCATCCTCTTCCAAGGTGTTTCGAAATGGCAGATACTCCTCACGCACCCAACCTGGATTTCTGACCGCTGCAACGGCAAGAACTACATCCGCCTCTTTTACGCGCGTGCCTTCCTGATTCAAACGGGCGAAAATCTCGGCCACATCTTCTATTTCATGGCTGATTTTGATAATGGGTATATCCCGCTCCCGAATTTGCCAGAGACGCTGGAGGCGGGCATGTACCTTACCAAACAGTTCCATCGCTTTGACCGAATCATCGGTGATGTGTCTCACGATCTCTTGAGCTAGTGGGGTCAAGGCCTCAACCTTATCCATGCTAAGAACTCGCCGGACACTGATCCACCGAGGGTCACTGCGGCGAATTGGGTTAGGTAGGGCAAACTCCAGGTGCTCGTCTTCATCATCTGGAAGAAGATTGACCATTACATCGTAGCGGTCCAAGGCTTTGTTCCAGCTTTCACTATCTGGCCACCAATAGGGCTTTTGACCCAAAAGCAGGCACAGTGCCGTGGTGCGCTGTTGACCGTCAACAATCCAAAGTGAGGCTTGAGTGCCCTGTGCTGTCTTGGCTTCGTGGTATTCCGAGGAGTCCCACAGCAAAAATGAACCGATCGGATAGTCGCGATATAGCGATTCGGCTAATTTCTTGACCTGTTCGGGTTCCCAGACGAAGCCCCTTTGAAATTCAGGGATATCCACATTCTTACTGACCGCCTGTTTAACTATTTCCCAGATTTTAGGCTGCTCAAGCGCCATAAGTTGTACCCCCTAAGTCAAGCGTTACTACGCGCACCACCTCGTTACCTCGGAAGTCAATCACCTTTACTGCAATCCTTTTATGTTCACCAGCTTTGAAGGGGAAGGAAATGGTGCCCTGCATTTTCTCAAATACCTCGGGAGCTATCGAGGCTTTAAGCGCCCGCTGGAGCTTTTCCCAAGCACCAGGGTCGCCAGGGAAGAAGGCCTGGCAGATATGGAAGGTCTTGCCATCGTAGTCGGTGTCCAGGAACCAGGCCGCCACATTCTCGCCGCGCTCCGAATGAACTTCCCCTGTGAGAGGGTCATAGATGTCCACACCCCGCAACTCCACTTGCCATTCGCTGTCATCGGGAAAATCTCTGTTTTGAACGGCTTTAGCATATTCGGAAGAACCCATTGTCAACCAGTGTCCCTTTTTGGTTTTGCGCTTGACCACTACGTCGGGTTGGCCAAAAGCAGTAAAGATCTGGCTCGCTCGGGTAGTTTTCAGGAGATCGCCTACCAGTACATCAGGAGCGATATTCACAAGTTGGACCTGCAATCCGGCCACAGGGGTTTTCTGAATAAGCGCCTGTGCCTCTGGGTCAAAGCTGAACCCAGCGAAGATCAACATGTTGTAACCGTTTACCTTCGCAGTAGGAACAGCTTCTTGAACTTGGAGAGGGGTAACCGGCCCATGCTGAGGACCGAAAGATATAGCCACACGTAGAGTCTTGCCGTTCTGAGCTGCTTCTGCTTCGGCATGGAGAAAACCAAGGTTTATGAGCCGTATGTTCTGAAGCTCAAGCCGCTTACCCCCAGGGAAGATCACCCCGCCCTGTTGCTTGAGAAGGTTGATCATGGTGGTCAGATAATTGCCGCCACGGTCATCAATGCGCCCTTGCGCCTCCTGTTCTTCAAGCTGGGGAATCTGCACCTGGGTTGGATCTTCCACGGCCGGAACGGGTATAGCCTCTACGGTGAACGGCCCCGTTACCCGCACTACGCCTTTTTTCACCTTTGGCCGATCATAAAGAACTTCCTGCGGGGCGTTGCGCTGAATGCTCTCGTCGATTTCTTTGCGTTTCTGTCGCTTTAGCTCCCAAAACCGGGTCAATGCCTCTTTTGCCGCCTTAGGCCAATCAGGTGCTGGAATGGGATCAGGGACCTCGTCCAGGCTTTTCCATATGTGCCCAGTGGTCTGATAAATTTTTTCAAGCAACTTCTGAACCTCTGTTTCTTCAAAAGTAACCTTCTTTTTCAGTTCCTGTAACTGCCAATAGGCTTCATGGGCCTCATTGGGCCAGACCGGGTGGGGTACCTCCCGTGGCACTTCCCATTCTTTCCAGTCTTTGCCCAGAGCTTGGTTCAGGTCTGATAAAGCCTGGTCAATCTGCGGCTGATACTTGGCAGCAATAGCGTCAATCTCAGTGTTTTTGGCAATGCTTTCGAGCGTGATGTGGGGCACCGTTTCGTAGATGAAGCCTCCGGCAGGACCGCGTTCGGGGTCTTTGAGTTCGTAGTAGTCAAACTTGGCGGTCATCAGGCGCTGGCG
>FWWM01002199.1_pt1 | contig 54095 bp, 43 predicted proteins | sample 2228351 | NCBI WGS metagenome assembly FWWM01 (sample SAMEA103939774, study PRJEB20133) | metagenome | reverse complement strand
ATCAGAAGACGGAATTGCACTTGTTGCTCTTGGTTTAGGTAAAACAGTTGTTGAGGGAGGAAACACGGTAAGGTTTTGTCCGAAATATCCGAGACATTTAATGCAATTCTTTTCAACAAAAGAAACATTAAAAAATGCTCAACAGGAATTCTATGCTCTTGATTTAAATGGAAAACTTTCGCACCACCCGGAAAGTATAGAAGATCCACTGGTTAAAAGATATGATCTGAGCGAATCTGAAAAAGATGGAACATTATATTCAGTGGGTTCAACTTATTCGACAGAGAATGAATCAGTTTATGATGGAATTTCCCGAGATGGAATTCGTGTAGTAACATTTGCCCCTGTACTCAAGCATCAGATTTTTCCATTGCCTGAGATTCTGGATTTACTGCTTGATATTGGTGCATGGGGAATGGGAACTCCGGTTGAAATTGAGTTTGCGGTTAACCTTAATGTTCCTCACGGAAAACCAAAAGAATTCGCAATGCTTCAGATGCGTCCGATGGTTCTTAGCCGTGAATTAGATGAGCTTCGTATATCTGATGTAAAAAATGAAGATCTTATCTGTCAGAGTAAACAGGTTCTTGGAAATGGAGCAATAAACGGTATTTATGATATTGTCGTTGTTGACAGCGAAAAATATGACAGGGCAAAAAGTAAAGAAGTTGCTTTCGAAGTAAGTAAACTTAATGAAATCCTGATGCGTGAAAAAAGACCTTATCTTTTAATTGGCGTGGGAAGGTGGGGCTCATTTGATCCGTGGTTAGGAATACCTGTTACCTGGGATCAGATTGCTGGTGCATCTGTTATTGTCGAATCCGGATTTAAGGATTTTCAGGTAACTCCATCTCAGGGCTCACATTTCTTCCAGAACCTAACGTCTTTCAGGGTTGGGTATTTTACTGTTAACTCTAATGACGACAGTGAGTTTATAGATTGGGATTGGTTAAAGAAACAAATTCCGATTGAGGAATTAAATTTCACAAAGCTGCTGCGTTTCGATAAACAGATATCGGTAAAGATAAATGGACATGAAAACAGAGGAATAATTCTTAAACCTGGAGTTGAATTATCTGATAGTTAACAATTTATGTTTAATCTTGAGTTAAAACAGGATATCAGAAATCTTGATCTTATTTTTTCGCAGCTTTGGGAATCATCTGTTGATGGAATGAGATTAATTGATGAAGAAGGAAATATCCTTCTTATAAATGAAGCTTTTTGCAGAATGTTTAACAAAACAAGAGATGAATTAATTGGTAAACCTTTCTCGATTGTCTATTCCTACCCTGAGGGCTTGCGTGCAATTGAAAGTTTCAGGCAGGACATAAAATCAAACAAACTTAAAACTTCTTTCGAAAGAGAAAGCACTTTATGGAACAATAAAAAAAGATGGTTTGAGTTCTCCAACTCATTTATTGAACTGCCTGATCATAATAAAATTACACTTAGCATCATAAAAGATATAACAGCCCGAAAATCCTCTGAGATGAATCTTATTGAGAGCGAACAAAAATTCAAAATGATTTTTAACTCGGCAAATGATGCAGTGTTTGTGATTCAGATTGAACCTGGTAAATCTTATGGGGATTTTATTGAAGTAAATGAAGTTGCTTTCAAATTACTCGGCTATTCTAAGGATGAATTCCTGTTACTTAGTCCATCAGCCATAGTTCATCCAAAATGTATGGATGAATACAATCGTACTATGGATAAACTTCTTCAGGATGGTCATGTTATTTATGAGATTCTTCTGAAAGCCAAAGACAAAAAAATTATTCCAGTGGAAATAAACTCTCATCTTTTTTTATTCAAAGAAAAACTAACAATACTTTCAATTGCAAGAGATATTACTGAAAGAAAAATTGTTGAAGAAAAACTAAAACGCAATGCTAAACTGCTGAAAGAATTATCAGCACACCTGCAATCAGTCCGCGAAGAAGAAAGAACACTTATAGCAAGAGAAATTCATGATGAACTAGGACAAACTTTAACTGCACTAAAAATTAAACTAACACTTTTATTAAAGAAAATTCCGGAAGAACTCCCAAATCTTAAAAATAATCTTGAAAATTCTATTAAACTTATAGATACTTCTGTAGAAAATGTTCAAAGAATAAGCGCGAAGCTTAGACCTGACATCTTAGATGAGCTTGGACTTCTGGCAGCAATCGAATGGCAGGTAAGTGAATTTGAAAAAATGACAGAGATAAAATGCTCACTTGTTCTTCCAAAAGAAGAGATAGTAACTGATAAGATAAGAGAAACTGCTGTATTCAGAATTTTGCAGGAAGCTTTGACCAACATTGCCAGGCATTCAGGTGCAGACCGAGTGCAGGTTTATTTATTCAGTACTCCCACAAAAATTATTCTTGAAGTAAGAGATAATGGCAGGGGAATTTCAAATGAGCAAATAAAAGATGTCAATTCACTTGGTATTCATGGTATGGAAGAAAGGGTATCAATTTTGGGAGGTTCATTTTTAATTGAAGGATTTCCCGGCCGAGGAACTGTTGTAAGAATTGAAATGCCATTGAAGGATAAAACAGATGAACAATAAAAAAATAAAAATTCTTATTGCAGATGATCACGCAATTGTTCGCGAAGGACTTAAGCAGATTGTTGCTGAAGAAAAGGATATGATTGTTGCCGGTGAATCGGAGAATAGTTCCCAACTAATGGGTCTTCTTTCAAGCGACAAGTGGGATATTGTAATACTTGATATTAAAATGCCGGGAAGAAACGGACTTGAAATTCTGAAAGATATTAAAGAATTATATCCAGATTTACCTGTTCTTATTCTCAGTATGTTTAGTGAAGAGCAATACGGAATCAGGGCAATTAAAGCAGGTGCTGCCGGTTATTTAAAGAAAGTCAGTGCTCCAGATGAGCTGGTAACTGCAATCAGAAAAATAGTAAGTGGCAGGAAATACATAACCGAATCGCTTGCAGAAAAACTTGCTGAAAGTTTTAAGGAATCGAAATTCGGTTTGCCTCATGAAAAATTGTCAGATCGTGAATTTGATATAATGTGTAGTATTGCCTCAGGTAAAAGTGCTGAGAAAATAGCTGAAGAACTATCAATCAGTATCAATACTTATTATACCTATCGTAACAGAATTCTTGAAAAAATGTCAATGAAGTCAAATGTAGAACTCACACAATACGCAATCATTCATAACCTTATTGAAATCTGATTGTTGTAGCATTTTTTATTACAACAAAATCACAAATCCGGTTCTGTTAAAAAAAACTCCCTCTCTATAGTTTTCAATCGAAATAAAATTTTTCAACTCACACTTCATCGGAGGTTAAAATGTCCGACTATGTAAAAGAAATAATGGCGATGGTAAAAGCCAAACATCCCGGAGAACCCGAATTTCATCAGGCAGTAATGGAAGTTACAGAATCTCTGGCGTTGCTTTTTGAAAGACATCCCGAATATCGAACAGCAAAAATTCTGGAAAGAATTATTGAACCGGAAAGAATCATAATTTTCCGGGTTCCTTGGGTAGATGATCAGGGCGAGATTCACATAAACATTGGCTATCGTGTTGAGATGAATAGTGCAATCGGACCTTATAAAGGTGGTTTGAGGTTTCACCCTTCGGTCAATCTTGGAATACTGAAATTTTTAGCTTTCGAACAGGTATTTAAAAATTCACTCACAACTTTACCAATGGGTGGTGGTAAAGGCGGAAGTGATTTTGATCCAAAAGGTAAAAGCGATTTGAAAATTATGCGTTTCTGTCAGGCATTTATGAGTGAATTGTTCAGACATATTGGTCCGGATACAGATGTGCCCGCAGGAGATATTGGTGTTGGTGGAAGAGAGATCGGTTATCTTTTTGGTCAATACAAAAAACTGAGAAATGAATTTACAGGTGTACTGACAGGTAAAGGTTTGAATTGGGGCGGCTCACTTATAAGACCGGAAGCTACTGGTTATGGTGCTGTTTACTTTGCTTCTGAAATGTTGGCAACTAAAGGTAAATCTCTTGATGGAAAAGTTTGTCTCGTATCCGGAAGTGGAAATGTTGCTCAATATACCTGTGAAAAACTAATTGAACTTGGGGCAAAGCCCGTAACACTTTCTGATTCCAATGGCTACATCTATGATGAAGAGGGAATTGACAGAGAAAAACTGAAATTTGTTATGGAAATGAAAAATGTAAGAAGAGGAAGAATTAAAGAATACACAGACAAATATAAACACGCTGTCTATACACCAGTTGATCCCAACCTTGACTATAATCCTTTATGGAATCATAAAGCAGATTGTGCTTTTCCGAGTGCAACTCAGAATGAAATAAATGGAAAGGATGCACAGAATCTCGTTAACAATGGTGTATTCTGTGTAAGCGAGGGAGCTAATATGCCTACAACGCCTGACGGAGTAAATATATTTCTTGATAATGGTGTTTTATACGGTCCCGGCAAGGCAGCAAACGCTGGTGGTGTTGCGGTTTCGGGTTTGGAAATGGCACAGAACAGTATGAGATATAGCTGGACAAGAGAAGAAGTAGATAACAGATTAAAATTAATTATGAAAACCATTCATAAAACCTGTTATGACATTGCAGAAAGATTTGGTACACCAGGTAATTATGTGAATGGTGCAAACATAGGTGGTTTCCTCAAGGTTGCCGATGCAATGATGGATCAGGGTGTTGTTTAAGATTATCAGAAATAATGTTGTTTCCAGATTTATTCAAGGCGTTCTTCGGAACGCCTTATTTTTTAATAGACCTTAAGAGTTTTTTTTGATAATTTACAGCAGGGATTAATTTTATTTCCCTTTATTATGAATCCAAAAGAACAATTTGAACAGTCACTTGATACTCTGTGGGTAGAGCACGGCTACGGACAGAGATTTCAGGGTTTTCAGAATCTTATGCGTCTTCGCATAAGAGATATACTTCTTGTTTCATCCCTATATGATCTTTATTTATTTGAAGAAGATGGAAGATTGTATGAACTTATCAGAAATGAGTATCAGGGACTGAATCTATCACACTCGCCGGAGCTTACCAGAGTTTCTTCAGGTACTGAAGCAATCAGTCTCGCTCAGGAAGAAAATAGATTTGATCTAATCATTACTACTCTTCATATTGAAGATATGCATCCTCTTAACTTTGCCAAGTTAGCTAAAAAGTCCGGCTTAAATATTCCTATTGTGTTGTTAGCACACGATAATAAAGAATTGAAATATCTGTTGTTAAATCCCGATGTTAGTGTTTTTGATAAAATATTTATCTGGCAGGGTGATTTCAGGATCATCATTGCTATGATAAAATTTCTTGAGGATAGAATGAATGTTGAACACGACAGTAAAATAGTCGGTGTTCAGAATGTAATTTATATTGAAGATGATGTCCGTTATTATTCTTCACTGCTTCCTATCATTTACACTGAAATGTTAAAACAATCTCAGAGACTAATTTCAGAGGGAATTAACCTCTCACATAAATTTTTGCGGATGCGCGCAAGGCCAAAAATACTCTTGTGTTCAAATTATGAAGAAGCTAAAGAGTACTATGAGAAATATAAGGACTTATGTCTGGGAATAATTTCAGATATTGATTTCCCTGTAAAAGGTAAACAGGATTCAAAAGCAGGATTGAGGTTTACAGAAGAAGTCAAGAAAGATGTACCTGATATTCCTGTTCTTTTAATGTCCAATGATAAGGATAGCAGATCAGCTGCATTCGACATTGGTGCTTCATTTCTCCTGAAAGATTCAGCAACACTTATCTACGACTTAAGACAATTTATGAATCAATATTTCAGTTTCGGAGATTTTATTTTCAGACTTCCTGATGGAACAGAAGTAGGACGAGCAAGTGATTTGAAACAACTTGAGGACACACTTAAAATAGTTCCTGCCGAAAGTATAAAATATCATGCTGAGAGAAATCATTTTTCAAACTGGTTAAAAGCAAGAACTGAATTCTGGCTGGCACATAAACTAAGGCCCCGAAAAGTTTCTGATTATTCTTCAGTTGAGGATCTCCGAAAAGACCTTATCAATTCTCTTCACAGCTATAGAATGATAAGGCAGAGAGGAATAATTACAGATTTCAACAAAGAAACTTTTGATCCCGAGAGTAGCTTCGCAAGAATTGGGGGAGGTTCGCTCGGTGGTAAAGCGAGAGGACTTGGGTTCGTTAATACTTTAATCAATGATTATAATGTTCGCGAACAATTTGAGGATGTAGTAATATATGTTCCTCCGGCAGTGGTGCTTGGAACAGAAGTTTTTGATCAATTTATTGAAGAAAATAATTTAAAGGAATTTGCACTTCATTGTGATAATGACTCGGAAATTACGCGAAGATTTGTTGAAGCAGAAAAATTTCCTGAAGATGTTTTAGGGGAGCTTGCCGCATTCCTCCAGTTAGTCCATAGTCCGCTCGCAGTCCGTTCTTCAAGCTTGCTTGAGGATTCGCAATACCATCCTTTTGCCGGTGTGTATGAGACATATATGATTCCTAATAATCAAACCAATCCTCTTATCCGCTTAAATGATTTATTGGTAACTATTAAAAAAGTTTATGCTTCAACATATTATCAGGCGGCAAAAAATTATATTAAAGTAACTACTTACCGACTTGAAGAAGAAAAGATGGCGGTTATAATTCAGAAAATGATTGGTAGCAGGCATCAAAACAGATTTTATCCGAATATTTCCGGTGTTGCAAAATCATATAACTTTTATCCATTGCCACCACAGAAACCCACAGACGGAATTGTATCCGTCGCATTAGGTTTAGGTAAGTGGGTTGTTGATGGAGGAGAAACGGTCAGATTCTGTCCAAAGTATCCGAAGGATTTAATTCAGTTTTACTCGGCTAAAGATTCTGTTGATAAAACTCAAAAGAAATTTTTTGCTCTTAAACTTGATGACACAAACAGATTTGTTGAGATAACTCACGACACTCTTGTTGAAACATTTGATCTTAGTGTTGCCGAAATGGATGGAACCCTTAACTATGTTGGCGGAACTTACTCGAAAGAAAATGATATTGTTTACGATGGGATTTCAAGGCCCGGAGTAAGAATGGTAACATTCGGTCAGATTCTGAAAAATAAAACATTTCCTTTGGCAGAAATCATTGAACTTCTTCTTGATATGGGCACCTGGGGTATGGGAACTCCGGTAGAAATTGAATTTGCGGTAAATCTTATGCCCCAGAATAATCGTAAAAAAGAATTTGGCTTGCTGCAGATGAGACCTCTTGTAGTTCATCAGGAAGTTCAGGAATTTGACTTTAACTCAGCAGATAAAGAGAAAATTCTTTGTTACAGTAATAAAGTTCTTGGTAACGGAATTATTACTGACATTTACGATGTAATTGTAGTTGATAAAGATGAGTTTGATCGCTCAAAAAGTAGTGAAGTTGCTCAGGAAGTAGCTTATTTCAATAAAAAACTTTTACAGGAAAACAGATCATATCTTCTTATTGGAGTAGGAAGATGGGGTTCACTTGATCCCTGGCTTGGAATACCGGTCATCTGGAGTCAGATTGCAGGCGCAAAAGCGATTATCGAGACTAACTTTAAAGATATGGCAGTAGAACCTTCGCAGGGCTCTCACTTCTTCCAGAATTTAACTTCATTTATGATTGGATACTTCACTATAAATGATCTTAAAGGTGATGGATATTTAGATTGGAATTGGATATTAAACAAACAGCCGGTCGAATCAAAACAATTCACAAAACATTTTCGCTTTGAAAAATCGCTGACTATAAAAATGAATGGTCATCAAAGTAAAGGAATTATTCTTAAGCCGGAGGGAAATTGATTGATCAACAAAAAATAAATGTACCAGAATCTTGTCCGCATTGCGGAAAAAAATTGACCCCCTGGCAGCAGGTTTTACTTAGAGTTGATAAAGCATTAGTATGCAAAAACTGTTGGTACAGAATCATTCTTGAAAGCAGTGAAGAACATTCTCAACCTAAAAAGCAGGATGATAAATCATCAAGTGAAAAGGATTAAAAAATGGAATCATATAATTCATTTCGTGTTGCACAGCAACAAATACTCGAAGCAGCCAGAATACTGAATCTTGATGACTCAACTATAGAGTTGCTTGTTACTCCCCAATTGGAAACCAGTTTTACCTTACCTGTTAGAATGGATAACGGAGAAGTAAAGATTTTTCAGGCCTGGAGAATACAATACAATTATGCACGAGGTCCTGCAAAAGGAGGAATTCGTTTTCATCCTGAGGAAACTGTTGATACGATAAGAGCACTTGCATGCTGGATGACCTGGAAAACCGCAGTGGTTGATTTACCATTGGGAGGAGCGAAAGGCGGTGTGAGGTGTAATCCAAAAGAGATGTCAGAACACGAACTTGAAAGACTTTCGCGCGAATATGTAAGAGCAATTTCACCATTACTTGGAATAGATATAGATGTTCCGGCTCCGGATGTTTATACAAACCCACAAACAATGGCTTGGATGATGGATGAGTATGAAACCATTTCTTTCAGACACAATCCGGGTGTTTTTACAGATAAACCTTTACAGGTTGGTGGAACAGAAGGGCGAAGAGATGCAACAGCGCGCGGTGGGGTTATCTGTGTCCGCGAAGCTTGTAAAGTTTATGGTTTTGATCCAACTAAAACCTTTGCTATTCAGGGATTTGGCAATGCCGGCCAAAGAGCAGCACTTCTTCATCAGGAAATTCTTGGGGGAGGGAAACTTATTGCAGTAAGCGATTCCAAAGCAGCTATCTACAATAAAAATGGATTTAATCCAACCGAACTTGTTCAATACAAACTTAAGACAGGAAGTGTTGCTGGTTTCCCCGGTTCTACAAATATTCCTCACGAAGAATTGCTTGAACTCGATGTTGAAATTCTTTATCCGGCTGCACTTGAAAATGCTATTCACTCTGAAAATGCCGGAAGAATAAAAGCAAAGATAGTTTGTGAATTAGCTAATGGTCCAACAACTCCCGAAGCTGATATAATCTTATTCAGGAATGGCGTTCATGTTATACCTGATATTTTAGCAAGTGCTGGCGGAGTAACTGTTTCTTATTTCGAAATGGTGCAGGACAAAACTCTCTTCTTCTGGGACGAAGAAGAAATTCATAAACTTCTGGATAGAAAAATGTCTCTTGCTTATCAAAGAGTTAATGAAGCTATTAAAGGTAAGAAAATACATCCAAGATTAGCGGCAATGTTAGTTGGCGTTGCCCGTGTTGCTCAGGCGTGTAAACTGCGAGGTTGGGTTTAGATAATAATTTTAAAATTATTGTTCACTATGAAATATAAAAATCTAAATCTTGCTTTTTTATTTGAGATAGTAATTGGCTTTGGATGTATAATGTCAATTGCTGCCTGGGGACAAAATGGTTTGGCTACAATTGCTCTTATCGCAATAAGAGCATTTATAATGGAAAAGGAAAAAATAAATGATGAGAAAAGTTATTTTACATTTACATATAAAGTTCTTTCGAGCAGTATTGTAATTGTTGCAATGCTCATAATTGCAATATTTATTGTAATAAATTTTTTCCCTCAACTTGCCTCAAAACTCCCGCCACGAGATAAAATTCTTTTTCTGCTTTTGCCATTTTTTCTTATGACTCACGGTGTTGTTGGTTTTATGTACAACCAAAGGAAGTAATCAGCATCTGATTTTTTCGGGATAATTTTTAATATATTTCGAATAATAAAAAGAGTTTTGAATGAATGATTTTCTCGTAATACGGGATATAGTAATCATACTTCTCGTTTCTCTGCCAATCATTTTTATTTTCAGAAAAATTAGTCTGCCAAGTCTTGTTGGTTTTCTGTTAGCCGGTATGATTATAGGTCCATTCGGGTTTAAGTTAATTAAATCGGTTGATCAGATTGAAGTAATGGCAGAAATTGGCGTTATACTTCTGATGTTTACTATAGGTCTGGAGGTTTCATTTTCTGAAATAAATAAGATTAAAAGGTTTCTCTTTAAAGTTGGCGGACTTCAGTTTGTATTAACTTCATTTGCAGCAATGATTATTTTTTATACTCTGGGAATCTCAATCAATCAATCAATCTTTCTTGGATTTCTGCTCGCCTTGTCAAGTACTGTTATTGTTATGAAATTGCTTTCAGACAGAAATGAAATTGAAAGCCCGCACGGAAAAATTTCTGTATCGATCTCGCTTTTCCAGGATTTAATGATTGTTCCACTGTTTTTAATTCTTCCTCTTCTCAGCACAAGTAAAGATATAAATCTTCTTAATGCATTATTAAAAATTCTGGTAGCATTTGGTTCAACAATCTTGCTTTTATTTACTGCCAAATTTTTTATGCCCACCGTCGTTCATCAGATTGCAAGATTGAGAATGCGTGAAGCTTTTACCGTTGGAGTAATTCTATTGATTTTGGGAACAGCATACTTAACACATCTTGCCGGATTGTCATTTGCTATTGGGGCATTCATTGCCGGATTAATTCTGGCTGAATCAGACTATAATCATCAGATACTTGCAGAGATTCTTCCACTTAGAGATGCTTTTAACAGCATATTTTTTGTGTCGGTCGGGTTATTATTAAATGTTCAGTTTGTACTACAAAATCCTATCACAATAACCGGAATTACACTCGCTTCATTTTTCTTCAAAGCGTTCATAATAATTTTGATTGCTCTGTCTCTGAAATATCCTTTTAGAGTTGCAATTCTTTGCGGAATAGGTCTTGGACAAATAGGCGAGTTTTCATTTATACTTGCTCAGGCGGGAACTAAATTTAATTTGCTCGAAGCCGATATTTATAATGCATTTCTTGCCTCTTCCATTTTTACAATGATTATTACCCCGATAATTTTTCAGTTTGAGCCGTGGATTACAAAACAAACATCAAAACTCAAATCAAAAATTGATGATGAAGAAGCCAAATATGCCGAAAAACTTTCAGCGCATGTTATAATTGCCGGTTACGGATTAAATGGTAAAAATCTCGCACATGTTTTAAAAGAGACGGGAATTAAATATTTAGTTATCGAGCTGAATCCGGACACTGTAAGACAAGAAAAAGAAAAAGGCGAACATATAATGTTCGGGGATGTAAGTAGGGAAGATATTCTGAAGATTGCCGGAATTGAAAGAGCAAATATTATTGTATATGCGATTTCTGATCCTCTGATTACCAGAATGAGTTTGAAAGTTGCAAAAACACTTAATCCTCAGATTTATGCATTAGTAAGAACAAGATATGTAAATGAAGTTGATGAACTTATTAAACTTGGCGCAGATGAAGTTATTCCTGAAGAGTTTGAAACTGCACTTCAGATTTTCAGAAAAGTTCTTGAAAAATATCATATTCCACTTAATGTAATAATGCAGCAGGTTACTCTTTTAAGGCAGGAATCTTACAAACTATTAAGAAAAGAAGGAATGGATATTACTGCATTCACTCACCTTGATGAAATTCTTGCTCAGGGTTTAACCGAGACATTCTTTGTTAATGAAAATTGTCCATATCTGAACAAAACGCTTGCAGAAATAAATCTACGTGCCGAAACTGATGCTACTATCATTGCAATTGTCAGAGATGGGAAGATGATATCCAATCCATCCGGAAGGGATACTTTAAATTCCGGCGATACAATAGTTTTATATGGTACACACAAATCTGTTGACAGGGCAATAGAACTATTGAACGGCGGAAGATTAGAGTAAAATTTAACTAAGCAGATTCTTCGCTAACAAAAAATCTGAACCTTTTATCATTATTAAAATCAATTAGTACAATTAAACTTACTTTCTTTTCTCTGAAAAATTATATTTCTAACGAGAAATTTCAGAAAGGAGATTTTATGAACGCTGTAATCACTTTAACAGCAATATTTTTTCTTGCTTTATCGAACTACAGTTCCGCAAATCTGCTCATAGGTAAGGATTTAGATTTACTTCATCACAAATCCTTTAAAATTGAAGCCGGTAAAATGCTAACTCTTTCTACCGATGGTGGTGATGTTGAAATAACACCCTGGCACAGAAATGAAATTGAAGTAAAAGTTTATGGTAACGAAAATGCTAAAGAAAAATATGATTTCTATTTTTCGGGAAATGATCAGTCCGTTAATATCAAGGGCGAAAGAAAAAAGAAATGGGACTTCTTTTCAAACTTAAGATTGAAATATCAAATCAGAGTGCCGACAGCATTTAATATGAAGATTTCCACTGCCGGCGGAGATATTAAAGTAGGGGGAGTAGATGGCAATATTGTGCTTAATACTTCAGGCGGAGATATCTGGGCAGACAGAGTTCAGGGAAAATTACATCTAAATACTTCAGGTGGTGATGTAAAAATATTTTCAAAAGATGCTTCAATTAAAGCAACAACTTCAGGTGGAGATATTTCCCTCGAATACACCGGTGAAAACAGAGGAATTGAGTTAAGAACTTCTGGTGGTGATATTGATATTCTGTTACCTGCGGAATTCAATGCAGATGCAGAGCTTTCAACTTCCGGTGGTGATATCTCGTGTAACTTTAAAATCAATAATGTGGAAAAGATGAGTAGAACCAAAATTATTGGTAAAATAAATAGCGGTGGTAATAAACTTATTGGCTCAACTTCCGGTGGCGATATTCGGGTCAGAAAAAATTAGCGTAGAGCTCATTTTGAATTCTCCTATTCGTTTCAGATTTTACAAACACAAATATTTAGTAGATTATTAATGAGCAGGAGAATTATATATAACTTTCTTAATGATGACGAATTACTTAGAATTTCCAAAAAGATTAAAGATTCAGAAAAAGTTACTTCAGCCGAAATAGTTGTATCGATAAAAGAACAGCGAAGATTTTGGGAATTTAAAAAAACAATCAGGGATTTGGCTGAAAAAGAATTTCGAAACGCCGGTATCTCAAATACAGTTGATAAAACCGGAGTATTGATATTTATTATCCTGTCGGAAAAAAGATTTTATATACTTGCCGATAAAAAAGTCAGCGAAAAAATCGACCAGATTTTTTTTGATTCTCTTGCAGATGAGATGAGTGCACAATTTAAATCAGGAAATTTCTCATCAGGTATAATTAATTGCATTAATAAACTTACCACAAACCTCGCGGAAAAATTTCCGGTTCAAACCAATGACGCTAACGAATTATCTGATAAAGTTTTGATTCGGTAATACCTCGAACCATTGGAATTTTGGGTCACTAAAAATTCCCTCTTTTTTCTTGAACCATATTAAAACTCCTTTGGTTATGCTATTATCATTTTAATAACTAATCAAAGGAGTCACTATGAAAAAACTCTTTGTCCTATTCGTGTCTTTTCTTTTTCCCTTTATCTCGTCTGCTCAAACAGATGTCCTGTTTAATTCCAGAACTCCCGGAACATCCAAAGGAGAACCAATTAAAATTGAAAGAACTGAAAGCACCGTAATCTTTCAGGATGATTTTAATGGTGATAACTCAGAAACGGGATTAAATGCTCGCGGCTGGATTACATTAAATGTTGATGGAGGAGGCACAACATCCTGGTTCCAGGGAAATCCAGCAGTATTTTCTGCTTACGAAGGTCCTACTAATGGTTATGTTGGACAGAATTACAACGGAGCAAACGGAAATTTAATAAATCAATGGTTAATATCTCCTCCGATAAATGTTAATGCAGGTGATACATTAAGTTTTTGGCATCGCTCTCCTGATAATACCATTTATGACGATTCGATATTTGTAAGATACTCTACAACTGCTGGTACTAATCCCGCTGATTTTGATGTGACCTGGGGAAGATATATGGTCAGCAAAACCGGTTGGGCAAGATGGACAGGTACATTTCAGCACTCAGGTACAGTAAGATTTGCAATTCAATACTTTCACACTAATGGTGGTCCGTCAGGAAATTATTCTGATTATTTTGGATTAGATTATTTACAGGTAATATCATCATCTTCAACTGCAAGAATACAGGTCGTTCATAATTCAGCTGATGTTTTAGCTGATTCAGTAGATGTTTATGTAAATGGTGTGCTTGCTATAGATAATTTTGCTTTCAGGTCTGCAACACCTTTTATTGACTTACCTGCTAATGTTAGCTTAAATATTGGTATCGCACCAAAGAACAGTTCATCTGTCAATGATACTCTAAAGAATTTTGCTGTTATACTAGATGCGGGAGAAAAATATGTTGTGTTTGCAAATGGTGTTTTGAATCCTTCGCTTTATTCTTCTAATCCGGATGGCAGACCAATTGCCTTTACTCTTTTTGTAAAACCACAAGCAAGGGAAAACGGAACCAGCAGCGGAGTTGATTTGTTTGTATTGCATGGCTCAACCGATGCACCAACTGTTGATGTCAAAGTCCGACAGCTTTCAAATCTTACAATAGTAGATAATGCGGCTTATGGTGATATAACACCTTATATCACAGCTCCTGCGCAGGATGTTACACTTGACTTATATCTTGGTGATGGTCAGACTTATGTGGCTTCATTCAGTGCTCCGCTTTCAGTTCTGAGCGGAGGTGCTGCAGCAGTTTTTGCTTCTGGTTTTCTCAATCCTGCAGGAAATCAAAATGGAGAAGCTTTTGGTTTATTTGTAGCTTTACCTAACGGTACTGTGATAGAGTTACCCCCAGCAGCTGCTCCCCAGGCAAGAGTTCAGGTTATTCATAACTCTTCGGATGTATTGGCTGGTTCTGTAGATGTTTATGTAAATGGTACTTTGGCAATTGATAATTTTGCTTTCAGAACAGCTACCCCGTTCATTGATTTACCAGCTGGAGTTGTATTAAACATTGGAATAGCACCGGGTAATAGCACCTCAGTTAATGATACTTTAAAAAATTTCCCGGTAGTTTTAGAAGCAAATGAAAAATATGTTGTGTTTGCAAATGGTGTTTTGAATCCATCACTTTATTCATCAAATCCTGATAGCAGATCAATAGCCTTTACACTGTTTGTTAAACCACAGGCGAGAGAAAATGCCGTTGGTAGTGGAGTTGATCTTTTTGTATTGCACGGTTCAACCGATGCGCCCACTGTTGATGTTAAAGCCCGTGAAGCCGGTAATCTTGTTTTAGTAGATGATGCTGCTTATGGTGATCTAACTTCTTATCTCACAGTTCCGGCAAATGATTATACTTTGGACTTATATTTATCAAATGGCACAACCTTGGTTGGATCATTTGTTGCCCCACTATCTGGATTAAATGGAAGTTCCTTAGCAGTATTTGCATCCGGTTTCTTAAATCCCGCTGCTAATCAGAATGGAGCTCCATTTGGTCTGTTTGCAGCATTAGCTAATGGAACCGTTGTACAGTTATCCGCAGGCGTAGTGCCTGTTGAACTGTCCTCATTCACAGCAAATGTTAATGCAACTTCAGTTATGCTCAAATGGATAACTGCCAGCGAAACAAATAATCGTGGGTTTGAAGTTGAAAGAAAATCTGATAATGGTGAATTTGTAACAATTGGTTTTGTTAATGGTAAAGGTACAACAACCGAAGTACAGAACTATTCATTCATTGACAAAAATCTAAAAGTCGGAAATTATTCATACAGATTAAAGCAAGTAGACTTTGACGGAACTTTTGAGTATTCAAATGTTGTGGAAGTATTTGTAGCTGCACCACAGGAATTTTCATTAGAGCAGAATTTCCCGAATCCATTCAATCCGAATACTCAGATAACATTTAATCTTAAAGTGGATTCTGATGTTAATCTGAGAATATTTAATCTACTTGGTCAGGAAGTTGCTACTTTGGTTGATGGAAGATTATCGGCAGGAACACAGCGAATTGAATTTAAAGCTAACGAACTTTCAAGTGGTGTATATTTTTATCGAATCGATGCAAAAGGCATAGATGGAACCAATTTCTCCTCTACAAAGAAAATGATATTGAACAGATAGTTGATGATCGGATAGTTAGTTGCCCTCCTACCCGAAGCCGGCTTCAGACCGGCTTCTTCTTTTTTAATTCGCTTTCATCTCAGATTCATAATGCTCGCGATATTTTTTAATGGCTTCAAAAATAAATGCTGCCATTTCTTTCTGTCCTGATTTTGAAGCAAGATATTTTGCATCGGAGGAATTTGATAGAAATCCACTTTCAATCAAAACATTCGGCATTGAAGCACCCACAAGAACATAAAAGCCGGCTTGTTTTACTCCTCTCGAAATTAATTTTGGATGCCTTGAGAATTCATTGTGCAGCAACTCAGCAAACTTCTCTGAGTACCGCATATAAGCTGATTGTGCCATCGAAACCAAAATAAAATTCTCATCAGTGAGTTTCTGGTATCGTTGTGGATTTTCTTCGTATTGAATTACACTGTTCTCAAATTCTGCAATTGCTATTGCTTCTTTTGTTCTGCCGGGACGAAGAAGATAAACTTCAAAACCATTTGCGTCGGTGGGTTTTTTGGGTGTTGAGTTGCAGTGAATCGAGATAAAAAGTTTCCCGTTATGTTCATTTGCGATTTTACCTCGTTTATATAAATCAACAAATGTATCACCTTTTCTGGTGAATACAACTTTTACATCTTTCATTTGAGCTTGAATTAGCTTCCCAAGTTCGAGAGCAATTCCAAGATTAACATCTTTTTCCTTAACACCATTAACCCCAATTGCCCCGGCATCCTTACCGCCGTGTCCCGGGTCAATAACAATAACATCAAATTCCCACTTGTCTTTTTTTGATGATTTATCATTACGGACAAAAAGTTTGTTATGAATAGTAATCAGAATGTCATTGCTCTTTTCAGCATTGATTACTTCATTGGTAGTGTATTCCGGTCCAACAAATATTTTTAATTCAAGATCGGTTCCCATATTTCTTGATTCAATCTTTTTTACAACTCCACCGGTTCCATTAAAACTTGTTTTATTTACATCTGCATTTACCTTACGGAAGATAAGAGTTAATACTCCTTCTCTAAACGAGCTTGCATAGGAAGGAATTTTTTTACTTGATTTTAATCTTATAAGTGTTCCATTAGCTTTTTCATCTATTTCCAGTCCTGCTACATCGTATTTTGTTTCTGAATCAGGTTTATCCTCAGATAGTTCCTGCTGAACCGGTCCACGATACACTATCAGCTTGTTTGGAGATTCAAATTTCAGAGTTGTACCGAGAAATTTCTGCAATATATCTATGGAGTACTTTAAAGGAATAAATATCTTATCAGCTAAGTAATATGTTGAAGTTGAAAGTTGAAATATTTCCCGAGAATTTGTTTTTCTTTCAGTGATTATAACGAATGGATTTCTTGAAGAAACTTTAAGAAGAAATTTATCATTCTTTAATTCAATTTTCTTTGCAGGTTGATTGTAATAGTAATTTATCTGAAATTTATCTGCGAAATCCGTTATAGATAAATAATAATTATCCTCTCTTATAAAAGCAGGAACATAAAATGTTTTTGAACCATCAACAATTATGATCTGATTTTTATCCTGCGAATTAGTATTATTAACTACTAAAACAAGTATGATACAAAATAAAAATTTCTTCATTCCTCTATCCGATGAATGGAAGCATGAATCCGGATTTCTTTTTATAGGAATCAAATTCCTCCGGCATATATTTTTTGAACAGCTTCTCTTCTTCTCTTGCACGAAGTATCAGAAACGGGATTTGAATTAAAGCTAATGGAAGAAGAATATAACTGAGAGTTGCTATTGCTCCGGCAAGGTCAACAAATATTTGTGAAAGATACTGTGGATGCCTGATGATTTTATAAGGTCCGGCAGAAATAATTTCGTGTTCTTTTCTGATGGCTATTTCCTGAGAATAATAATTACCCAAAGATTTAAAGGACCAAATCTGTAACCATGAAAATATGAGATAAAACACCAATGCAACAACCCTTAAAGTAAAAAATCTTTGATCATAGTTATGCGTGCCAATCTGAAAGACAGCAAGAATAAGAACAAGCAAATTAACAGTTGATAAAGCTAAAGGAAGTGTTTGTAAGTAAGTTTTTGGTTTATCACGAAAGACGGATAGTTTATCCTTTACTCCTTTTTTAGCAGTGCCAATATTCGCTGCAAAAGTTGCCACAATGTTAATGGCTATTAAAATATTTATTGGATCCATAGAAAATTGATAATTGTTTCGCGCAAATTTAATGATTATTAAGCTCAAAGGAATAAAAATTCATATCTTAATATGGATATAATCTAATAATTAAATTATCTGCCTGAATTTCATTATTTTTATTCTATGGAAACTGAAAAACGGAAAATAGCGGTTGTTGCTGTAAGCGGAGGTATGGATAGCTGTGTAACTGCGGCAATAGCTAATCAGCATTATGAATTGGCTTTTGCACATTTTAATTACGGGCAAAGGACTGAAAAACGCGAGTTAAAAGCTTTTAATGATATTGCAGATTATTTCAAAGTTAAGTATCGTCTTATTATAGATTACACACATCTTTCACAAATAGGTGGTTCGTCACTTACAGATTTTAGCATCGAAATAAGCAAAGCAAATCTGAATAGCAAGGAAATTCCTTCATCTTATGTCCCGTTCCGAAATGCAAATATTCTTGCTGCGTGCGTTAGCTGGGCTGAAGTGATAAATGCCGATTCTGTTTTTATCGGTGCTGTTTATGAAGATTCTTCGGGCTATCCTGATTGTCGTCCTGAATTTTTTGAAGCTTTTGAAAAGATGGTTGAATTAGGTACCAAACCCGAAACACACATTAAAATTATCACACCAATCATAAACTTTTCAAAAGAGCAGATTGTTAAAAAAGGTATTGAGCTTAACGCTCCATTACATTTAACCTGGAGTTGCTATCAGCATGAAGATGAAGCTTGCGGAATATGTGATAGTTGTGCTTTACGGTTAAGAGGATTTCAAAAAGCCGGAATCGAAGACCCGATTCCTTATAAAACAAAACCATTTTATGTTTAACTAAAAGGAATAATTATGAACGATAAAAGAAAAATTCTTGAAGTTTTCGAAAACAAATATCCGGACAGAGACTATACAATTACCCATATTGCGCCGGAGTTTACATCTCTTTGTCCTAAAACCGGTCAACCCGATTTTGCAACTATAACAGTTGAATATGTGCCTGATTTACTATGTGTTGAGCTTAAATCTTTGAAATTATACTTCCATTCATACAGGAATGATGGAATTTTTTATGAAAGTTTAACAAATCAGATACTGGATGACCTTGTTGCTGTGGTTAAACCAAGATATATGCGGATAACTGCTGAGTTTAATGTTCGGGGCGGAATATCATCTGTTGTTGAGGCTGAATATTATAACGATGATTACTACGATGAAGAAGACATTCACTTTTCCTAAAACATTAATTTTATATTGTGACTGAACTGCTACAAATAAAAAAGATTTTTCTATCTGAGCGCCATAAAATTTTTTCAGAACTCCATAAAGATTCTGACCCAATGGAGTTCAGTAAGCGTTACAGTATTCTTGTAGAAAACACAATAAGGAAAATTTTTACTGAAGAAAAATTTCCATTCTCAATTTCTGCTGTCGGTAGTTTTGGCCGAAGAGAACTTTCACCTTATTCCGATATAGATTTGATGATAATTGCTGATGATGTTGATAAACACAGATCTGAAATTGTTTCGCTTATAACCAAATTATTTGATGCAGGCATTGAAGTTTCTCATACAGTAAGAGAATTTTCCGACATTATTAAATTTCGTGATTCTGACCTTCACGCATTTACTCAGTTTTTCGAAACGCGATACATACTTGGTGACTACAATACATACAATAAGTGGATACAACTTTTAACAGATTCCATTAACAGAGAAGTTGTTAAAAATCTCCTGTGGAAATTTATTAATGATCAGAAAATGCGTTATGCAAAATTTGGTGATTCACCAAAGATGCTTGAACCAAACATAAAAATGTCAGCCGGAGGTTTAAGAGATTTACAATCAATAGAGTGGATGTTTATTCTGGATCATAAAGAATTAATCAACCGGCAATTTGAACAAACCCAAACCGAAGCTTTATTAACCGTTCTAACAGAAAATAAATATACAACGGCAAAGGAATCTGACAATATTTTATCTGCCTATAAGTATATCCTTCAAATCCGGCATTTTCTTCATCTTATAACAAAAAGTAAAACTGATCGTTTTGAATTTGTTCATCAGCAAAAACTTCTTGAAGTTTTTGGCTTACCACAGAGTGAACTTCAGAACTTTATGAAGAAATATTTCGAAGCATCAAATTTTATTTACAGATTTTCAAAATCCGTAATTAAAAAATATTTACTGGAAATTCTTGAACCTGTTCCTGATTCACTTGCCTATGAGCTTGATGATGATTTTTTACTGAAAGGAAAAATATTGTTTGCCAACAATCCTGATAATCTGAGCTTTTCTGATATACTTCGTGCTTATTATTACCGAGGGCTTCATAGTGCTTACTTCCATGATAATCTCAGAAGAGCAATTGTTGAAAAAGTATCGAATCAGAAATTTGACTTAATTGAAAGTGAGTCGTCTGTATTTTTCAGGGAAATACTTCGTCTTACGCGCAATGTTGGCGATACGCTTTATTCTATGAATGAACTTGGTGTTCTCGGGGCATTTCTTCCCGAATTCCAGGAACTCAACGGCTTTATGCAACCAGGAGTCTATCATTGCTATACCGCAGATGAGCATACACTGCTTACTATCAAAAATTTGGAGAAACTTGCTCAGGATAACTCACACCTCGGAAAGATTTTCAGAAGCATCTCTGAAAAAGATATTCTTTTTCTGGCTATGCTTTTTCATGATGTTGCAAAACCAATAAACATTGCCGGACATGAACTGTTTGGTGCTGAGATTGCATCTTCGGTAATGTTTCGACTTGGTTATGATGAAAGTGAAGTTGAAAAAGTAGCTTTTCTTGTACGAAATCATCTGCTGATGGAACAGGTTGCTTTCCGAAGAAATCTTAATGACCCAGAAACATTAAATTCCTTTGTATCAAATTTTAATACAACAGAAGAACTTGATCTTCTTTATCTGGTAACCTATGCGGATTTGTCCGCCGTAAATCCTGCAGTGTGGACGACCTGGAAAGCAGAGCTTCTTTATGAGCTTTATCGAAAAGCCCGTGCTATGATTGAAGATAAGATTACCGGTGAAGAACTTCTTTTTTCAAATACTTATATAGTTCCTAATGAAATATCTAAACATTCTGATTTAATATCCGAGTCAGATGTTAAAGAACATCTTGAATCAATGCACGATGATATTGGTTATACCAGCCAGTTTTCTGAAAAAGAAATTGCCAGACATATTGAGGAAATTGGTTCCGAAAAAGAAATTGCTGTTATGTTCAAAGAGTTTGGTGACTATACAAACATTACTATTATAACAAAAGATTTTCCCGCACTTCTTTCAAAACTTTGTGGTGTGCTTGCAATAAATGATGTGAATATTCACGATGCAAAGATTTTTACCCGTAAAGATGGAATTGTCATTGATACTTTTAATGTAACTGATTTTCGTACACACAAAAGAGTTGATCCGTCCAAATACAAAAAAATTGAAACCGATCTTACAAATGCTTTAACTGGTTATCTCGAAGTAAACAAGGAAGTATCCTTGCTGAAATCAAGATGGAAAAGAATTGAACAGAAATTGTTCAGGCGCAGCGGACAAGTTAAAGTCAGTTTCGATAATCATGAACGATATACGATTATTGATGTTTTTTCTCCGGACAGACTTGGATTTCTTTATCATATAACCCGTAAGATGAGTGAGCTTGGCTTAGTTATACACTTTGCAAAAATTTCTACAAAGGGTGATGATATTGTTGACTCGTTTTATGTCTTGAATCAAAGAGGTAAAAAGATTTCTCCATCCGATCAGACATTTATAAAAGAAGAACTAATTAATACGATTAAACAGATTTTATAAAATCTTTTGCTTAAGATTATTTGCTGAATAACCTATCTGTTATAAAAATTAATTTTGAGAACAATTATTGACTAATTTTAGTTTACTCGTTTAAAAAATTTTGAAGGGTGTACAATTGAATTTTATGGAAAAAGAAAAACCAATCGGAGTTTTTGACTCAGGGATTGGAGGATTAACAGTTGTTAAACGACTAATGTCAGTGCTTCCTAAAGAAAGTATAGTTTATTTTGGAGATACTGCCAGGGTTCCGTATGGCTCCAAATCAAATGAAACAGTAATTGAGTACTCTATTCAGAATACTAAATTTCTTCTTCAAAAAAATGTTAAAGCTGTCGTTGTTGCTTGTAACACGGCATCGTCTGTTGCTTTGAGTGAACTCAGAAAAATGTTTGATGTTCCGGTAATTGGAATGATTGAACCCGGTGCAGAAATGGCAGTCAGGCGAACAAGAAATAAAAAAATCGGAGTGATAGGAACCAGAGCGACGGTTTCAAATAAAGCATATTCACAAGCAATATTAAAAATAAATTCAAATCTGGAAATCTATGAAAAGGCCTGCCCGCTCTTTGTTCCTCTTGCTGAAGAAGGTTGGATAAAACATAAAGCAACTTATGAAATTGCTGAAGAGTATCTTAAAGAACTGCGTGAAAAAAATATTGATACACTCGTTCTTGGATGCACCCATTACCCGATTCTTTCGGAGGTTATTCAGGATGTTATTGGAAAAGATGTCCAATTAATCGATTCAGGTGTTGCATCTTCTGAAGTTGTAAGAGAAGAATTAAGCAGAGTTGGTCTTGAAACAAATTCAGCTACACCGGGAAACTTATATTTTTATGTCAGCGACATCCCGACAACATTCAGGCAAGTAGCACAATTGTTTCTTGGCAGGGAAGTTAATGATGTAATTAAAGTTGATGTAGCAGAAATTTCAAAGCATTAAAATATAAGTCCACCTTTGGATGTGAGGTCAATCCAATAAAATTATCAGGAATACCTATAACATATTTTTTTAACTATTAAATCTTTGGAAAAAAATTTTTCAGTGAATTTCCTCAAGTAAATCATCACCTTCAGGTTTGGGGATGAAATATCTGACAGGTCGGATCGTACCGTTTTTATCTTTTACTGCTTTCACTTTTTTCTTGACCAGAACAGAATGCTCTATAAATAACCCGTCTTCGACAATTGAACCGAACAGATAACTTGTCCCTTTAATCAAAACATTCTTTCCGATTCTCAATGGATATTCATCGCTTCCTGTCATATTAACGCTCGATTCGATTCTTGAGTTATCACCGATTATGATATTCCCTTTTATTATATCTCCCCAAAGAATTTCTACATTATCGCCGATAATCATTTGTTGATTTGGGAAACAAGACAGATGAACTGTTAGCCACAGTTTTACATTTTTACCAAAAATTATATTCCCGTCAACATAAGTAGCACGACCAAAATCAATGTTGTAATTTAGCTTAACATTCTCTCCGATGTAAGCACCTTTACCCACTTTTATATCAAGCGGAATTCCTTTTTTATCCATTTCTTCGATTTGTTCAACGACTTTTTCGTGAATAAAAAAGTCATCCGGATCAGCAATATCAATAATATTTTTTAGTCTCTCATAAATTTTTCTTCTTGCAATGGCTTCCATTTCTTTCAGAACGCTCTTATCGTTAAAACCCATTACAACATAATCTTCTTCAGGTGAAACAGCTCCGACAGAGTAACCTTTCTGATTAAATAGTGCAATTAAATCAGTAATGTATATTTCATTTTGAACATTATCCGATGTAAGATTTCCAATCAGCTCTTTCAACTTTGAATATCTAAAAGCATAAACACCTGAATTAAACTCGTTAATCTGTAGCAATTCTGTTTTCGTAAATGAATACTTCTTTTTCCTGTATTCAACTATGTATAAAGTTTCATCACTCATTGCGAGAATATCTTTATACTCAAGAATCTGAATTACTTTCCCGAAATCTTCACCTGATGATTTTCCATCAATAGTTTTTTCTTTAACACGAATAATTCTACCATAATAATTTTGCTTTGGATCACCTTTATATATTCCTGTAAGAACCATCATATCATTACCGGAGTGAATAAAGTCATCACGGAATTTTTTCATTGTAGACGCATCAAGCAGTCCCATATCGCCGGGGAGGACATAAACTATTCCTTCCTTCATAGAATCGGGAATTACTTCAAGAGCCACCTGAACGGCGTGACCAGTTCCATTCTGTTCTTTCTGATAAGCAAATTTATTTGCTTCTCTTTTTCCTATAACTTTCATAACATCCGAAGCTTTTATCCCAACAACTATTACAGTATTGCATTTTTCTATCCCGTTCTTGCAGGCACGATATACTCGCTCAACGGTTGGTATTTCCCAAATTTTATGAAGCATTTTAGATCGTTGCGATTTGATTCTTTTTCCATGTCCGGCAGCGAGAATAATCGCAATTTCATCACTGCCATTAAAATCAGTTGATAATTCTTTAATTGTTTTTATAATATCGCTGTTATTGTTCTCAGTCATTTGATAAAATCTCCGAAGTATGAATTTTTGTTTGTGGAAAAATAATCTAAAGCAATTGCTTATCACAAATTTACCTTTGTTGTTAAGATGTATAACGATAAATTTGCGCTACACTTATAAAGAAATGAAAGGTTCAAAATGAAAAAATTTTATGTTGTATTGTTGCTGTTTCTAACATTATCAGGCACTACACATTTTGCACAATCAAGAGGTTTCGGGCTTGGAGTTATTATTGGATCTCCAACAGGTATAAGCGCTAAATACTGGACTTCCGGAACCAATGCTTTTGATTTTGGTCTTGGTTACTCTTTTGAAAAAAAAAGCCGGATGCATCTTCATGGTGATTATCTTTTCCATTCTTCGGATATGTTTCAGACATCTGAAAATATTGCCCTGTATTACGGTCCAGGACTCAGGATGAAATTTAAGGAAGATGAGGATGCAAGAATTGGATTTCGGGGTGTTCTCGGTTTGGTTTGGATACCAAGAGGTAGCAAGGTTGATGTTTTCATCGAAATAGCACCGGTTATGGACCTAATTCCAGCGACAGAGTTTTCTATGAATGGTGGAATTGGCTTCAGATTTTTCTTTAACTGATTTGACTTTGTAATAATTCAAAATCAACTCTCGAAAGAAATGATATTAGGAAGATAAAAACTATTGACAGTACCACAGAAGTAATGAATCCTGCCACCATTGCAGAAATTATCAGTGCAATTACAGAAGATAGAACAGATGTGGAAACATTTTTTAATTCTGCATCTGTTTTTTTATTTCTTATTTGTCTGATTGAAGTATTAATAATAACATAAAGAAGCAACAGCAGAGAGAGTAAGCCGGCTAAACCGCTTTCAAAATAAATCTGCAGAAAATCATTATGCCAGCCACCGATTCCTTTATCCGTAAACTTATCTCTGAAAGGAAATATCTTTTGAAAAGTTCTCGGACCAAAACCCAATAGCGGATGTTCAAACAATATTTCTTTTGCACCCTGCCAAATGATATCTCTGTCAGAAAGTTGTGTTATATTCTGAACGCGATTGCTGATTTCTTTTGATGGGCTAACTGAATACACTCCAAAACCAATAATAGCAATTAGTAATAACATTACAATTTGTTTGAAAGGCAACTGTTTAAAGATGATTGCAACAAATAACGCTAAAAGTGCAATTGCTATGTTTGCTCTTCCGAGAGAAGTTAGTATTCCCAGAAATATTATTGAATAAATAACTGCCCAAAACAAAAGCTGATTAAAACTTTTATCTTTCTTCGGGAAAAACATTGCTGAGATAAATGCTGTAAGCAAATAACCGGAGAAGACTGTATAGCTTGAAGAGAATGATTGAGCTCTGTCAACATCACCAATAATAAATCTTGCGCTTCCCACAATAGAAATAACAGCAGCACCAAGAATAAACACAAGTAACAACTGAATTACTTTTGAGCGATCCAAGGTTTTCAGATAAAAGGGAAGAGCAACAGCAGTTGTATAAAATAAAGCTTCTTTATAAAGTGATTCAAAACTATTCTGAGGATATTCTGAAAGAAATACTGTAATTAGTCTGACTAAACCAAAAATCAATATGATTGCAGTTATTGTATCAAATGCTTTTTTCTTTTCGTCTTTATTTTCAAATAACCACAAAATAAACAGAAAAGCAGCTGCCAATTGCATAACAAATAATGAAAGCACAAAACTCACTGCAAGTAAAGATAAAAAAGCAACAATTATTTTTTCAGAAAATCTGCTTTTGATTAGGTTATTCATCAGACACCATTATCTCTGAATTGCATTTCATATAATTTTTTGTAAAGACCTTTCTCATCAGAAATCAGTTCATCATGAGTTCCGTGCTGAATGATTTTTCCGCGATCAATTACAATGATTTTCGTTGCGTTCCGGATTGTGCTTAGCCGGTGAGCAATTACAAAAGTGGTTCTGTTTTTCATCAATCTTTCAATTGCTTCCTGAACAAGAATTTCAGATTCATTATCAAGTGCAGAAGTTGCCTCATCAAAAATCATAATTTCGGGATTTTTCAAAAGCGCTCTTGCAATTGTTAATCTTTGTCTCTGCCCGCCGGAAAGTTTTATTCCTCTTTCACCAATAATCGTTTCATATTGTTGAGGCAATTCCATTATAAAATTGTGAGCATTTGCAGTTTTGGCTGCCTCAATAATTTTTTCCATCGGACAATCAGATAATCCATAGGCAATATTTTCACGAATGGTTGTGTTGAATAAAAAAGTTTCCTGAGTAACAATACCCATCTTTGAGCGTAAGGATTTTATAGTATATTTTCTCAAATCAATTTCATCAAGAACTATTTTCCCATCTGTCGGGTCATAAAATCGGGGAATCAAATCTACAAGCGTTGATTTTCCTCCGCCACTTGGACCTACAAGCGCTATTATTTCACCTTTATTAACAGAAAAATTAATTCCTGAAAGAACCTCTTCTTCAGAATCTTCATATCTGAATGAAACATTTCTGAAGTGGATGGAATTATTAAACTCTCTAAGTTCTATTGCATCGGGCGCATCTTTTATATCGGGTTCGGTATCGAGTATTTCAAAAATTCTGTCACCTGCAGCGCTCGCTTCCTGAATTCTGTTATTGACACTGCTTAATTCTTTTATTGGAGGCATCATCTGAAAAATTGCAAATAAGAATCCGAGAAACTGACTTGCTGTAATTGTGTTTTTCTCAAGCACCAGAAGACCGCCGTAGTAAATAATAAATGCTCCGACAATTACACTTAGAAATTCAGTTAACGGTGATGAAGCATTTCTTACTCTTACAATTCTCAAAACTAACCTGAAAAATTCTCTTGTCTCTTTCATAAATCTTTTGTTCTCAAATTCTTCCATTCCGAAAGCTTTTACAATTTTTACACCCGATATTGTTTCCTGCAAAACGCTTGTAATATCAGCAAGCTTTTCCTGCAATCTGGTTGTTTGTCTGCGTAGTTTAAAACCAATCCATGCAATGATTGCCATAGAGAACGGAAGTATAACCAATGCAAATAAAGTTAACTGCCAGCTGATGCTTAATGCTATACCTAGAAAAACTATTATAGTAAGAGGTTCCTTTATAAGATTTGAAAATGTTGCTGATATGCTTGCCTGAACAATGTTTATATCGTTTGTAAATCTTGATATAAGATTTCCGACACGTTCGCGCTTAAAATAGCTTATTGGAAGTTTGTGAAGATGCTGATATGCTTCATCCCTTAAATCTTTCATAGCTCCATATTCAACATAAGCCATAAAATAACCCTGCAAATAAGCAAATATGTTTTTAAAGAGGAATGCGAGAAGAATTACAAAACATATCTTTATAAGAATATCGGCTTTATCTCCGCTCATTATATATTGATTGAAACTTTCAGTAACAGAGTGTTGAATACTCTGAACCCAATCGGGTAATAAGCTTTTTGCCTGTTCCAATTGTGTTTGTTGCTGAACTTTCTTTGCAGCTGACTCCTGAAACAATGTATCGAGCAAGGGAATTGTTAAATAGACCGAAGCACCGTTAAGCAGAGCATAGAATATTGTAAATATGAAAGTAAGCGTAAGATGCTTCCAGTAAGGTTTTACATAGCTTATGATTCTTAAATATGTATTCATTTAATTGGCAAACTTTTTAATGCACAGCCATCTCTCAGTGATAGCGTTTTAATATTTTTCATTGAACTAAGCTGAAAAATATCTATACTGTAGTTTTGCGAAGTTTTATAATCATAAATCAGATAATCACCTAAAAGCAAAAAACTTTTAATTCGTTTGTCTTCAAAAGTCTTAACATTTTTTTTCTTTAACAAATCATAGATAATAAGATTGTGACTTGTATCAGTATTGTTTGTTGAAGATTCTTTCGTAAATAAAACAACATTCTGAAGATTATCTGCCCATTCAATTCTTAAAAGATTGTTCTTTAAAAGATTTAATTTTTTATTTGTGCCATCATAATTATTCCGGATATAAAGACTGTCATTCTTCGAAATTATCTCAAATCTTTTCATAGGAGAGATGTTTTTGAATGCAGGTGACTCGACAACCGGATATCCATTCTTTAAAAGATCAAAAAGTTCATTTTCATCAGATAATAACTTGCCGAAATAATTAAATGTCAAAGCATTTTTATTCAGATATGATGCAACTATTTCATCAAATGATATCGCAACAACTCTGAAACGATCATTATCCATCCAATAGGAATAGAGCTGAATAGATGGTTTTAAATTGTACAATGATTCGGATTTCTCAATTGCTGGCTCATATCTGAAAACTTTTATTCCTTTTATTTCAGGAATGGCGATTTTTTTATTCAGTTTTTCATAAGTAAGATAAAAAAATGTGTTCCCATCCGGAGCCATCTCAAGTTCGTAAATTTTTTCTGCTTTGTTACTTTTTATAAGTTTTATTTTATCTTCAGATAAGTCGTAATAATAAATTGAAGGAATTTTCGAATTCATTCCGACAAAATAAATTCCCTTGACCTCTCTTACTTTAGCAAAATTAGCTTCATTGATTGCAGGATCATCATCGGGGTTCTTTTCATTGCTGCTTTTGCATGAAATGAATAATAAAAGAAGTAAAATGTTTAGCGAAATTAATTTCATCTCATTCCTGCAAACAAGAAAAATAAATTCAGAATAGAGTTAATCAGCATCAAAAAATATTTCCATATCGGACTAAAAATAAAAAACAAAAGGATCAATGTTCCCATAAAGCCGATATTCAGCCATTGCGCAGTAAATCTGTTTGGAAACAGAGAGTATAAAATATGTGAACCATCAAGTGGTGGAATTGGTAAAAGATTGAAACAAAATAAAAATATATTAAATGCAGTACCGTAGTAAAAGATATTTGCCAGCTCAGAATTGGTTTTTTGAAGCAAGGTAAAAAGGATGAAGAAAATAACCGCAAGTAAAAAGTTTGAAAGCGGCCCTGCGAAAGAAACTATTCCTTTATGCTTTAATGGATTTCTGAAATTATTTGGATTTACCGGAACCGGTTTTGCCCAACCAATCAGAAATGAACCACTGAAGAATGATAAAAATGGTAATAATAGCGAACCTATCGGATCAATATGTTTTACCGGATTTAATGAATATCTTCCTTGCTGCTCAGCAGTTGAATCTCCGAATTTCTTTGCAGAAAATGCATGTGCAAATTCGTGAACCGTTATTGATAATAAGAATAGTGGAATAAACTTCAGGAATATTAAAAGCTTTTGGCTAATCTGAATCTCAGGCATTCAACCTCTCGGATGATATTTTCTATGAACTAATTTAATATAATCTCTGTCAATGTGAGTATAGATCTGTGTTGTTGAAATATCTGAATGACCTAACATCTCCTGAACAGCACGAAGGTCAGCTCCACCTTCAATCAGATGTGTTGCAAAAGAATGTCTGAAAGTATGAGGATGAACATGCTTTTCGATTCCTGCCTGGTTGGCATAAAAACTTACAATTTTCCAGATTCCCATCCTGGAAAATTTTGTTCCGCGCTGATTTAAGAAAAGATAATTTTCGCTTTTGTAATTTCTGGCAAGTATTGGTCTGCTTTTTCTGAGGTACTCATCAACCCACCTTATAGCAGAAGAACCAATCGGTATTAGTCTTTCCTTTGAACCTTTCCCAATCACTCTGATAACTTCTTCTGAAAGGAATAAATCGTTCAATTTAATATTTATGAGTTCGGAAATTCTTGTTCCGCAGGCATAGAATAACTCCAGGATTGCTTTATCGCGCAAACCAATTGTATCATTAACATCAGGTTGATCAAGTATTGCATTAATCTCACGGATATTAAGGACCTCCGGAAGTTTGCGCGAAATTTTCGGAGGTGAGATTCTGTCAATCGGGTTGGAAATAAGGTAACTACATTTATAAAGATATTTGAAAAATCCTTTAAGTGATGAGAAATATCGTGCAGCTGAAGTCTCATTAAGACCTGCGTCTTTAAGAAGTTTAAAGAATGCTGCAATGTGGCTGGTTTTTATGTCCGATAAATCATTAACACCTGACCGGGAAATAAAATCAAGAAATGAAGTGAGATCGCTTTTATAAGAGCTGATAGTATTATTAGACAGATTTTTCTCAACCTTAAGGGTTGCGAGATATTCTTTAAGAAAGCTTTCCATCATTTATCATCAGATGTTTCAAGTCCCGTTTCAGCTTCCTGCTGTCGTGGATATTTGATTCGTTTATGATTCTGCAAAATTAAAATATTAAGAAACGCTTCCTTTATCTTTTTAATATCTGCAAATGTAATAGGCGAGTCATCAAGTTGTCCTTCACGCAAACGGGAATTGATAATCGTATTTATCATATTTTCAATCTTTACAGCATCTGGCTCTGAGATTGAACGCACAGCAGATTCGCAACCGTCTGCAAGCATTACAATTGCAGTTTCTTTTGTGTTAGGTTTAGGACCCTTATATCTGTAATCATCAGTATTAACATTTTCTTCACCATAAAGTTCTTTTGCTTTTTCGTAGAAGAAAGTCATTACTGTTGTACCATGATGCATTGGTATAAAATCAATAATTTCCTGCGGAAGCTTATTCAGTCTGGCAAGTTCAATTCCTTCCTGAACATGTCTTAGCAAAATTTGTACACTTTCCTCAGGTTTGAGATTTTCATGAACATTTTCGCCCTTCATCTGATTTTCTACAAAAGCATGAGGTGATATAGTTTTTCCAATATCATGATAAAGTGCACCGACTCTTGCAAGTAAAGTATGAGCACCGATTTTTTCAGCTGCTGATTCAGCAATAAGACTCATTATTAATGTGTGGTTAAAAGTTCCGGGAGCTTTAGTTGCAAGATCTCTCAGCAAAGGTCTCTCGTAATTTGAAAGTTCGAGTAAAGTGAGGTCCGTTGTAATTCTGAAAATTCTCTCAAAGAAAATTAAAAGTCCGTAAGTCAGAGCAGGACTAATCAGGGCATTTGATACAGCAAAAGCAGATTCGTAGAGCATTGTATTGGGGGTTGCAAATCTTTCAAGACCAAAAGCAAAGATTGCGGTTATATATCCGATTAAGATAAAAAGAAAAGATCTGAATATTTGTGTCCTGTTTTTTATATCGCGCACTGTATAAACAGACAATGCGCCGGCAATAAAATTTGTTGCCATAAATGTGTAATCATTGCCTCGCAATGCTCCCGTTGTTAAAGTAATTATAACTGTTGTATAAAATCCAATCCGGGAATCAAATGTTATAGTTAAAATCATCGAAGCAACGGGGATAAAAATCAGATATTGAATCGGAGCTTTTATATTAACCGAGTTTACAAGAAATGTAATGAATGATAAAAAGATAAACAGGAATGAAATCAGCAATATCTTCCTTGTATCAAAAAATATTTTTTTCCGGAACAGATACAGATAGATGCCTAAGATTGCCAGCAGTGATGCAATGTGCAGGAATTTTCCCAGAAACTGTAAAGCAGAATCAAGCTGACCAACTTCATCTCCCTTGGCTTCCTTATAAGATTCAATTTTAAGCTTAACTTGCTTGGTTATTCGATCGTGCTTGGCAACAATTCTTTCATTTTCATTTACGATGCCTGAGTAGCGGGGGACACTATTCTTTGCCTGTTCAATTTCAAGCTCAGTTGCCTGCTGGTCATATATTAATGTCGGAATTGTAAAATAATAAGCATACTCGCTAAGTATTTTTTTAATATCGTCAGCAACTTTCAGATTCATTATTTCTTCATTTATTCTCTGCCGGGCTTCATCTAGAAATTTAAATTCTGTAATCGGTTCAATCTTATCTATATTACCTGTTCTCACAGCAATGCTATCTTTACTTTTTTCTTTCGAATTTATATTGAGCACGCCCCGCTTAAGGTATTTTTCAATAACCGGAACTACCAAACCAAAATGTTCAGTTAAAGATTTCCGGAATCGGTTTGTAGTTTTATATTCCCTGTGGAGCGAAAGCATTAATGAAAAAGTTTCCGGTGAGAAGAATGTAGGATTTATTACATTAGATGATTCCTGCTTCAGATTTTCATCTAATATCTCAACTAAGTATTTATTAAATGAATTTAACGAATCCTGAATATTTATATCTCTTCTTACAAATACAGGATAAACAGATTCCTCAGCTTGTTTAACTTCATTTGCATAAACAATCGGATCTTTCAGAATCGGAAAACTGAAAGGCGCAATTAAATCTTCATTTGTCCAGATTGTCCCTTCGCTAACCTGAAAGTCAAGTGATTCGCCTTTAGGAAACATCAGCACGATAACAACAGTGGTAACAAGGAAAATCAATGCCTTGCGTTTAATTCCTTTAGACTGAACTGATTTTTCTGAATTGCTCATATTATTTTGTTCTTTTTGAGTTTAATAACGCCTGAAGAATTTCCGATATTCCATCTTCATTGTTTGATTTCTTTAATACAACATCAGCCATCTTTTTTAATTCCGGTACCGCATTTGCCATCGCAACTTTAAATGCATTTGTTTCGAACATAGAGATATCATTATACCAATCACCAACTACCATTGCATTTGAAGAATCAAGTTTAAGATGCTTTAGCAATCTCATCAGACCTTTTGCTTTAGTGGAACCGGCTTTTTTAATTTCAAGATAATAAATATTATCGTGAGAATGAGACCGGAAAAATGAAACTGCAGTACCGAATGTAAAAGGAAAACTAAGTCTGTCACGAAGATATTCAATTGTTCGTCTGTTGTCACCTGCAAAAACTATTTCGAGAGTGTCTTTCGTATAAGCATTGTATGAGCTCACCTCTTTATATAAAGCACCGAATTTATCTAAAATCATAGGTATTAGCGAATTGTTTTCAGTATAATAAATAGCTTCTGAATGACAAAGCGCTATGTTGATGAAATACTTTTCAGCAAGTTCAACGGATTTTTTTACAATGCTGCTTCTCAAAGTTGATTTATGAACAACTGTATCACCTTTACTGTTCTTTATCACTGCACCATCAAGCGAGATTAATGGTGTACTTGTACCAATTATTTCTGCAATTTCTACCAGAGCTGAGTGTAATCTTCCTGAGGCAAGAGAAATTTTCACATCGTTTTTTATCAGTTCTTTCAATAATAAAATAGATTTCTCACCGATTTTCCCTTCGTCATTAACCAAGGTACCATCAACATCAAGCACTGCAAGTTGAATGTTTTTCAGTCGTTCTGAAGATATCCCTTTAATCAAATTCATACTCCACAAATTTAATTATTATAACTTTTGCAAAAATCGGTAATTCCAAGCTCAATTAACAGGGAAAAGAATTGAAAATATCACTTAATATATTAGTAAGACATTTGAAAAATTTATGTGTGTTATTTCGAGGGATAACATTACAATAAAGAGAAATCTTATCTCTATGAAAGATTTATCGCTTCGGTCTTAATGACAAATGTTTTTATTCAGAATTCACCTGAAAATATTTTATAGAGAATAACTCTACGGTTTTAATCTTTTGTTATTTCACTTTTTTGGTTTACTAAGAAATTTCAGCAGATAAAAATACAAACTCAAAAGAGTTAACAAATAGTTAGCAAACTTGAAGCGGATAGATTTTACTAAAATTATGCTTTGTAAAAAGATTATTAGAAAGAAAAATATTCCGGGAAAGGTTTGGTACTAAAAATAAGTTTGGTTGAAAGCTATCTGTAGCTAAATAATGTTATCTTCTTACTTAACCGAAATTGAAGAATAATAATTTTCTTGGTTCTGCTATTTCAACTGTTCAATGGCTTCATCAACAGTTTTTGTAACAGTTAAAACTCGATCGAGCTGAGTAATTCTTATAAGTCCAAGAACTTTTTCATTTGGGGATGCCAGTCTGATATAACCATCAACTCCTGAAATAAGGCGATTGGCAACTAATATGGCACTTAACCCTGAACTATCGCAACTTTCTACCTGACTTAAATCAATTATGAATTTTCTCACTTCATCCAGCTTCAGAATTTTTGTGAACTCCCCTTTGAGCAAGCCAGATATGTTTGTATCAAGTCTTTGCTCATTAAGTTTGAAAACAGTTATATCACCGATTTTTCTTGTTTCGTAGTTCATTTAAAGTTCCTAAAACATTTTTATACAATTTAAGAAATTATAATAAGATTTGGCAGAATCATTATCACTTCCGTCAACTAAAAAGTTATAGTAAACATCAGCTTTTCTTTTTTTGAATCCGATTCTGATTTTCGATTTGACAATATTAGCAATAAAACTATAAAATAAATTTTCCTCTCTGTTTAGATCAATAACAACATCAAAAAGTTTTTCTTTCAGTCGTTCGCTAAGTTTAGAAGTTGGAAGATTAAATTTACTAACTTCGGAAACTGAATATCCAATTGCCTTATTTCTGAATTTAGCCGGTAGTAAACTAACTCTGAAGTCATTAGTGAGAATAGTTAAAGTTTTTCCCTGACCTTCAAGATAATCCAGAATTTGAAATGATTCTCTGTAATCTTTTTCATTAGCTGGCATCAACACAAGAAATGAAAAAGATTTTTTTAAAGCTGATGAAAATAAAAGTTCCTGATTTTTTTGATGTTTAAGTCTACCGGATACAATTATCTCAGCTGTTTTCTTTTTTATCAGTTCAATCATCAGATTTTATTTTCTTCAAGTAATTTCAGAAATTCATTTTCAGTCAGAATTTTAACGCCAAGCGTTTTTGCTTTTTCCAGTTTTGAACCGGCTTTTTCTCCTGCTATAACATAATCAGTGCTCTTACTAACAGATGAGGTTGTTTTGCCCCCAAGTTCTTTAATTCTCGCAGCTGCTTCATCTCTTGAAAAAGAAGAAAGAGTTCCTGTAAGAACAAAAGTTTTATCTTTAAAGAAATTATCTTTTACGGGTTTCTTTTGTTCAGAAGAGAACCTTAATCCCGCTTTTTTAAGTTTTTCAATTAGTTCAATATTGTGTTTATCGGAGAAGAATTGTTTTATACTTCTGCTGATGCTGGGACCAATTTCATATACCGACAGAATTTCATCTTCATCAGCTTTAATCAATTCATCTATACTTCCAAAGTGCTCAGCAAGTTTTTGAGCAACACCTGCCCCAACATATCTGATTCCAAGTGCGAAAAGAACCTTCTCAAACGGCTGAGTTTTACTTTTTTCAATAGCTTTAAGAAGATTATCAACACTTTTCTCTCCGAGTCTTTCAATCTGAACAAGTTCCTCACGATGGTTTTTTAATTCATAAATATCTGAGAATGTTTTAAGAAAACCTCTTTCAACAAATAAATCAACAAGTGCATCACCAAGCCCTTCAATATCCATTGCTCCGCGAGAAGCAAAATGGATCAGTCTGGCCTTTATCTGAGCCGGGCATTCGGGATTCTCACAATACAAAGCAACTTCATCTTCGGGTTTGTATAATGTTGATTTACAGACAGGGCATCTTTCGGGGGGCTGAGTTGGTTTACTGTCTTTTTTTCTTTCTTCAGTAATTACTGCAACAACTTTAGGAATTACATCGCCGCCTTTTTCAATTACAACCTTATCTCCGATGCGAATATCTTTTCTCTTAATCTCATCGAAGTTGTGAAGAGTTGCGCGGCTAATAGTTGAACCTGCAAGTTGAACTGGTTCGAGTTCTGCAACAGGCGTAACAGCTCCGGTTCTTCCAACCTGCCAGGCAATATCGCGCACATAAGTAAATGCCTGCTTGGCTTTAAATTTATATGCAACTGCCCAGCGCGGAGATTTAGCAATGCTGCCAAGGATGTTCTGCTGACGAATGGAATTTATTTTTATTACTGCACCGTCTATTTCATACTCAAGTGAATCGCGTTTTGCTTCAAACTCTTTGCATACTTGCAATACTTCACGGATGTTTTTACATATTTGGTAATCCGGATTTACTCTGAATCCCATTTGCTTCAGAAGCTCAAGATTTTCCGATTGCGATTCAAACTTATCTTCGAGACTAATTAACTGGTAAATAAAAATGTTTAATCTACGATTAGCTACAATTTGTGGATTTTGAAGTTTTAGAGTTCCGGCTGCGGAATTACGGGGATTGGCAAAAAGTTTTTCACCTTTCTCGGCTTGTTTTCGGTTCAATTCTTCAAAGTCGCAGATGTTCATATAAATTTCTCCGCGAGCTTCAAAATCATTGAGTTTATATTTTGTGCCCGCAGGTTTTTTGATTTTAAGCGGAACTGCACGGATTGTTTTAACATTATTCGTGATTTCTTCACCAATTGTTCCGTCGCCTCTTGTGGCAGCTGTAAAAAGTTTACCATCAATATATCTGAGACTAACCGATGCGCCATCAATTTTATATTCTACAACATACTCAACACTTTCACCTTCAGGCAATCCTTCTTTAACTCTCCTGTCGAAATCAAGAACATCTTCTTCGTTGTATGTGTTAGATAAACTTAACATCGGGACTAAGTGGGTTACAGGTTTAAATTCTTTTGTTAAGTCTTTACCTACTCTTTGTGTCGGAGAGTCTGGTGTAATCAGGTGGGGATTTTCGGCTTCAAGTTTTTCAAGTTCCTTATATAATCTATCGTATTCCGCATCGCTTATAAGTGGTTGAGCAAGCACATAATAATGATAATCGTACTTGTTTATTTCTTCACGTAGTTTCTGAATTTTCTTTTCAACACTCTCGCTCATCTTTATCTTCCGGATTTTGGTGGAGTGTTTAGGTATTCAAGTTTTCCTGTTTTATCAATTCTGAAATGTCTAACTGATTTTGATCTACCTGTAAATTCAATTGGTTTATTATTTAATTTTAACCTAACACCACCTGAATTGCCTATGGTAGCGGTTATCGAATTTTGGGCAGAAAGTTTTCTTGCTGAATTTGGATAAAGAATAAACTCAAGGGGCTGCTCATTATCAGGGAATATGTTAACCCAGGTTGTCTCGCTTGAGAAAATTTCCAGAAACAAACTATCGGATGCAATAATTGAATCCGTATCTGAACCATTTAATGGTTCTTCTTCAAATCTGCCGGAATTATCTGATACTATTTCTTCTATTGGAGTTTCTTCAACAATAATCTCATCAGATTTATTAAAAATAAACAAATATAAAATTGCAAAAACAAGAACAGCTATTCCAGCTGCTGCAGCATACAGTAATCGGGCTTTGTCATTTTCAGAGTCATCCGGCTCCTTTTTCTTTACAGAGTCATCGTAATATGATTTTACGGGTGTGGATTTTGTTAGGGGATTGGGTTGGTTACTTTCTGCTTTTTTGCTTTCCTTAGCTTTCTCTTTTTCAATTTTCTCCTGTTCGAGAACTTCAGCGTAATCTCTGCCTTCGCGTGCAATCAAAAATTTTTTTATAGTTTCATCTTCATCGAGCCCAATTACTCTGGCGTATTCTTTAAGAAAAGCTTTTACATAAAGTTCCGGCAGAAAGCTAAAGTTGCCCTGATCAATTGCTTCAAGAAATTTTTTATCAATTCTTGTTTTGGCAGCAATATGTTCAATTGATATTCCGGATTTCTCTCTCTGTTCTCTTAGTTCGTCGGCAAATTTGTCCAGCATACTTTAAATATTTTATTGTTAGTAAATTATCTTTTTCGAACGAGCTTTGCAGAAAAAGCTCCATCCATCTGATGACGATGAGGAAAAGTCTGAATGCAACCGTGCTCATCAATTACATCGTCTGAAAATTTCCCCTTGGCAGATTCAAGCTCAAAATCAGGATTGTCTTCAAGAAATTTTTTAACTACATCAAAATTTTCTTCGTGCTCAATCGAGCAGGTACTGTAAACTACTGCACCGCCAACTTTAACTAACGATGCGGCTTTCTTTAATAACTTCAACTGAACTTCTGTCATTTTCCTTATATCAAAAATATCTTTCTTCCATTTAATATCTGGCTTTTTTGAGAGTGTGCCGGTTCCTGAGCAGGGGACATCTGCAAGCACCCTATCAAAGGGTTCAGCTTCAAATTCAAGCGCATCGCTTTCAACTGTCTTAACACAAGTTAAACCAAGTCTTTCATTATTTCTTCTCAGTAATTTTAATCTTGCTTCAAATTTATCAATAGCAATTATTTCTCCTTTGTCCTGCATCAGAGCAGCCAGAAATGCAGTCTTTCCTCCGGGTGCAGCACACATATCTAGAACTCTCATTCCCGGTTTTACATCAAGCAGCTTGCAAGCCAATCCGGTACTCTCATCCTGAATATTGAAATATCCTTTTGCAAAATACTCCCACGCAGTAATATTAGTAAGGTTTTGCAGCTGGAAAAATTCCGGATTGTATTTTCCTCTTCTGTATTTAAGTTGGACGGAATCCAGAAGACTTCCAAATTCTTCGGGAGTTGTTTTAATAGCATTTACCCTTAGGGTCAGATAGGGTTTTTCGTTATTTGCGAGGAGAAGTTTTTCAGTTTCCTCTCTGCCGAATCTTTCAACATACCTTTTAACCATCCACGATGGATGGGAATAGTATGCCGCAAGATAACCAATTAAATCTTCTTCTTGATCGGGATAGCGGATTGCATTTTTACTTCTGATGATATTTCTGAGAATTGCATTTGTTAAATCGGCAGGTTTTTGTCCCTGAAGTTTCTTAACGAACTCAACAGCTTCGTTTACTGCAGCGTGATCCGGAATTTTTTCAAGAAATAAAATTTGATAAAGTGCAACCCTCAAACCGTTCCTTAAATTCGGAATTGCTTTGGAAAACTGACCTTTATAAAAACCGGTTAAAATCCAGTCAAGTCTGCCCATCCATCTTGTAACACCATGAACTATCTCATAAAGGAGTGCTTTATCCTGCCCGCTTAATTCTGAATTCCGCATTTCATGATCAAGTAACTTTTCAAGATATGCATCAGTTTTTTCAACTCTGTTCAGAATTTTTACTGCCAGACCTCTCACTCCCTGATAAAGATCTACGACTTTATGTTCTTCAAGATGAAATTCTTCTTTGGATTCTGTCTGTGCATCTCCAAATTGTGATAAATTTTCCTCTGCTGGCAAGTTATTCATTTCTTCTGACTGATTCATAATCCTCTCTTTTGTCTTTCATTATGTGTTAGTTCAAAAACAGTTTTAAATATTTCTTCATCTGCTTTTGTAAATTCTACTTTTCTTCTAGCCATTACAATTTTTGCTGTTTCCATACTTTTTTTGAGATCATAGGTAATCATATTTTCAGCTCCACCCCAACTGAAAGACGGGATGTATTTATCGGGGAAACCAGCACCAAAAATGTTGCAGGAAAAACCAACTACGGTTCCAGTATTAAACATTGTGTTGATAGCAGATTTTGAATGATCTCCCATCATCAAACCAAGAAACTGCAGACCTGTCTCAACTTCATTCCCGCTCAATGTTGCTTTAACCGGCGAGTAATTATTTTTCAAATCACTGTTATTTGTATCTGCGCCAAGATTAACCCAACTTCCGATGTATGAATGTCCTATAAACCCCGAATGTTGTTTGTTTGAATAAGGCATAAAAACAGATTGTTCAACTTCACCCCCGATTTTACAGGTATGACCAATAGAAACATTTTCATATATCGTAGCACAACTTTTAATTTTACTTCCTCTTCCAATGAAACAAGGACCTTCAATAACAGCATTAGGAAAAATCTCAGCATCTTCTTCAATTATTATCGGTCCGTTCGATGCATCAAGTACAACACCGGGTTTAATATTTGCATTCTTACCAATGAAAATATTTTCCTCATTTATTTTATGAACTGAAGGTGGAATAATGCTTACATAATTATTTCTGTGTTTGTTTATGAAAAACTCTGCTTCATCAATAATTTGCTTGCCGTTAATGTTCATCAAATCCCAAATGTACTTAGCACATTTTATATCAATTATTTTGATAGGTACGCCCTCAAAGTCAGAAACAGAAAATAAATCATTGAGAAAACTCTTTCTTTTTTTTAATCTTTCCCCTGATAGATAAGCAGCTACAACAGTTTCCTGATTAACAAAAACCTTATCTTCGGTTTCGAGCAGAGGTAAAATTTCAGAAAGATTTTTTGGAGCAACGATTCTTCCGTTAATAAAAAGACAGTAATCATCATTTATTTGATTTACAGGTATGCCCGGATTCTGCTGTTCAATCAATGCTTTAAGGTAAGGTCTTGTGTGAAGCGAATAATTCACATTACCATAACTTCTGAGAATTTTATCTTTGAGTGTAGTCGTCCCGCAAAGTAAATCATAAACAGGACGGTTATAAATCAATGGTTCGAGGTTTGAAAATTCAACATCCTCAAATATGCATATCTGCATTTTGTTATCTCATAAAAATTTGATTGAAAAATTAATACATTTTGTGGTAAGATACTCTATAAATTTGAGGAGCCGAATAATTCTGTTTAAAATAAAAATGCCGGTCATAAAGACCGGCGCTGAAAGTAAAAATAATTTAACTCTTCTTGCTGTATTTTCTTTTAAACTTCTCAACTCTGCCGGCGCTATCAACTAATTTTTGTTTGCCGGTAAAAAATGGATGAGACCCGCTTGAAATTTCAAGTTTTACTAATGGATAGGTATTTCCATCTTCCCACTGAATTGTTTCGTTAGTCTTTATGGTTGAACGAGTTAAAATTGCAAAATCGCAAGATGGGTCCTGAAAAACTACTGGTCTGTATTCAGGATGAATTCCTTTTTTCATATATAATCACCTTTCTTTTTCAAAAATCGTTGACAAATATATCCTTCTGCCTCAATTAATCCAAAGCATTTTAGCGTCAGAAGCTGGTGTTATTCTGATTTTGGAAATTCAGAAGCTTTGATTTTCTTCTTTAATTCAATGATTTCCCGCTTTTCCTGTTCGGTTATTGTTCTTTTCAGGAAATTTAATTCTTCTTTATCAATTACATATTCGACCTGGTCATTCATCACAGCCGATGGCTGACTTTTACCTGCCACGAGTTCAGTTTTATCGTTTAGTGAGGTATCTGTTTCATTAGAACTTAAATTTTGTTCTTCATCTCTCTCTGCCGGCTGATTTGATTTCCATTTCTGCTCCTCTTTTTTTTGTTTTCGTTCAATCATATCAGTAACCCCTGTATCTTCATTCGAAACAGTTATTATATCAGTTCTAACAGGAGGTTCGATTAAAAACGGATCTTCATAATCGGATGAGTTTTTAGTAATTAATAAGTAAATGATGACTATCGCAGCTAATGTAGCAGTAGCAGGAATAAATTTATTCAAAGAAAATATATTTTTCCGATTAAATTTCATTTTCTCGTCGTTCAAATAAATTTTCTTCCAAAGAGCTTCCTCAAAATTATCGGGAGCAGAAACTTTAGGAAGGTTATTCAAATCATCCAATAATTGTTTGTTAATTTTCTCTTCCATACAAATTCAATCTTTGTAAATATTCTTTAAATACTTTTGCAATTGAGCTCTGCCTCTGTTAATTCTTGATTTTACGGTTCCTTCTTCAATACCTAATATTTCGGCTATCTCCTCGTAAGTTAAACCTTGTATATCTCTGAGAATTACCGCTTCTCTATAAACTTCCTTTAGTTTTAACAGTGCTTGCTGAATTTTCTGTGCTTTAAATTTACTTTCAGCTTCGATATCAGGTCTCATCTTATTATCAGGTATATCGAAATTATCATCATCCTCACCATAACTATTTATTGAGAAAAAAATATTTCTTTTTCTTCTGCGATACTCGGATTTTGCCAGGTTGCCCGCAATCGTGTAAATCCAGGTTGAAAACTTTGCTACGGTTGTATAAGTGTCTTTATATCGGTAAACTTTGACAAATGTATCCTGAACAATATCAACACAAGCTTCATAATCGCCCAGAAACCTGAAAACAAAATTGATTAAGGGGTTCTTAAATCTTTCAACAAGAATTTCAAACGCTCTCTGATCATTGCTTTTCTGAAACTCAAGAATCAGTTCTTCATCAGTCAAAAAATTTAAATCCTGTTTATCCAATTGTTTTTATACTTTGAGTAGTTAAAAAAGTTTCTTTTAGCTTCTAAAATTTAATGAAAGAGGTTAAAAGGATAAAGGTTAGCATAATTTTTATTATGATAATTTTAATTTTTTGAAATTGATCAAAGGAATCTTTTGGCAGGAATAACCCATTCTCATCTAAAGTAAAGCCTTCCGCAAATTAAATCATATATCACAATGTAGGGCACAATCTACTTACTCTTAGAAAAAATATTTTCCCACTTAGGGAGTGAAGTTTTGGTTATCAGGTTGTAATAGATTTAGGGGCTTATAATTTTTCCGTTCAGATTAAATCACAAAATTCTGCCGAAATGATATTCCTTAAATCATCCGGATTGATATGAATTTGCATCCCTCTTATTCCGGCACTTATATAAATTTTTTCAAAGAGTTGTGCTGTTTCATCAATATAAGTCGGAAATAATTTTTTCATTCCGATTGGAGAACAACCACCTCGTATATAACCAGTTAATGGGAAAAGCTCTTTAACCTTGATTAAATCAACACTTTTGTTATCGCTTGCTTTTGCTGCCTTTTTTAGATTTAATTCAAAATTAACAGGAATACAAAAGACACAATAACCATTCTTATCTCCCTTAACTACAAGAGTTTTAAAGACTTCTTCCGGATTTACACCTATTTTTTCTGCAACAGTTTCTCCGCTTAGGTCATTTTCATCAACTTCATATTCCTTAACTTCAAATAAAATATTTTTTGATTCAAGAATTCTTATTGCGTTGGTTTTGTTCATATTCTTTAAGAAATGTTTTTACTTCTTCGGCTGAAAGATCAAGGTCGGATGCTTTAATTAAAAACCTTGTATAGTAATTTTTAGGATTTGAAAAAATCTGTTCAACATTCCCGGAATCAATTAAGTTGCCATTTTTCAGAACAATTATTCGATCTGAAATATTTTTTATTAGTCTGAAATTGTGTGAGACGCAGACAATTGTCTTCCCGAGCCTATTATTTATGTCCTTTACTATTTCCATTAAATTTTCAACTGATTCTTTATCCTGAGCCGAAAATGGTTCGTCGAGGATAATTATCTGAGGATTAACAGCCAGTATTCGGGCTAATGCAATTCTCTGCTGTTGCCCGCCGCTTAAAGAATATCCCTTTTGATTTTTAATGGAATAATCAAGCGAAAAAACATCAAGCAGTTGGTTTACAGAGTTGAACAATGCTTTATTTCCTGCTTTTTCGATTGCTTCGATTAGTAATGATTCAACTTTACGATATGGATTAATCAATTCTCCATTGTTCTGGAAAAGAATCTGAATCGGGGAAATTTTCTGTGAGTGAAAATCATTCTCAAAGAAATACTTTATTTCGCCTTCAGTCGGTTTAAGCACTCCTGCTAAAATTTTTGCAAGGGTTGTTTTTCCGCTGCCTGATTCGCCTGCTATTGACAAGATTTCATTCTCAATAATTTCAAATGAAATGTTCTGCAGAATTGTATTCTTCTTTTGCTTAAGAAGAATTTTTTCAAATACTTCGTAATGAAGGTTCTCACACTTTATAATTACTCTTGTCATTCAGATTCCACATTAGGATTTATCAGGAACTCAGTTAGAGTAGAGCTTTTTATTTCTGCAAGCATATGACTTACCTTCTCAGCAAATAGTAAATCCTGAGTAACAATTAAAACTGAATTATTCCCATCATTAACATAATCTTTCAGAAAGTGAATTAATAAATTAATTATTGCTGTATCGGCTGCTGAAGTGGGCTCATCGAGTATAAGTAATTTGGGTTCTGCGGCAACAGCAAGCACAAATGCTGTTCTTTGTGCCATTCCACCGCTTAACTCATAAGGATAAAGCTTCCCGAGCTCGTTTTGCGCAGGAAGGTTAAAGTATTCGAGCAATTCATTTAATCTTTGTTTATCTTCAACCATTAAATCGAAATAGTAGCTGATTTTTTTTAATGGATCGAATGAATTTACGCAATCCTGAAATACATATCTGATTTGATTTCTTCTTATTGCTCTCAATTCTTCTTCACTTAAATCAAATAAGTTTTTTTCATTCCAGAAAATCTTACCATCTATATTGAAGAATCTTTTATCTGGCAACAGAGTAAGTGATTTTATCAAAGTTGATTTTCCACTGCCGTTTTTACCGAGAATTGTATAAATGAAATTCGGATGAAGTGTAAAAGAAATATCTTTCAGCAGAATATTTTCCTGATTAGCATTGTTAATCGAAATTTTGCGAATCTCAGCTCTGAGCATTCTGACAATTCCTTTCTGAAAGAGTTCTTTTTAATTGTAACTCAAAATTATAAATTATCACACGAATTATTACTAATTACTGCTCATACAAAAAAATGCGATCGAAATTTCAATTTCTGATTCTACTGTTTCTTCTTATCGTTACTTCCTGCGGAAAGGATGAATTAAAAGATACTTCCCGCGTTGTTATTGCAATTCAATCAGAGCCAGAAACGCTGAATCCGGCTTATGCATTTAGTTTAGCTGAAGGTATCATTACCGACCATCTGTTTTTATATCTGCTCGATTTGAAATGGAATGAATCCAAAGGAAATGTTGAAGCATTTCCTTTGCTTGCAGAAAGCTGGAAGTGGAATTCTGATTCTACTTCAATTGATATTTATCTTAGAAAAGATGCATTGTGGTCTGACGGGAAATCAATTACTGCTTATGATGTAGTTTATTCATTTGATATTTACTCTGACAGCGAAGTCCAAAGCAGATTTTACGGAATGTTTAAAAATTTCCATCATTCTGAAAACGGGGAAATTGATCTGGAAAAAACTTTTGTTGTAAAAGATTCATTTAACTTATCAATCAATTTCCTTCCCGATAAAGTAATATCACTATTTGATTTAGCTTTTCCAATTATTCCCAAACATATTTACGAGAGAATAAACCGTAAGAATATTCAAACTGCAGAAATTAATTTTTCTCCTGTTACAAGTGGTCCTTATAAAATCAGGAAGTGGGAAAGAAATCAATTTATTATTTTAGAAGCAAATACGGATTGCTTCCTATATACCGATGGAATGATAAAGGAGATAATCTTCAAAATTATTCCTGATTATAATTCAATGCTTACACAATTAAAAAAAGGGGAAATAGATTTTGCTGAAGACATTCGCCCTTCTGATGCAAAACAGTTATCCAATCAGAAAAATCTGGAAGTGGCTTCTGTGAAAGGGAGGCAATTTGATTATGTTGGATGGAATAACATTGATGGAAAATATTTTTCAGAAACGAAGAGGATAAAACCACATAAACTTTTTGGTGATAAAAAAGTAAGACAAGCGCTTTCGTATGCAATTAACAGAAAAGAAATACTGAACCAATATATTCTTGGTTTCGGCTCTTTGTGTAATTCACCTGTCTCAGAAATTTTTGTGAATGAATTTGATAGTTCTCTGATAGGATATGAATACAATCCGGATAAAGCAAAAGAAATACTGAAAGAATCGGGTTGGGCTGATAGGGATAGAAACGGAATTCTTGAAAAAGATAAATCTGATTTTTCATTTACACTAAGCATTCCTTCAGGAAATCCTTTGCGTGAATTTGCATCAACAGTTATTAAAAATAATTTAAAAGAAGTGGGCATAGATGTTAAAGTTGAAAAACTTGAATTCGGGATTCTGATGGATGCACTTCTGAACAGACAGCTTGATGCCTGGATTCTTGCCTGGTTTATTCCCATTCCAATTGACTTGAAATCTTACTGGTACTCTGATCTGAACAAAACTCAAATGAACTTTGTGGGTTATCAGAGCACCGAAGCTGATAAGATAATACTCGAAATAGAAAAAAAACATTCTCCGGATGATTATAGAAGATTAATGAAAAAATTTCAGCAGATTATTTCAGATGATCAGCCGGTTACATTTCTCTATTGGTTCGATAATCTGGTGTGTTACAACAAAAGAATTCATAATGTAACTATCAATCCATTCGGTTCGATACAGAGAATCTGGGAATGGAGAGTTGGAAAATAATATGAGCAGGGAAAAATTATTCCTGATTCTGAAAAGAATACTATCCTCATTATTCATTCTGTTTCTTGTAATTACTCTTGTTTTTTTATTAATCAGAATATCACCCGGCGACCCAACACAAAAATTCATTTCCCCAAAACTAAGCTCTGAACTTGTTCAGGAGGTTCGTAAATCTTACGGTCTCGACGAACCGATTCCAATTCAATATTTAAAGTTTATTAAAAGTATTTTCATTGGCGAATTTGGAATTTCCTACGAATACAGAATGCCTGTATTGAAGGTTATTTCAGAATTTCTTCCGGTAACCATATTACTTGCTTTTTCAAGTTTGATATTACAAATTCTTGCCGGATATTTTTCGGCCTTATTTTCAATTCGGCGAATAAACAGCCTGGTTGATAAACTGATGAGAAAGACATCTGTGATATTATATGTAACACCCGGTTTTGTACTTGGGCTAATCCTGGTTTTTATATTTGCAGTTCAACTCAACATCTTTCCTTCGGGCGGTTTCAAATCATTTTATTTTGAAGATTTATCACTCACTGAAAAAATTAAAGATATTTCATTACATCTCGTGTTGCCGCTATTAACTTTATCACTGCCGGGCGCAGCTTTGTTCTTTAATTATTTCAGAGATGGAATTGAGGAGGTTCTCAATAAAGACTTTATTACATATCTTAAAGCAAATGGATTAAGTGACAAAATAATTTTCAGAAAACATATTCTACCAAACTCAATTAAACCGGTTCTATCGGTTGCCGGCATCGAATTAGGATTTCTCTTAAGTGGTACACTTGTTACAGAAGTTATTTTCAGTTTACCGGGAATGGGAAGATTAATGATTTCTTCAATTCTTAGCCGAGATTTCCCTTTAGTTATTGCGTGTGCTTTTGTATCGGCAGCATTTATAATCATATCGAATTTTATTTTTGATTTAATAAAAATTAAGATTGACAGAAGAATCTGGAGGGAAATTTTAAGTTGAAAAGAACCAGTAAAATGAAATTATGGCATTTTATTATAAGCGTGTGGTTTATAATACTCATTTTCAGATTTCATTTACTCATACACACCTTTGAACTGCTGTGGCAAAGTATAATTCTGCTTTTTGAAGATTATGCGTTTATTTCATCTCATTTAAATTTTAGTATGATTGATACAGTAATTTCTTTCCTTTTCGTTTTGATAATTCCGATATTGTTGTTAATACCAAAGGTCAGAAAATTATTTTCAAACCTGCAAATTACTTTTAGTAACATTTTTGTTGTGTTACTGTTGTATTGTTTTTTTGTTCCAACGCTTATTACACGAGAACATCCGGACTTCCAGAAAAATATTTCAGAAATAAAATTGCTTCCACCATTTAGTATAATAACTCAGATTCAGTTAAAACCGAAGAGTAGTCACACCGTTACTTCAGCGAGAGAGAATTTTCTTGAACTTAAGGATAAGGTTTTATTAAAAGAATTTGATAACGAAAAAATTTTTGTAAAAAGATATTCATTTAAAGATAATGGTTATATTTTCAATCAGGGCGGGAGAATAATTAACCTGCCAGTCGATTCTGTCAAATCAGTTAAATCTGAAATCGTATTATTTGGGACAGATGAATTTGGCAGAGATATTTTTTCGAGATTAATTTTCGGTGCACGGATTTCCGTTTTTATAGGACTTATGTCAGTAATAATATCATTAATCCTTGGATTGACTTTAGGTTATATTGCATCAACAGGCAATCAAATTGTAGCAGTTGTATTGAATCGTTTGAATGATTTGTTCCTTTCCTTCCCGGCGATATTTTTCGTTATACTTGTGCTTGCAATGTTCGGTAATAATTTAATATCTGTAATAATAGTTCTTGGTTTCTCTGGTTGGATGAGTTTATTTAAAATTGTCAGTTCTGAAGTTGCATCGGTAAAGCATAAAGATTTTTTCATTACATCAAGGAGGATTGGACTAAATAATTCCGAATTATTATTAAAAGAAATAATTCCGGTTATCAGTGTGCCTGTTATGGTTAATCTGGTTTTTCAATTTAGTAATGTTATTCTTGCGGAATCAGCATTAAGCTTTTTGGGTTTAGGAGCCGGAAGTGAATACGCTTCGTGGGGCTCGATGATAGAAAAAGGACAGGAATATATTTATGATGCTTGGTGGATGATATTCACTCCTGGTTTAGTGCTTGTTTTAACTTTGCTTTCATTTCATAATATTGCGAAACAAGTTAATAAATACTTTAATCCCAAGATTATTTAGTGATAAACAATCGTTACATTATAAAAAAGAAACTCGGAGAAGGCAGAAGTAAAGTTTTCTCTGCTATTGATATTGAATTTCCGGATAAAGAAATAGCCATAAAGTTTTTACCGGTTAATGCCAAACCAGACGAAAAAGATTTTTTCAGGGATGAGTTTTTCAGAATAAAAAAATTTGATCATCCTAACATTATCAAAGCTTTTGAATTCGGAACAGTAGTTACAAAAGATGCTGAAGATTTGGAAATTGATTATGGTTCCGATTTCATAACACTCGAATATTTTCCCTCAAAAGAATTACTAGCATACACCGAGCTTATTGATGAAAAAAAATTAAAACAGATACTACAGCAAATTTGTGCTGTTCTTTATTACCTCCATCAGTCAAATTACATTTATTACGATCTGAAGCCCGAAAATATTCTTGTCAATAATTCTGGTAATCAGCCTCGGATCAAACTTATTGATTTTGGACTAGCCGAATACCAACTAAAGGAATTGAATCTTGAGGTTCGAGGTACTGCACATTACATAGCTCCAGAGCTTTTGAAGAGAGAAGAGCACAATCAAACTGTTGACTTTTACTCGCTCGGTATTTTGCTTTACAGAATTGTTTATGGCAGGTTTCCTTTTTCAGCTGACAGGGAAGTAGATATTTATAAAGCACAGATTGAGCAACAGTTTGTTTATCCTCCCTCAAGATATTCGAGGGAATTAATAGATGTCATAAAAAAACTTCTACATAAAGATTCCAAATTAAGATATCAGAATGCACTTGAAATACTGGAAGATCTGAACACTGAAATAAACCTTGATATAACAAAGGATTTTCTTCCAGCAAAATTTTTCACTAATAGAAAAGATGCAGTAAACATAATTCGTTCATACATTGCTGATGCTAAAAATAATGAGATTTATTGTGTCAAAGGTGCAGAGGGTTCCGGTAAAACATCATTATTTATCGAAGTTTATGAAAATCTTGAAAATGCAATATTGATTGAATACTTCAGCTCCAAATCCGGAATTGATGCAATAAAATATTTTGCACGAAAAATATTTTATTCAAAAGTATTATATGACAATTATTCTGCAGAATTAATTCAGGAACTTCCCACATTATTTGAAAGTGATAAAGAAGAGTTTATTCGCAGAATAAAAGTATTTGCAGATTCAGCATTTAAAAATTCCTCCCCGATTGTTCTTATTGATGATTTTAATCTATATGATGATTTTGTAAAAGAAGCTTTCCGTGAAATTCTTCCCGTGTTTCAGATTAACAATATAAAAGTTATTCTTTCAGAGAATACAAATTTTAATTCGGCAACACATCTGCTTGCCAACATCAGAGAATTTCAGATATCACATTTTACTGATAGTCAGCTTGCAGATTTTATTGAAATCAGTTATTGGAAGAATTTTCCCAAAAAAGAATTAAAAAAGATAATAGGACTATATTCGGATTTATTACCTGGTAATGTAAAACAATTCATTAAAGATCTGATTGTTTTAGGAGTTCTTAAATATTCAGGAAAAGAAATTGCTTTTGAAGTTTCAGAAGAACTTGATATAACACTTCGTAGCTCAAGTGAGGAAATATATAGAGTACGATTGAGCAATCTTACCGGTGAAGAATTAAAACTTGCACAATTGATAAGCGCTTTTGATATTGGCATTGAGCAGACAGTATTGGCGGGCATCCTGGGAGTTTCTACAGAGAAGATAAAAGAACTGATACAGGAGCTAGAGAAAAAAAATATTCTTGATTCACTTAATCTGAGCAATACTCCACGGATTAATTCTGCAAGCTTTAAAAGTTATATCTACTCTACAATTAGTTCTAAAACAAAATATCATCTCGTAATTGCCAATACAATTAAAAAACTTTTTCCAAACTTCAACACTATAGAATTGGCAAGACAGTATGAATTAGCAGGTGAATTCGAAAAAAGCGCATTAGTGCTTAAGAGAGAAATTGAAACAGCCGAGAAAATATCTGCTTTTGCATATAAAAAAAACCTTTTGGAAAAAGTACTAAACTTTAATATTAACCAGGAATTAAAGCAAGAATTTTTAATAGAGCTTATAAAAACCAGCTATAAATTAAGTGATTATAAATCAGTAATAGATTACTTATCCAGATTGGACTTTAAAAAAATATCTCCCGATGAGAGAAATCATTTAGAATTCCTGATGGGGGTAAGCCATAAAAATCTTCAGAATTATGAGTTGGCAAACAATATTTTTAGCAGGCTATTCGAAGCGGGAGATTATAAACTAAGAAACAAAATTCTGTTTGAATTTGCAGATTTAGAATTTGATTTAGGAAATTTTGAAAAAGCCAATAAAATTTTATCCGAGATTTATGAAAATTTTGAACAACTGGATCCAGAAGACAGAGGAAGATTATTAAATCTAAGGGGACTGATTGAATTTAATTGGCTCAAGGATTTTGAAAAAGCAGTTAATTCAATAAAATTATCAATTGCTGAGTTAGAGAAAAACTCTTCGTTTGGAAAATTAGCTGGAATTTATGTAAACCTTGGATATATTTATTTCAGTCTTCAAGATCGTGAGATGTCAAACAAATATGTTTCTAAAGCAATTGAACTTAACCAAAAATTAGGGAACTACGAGCAAAAGGCAAAGATTCAGATGAATCAAGGTGTGATGTTTTTAGAAGATTTTAGATTTGAAGATGCTATAAAATTATTTAATTATTCTAAAAAGTCATTCAGAATTCAGGGAGATAAATTTTCTGAAGCCATCTGTTGTTCTAATTTGGGAGAAGCATATCTCAATTCCTGTGATTATCAGAATGCCTATGAATCGTTAAGTGAAGCACAGGAGAAATTTAATTTATTTGATAATGTCGAAGAAGAATTACGTGTTCTTTATTTGCTTGGTAAGTTTTGGTTTATTATAGGTGACAAATCAGAACTGGAAAAAATTATCAATCAGTTTGAATACTATTCCTATACAAAATCATTTTTGACGGTTGAATTCTCAACATCATACGAATTTTTAAAGTTAATGGTACAAATTCTTAATGATGATCTTATTTCAGTTGATACGGTTGTTTCTCTTATAGAGAAAATTGATGAAAATAATGTAAACTTATACGGGGAGTTAATTTTTGTTTGCCTTGAGAAATTTTCAAATGCTAACAGAATAAATGAAGCACTTTACATTATAAAAAGGCACGAATTCACTGAAATAATGAATGCAAATAATTATTTTACAGCATATACAGAATTTATAAAGGGGTTGATTGTTAAAAATGAAAAAATAGATGGAATGAATTCGCCACTTGAATACTTTGAAACTGCATATTCAATTTTGGAAAATGAAAGCATAACTGAGTTGACCTGGAAAGTCCTTCTGTTTATCGCTGAAACTTATTTCGAAAGAGGAAATCATCATAAAGCAAAAAAACCAAGAATATATGCTATGGAACTGATAAATATGATAACTGATTCTATAACCAATCCAAGAATAAAAGCAAAGTTCCTTGAGAAGAGGGAAAGAAAAACAGGGATCGAATTATTGAAAAAATTCAACGATAAAGTAAAAGAAAATGAATTCCAACAAAGTTAAAATAAAAATATTTTCTGATAGTGATGATTTAGTAATGCTGAATTCGGCCCTGAAACAAATTGAGTTGGACAGTATTCCAATAGTCTTTACTAATGTTAAATATTTTGTACCGGAAGAGAATGCGATTATTATTTTGCAGCCGGAATCACTTGACTCAAAATTTTTATTTGAAATTGGGCCGAAAGTAAAAGAGAATCCTAATAAGTTTTTAGCTGTGGTGAACAATAATAACGCATTGTTAGTAAGCACAATTGTAAAATTCGGAATTAATGATGTTTATGTATTCCCATACGAGATAATGAAATTTGTAAACCGGCTCAAAGATTTGATTCTTAATAAGAAATATTTGACAAATAAAGATAGTGATCCCTCATTATCTCAGAGTCAGTATGATTTTCAGTTTATTATAGGAAATTCACCTGCCTTTACAAAAGTAGTATCATTGGCTAAGAGAGTCGCAGAAAGCAGTCAATCCAATGTTTTACTTTTAGGTGAAACCGGTACTGGAAAAGGAATTCTTGCAAGGGCTATACATCACAACAGCAAGTTCAAGTACGAACCGTTCGTCGATATTGTATGTACGGCAATTCCGGAATCTCTGCTCGAGTCAGAGCTGTTTGGATACGAAGCAGGAGCTTTTACCGGTGCAAGAATCAGGAAGTATGGTTTGTTTGAAATTGCTGGCAACGGTACCTTATTCCTTGATGAGATAGGTGATATCAGTTTAAATCTGCAGGCAAAATTATTAAGAGCTATCGAAAAGAAAGTTATAAAAAGAATCGGCGGGGTTACAGATATTCCGATAAATGCTCGTATAATTTCTGCCACTAATAAAAATCTTCTGCAAATGGTTGAAGAGGGATCCTTCAGACGGGACCTTTTTCACAGATTAAATGTTGTAACGATTGAAATTCCACCACTTCGGGAACGGAGGGAGGATATTATTCCACTCGCAGATTATTTCATAAACGAATTTAACAGGGAGTTTGGAAAATCAGTTAAAAAAGTTCAACCCCATTTAAAGCATTTTCTCTTAGCTTATATCTGGCCGGGTAATGTAAGAGAATTAAGAAATGCAATTGAAAGAGCAGTTTTACTTACTGATAATGACGAACTGAAGATGACAGATTTTTCAAATATAATTAAGTCCGGAACAGTTCAGGCAGATATTGCAAAATCTACTACTGAACTGCCACCACAGGTAATAAGATTAGATTTAAATTACGCCACAACTGACCTAAAAAGATTATCCAGATATTATGCAATTCAGGTTCTTGAAAAGTTGGGTGGGAACAAATCTCAGGCAGCAAGATTTTTGGGTGTCTCAAGGCCTAAATTAGATGCGCTTTTATCCAAGAAAAAAAGATAATTTCTTCGGGATTTAGTTGTAAAAATAATTTACAATTCGGCAAATAAATCACTTCGAAAGCAGTAAAATTTTACCAATACCCTTAAAATTCCTTCAATAAATCAAATTTTCTATAATCATTTGATGGCACTCACATTGAATTATTTCTTCACCTAAAAAAAGGGACTTCTGTCTCCTTAATTCGTGTGTCATTTGAAAACAATTAACAATCATTCATCCATTCACATCATATGGTGGGAGCTATGCTAAAAACAACTGCAGTTGCAGTTCTTGTTTTATTTGCCGTAACAACCTTTGCTCAGGTTGAAAAAGCTGTTCGTTACAGAGTTGATCAAAATGTTCAGATCAGCCAGCAGCAAAATTCAACCAGTAATTCGGTTGAGAAAGCAGATAAGATGGTTCTGCAGAACAAATCCAACTCTCAGTTAGAGGAGCTCGGCGGAAGATTCGGCTGGACAAAATCTAACAGTCAGTTAGAGGAGCTCGGCGGAAGATTCGGCTGGACAAAATCTA
>FWWM01002196.1_pt1 | contig 54136 bp, 60 predicted proteins | sample 2228351 | NCBI WGS metagenome assembly FWWM01 (sample SAMEA103939774, study PRJEB20133) | metagenome | reverse complement strand
TCGGCCGACAGCACGTAGCCGGGCGCGCGCACCGAGTGGACCTGCACGCCGCCGAGCGTGGCGCCGCGCGCCTCGCGCGGGCCGCGCACCTCGTCGAGCGGCACGTCGAGCTTCGGCGGCTTCACGCGGCCGAGCCGGAACGCCAGCTCGCGCGCGGTGCCGCTCGGCGCGTCGACCTTGCCTGCGTGCGCGTAGTCGATCACTTCGAAACGATCGACGTAGCGCGCGGCGATCTCGGCGAACTTCATCGCCAGCACCGCGGTGATAGCGAAGTTGCCGCACGCGAGCACGCCGCGCCCGCGCTCGCGCGCGGCGTCGTCGATCTGCGCGTAGTCGTCGTCGGTCAATCCCGACGTGCCGACGACCACGTGCGCGCCGGCGGACAGCGCGGCCAGCACGTTGCCCTTGGCGACGTCGGGCTTCGTGTACTCGACGAACACGTCGCACCCGGCCGCGAGCGCAGCGGCGGCGCTCGATTCGATCCGCGCATCGAGCCGCGGCTCGCCGAGCACGTCGCCGAGGTTCAGCCCCGCATGGCTGCGCGAAACCGCCGCGACGAGCTTGATGTCGTCGCACCGCGCGATCCCCCGCGCCAGCGCCGACCCCGCCCACCCCGTCGCCCCCGCAACGATCACCCGCAGGCTCATGAACTACCCCCCTTTCGCAAAGGGAAGCCGCCGGTCGCAGTTGCGACGGTTCCCCGCAAGTTCATGCCTCACCCCCTTTCGTAAAGGGGGGCAGGGGGGATTTCTCAGCCTTTCGCAAACGACTTGTTGAATCCGCTCCAGGACAGCCTCCATCTCGGCCAGCGCCTGTCGATCGTCGAACCGAAGCACCTGCAGCCCGAGGGACTGCAGCACCTCATCCCGCTTTCCGTCGTCCGCTCGTGCGTCCGCTTCGAAATGCTGCCCGCCGTCGAGTTCGACGACGAGTCGAATGGCGGGCGCGTAGAAGTCGACGATGTATCGACCGATCGGTCGCTGCCGGTAGAACTGAACGCCCTCGATCTGCTTGCCGCGCAGCTTCTGCCAGAGCGCGCGTTCGGCGTCGGTCGTGTTCGAGCGGAGCTGTCGAGCAAGTGGCTTGAGATCGCTCCGGTAACGCAGACCGCGAAATCCCCCCTGGCCCCCCTTTTCAAAGGGGGGGTTGCGCCCTCGTCTTGCCGAGGGTTGTCGCGCGGCGACGGCTCAGCCCCCTTTCGCAAAGGGGGCCGCGCACGGAGTGCGCGGGGGGATTTCTCGGGCCGTCGCACGGGAACCGCGCTCGCTAAGCCAACGCCCGCCCGATCAGCATGCGCTGGATGTCGCTGGTGCCTTCGTAGATCTGGCAGACGCGCACGTCGCGGTAGATGCGCTCGACCGGGAAGTCGGCGACGTAGCCGTAGCCGCCGTGGATCTGGATCGCATCGGAACACACGCGCTCGGCCATTTCGGAGGCGAAGAGCTTGGCCATCGCGGCTTCCTTCAGGCACGGCTGGCCGGCGTCGCGCAGCGCAGCTGCATGCAGCACGAGGCTGCGCGCCGCCTCGATCTGCGTGGCCATGTCGGCGAGGCGGAAGTTCACCGCCTGGTGCTCGAAGATCGGCTGGCCGAAGGCGGTGCGCTCCTTCGCGTATTTCAGCGCCGCCTCGAACGCCGCGCGAGCCATGCCGACGGACTGCGCGGCGATGCCGATGCGCCCGCCCTCCAGGCTCGACAGCGCGATCTTGTAGCCCTCGCCTTCCGCGCCGATCAGGTTGGCGGCCGGCACGCGGCAGTTGTCGAAGACGATCTGCGCGGTGTCGGACGAGTGCTGACCCATTTTGTCCTCGAGCCGCGCGACCACGTAGCCGGGCGTGTCGGTCGGCACGATGAACATGCTCATGCCGCGCTTGCCCGCGTTGCGGTCGGTGACCGCGACGACCATCGCGTAGTCGGCGTTCTTGCCCGAGGTGATGAACTGCTTGACGCCGTTGAGCACGTAGTGGTCGCCGTCGCGCACGGCGGTCGTCTTCAGCGCCGCGGCGTCGCTGCCGACGTGCGGCTCGGTCAGGCAGAAGGCCCCGAGCGCGCGCCCGGAAGCGAGCGGCTTGAGGAACCGCTCCTTCTGCTCCGGCGACGCGTAGCCCATCAGGATCGCGCACACCGGGCAGTTGTTGACGCTGATGATCGTGGAGACGCCGCCGTCGCCGGCGGCGATCTCCTCGAGCGCGATCGCCAGCGCCGTGTAGTCCATGCCGGCGCCGCCCCATTCCTGCGGCACCGCGATGCCGAACGCGCCGAGCTGCGCCAGCTCGTGCAGCGCATCCTGCGGGAACAGGCGCCTGCGGTCCCATTCGGCGGCGAAGGGCGCCAGCCGCGCCTGCGCGAATTCGCGCAGTGTCTCGCGCAGCAGGCGATGTTCTTCCTTGAGCATGCGGTCAGTCCTGCATGATCCAGCCGAGCTTGCGCCGCTTGATCAGCCAGCCGACGAGCCAGCCGGCGACGAGCGCGGCGGCGAGCATCGGTCCGCCGCCGATGATCCCGGACAGCAGCAGCACGTTGGAAAAATAGGGCATGAAGTCGGCCGGGCCCCACGCCCAGGTCGCGAGCGCGGAGAACGAGATCCAGGTCAGCAGCGCGACCAGGATGCCGCGCGAGATCGACTGGCTGATGCGCGTGATCCGCTTGTCGGCGTTTTGGTACACGATCAGCGCGAACATGACCGCGAACAGTCCGGGCACGGCCACGAAGATCAGCGGATTGACACCGCTTTCCTCGGCGAAGCGGCGCAGCGCCCAGCCGACCGTGCTCGCGGCGAGCATCGCGCAGATGCCGAAGACGAGCGCCGCGAACAAAGGGATCGTGATCCACTGCACCGACGACACCAGCCGCGAGACGATCCCTTCGGACGGCTCCTCGGGCGCGGTTTCGATGCGCGTGACCGCGGCGCGACGCGGCGGTGCGTCCTCTTCCTCGTCCAGCCCGTCGTCGTACCTGCGATTCATTGCGGAAGCCTGGCCGTGACTTCGATCTCGATCTTCATCCGCGCATCGATGAGCCCGCAGACGATCGCGGTCGCCGCGGGCCGGGCGCGGCCCAGATGTTCGCCGAAAACCGGCGCGAGCGGTTCGAACAGCGCGGCGTCGGTCAGGTAGTAGCGCACGCGCACCACGTCGTCGAGCGTGCAGCCGGCCTCGGCCAGGGCGGCGGCGATATTGCGGAAACACTGCCGGCATTGCGCGATCGGGTCCTCGTCGATACGCATTTGCGCGTAGTCGAAGCCGGTGGTGCCCGCGACGTGCACGTAGTCGCCGTCGACCACCGCGCGGCTGTAGCCGGCGACGGCCTCGAAGGTCGAACCGGACGAGATCAGGCGTTTGCCCATCGGCACTTCGGCACTACCAGGGAAGCTGTTCGCCGTTGTAGTTGAGGAATTTACCGTTGTGCGACTCGTTCGCGGCGTCGATCACGTACCGCATGCGGGTCACGCTCTCGGTCGCGTCGATGTCCGCGCCCGCCCCGCCCATGTCGGTGCGCACCCAGCCCGGATGCAACGCCATGCAGATCACGCCCTGCGGCCCCAGCACGAGGCTCGCGCTCTTCAGCACGTTGTTCAAGGCAGCCTTGCTCGCGCGGTACAGCCAGCCGGCGGCGTGTCCCATCGTGCCGGTCGCACCCATGCGGCTGGACAGCACCGCGAGCTTGCCGCGCGCGGCGACGAGCCGCGGCGCCAGCACCGGGATCAGCAGCATCGCCGCGCGCACGTTGGTGTGCATCACCGCGTCGAAGTCGGCGAGCGCGGGCGGCTCCAGCCCGGTCGTGCGCGGACCGTAGATGCCGGCGGCGAGGATCGCCACGTCGATGCGGTCGGACGCGAGCCGCGCGCCGAAGCCGGCCAGCGCGGTCGCGTCGAGGACGTCGAGCGAGAGCGGACGCGCGCCGAGCGCGCGCAGCCGCTCGGCGTCTTCCGGCTTGCGGTGCGTCGCGATCACCCGCGCGCCGTCGGCCGCGTACTGCCGCGCGAACTCGTAGCCGATCCCGCGCGATGCGCCGACGACGAGGACGACGGACATGCCGGATCGCGCAGTACGGCCGGTGAACTGCGCCGCCAGGCGCGCAAACCCGTCGCGGACGCGACGGCGCGGCGCCTCTACAGCATCTCCAGCGCCAACGCGGTGGCCTCGCCGCCGCCGATGCACAGCGCGGCGACGCCGCGCTTGCCGCCGGTTTTACGCAGCGCGCCCAGCAGCGTGACGACGATGCGCGCGCCGGAGGCGCCGATCGGGTGGCCCAGCGCGCAGGCGCCGCCGTGGATGTTGATTTTCTCGTGCGGGATCTTGTGCTCGCGCATCGCGGCCATCGTCACCGCGGCGAAGGCCTCGTTGACTTCCCACAGATCGACCTGTGTCGCGGCCCAGCCGGTCTTCTTCAGCACCTTGTCGATCGCGCCGACCGGCGCCGTGGTGAACCATTCGGGTGCCTGCGCGTGTACCGCGTGCGCAACGATGCGCGCGATCGGCTTGCAGCCGAGCTTCTCGGCCGTCGACGCCCGCATCATCACCAGCGCCGCGGCGCCGTCCGAGATCGACGACGCGTTGGCCGCGGTGATCGTGCCGTCCTTCTTGAACGCGGGCTTGAGCTGCGGGATCTTGTCGAGCTTCGCCTTGAACGGCTGCTCGTCCTTGTCGATTCTCACCTCGCCGCCCTTGCCGGGGACGGCCACCGGCGCGATCTCCCATGCGAAGCTGCCGTCGGTGTTGGCCTTGAGCGCGCGCTCGGTCGAGGCGATCGCGAACCTGTCCTGCTCCTCGCGCGAGAACTGGTACTTGGCGACGCACTGCTCGGCGAACACGCCCATCGCCTTGCCGCGCTCGTAGGCGTCCTCCAGGCCGTCGAGTGCCATGTGGTCGAACGTCGTCACCGCGCCGTAGCGATAGCCCTTGCGCGCGCCGACCAGCAGGTGCGGCGCGTTGGTCATGCTCTCCATGCCGCCGGCGACGATCACGCTGGCCGAGCCCGCCGCGAGCATGTCGTGCGCGAACATCATCGCGCGCATGCCCGAGCCGCACATCTTCGACAGCGTGACCGCGCCGGCCGATTGCGGCAGCCCGGCGAGCAGCGTGGCCTGGCGCGCGGGTGCTTGCCCCTGGCCGGCCATCAGGCAATTGCCGAACAGCACTTCGTCGACGGCTTCGCCCTTGACGCCGGCGCGTTCGACCGCGGCCTTGATCGCGACCGCGCCGAGCTCGTAGGCCTGCAGCGAAGAGAAGTCGCCGAGCATGCCGCCGATCGGCGTCCGGGCGGCGGAAACGATGACGATGGGGTCGTTCATGGTAGCTCTCCTGCGTCGAAAGACGGACGAATCGGGATCCGGTGCCGCGCGTCGGGACCGCCCCCGCGGGCGTGCGCGCCGTAGCGCTTCACGAAACGCTTGGACTCCGGATACGGGAAAACGTCCTCAAGATACCCCTGCTGGATGCGCTCCTTGCGCGCCTGCCAGAACTCCGGCTCGAACAGATCCGCGTGGTGCTTGAGCAGCGCCGCCCGGATGCGCGGGTCGCCGAGCAGGAACGGCTTCCAGTTTTCCGGGAAAACGTCGCCTTTCTCCACTCGGTACCACGGCTCGCCCGACAGCTCGTCCTCCTCGGTGCGCGGCGGCGGAATGCGACGGAAGTTGCACTCGGTCATGTACTCGATCTCGTCGTAGTCGTAGAAGACCACGCGCTCGAGCCTCGTCACGCCGAAGTTCTTGTACAGCATGTCGCCGGGAAAGATGTTCGCCGCGGCCAGATCCTTGATCGCCTGGCCGTACTCGCGGATCGCGTGATCGACCTCGGCGTCGGTGGCGTGCTGCAGATAGATGTTCAGCGGCGTCATGCGCCGCTCGATGTAGACGTGCCGGATCAGCACCGCCTCGTCGCTCAGTTCGATCTGGCTCGGGCAGAACGCGAGCAGCTCGCGCAGCAGCTCGGCCGAAAAGCGCGTGCGCGGCAGCGTCACCAGCGAGTACTCCCACGTGTCCGCCATGCGCCCCACGCGGTCGTGCATCTTCACGAGCCGGTACTTGGCCATGATCTGTTCGCGATCCGTCTCCTTCGGGTACGGGATCACGTCCTTGATCATCTTGAACACGTAGGGGTACGACGGCAGCGTGAACACCACCATGACCAGGCCCTTGATGCCGGGTGCGACGACGAACTGGTCGCTCGAATGGCGCAGGTGGTGCAGGAAGTCGCGGTAAAAGAGCGTCTTGCCCTGCTTCTGCAGTCCGACCATCGTGTAAAGCTCGCTGGCCGGCTTGTGCGGCAGGATCGAACGCAGGAACTCGACGTAGGCGCTCGGCGCCTCCATGTCGACCAGGAAGTACGCGCGCGTGAACGAGAACAGCGTGGCGATGTGGTCGACCGACAGCAGCACCGTGTCGATGTAGATCTGCCCGCGCTCGTTGCGCAGGATCGGTACCGCGAACGGCGTCACGCGCGTGCCGTTGATCACGCGGCCGATGATGTAGGCGCCCTTGTTGCGGAAGAACAGGTTCGACAGCACCTGGATCTGCAGATCCGGCTCGGCGTGGAACGGCCGCGTCAGCGCGTGCGGCGCGCGCCCCTCGCGATGCGCCTCGCACACCGCGCGCATCACCCAGCGCAGGTCGCGCTCGACGTCGACGAAGGGGCAGGCCAGCCCGAAGTCGACGAGGATCCGGCGAAAGGTTGCGCGCCAGCCGCCGGTGGCCGGGTAGTAGCTGCGGTACGACGGCGGGTCGGCGTCCATGTATTCGGTCGACACGCCGGGCCGCACGAAGATGAATGCATTGCGGAAGTAGTCGCGGTGCAGCAGCTTGGTACAGACCGAGTTGAAGAACGTTTCCGCGCACTCGGGCTGCCGGTGCTCGGCGAGCAGCGCCACATAGTTCGCCTTGACCGCCTGCCACAGCGCATCGCGCTCCTCGTCGGCGAGCGAGGCGAGGTCGAACTCGCGCTCGATGCGCGCCACCGCCTCGAGCACGCGCTGGTCGTAGAAGTCGATTCGCTCGCGCGCCGAGCGCCGCATCCCGTGCCAGTCGCCGTTTTCGAAGCGGCTCTTGGCCTGCTGCGCGACGTAGCGGAACAGGCGATAGTGGCGGTCGAATCCGTCCAGGATCGCGCGCGCGATCTTCGCCGGCTGCGGCATCGACCGGTCGAAGTGTTTTTCGAGGACGGCGCTCATCTCAACTCGTCGCCGCAGTCTGCCGCGGCGCGAGCGCCAGCCACACAGCCAACACGCCGAAGGCCGAACCGAGGAACCAGCGCTGCATCCGCAGCCACAGCGGCCGCCCGGCGAACCACGCGGCCAGAAAGCCGGCCACCGTGACCAGCGACAGATCGACGATTGCCGCGGTGGCGAGCTGGATCGCGCCCAGCGCGAGGCTTTGCGCCAGCACCGAGCCGTGCGCCGGGTCGATGAACTGTGGAAACAGCGACAGATAGAACACTGCTACCTTGGGGTTGAGCAGCGCCGCGACGAACGCCTGCCGCAGCAGCGCGAGCGGCGCGGCCGGCGGCAGCGGGCTCGCCGCGAACACGCCGCCGCTGCGCACGGTGGCAAGCGCCAGCCACAGCAGGTACGCAGCGCCGGCGATGCGGATCGCGTCGAACGCGAACGGGATCGCCAGCAGCACGACGGTCAGCCCGAAGGCGGCGAGCAGCACGTGCACCGCCAGTCCCGCGGCCACGCCGAGCATCGAGAAGTAGCCGGCGCGCCGGCCTTGCGCCAGCGTGCGCGAGATCAGGTACAGCCACACCGGTCCGGGGGTCAGCGCAAGCAGCAGGGCGGCAGCCGTGAACAACGCGAGCCGTTCGCCGGTCAGGCCGAAGACGTTCATGCGCATGCTCCCGTCGGCCGCCGGCCGAATCGAATCGTCGGTTCGAAGGGTTCCATGGAAACGGGATTGTGCCGATTCGTGCGGCGGCGCGCTGCCGCCCGTGCTCGCTCAAGGCGTCCATTCGAACCGCTGCTCGCGCATCGTCCGGCCCCAGGTTTCGCCGTCGAGTTCGTCGACCAGGCGAAAACCGGCGCGCTCGTACAGCGCCCGCGCGGCGTCGAGCCCGGCAAAGGTGTTCAGATACACGAGCCGGAAGCCGGCGCGCCGGCAGAACGCCATCGCCGCGCCGAGCAGCCGCTTGCCCAGCCCGCGGCCGCGCAACCGCTCGTCGAGCACGAACCAGCGCAGATGCGCGAGCTGCCGCGCGCGCGACGCGGACTCGCTGCCGTCGATGACGATCGAGCCGCCGATGCGGCCGGCGTCGACGACCAGCCAGAGGCCGTCGCGCGCCGGATCGAAGCGCTCGACGAAATCGGCGAAGCCGCGCGCGACCTTCGCCTCGAAGAACGCGCCGAAGCCGTGCGCCGGTCCGTAGTAGCCGGCGTGCAGCGACGCGACCGCGCCGACCGCGCCGGGCAGATAGCCCGGCACGATGCGCGGGCCGTCGGGCGCGGCGAGCGCGCGGTCAAACGGGTACAGCAGCTCGAAACGCTCGAGCACGACCGGCGCGTCGTCGCCGAACGTGCGGCCGAGCTGCGCGCACTCGCGCGCGAAGTCGCGGCGGTGGCCGTCGAGCCAGCCGGCGAGCGTGCGGTCGCCTTCGCCTTCGTCCCACGCGAACTGCGCGTCGACCGCGGCGAGCGGCCGCGTCTCGACCGAGGTCGTGCGGATCACCGCGCGCGGCGTGCCGTCGAATTCCGTGATCACGCTGTAGCCGTCGGGCACCGGCGCCGCGTGCGGCGCCGTTTCGTTGGACCCGGCGAGGCTCGCGGTCGCGCGCTTGGGGCCGTGCAGCACGAGGTCGGCCAGTTCGTGCGCGAGCGCGGGCGTGTCGCCGAAATACCACGCCTGGTACGGCGTCGATTCCGGCACGCTCGCCGCGCGGCAGAACTCGGCCCAGTACGCGGCGACCGCGTCTTCCCGCTGCACGGTGTTGTCGATCATGCGGCCACCGGCGGCAGTGAGCGTTCGACCCGCATGCGGGCGTCACCTTGGGCGATACCGGCGCCTGTCCACGCAACTCACATCGTCTCCGCGAACAGCTCGCGGCCGATCAGCATTCTTCGGATCTCCGACGTTCCGGCCCCGATCTCGTAGAGCTTCGCGTCGCGCCACAGCCGCCCGGTCGGGTAGTCGTTGATGTAGCCGTTGCCGCCGAGGATCTGGATCGCTTCGCCGGCCATCCAGGTCGCTTTCTCGGCCGTGTACAGGATCACGCCGGCGCAGTCCTTGCGCACCCGGCGCACGTGCGCGGTGCCGAGCGCATCCAGGTTCTTGCCCACCGTGTAGCAGTACGCGCGGCAGGCGGCGAGTGTGGTGTACATGTCGGCGATCTTGCCCTGGATCAACTGGAACTCGCCGATCGGCTGGCCGAACTGCTTGCGGTCGTGGATGTAAGGCACGACCACGTCCATGCACGCCTGCATGATGCCGATCGGACCGGCGGCGAGCACCGCGCGCTCGTAGTCGAGTCCGCTCATCAGCACTCGCACGCCCTGGTTGACTTCGCCGAGCACGTTCTCGTACGGCACCTCGACGTTGTCGAACACCAGCTCGCCCGTGTGCGAGCCGCGCATGCCGAGCTTGTCGAGCTTCTGCGCGACCGAAAAGCCCTTCATGCCCTTCTCGATCAGAAACGCGGTGATGCCGGAGGCGCCCAGTTCGGGTTCGGTCTTGCCGTAGACCACCAGCGTGTCCGCGTCCGGTCCGTTGGTGATCCACATCTTGGTACCGTTCAGCACGTAGTAGCCGCCGCGATCTTCGGCGCGCAGCTTCATGCCGACGACATCGCTGCCGGCGCCGGGTTCGCTCATCGCCAGTGCGCCGACGTGTTCTCCCGAGATCAGCTTCGGCAGGTACTTCTTCTTCTGCGCCGGCGTTCCGTTGCGCCGGATCTGGTTGACGCACAGGTTCGAGTGCGCGCCGTACGACAGCCCGACCGAGGCGCTCGCGCGGCTGATCTCCTCCATCGCGATCATGTGCGCCAGATAGCCCATGTGGGCGCCGCCGTACTCCTCCTCGACCGTGATACCGAGCACGCCGAGCTCGCCCATCTTGCGCCACAGGTCCATCGGGAACTGGTCGCTGCGGTCGATCTCGGCCGCGCGCGGCGCGATCTCCTTTTCCGCGAACGCGCGCACCGCGTCGCGCAGCGCGTCGATGTCCGCGCCGAGCGCGAAGTCCAATCCGGGCAGTTGCATCGGTTCCTCCTAGATCCGTTCGTCGCTCGTGCCGTGCATGACCATCAGCGTCTGCTGCATCGCTGCGACCAGGGTTTCGCGCGCACCGTCGATCGCATGCACTTCGGCGCGGACGATCGAGAGCGTGCGGCCCGGTTTCAGCACCTGCCCGCGCGCGACCAGCCGCTCGCCCTTGGCCGGCGCCAGCATATTGATCTTGTATTCGACCGTCAGCACCGACGCGTCCGCCGGCATCAACGTGAAGGCCGCGTAGCCGCCCGCGCTGTCGGCGATCATGCCGACGATGCCGCCGTGCACGAAGCCGTGCTGCTGCGTGAGATCGTCCCGCACCGGCAGCTCGATCGTGCAGCGGCCGGGCTCGACCGCGCTCATCGTCGCGCCGATCAGACCCATCGCGGCCTGCCGCGCGAAGGAGGCGCGCACGCGGCGCTCGAAGTCGGGGTCGGGGGGCGTGAATGGCATTCGATGCGTCCCGGCGAATCGTCGACGGCTGGGGGCGACTCTAAGTGCCGTTGACGTTAACGTCAACATAGCGGGTCCGGTAGCGCGTTGGGCGCGCGGCGCCTACGGCACCGGCCGCGCGTCCTGCAGCCGCAGCCCGCCGCGAATCAGCCGGTAGATGACCCAGGCCCAGACCGCGACGATGCCGATCGCGCCGACGGTCGCGCCGCCGATCGTCGCGAACAGCGCGCCCCAGTCGATCGACAGCACGCCGGGCGTGGCCGCGCTGCGCATCGCGGCGGCGACCACCGGCCAGGCCGACGCGACGATCACGCCGAAAGCGAGCGCATACCACAGCAGCGCGAACCAGAACGTACGGATCAGCCAGCGGTGGTGCGAGTCGAGAAACGATGCCGAATCGCCGCGCTTGGCGTAGTTGATCACCAGGCCGACGATCGCCGGCCAGATCAGCATCGACACGAAGCCGATCGCGTGCAGGCCGTAGGCGACCCACACCGCGGTGAACTCGCGCGTCGGCGGCACGGCATCGACGGTTCCGGGGTCGTTTGCGCTCATCGTCGCCTCCGGGCGATGCGGCCATCGTAGCGCCGTCGCCGGCGACTTCGCTACGCTTGCGCCGATGCCCGCGCGCGACGCTTCGTCGATCCTCAAAGACGTTTTCGGCTACTCGAGCTTTAGGGGCTTCCAGCGCGAGGTCATCGAGCACGTCACGGCGGGCGGCGACGCGCTCGTGCTGATGCCCACCGGCGGCGGCAAGTCGCTGACCTACCAGATCCCGGCGCTGCTGCGCGACGGTGTGGGCATCGTCGTCTCGCCGCTGATCGCGTTGATGGCCGACCAGGTCGCCGCGCTCGACGAGGCCGGCGTGCGTGCCGCCTTTCTGAATTCGACGCTGTCGGCGGGGCAGGCCGCCGCGGTGGAGCGACGCATGCGCGCGGGCGAACTCGACCTCGTCTACGTCGCGCCCGAGAGGCTGCTGACCGAGCGCTGCCAGCGGCTGCTCGGCGAATGCACGCTCGCCTTGTTCGCGATCGACGAAGCACATTGCGTGTCGCAATGGGGTCACGACTTCCGGCCCGAATACGGACAGCTCGCGCTGCTGCGCGAGCGCTGGCCGCAGGTGCCGCGCATCGCGCTGACTGCGACCGCCGACGTGCCCACAAGGCGCGAGATCGCCGAGCGGCTGCTGGTCGCACCCAGGCTTTTCGTCGCGAGCTTCGACCGACCCAACATCCGCTACCGGATCGTGGAGAAGCGCGAGCCGCGCGAGCAGCTTCTGCGCTTCATCCGCGACGAGCATCCGGGCGAGGCGGGCATCGTCTACTGCCTCGCGCGCAACACGGTCGAGGAGGTCGCCCAGTTCCTCGTCGCGCACGGCATCGACGCGCTGCCCTATCACGCGGGGCTGGACGCCGCGGTGCGCGCGGGCAACCAGCGCCGCTTCATCGACGAGGACGGGCGCGTGATGGTCGCGACGATCGCCTTCGGCATGGGCATCGACAAGCCGGACGTGCGCTTCGTCGCGCACCTGGACATGCCGAAGAGCATCGAGGGCTACTTCCAGGAAACCGGCCGCGCGGGACGCGACGGCGAACCCGCCGACGCATGGATGACCTACGGGCTGGCCGACGTCGTGCAGCAGCGGCGGCTGATCGAACTGTCGGACGCCGACGCGAACTACAAGCGGCTGTCCAACGCCAAGCTCGACGCGATGCTGGGGCTGGCGGAAACCGGCGACTGCCGCCGCGTGCGTCTGCTCGCGTATTTCGGCGAGGCGAGCGAGCCGTGCGGCAATTGCGACAACTGCCTCGAGCCGCCCGAACTGTGGGATGCGACCGAGCCGGTGCGCAAGCTGCTGTCGTGCATCTACCGTTGCGAGCAGGCGAGCGGTTTCGGCTTCGCCGCCACGCACGTGATCGACGTGCTGCGCGGCAAGTCGACCGACAAGACGCGCAAGTTCGGGCACGAGAAGCTCAGCACCTTCGGGATCGGCGCCGACCTGTCCGAGGCCGAATGGCGGCTGCTGTTGCGCCAGCTCGTGGCGCAACGCATGGTCGAGGTCGACCACGAGCGCTTCAACGTGCTGCGGCTGACCGAGGCGAGCCGCCCGGTGCTGCGCGGCGAACGCACGATCGAAGTGCGCCGGCACACGGCCGCGGCGGGGCGCAAGGCGAAGCGGGCGAAGGCGGCCGCAGGCGCGTCGCTCGCAGCAGCCGGCGAGCGGCTGTTCGAGCGGCTGCGCGAGTGGCGCGCTCAGGTGGCGAAGGAACACGGTGTGCCCGCCTACGTCGTGTTCCACGACGCCACGCTGCGCGCGATCGCGCAGGCGCGACCGCAGTCGATCGACGCGCTGCGCGGCATCTCCGGAGTCGGCGAACGCAAGCTCGCGAGCTACGGCAAAGCGCTGCTCGAGCTCATCGCGTCCTGACGGCGCAATGGCTGCGGCAGGTGCGCCCGGCCGTATCGCGTCAATCCTGCGCCCAGGCCTTCGCGCGCAGCTTGGCCGCGATGTAGGCGTCGTCCGGCACGTGCAGCAGCCCGGCGATCTTGCGCATCAGGTGCAGCTCGTGCGCCGACAGCTCGGCGTCGGCGTAGGCCACACGCCACATCAGCTCGATCACGCGCTCTTTCTGTTCCTGCGTGAAGCGCCGGTTGATCAGCGAGGTGAACTGGTAGTAGTCGGTCGCCTGCCGAATCTGCGCTTCGGCGAGCGCGATCAGCGCGTCGGCTTCCGCGCCGCTCAAGCCGAACTTCTCGTGCACCGCACGCAGTACCGCCTCGCGCTCGGCGGGGCTCGTGTCGCGGTCGATGCGCACGACCTCGACCAGCAGCGCGGCGGTGGCCAGCTCGACGCCGTGGCCACCGGCCTGCGGTGCCGCCACGTTGCGGTCGAAGAAATCGCGGATCGCCTTCAGCATCCGCCCGTCTACTTGCGGCCGGCCAGGATGCGGCGGCATTCGGCCTCGTGCTGGCCGATCTCGGCGAGCGTGACCTCGAGGTCCTCCCGCTGCTGCTCGAGCGTCGCGCGGTGCTGTTCGAGGATCGCCAGGAACTTGCGCGCCTGCGCGACCGCATCCTTGGGACTCTCGTACATGTCGATCAGTTCGCGGATCTGCGTCAGCGTGAGTCCCAGCCGCTTGCCGCGCAGCGTGAGCTTCAGGCGCGTGCGGTCGCGCGGCGAGTACACCCGCTTCAATCCGCCGCGGCCTTCGCGGGTCGGCGCCAGAATGCCCTGATCCTCGTAGAAACGGATCGCGCGCGGGGTGATGTCGAACTCGCGCGCCAGGTCGGTGATCGTGAACCGGGTGCGGGGCGCCGGGCTGTCGGCGTCGGCGGCGATGCGTTTCGGCATGCGGGTCTTCGGGAAGGCGACGGCGCGCAGTTTACGTGCGTGTCAATCGGAAGCAATGCCCGCGGCGAATACGCTTGAGCCCGGACCGCCGTTTCGAGCCCCGAACAACGCCCGGACTCGCCCGCATACGCGGCGATCGCGCCGCTCGTGTCAGGGCAATCTAGCGTCGATGAGACCGGAGGGGACGCGCCCGGCGCCATCGGCGCGTCCGGATGGACGCAGCATGCAGGCTCCGATCAACTTCGTCATATCCGTTCACGCCGACGCCGCGCGCGAAGACGGCATGATCGCGGTCGGCCTGGCCACCGAGCGGCTGCGCGCCCGCGGGGCGGAGCTGATCGAGGCCAACGACGACGAGGCCACGCTGGTGCAGTTCGACGCCTCCGATTTCGACGTGCTTTGGAACGCCGCCGATCTGGCGCGCGAGCACGGTCGCGCAGGCTTGCGCTTCGGCATCGCCTCCGGCGTCAAGGAGCGCCCGGCCGCACCCGGCGCGCGCCCGCGCGCCAGCGAACGCAGCGTCGCGCAGGCGCGCGGGCTCGCGCGCAGCGCGAACCGCGCCGGGGTGCTCGTGTCCTCGCAGCTCGGTTCGCTGCTGATCGTCTCCGACCCCACACTCGCGCCGCGGCTGCGCGCAACGCGCCTGTTCCACGCCGACGGCGGCACGCTGCAGGCCTACCGCTTCGAGTCCGGCGCACACGCGGGTTGAGCGGCGCATCCGCGCGCTCGCGGCGCCGGGGCGAGACGGAACGCCGTCCCGCTTAAACTGCCGCAATGAATCCGTACGAACACGAACTCGTCTATCCGTGGGCGGACGCGCCCGCGCCCGGAACGATCGTCACCCTGCGGCCCGGCGTGCACTGGCTGCGCATGCCGCTGCCGTTCGCACTCGATCACATCAACCTGTGGCTGCTCGACGACGAGATCGAAGTCGACGGCAGCCTGCGGCGCGGCTGGACCGCGATCGACTGCGGCATCACCAGCGACGAAACCAAGGCCGCGTGGGAGAAGCTGTTCGACACCGCGTTCGAGGGCCGGCCCCTGCTGCGCGTGATCGCCACACACTTTCATCCCGACCATCTCGGGCTCGCGCACTGGCTGGCGCGCGGCGGGGAACGCGAGCGTTGGCGCGCGCCGCTGTGGATGAGCGCGACCGAATACGCGTTCGGCCGCTTCCTGTCGGCGGGCACGAACGAAACCGCCGGCGAAGACGCGGCCGCGCACTTCCGCCGCCACGGCCTGTCCGATCCGGACGCGCTCGCCAAGGTTCGCGCGCGCGGCAGCGGCTACTACCCGAAGCTCGTCCCTTCGGTGCCGCGGTCGTTCCACCGGATCGCCGACGGCGACGAGATCGCGATCGGCCGCGCCGGCGCGCGCCGCGTCTTTCGCGTGATCGTCGGCTACGGCCACGCGCCCGAGCACGTGTCGCTGTACTGCGCCGAGGACGAGCTGCTCGTGTCCGGCGACATGGTGCTGCCGCGCATCTCGACCAACGTCAGCGTCTTCGATCTGGAGCCCGAGGCCAACCCGCTGCCGCGTTATCTGCGCTCGCTCGACCATTACCTGATGCTGCCGGCCGACACGCTGGTGCTGCCTTCGCACGGCAAGCCCTTCGTCGGACTGCACCGCCGGGTGGCGCAGCAGCACGCGCATCACCAGGCGCGGCTCGCCGAGGTCTACGACGCGTGCGCGACGCCGAAGACGGCCGCCGACATCGTGCCGGTGCTGTTCGACCGCGCGCTGGACCTGCACCAGACGACGTTCGCGCTCGGCGAGTCGCTCGCGCACCTGCACGCGCTGTGGTACGAGGGGCGGCTCGTGCGGCGGCTCGAAGGCGGCGTGTACCGCTTCGCGCAGGCGTAAGGCGCAGCGATCGATCCGTGGGAGCTGCCGTTCATTCAGAAGTTCTCACCACGGAGGCCCAGCGGGCACGGACAACCGCCCTGACGAAAGCGTCTGCGATGAAGAAGCAGAATCACCTTGCTGGCGATACACAAGAAATCTGCCAGATCTGTCTTTCCTCGGTGTTCTCCGAGTCTCGGTGGTTCCACCGCGGTTCATTCCGCGCATGAGCGAACAGCGCAAGCACAAGCCCGCCACACAAATCGCCACGCTCGGGCGCGACCGGACGGCGAGCTTCGGCTTCGTCAACCCGCCGCTGGTGCGCGGCTCGACGGTACTGCACGACAGCGTGGCGCAGATGAAGGAGCGCGTGCGCCGGCGCTTCGCCGGTGTGGACCGCCCGACGACCTACGGCATCTACGGCACGCCGACGCATCACGCTTTCTACGACGCGCTCACCGCGCTCGAGGGCGGGCACGCGAGCTGGGCCGCGCCGTCGGGGCTGGCGGCGATCACGACCGCGATCCTCGCGTTCGTGCGGCAAGGCGACCACGTGCTGGTGCCGGATTCGGTGTACTGGCCGACGCGCCGCTTCTGCCGCGAGGTGCTGCCGCGCTTCGGCGTGACGGCGGGCTTCTACGACCCGCGCGTCGGCGAAGCCGGCCGCGCGGCGGTCGAAGCGCTGTTCACGCCGGCCACGCGCGTGCTGTTCCTCGAGTCGCCCGGCTCGCTGACCTTCGAGATGCAGGACGTGCCGCTGCTCGCTGCGGTCGCGCGGTCGCGCGGCGCGGTCAGCCTCATCGACAACACCTGGGCCACGCCGCTTTATTTCCGTCCGCTCGAGCACGGCGTGGACGTGTCGATCCACGCGGCGACCAAGTACATCGGCGGCCACTCGGATCTGGTGATGGGCACGCTGACCGCCAACGAAGCCGCATGGCCGCCGCTGCGCGAGGCGATCCACCAGTACGGCGTGACGACGAGCCCCGACGACTGCTGGCTGGCGCTGCGCGGTCTGCGCTCGATGGGCGCGCGGCTGGCACAGCACCGCGCCAACGCCGAGCGCCTGATCGAGTGGCTGCGCGCCCAGCCCGAGGTCGAGCGCATCCTGTACCCGGCCGCGCCCGACGACCCCGGCCACGCGCTGTGGAAGCGCGACATGAGCGGCGCCAGCGGCCTGTTCGGCGTCGCCTTCAGGCCGTCGGTCAGCGAAGCGGCCTGCAACGCCTTCATCGACGGCTTGCAACTGTTCGGCCTCGGCGCGTCCTGGGGCGGCTACGAAAGCCTGATCATCCCCGCCCATCCGGAGCGCAGCGTCGTGCCGCCGCCGTTCAAGGGGCCGCTCGTGCGCATCGCCGCCGGACTCGAAGACGCCGACGACCTGATCGACGATCTGGCCCGGGGTTTCGCGCGTTTGCGCGCTCAGTGAGGTTCGGCCAACAGCGTGCCGAGCGCCACGCCCAGCTCGAGATCGTCCAGCGCGCCGAAGCGATGCAGGCGAACCCGGCCAGCGCGGTCGATCAACACGGTGGTCGGCGTGCCCTGCAGCGCGTACGCGCGCATCGTTGCCGGCACCGGATCGCCGCCGCGATGCGCGTCGATCGCGATCGGAAAGCGCAGCCGGAATTCGTGCGCGAACGCGGCGAGCGCGGCCGGCGTCATCGCATCGTGATGCTCGAACACGCTGTGTACGCCGAGCACGGCGAGGTCGTCGCGCGCGAGATCCGCGGCGCGCCGCGCCTGCGGCAGACCGTGCAGCACGCAGCCCGGGCACAGCATCTGGAAGGCGTGCAGCAGCACGACGCGCCCGCGCAGTGCGTCGAGCGCGATCGGCGCATCGGTGTTCAGCCACGCCGCGGCCTCGATCGGCGGCGCCGGACCGAGCACCGGCAGGTCGTGCGGATTCACGCGTCGTCTACTTGCGCAAGCCGCTGAACACGTAGTCGCGCGGTTTTTGCGACGCGTGGCAGTCGAAGCAGGCGCGCTTCGCGTTCGCGCCGACCGCGCGGTCGGTCGTCGAGTCGCCCTTGAAGCCCTCGAAGCCCCAGCCGCCCGTGTCCTTCCACTTCTTCGCGTCTTTCATCATCACGCCGACCACCTTGCGCGGGCCTTCTTCGATCGCGTTGCCGCCGCTCCTGGCTTCGAGCAGATCGAAGACGATCACCGCGCCGTCGGGGAACGCGCCCTTGCGATAGCCTTCGAGCGCCTTCTTGTTGGCGTACAGGTGGTGGATGCCGCCGAACGCGTCGTACAGCGGATGCCCCGGCTGGATCACCATGCTCTTGACGTGCGTCCAGTCGCGGTAACCCTTCGGAAACGGCACGGGCGCAGGATCGGCGGCGACGGCGGGCAGCGCCACGAAGGCGAGTGCGGCGAACAGTCGTTTCATGCGATGCCTCCTTTCCTTTCAGACGAAATGACGGGTATTGTTGGCGCGCGCGAAGCGCGAATAAAGCGGGCACCGGACGGTGCCCCGGTTACCTTTCGGTGCTGATCGATGATTTCAGGACGAAAGAAAATTTCCGCGACCCGCGACGTGGCCGGCATGGTCGAGGACATCGTCGGCTGCAAATGGTCGCTCGCAGTGCTCGCGCAGATCAGGCAGGGGGTGGTGCGACCGGGCGCGATGGAGCACGCGCTGCCGGGGCTGTCGACCAAGGTGCTGAACGAGCGGCTGCGCAAGCTCGTGCGCTACGGCATCCTCGCGCGCCACGCGTATGCCGAGGTGCCGCCGCGCGTCGAATACCGGCTCACGCCGTTCGGCGAGAAGTTCGCGAAGCTGATCGACGGCGTCGAGCAGTTGCAGCGGGAGCTGGAACGCGACGCCGCGTGATCAGCGCAGGCGCGCGGTGCGGAACTCGCGCAGATACGCGAGTGCGCGGATCGCGCGGCTGCCGTACCAGCTCGTCATCTCGCCGTCGATCAGATCGATCGGCTGCTGCGGGTAGCCCGAACGCAGCTCGGCGACGTGCCGCTCGCGGAACATGAACGGCTCGGTCGAAAGCAGCACGCGGTCGACGCGCGCGACCTCGGCATCCAGGTCGTCGATCACCGGATAGCGCGCCGCGCCCCGCTCGCCGCCCGCGGGCGTCGTGACGGTCCAGCCGACGAGCGCCAGCGTGCGCGCGATGTAGGTGTCGGCCGCGACCGTCATCCACGGCTTCTTCCAGATCAGGTACAGCACCGTCTCGCGCGGCCAGTCGCGCGCGGCGCAGGCGTCGAGCTCGGCCTGCAGGCGCGCGCACAGCGCTTCGGCCCGCGCGGCGCGGTCGAAGATGCCGCCAAGCAGCCGGTACAGCGCGAGGTTGTCCGCGGGCGCGTTCGGGTGCGTGACGATCACGTGCGGCACGAAGGCGCGGATCGCCTCGACGGTCGGCGCCTCGTTCTCGTCGATGTTGACGATCACGTGCGTCGGCGCCAGGCGCCGCAGCGCATCGAGCTTGACGTCCTTGGTGCCGCCGACCTTCGCGACGTTTGCCACCCGCTCGCGCGGATGGATGCAGAAGCCGGTGCGGCCGACCACCCGCTCGCCGAGGTCGAGGTCGAACAGAAGCTCGGTGATCGAAGGCACCAGCGACACGATGCGCGCGTCGGCTGCGGCGCGTTCGTGCGCCTGCCCGATCGCATCGATCCGGTTCACGGCGACGGTTCGGTCTTGCGGGGCTTGTACGGGCGATTCGACATCAGCTTGTCGAAGGCCCAGTTCGGCAGCACGCGCAGCAGCTTGGCGACGATGGCCATCTGCCACGGGATCACGCGATAGCTCGCGCCCGCGAGCATCGCCTCGGCGGCCGCGCGCGCGAACGCGTCGGGGGCCATCAGAAACGGCATCCGGTACGGGTTACGCGCGGTCAGCGGCGTGCGCACGAAGCCCGGCGCGATCGTCACCACGCGCACGCCGAAGCGACGCAGCTCGACGCGCAGGCTTTCGAGGTAGCTGATCGCCGCCGCCTTCGACGCGCAGTACGCCTCGGAGCCGGGCAGCCCGCGGATGCCGGCGACGCTCGCGATGCCCGCGAGCGTGCCGCGCCTGCGATGGCGCATCGGCGCGATGAACGGGTGGAAGGTGTACGCCATGGCCAGCACGTTGGTTTCCAGCACCTGCCTGAACGCGTCCAGATCCTCGTAGTGCTCGGTCAGCACGCCGACCGAGATGCCGGCATTGGCGATGACGAGGTCGGCGCCGCCGCTGGCGGCGCCGAAGTCGCGGCCCGCGGCGACGATCGCATCGCGGTCGGTGACGTCGACCGCGTATGTTCGATGCACGCCCGGAAGCCGCGCCGCCAGCTCGTCGAGCACGGCCTGCCGCCGCGCCACGAGCCCCAGCGTCGCCCCGCGCTGCGCGAACTCGCGCGCCAGCGCCGCCCCGATCCCGCTCGATGCGCCGGTGATGAAGACGTTCATGGGTTCGGATTGCGCTGCTCGGATCGCGGACTGCAGACCGCTGCCGTCCCCGCGCAGGGTGGCCTTTCTTTGCTCTTTCGTAAAGGGGGGGGACCGAGGGGGAGATCCCCTTCAGGCGCACCCAAGGTGCGTCATTCGTCTTCCCCCTTTCGTAAAGGGGGGACCGAGGGGGATTTTGCAATCTCGCCAAAACGCGGAGCCGGAGGAATCCGCCCAGCCCCCTCTTTTCGAAAGGGGGTGCGAGTTCGCCGCACTGCCATCGCTTGCTTGCGCGATCCGGAGTCCGCGATTCGCAATCCGATCCCTTACTTCTTCCGCTCCGCGCGCGCCATCTGGATCAGGTGATCGAGCACGGCGATCGCGCCCTCGCGAGAGCCGACCATCGACGGTGCGGTGACGAACTTGCCGTCGACGGCGACGGTCGGCGTGCCGTCGATCTTGTACGCGCGCCAGACCTGCGCGGCGCGATTGGCGCGCGTGGCCACCGTGAACGAGTTGTACGTGTCGAGCCACTGTTTGCGGTCGATGCCGTTGGCCGCCATGAAGTCGGCGATCTCGTCTGGCTTGAGCATCGGCCGTCGATTGGTGACGATCGCGACGAACACCTTGCTGTGCAAGTCGCTGGTCTTGCCGAGCACTTCGAGCGCGTAGTAGATGCGGCTGTGCGGTGTGCGCGCCTCGTCGAACGCGACCGGATTGCGGCGGTACACGACGTCGGCGGGCAGCCGCTTGCGGAACGCCTCCAGATCGGGCTCGAACGTCTGGCAGTGCGGGCAGCCGTACCAGAAGAACTCGAGCACTTCGATCTTGGCGCCGGTTTCCACCGGCTGCGGCGGGCTGACGCGCCGCCAGTCGCGGCCCTCGCGCGGCTGCGGTGCCTGCGCGGCGGCGAACGTCGGAATCAACGCAGCGGCCGCAATGAACTTGCGGCGATCGAAGTGCTGTGTCATAGGCGACCCTTCCTCGTTGAAGACCTGTGCATAACGCGATCGGCCGCGCTCGCGCTGACGTGTTCCCGGCAGCGCGGCTACTTCAGCCGGATGACCTGCGCCTCGATGCCGTTGTCGGCGAGCATCTGGCGCGTGCGGTTGACGTCGTCGATCTGCCCGTACGGACCGAGCCGCACGCGGTACAGGGTCGTCCCGGCCTGTTCGATCGGGAAGACCCGCGCGTCGAGCCCCATCAGCGCGAGCCGCGCGCGCATCGCGTCGGCGTCCTCGGGCGTTCGGAACGCGCCCGCCTGAAGCTGGAAGCGCGTGCCTTCGTCGGCCGCCGGCGCCGCCGTCTTTGCGTCCTTGGCGGGCGCCGGCGCGACGGCCGGCGGCGGCTCGACTTTCGCGCTTTCGGCCGGCTTCGGCGGCGCGGGCGGCGGAGCGTACAGCGGCTCGTTCGGATCGGGCAGCTTGCCGTCGGCGCCGGGCTGGATGTTCTCGGTCGGCCGCTGCACCTTGTAGACGAAAGGCACCGGCGCGTTGGTGATGTAGACGGCGGCGATCGCGGCGATCGCCAGCCCCGCGCACAGGCCGACGACGAACCCGATCAGCGTGTTGCCGTATTGACGTGAAGCGGAGGGCGACAAGCGCGGTCCCTTTCGTTCGATCGATGGTCGCGGCGCGCGCGGCAGGAGAAAAGAGGCTACATCCGCTCGGGTGCCGAGACGCCGATCAGCCGCAGGCCGTTGCGCAACACCTGCCGCGTGGCGAGCAGCAGCGTCAGCCGCGCGTTGCGGGTCGACGCGTCGTCGACCAGAACGCGCTCGGCATTGTAGTAGCCGTGAAAATCGGCCGCGAGATCCTTCAGGTAGAAGGCGATCTGATGCGGCGCCAGTTCTTCGGCCGCCGCACGTACCGTGTCCGGAAACGTCGCCAGCCGCGCGAGCAGCGCCTGCTCGCGCGGACCGACGAGCGGCGCGAGGTTCACGTGCAGCGCCGCGTCCTCGTCGAGCGCCGCGTTCGACGCCGCGGCCTGCTGCAGCACCGAGCAGATCCGCGCGTGCGCGTACTGCACGTAGTAGACGGGGTTCTCCTCGCTCTGCGCGAGCGCCAGATCGACGTCGAACACGAACTCGGTGTCGGGCTTGCGCGAGACGAGGAAAAAGCGCACCGCGTCGCGGCCGACCCAGTCGAGCAGATCGCGCAGCGTGACATAGCTGCCGGCGCGCTTGCTCATCTTCACTTCCTCGCCGCCGCGCATCACGCGCACCATCTTGTGCAGCAGGTAGTCCGGGTAGCCTTTCGGAATGGCGATGCCGAGCGCCTTGGCGGCCGCCTGAATGCCGGCGCGCACGCGCGCGACCGTGCCGTGGTGGTCCGAGCCCTGCACGTTGATCACCTTGGCAAAGCCGCGCTGGAACTTGACGAGGTGGTACGCGACGTCGGGCACGAAGTACGTGTACGTACCGTCGGACTTGCGCATCACGCGGTCCTTGTCGTCGACCATCCTCTCGCCGGGGCGGCCGACGTCGCCGATCTCGGTCGTCTTCAGCCACAGCGCACCTTCGGCCTCGAAGGTCATTCCCGAGTCGATCATCGCGCGCACGGCGGCGTCGACCTTCCCGTCGGCGTACAGCGAAGACTCGAGATAGAAGTGGTCGAACTGCACGCCGAAGGCCGCCAGATCGACGTCCTGCTCGTGCCGCAGATACGCGACCGCGAAGCGGCGGATGTTGTCCAGATCGTTCACGTCGCCCGAGGCGACCACCGGCGAGCCGTCGCGCGCGGTTTCAGTCTTCTTCTCGAGGAACTCGCGCGCGATGTCGACGATGTAGTCGCCGCGGTAGCCGGTTTCGGGAAACTCGACCGTCTCGCCGAGAAGCTCCTTCGCGCGCGCCTGCACCGAGCGCGCGAGGTTTTCGATCTGCACGCCGGCGTCGTTGTAGTAGAACTCGCGCGTCACTTCGTGGCCCTGCGCGGCGAGCACGTTGGCGAGCGCATCGCCGAGCGCGGCCTGGCGCGCGTGGCCGACGTGCAGCGGCCCGGTCGGGTTCGCCGAGACGAACTCGACCATCACGCGCTCGCCCGCGTGCGCGGAGCTCGTGCCGTAGCAATGCCGCTCGCGCAGCACGACGCGCACGACCTCCTGCTTGGCGGCGGCGGCGATGCGCAGGTTGATGAAACCGGGGCCGGCGACCTCGACCGACTCGATCAACCCGCCTGCCGCCGGATCGACCCGCAGCGCATCGGCGATCGCATTCGCCACCTCGCGCGGGTTCTTCTTCAGCGTCTTCGAGAGCTGCAACGCGACGTTGCACGCCAGGTCGCCGTGCGACTCGACCTTCGGCCGCTCGAGCTGCACCGGCACGCCGGCGCCGCCGAGGCCGGCGAGCGCCTGCTCGATCAGCGCGATCACGCGTTGTTTCTGTTCGGGAAGCATCCGTGCGGCCGGCGACGGGAAAGGCGCGGATTCTACCGGCGCGCTTCACCGGTGCCGCGCGTTGCACGCCGCTACGAGCTCTGCGATGCCCGATCGGCCGGAACGCTCTCCGCGCCTTCTTCGCGCGGCGGCTGCGCGCCGGGCTCGGCCGCGCGCTCCAGGCGCCCGAGCAGTTCGCGTGCGTGTGCTGCGAAGGACGCGCGCTGCGCGGCGGGGATCGGCTCGCCCGGCAGGAACTTCTCGGCGAGCGGATTCACGAACCTGCCGTTGCGCGAGACGCGGTAGTCGAGGTGCGGCCCGGTCGAAAGCCCCGTCGAGCCGACGTAGCCGATCACCTGCTTCTGCGCGACGCGCGCGCCGGGGCGCACGCCCTTGGCGATGCGCGACAGGTGGTTGTAGTAGGTCTTGTAGCCGGCGCGGTGGCGCAGCAGCACCTGGATGCCGTTGCCGCCCTTGCGGCCGGCGAACTCGACCGTGCCGTCGGCCACCGCCCACACCGGCGTGCCGGTCGGCGCCGCGTAGTCGATCGCCAGATGCGGCCGCACGCCGCCCAGCACCGGATGCGGGCGCCGGTACGTGAAGCCCGAGCTGATGCGGGAGAACTGCAGCGGCGAGCGAAGGAACATCCTCTTCAGCGAGCGGCCGTCGGGGTCGTAGTAGGCCGTGCGGCCGCCGACTTCGAAGGCCACGCCGGCGAGCGTGCCGTCCTCGGTGACGTACTGCGCGGCGAGGATGCGGCCGTCCTCGACGAAGGTGCCGTTCGCGTAACGCGCCTCGACCAGCATGCGGATTCGGTCGCCCGGGCGCGTATCGGCGGTGAAGTCGAAGGACGATTCGAAGATCTGCACGAGATCGAGCATCGTCTGCGCGCCGATCGCGCCGCTGTCGACCAGGTCCCACAGCGAATTGCGGACCTCGCCTGCACGGATCTCGGTGCGGATCTCCGGCGTGACGTCGGTGCGCTTGACGGTCCAGTCGGCCTCCGTGCGGGTCGCATCGAAGCGCTGCCATGCGCTGGGCGCGTAGGCGACGGCGACGATGCGCTCGCCGGCATCGCGCGAGACCTCGAGCCGGTCGCCCGCGCGCATGCGGCGCAGGTTCGCGCCGGCCTCGCGCAGTCCCGTCGCCAGCGCATGCGCCTCGGCAGCCGACAGCCCGCTGCGCATGAGCACATCGGCCAGCGTGTCGCGGCGGCGCAGCTCGACGGTCTCGGTCCGCAGCGCCGGCGGCTCAGGCGGGGCGGCGGCGACGGCTTGTTCGGCAGGAGGAACGGCAGGGACCGCGGCCTGCTCGGACTGCGCGACATCCGACGGCCAGACATGCCAACCGATCGACCCCGCGAGCCCGACGATCCCGAGAACGGCGAGGATGCGTCGAATCATCGGGCGGATGATAAGTGCATTAGAGGCGAACGGTCTGCTCCAGGGTGCGTTGACAATGCAGTCGACCGCAGAGGCCGTTACTCCCTCCCCTTCAAGGGGAGGGTTGGGGTGGGGATGGGGTCAAGCGCCGAGCATCACCACTCTATTCCCCACCCGCGTCCGGTCTCGCGCTCGGCGAAACCGCGGCTTCGCAGTCCACGTGGATCGTTGGCCAGGTCGTCGATCATCGCTACGACCCCGTCGAACCCTTTCCGAACTGCGCATCGACGTCGCGCGCCGAATGCAGAACGCGAATCACGTCGATCCCGTCGTCGAGCGGTTCATAGAAGATCACGTAGCGACCGAACGGCATGCTGCGCAGGCCCGGCGCGAGTTCATCCCCGGCATGCCCCATCTTCGGCTGCGTGGCGAGCAGTTGCAGCGTCTCGTCGAGTCGGTCGACCCACGCATCGGCCTGCTCGAGACTGTCCTCGGCGAATTAGTCCCAGATCTCTGCGATGTCGGCAGCGGCCGTTGCAGGACCCGCGGCATTTATGCCTTGGCCTTCTCCGCGCGCCGGGCGCGTCCTTCGCGCTTGACCCGTTTGGCGTCCCACCGCACCGACGGCCCGCTTTCCTTGCCGGCGCGAATGTCCCGCCGCAGTTGCTCCAGCTTGGCTTCGCGCAGGCGATCCTGCTCTTCCATCAGTCGCAGCGCTTCGCGCACGACCTCGCTCGCCGAGGAGTAAAGCCCCGAGGCGATTTTCCGCCGCACCAGTTCCTCGAGATGCGGCGTGAGGTTGACGTTCACTCCCATGGCGATCTGTCCTCGCTGCGAAACGTCGGGCGATTCTATCCATGATTGGCAAAGTTGGACATTGCGACGGCGCGCGCGTTCCAGAGTGATCGCCCGAGATGTCGACCACGGATTCGCCCGCGCGCATGCGGCAAAGGTTGGCGCCGACCTCACCCAGCGACTCCGCGAGTGCAGGCGTTGGGGCTAACGGCTGACTAGCTTGTGCGTATTCCATGCTCCACCATCAACTTTGCGAACCGCTCGCCATCTACGAGCTCGATTCGTATGCCCTTTTCTACGAAGTACTGCTCTGCAACCCGCATAGCGCCGTCGGAGATCGAGCCTGATGTAAAGAAGTGGCCGCGGATTTTTGAACACGGCGGAAAGTGGATCGGCTGCTCCGATGGGCGAGGATAGAGCCCGGTGAAACAGGAGCAGAGAGCATGAGCAAGAGACCGCGCCGCAACCACGCCGCGGCGTTCAAGGCCAAGGTGGCGCTGGCGGCGATCAAGGGCGAGAAGACCGTGACGGAGATCGCGCAGCGCTTCGACGTGCATCCGAACCAAGTGACGGAGTGGCGGCGCCAGTTGCTGGACCGGGCTGCCGAGGTCTTCGGCGGCCATGCGACGCCGGCGCCACCGCCATTGGACGTCAAGGCGCTGCACGCGAAGATCGGCCAGCTCACGCTGGAGAACGATTTTTTAGTAAGCGCGCTCACCAAAGCGGGTTTGCTGAGCGCAAGAAGATGATCGACCGCACCCACGAGCTTCCCATCAAGCGCCAGGCCGAGTTGCTGAACATCAGCCGCGGCAGCGTGTACTACCGCCCCGAGCCGATCAGCGCTGCCGATCTGGCGCTCATGCGCCGGATCGACGCGCTGCACCTGGAGCACCCGTTCGCCGGCAGCCGGATGCTGCGCGATCTGCTACGCCGGGAAGGCTTCGACGTCGGCCGCCGGCACGTTGCCACGCTGATGCGCCGAATGGGCATCGAGGCGCTGTACCGCAAGCCGAATACCAGCAGGAAGCACACCAAGCATCCGGTGTATCCGTACCTGCTGTGCGGCCTGGCCATCGAGCGGGCCAATCAGGTCTGGGCGATGGATATCACCTATATCCCGCTGGCGCGCGGCTTCGTGTACCTGGCCGCCGTGCTGGACTGGCACAGCCGCAAGGTGCTGGCGCATCGGATCTCGATCACGCTGGAGGCCGACTTCTGCGTCGAGGCGCTGAACGAAGCGATCCACCGGTTCGGCCCACCCGAGATCATGAACACCGACCAAGGCAGTCAGTTCACCGGCGCGGACTTCATCGACGCGCTCAAACACCACGGCATCGCCATCAGCATGGACGGGCGCGGCCAGTGGCGCGACAACGTGTTCGTCGAGCGGCTGTGGAAGAGCGTCAAGTACGAGGAGGTGTACCTGAAGGCCTACGAAAGCGTCAGCGCCGCGCGCGAGCACATCGGCCGGTACTTCGCTTTCGACAATGCGCGCCGGCCGCACCGAGCGCACGACGGGCAAACGCCCGATGCGATCTACTTCGGTACGCTGGCGCCGTTGCAGGCGGCGGCCTGAGCGATGAACACGGGGTTGTCCACCGCGCCGCCTGCCTCCGGCCTCTTACGGGCCGGCGGCGGCGCCGTGGACAACCCCTGCAGCGAGCCGATTCGACGATTCAACCCGCAGCCGATCCACTTATCTCCGCTGAAATCGTGTTCAAACAAGCGGAGCCACCTCTCTCCAACCGATGGAACTCTTCACTCGCTGGAGTCGACAGCCGATGCAGCAGGTCAAGACGTGGCGAAATGGAGTTGGACGCCTCGACGGCAGCCTCTCGCATCATCTCGAACGCGATTCGACGTTTCAGGAGAAACCGGTGACGCGGTTCGCCTCTCATGGTCTTCATGGGTTCTTGCTGTACATCGGGCCGGGGAGTCGAACGCAGAAAGCAGTATGGCCCGACTGATGGCTCACCAATTGAGCTCAGGCTATGGAGTTGCAGCTGCCACGGCGCGAGCCACCAGTTGAAGCCGGGTTTGTGCAGCGAGCTGGGCTCTGCTCATGGCCGGACTCGGAAGCAAGTCGCCCCCCTCGTACCAGGTCCCGACGGATACCGAACTCCTGCGAGCGGCGCAACCCCCTCGCGATCACGCCTCCCCCCGCCGCGTGACCTTCTCGCGCAGCGTGACGAACTCCTCCGCCGCGGTCGGATGGATGCCGACGGTGGCGTCGAAGCCGGCCTTGGTGAGTTTCGCCTTCACCGCGATGCCGATGGCCTGGATGATCTCGGGTGCGTCGGTGCCAAGCATGTGCGCGCCGACCACGCGCTGGCTCGCGGTGTCGACGACGAGTTTCATCAGCGTGCGCTCGTCGCGTCCGGACAGCGTGTGCTTCATCGGCCGGAACTCGGTCCTGTAGACATCGATCTCGCGGTACGTCGCCAGCGCCTGCGCTTCGGTGAGTCCCACCGTGCCGATCGGCGGCTGGCTGAACACGGCGGTGGGCACGTCGGCGTGATCCGCTGCGGTCGGGCGGCCGCCGAAGAGCGTCTGCGCGACCGCGATCGCGCCGTCGCCGCGCTTCGCCAGCGCCGCCGGCGGGGCTTTCAGCCGGATGCGGATGCCTTTCTCCATCTCGGCGCGCAGGAAGTGGCGCACGTCGTCGTCGAAGCCGCGCAGGAACTCCGGTCCGCGATAGGCGAGCGTGACCTCGCAGCCCAGGCCGTTGAAGATGCCGGCGAACTCGACCGCGATGTAGCCGCCGCCGAGGATCGCGATGCGCCGCGGCAGCGCGGGCAGGGCAAAGGCCTCGTTCGAGGTGAAGCGGAGTTCGTGGCCCGGGATGGCCGGCACGAAAGGGCGGCCACCCGTGGCGATCAGGATGTGCTTCGCGGTGAAGCGCTGCGCGCCGACCTCGATCGTGTGCGGATCGAGCAGGCGCGCATGGGCGGCGTGGATCCGTCACGCCCGCCTCTTCTCCAGCAGACCGCGATAGACGCCTTCGAGCCGCGCGATCTCGCGATCCTTGTTTGCGATCAACTGCGGCCACGAAAAGCGCGCGCCTACGCTCGACCAGCCGTAGCCGGCCGCGTCCTCCCGCTCCTCGCGCACGTGCGCGGCATACACGAGCAGCTTCTTCGGCACGCAGCCGCGGATCACGCATGTGCCGCCGAGCCGGTCGCGTTCGGCCAGGCCCACGCGCGCGCCGAAGCCCGCGCTCATGCGCGCGGCGCGCACGCCGCCGGAGCCGCCGCCGATGACGAAAAGGTCGTAGTCGTAGCCTTGCATCGCGTCTCCTCCGATGGGCGCGGGCCGATGCCCGCATTCTGACGCTTCGCCGCGAGCTCGCCGCGCGTGCTTAAATCCGCGTCGCCCGCGCGAATCGCCCGCCCTCATGCTGCGCTGCGAACCCGATCATCTGGTCGTCGCCTGCGCCGATCTCGAGCAGGGTTCGGCGTGGGCGGCCGAGACGCTCGGCGCCGAGCCGCAGCCGGGCGGAAAACACGCGACGATGGGCACGCACAACCGGCTGCTGAAGCTCGGCCCGCGCGTGTACCTGGAGCTGCTCGCGATCGATCCGCAGGCCGCGCCGCCGGCGCATCCGCGCTGGTTTTCGCTCGACGATCCGGCCGTGCAGGCGCGCGCGGCGCGTTCGCCTTTTCTGCTGACCTGGGTGGCGTCGACGACCGACATCGTCGAGGCGGTCACGCGCGTGCCGGCGCTCGGCGAGCCGCGCGCGTTCATGCGCAACGCGTACGCGTGGCGGCTGACGGTGACCGAAGACGGCGCGCTGCCGTTCGGCGGCGTGCTTCCGGCCGCGATCGAATGGCGCGGCGCGCATCCGTGCGATGCGCTCGAAAGCCGCGGTTGCGCGCTCGCCGAGCTGCGGCTGTCGCATCCGGCCGCCGCCGGCGTGCTGCCGCTTTTTCGAGAGCTGCGCATCGCGGGCCCGGTGCAACTGAAACCCGGGCCGAAGTCGCTGTGCGCCGTCCTGCGCACGCCGCGCGGCGAGGTCGAGCTGCGCGACGACTGAGATGTGCGTCCGGATCGACGCGGCGCTGCCGTCGCGCGATCGAACTCGCGCGCCCCTCCGGCCGGTTTCGTGCGACGCATCATGCGCGTGCCTGCGGCACGTCAATGCCGGGGCTTGCGACCCGGCCCGGTGCGCGCGCTCGCGCGTGCGGGTGCCCGCGAAGCTTGATCGCAGTCAAAGAGGTCTTCCCGCCGGCCCCGTACGTTGCAGCCTGACGATGCGCCGTGCATGGTCGGCGCTCGCCGGATCGAGGAGACCTCAGTGTTCACGCAGCCGGTCAGAAACCTCATGGAGCAGCGCAAGCTGCTCACGGCCCCGCCGCAGACGACCGTGTTGCAGGCTGCGACGATGATGGCGAAGAAACACGTCGGCGCGGTACTCGTCGTCGAAGAAGAGCGCCTGATCGGCATCTTCACCGAGCGCGACGCGGTGTTCCGCGTGATCGCGCGCAAGCTCGATCCGGCGACGACGCCGCTCGTCGACGTGATGACGCGCGAGCCGAAGACGATTTCGCCGGACAAGACCTTCGGCTACGCGATGCTGCTGATGCACGAGAACCACTTTCGCCATCTGCCGGTCGTCGAGAACGACAAGCCGATCGGCATCGTGTCGTCGCGCAACGCGCTCGACCCCGATCTCGAGGAGTTCGTCGCCGAAGAGCGGCGCCGCAAGCACATCCAGGAAACGCGCTGAAGCCGCCGCGCCGCGGCGCGCGCGGGATCAGCGCAGCCGCGGCAGCGAAAAACGCGGCTCCACCTCGCCGACGACGATGCCGCGGTAGTTGCGCACCGCGCGGCAGGCGAACGGCGCAAGCGGCGTCTTCTCCGGCGCATCGAGCAGTCCGAGCTGCTGCAGCACCGCGCTGGTCGCGACATGCAGCGCGCGCGAGTTGCCGTCGGCCACACGGATGGCGATGCCGACGCCGAGGCTCGTCACGCCGATCGCCTGCACGCCGTCGGCGCCGATCTTGCTGACCCAGTCGCCGCCGCCCGTCCGCATCAACGCCAGATCGCTGCGCGCGGTGCCGGACACCAGATCGGGATGACGCTTCATCGCGTAGGCGAGCGCCGCGAGCGCAGGCGTGGCGCCGAGCGCAAGCTGGCAGAACGCGTGCGCCAACCGCGCGAGCGGCAGCGCGTAGTTGGGCGCGCTGCAGCCGTCGATGCCCATCGGCGGCTCCATGCCCGGCGCGAAGCGCTGCACCGCTTCGCGTACGCGCCGCTGCCCGGGCGCGTCGGGGTCGAGGTAGTTCGCGAGCGGTGCACCGTGCAGCCGGCAGAACGCGAGAAAGCCCGCGTGCTTGCCCGAGCAGTTGTGATGGAGCTGGTTCCAGCGCGCGCCGGGCGGCATCTGCGACGTCGTCGCGGTGAAGTAGGTCGGCGGATGGCAGCCGCACTGCAGGTCGGACTCGCGCGCGTCGATGCGTTCGAGCATGCGCGCGGCGATGTCCACGTGCACCTGCTCGCCGCTGTGGCTTGCGCACATCAGCGCCAGTTCGTGCGACGTGAAGCCGAAGCGCTCCATACCGCCATCCTCGACGAACGGCAGCGCCTGCAGCGGTTTGAGCGCCGAGCGCGTGAAGTTCAGCCCCTCGGGGTCGCCGACACCGGCAATCAGCTTCCCGGCGTGATCGACGACCGCGATCGAACCGGGGTGAACGAGTTCGGGAAACCCGCCGCGCGTGACGACGACGAGCGGGACGTGCCTGGGTGCTGCGTGCATCGGGCGCGGCCGGCGGCGACGACTCGTCAAACGGCGCCCGCGGCCGCGGGCGCCGCCAGCCGCGCGGCGACCTCCTTGCGATAGCGGTTCAGCTCCTGCACCGAGTTGAAGGTCCGTTCGAGCAGCAGGCTCATGTTGTGCAGGATGCGCTCGACGACCTTCGACTCCCACGCGTCGTCGAAGCGGATCTGCTCGTCGAGCCAGCGCTCGAGCCAGGTCGGATCCGGCAGCCGCGACTGCACCGTGTCGCGCGGATAGTGCGCCTGGCTGACGTGCAGGTTGGTCGGATGCAGCGCCTTGGCGGTGCGCTTGGCGCTGGCCATCAGCACGGCGACCTTGGCGAACGCGGCGCGCGCGGTGTCGCCGAACTCGGCGAGGTACTTTTTCATGTAGCGCAGATAGGCGCCGCCGTGGCGCGCCTCGTCCTGCGCCAGCGTCCGGTAGATGTGCTTGATGACCGGTTCGGTATGCCATTCCGAGGCGCGCCGGTACCAGTGGTTCAGCCGGATCTCGCCGCAGAAGTGCAGCGCCAGCGTTTCGAGCGCAGGCGCCGGATCGAATTCGAAGCGCACTTCGTGCAGCTCCCGCTCGGTCGGCGCCAGCTCGGGGCGAAAGCGGCGCAGGTACTCCATCAGCACGAGCGCGTGCTTCTGTTCCTCGAAGAACCACACCGACATGAATGCCGAGAAATCCGAGTCGTGCCGGTTGTCGCGCAGGAACATCTCGGTGGCCGGCAGCGCGGACCATTCGGTGATCGCGTTCATCTTGACCGTCTGCGCCTGCTCGTCGCTGAGCCGGGACGCATCGAAGCTGTCCCAAGGGATGTCCTTCTCCAGGTTCCAGCGGACCGCTTCGAGGGACTTGAACAACTCCGGATAGAGCATCGTCATGGCGTACCTGCCGTTTCAGTGGGCGACCCGCCGTTTGAGCACGCGCAGCAGCGGCCCGAGGGCGGGGAGTTTCTCATACAGTTCTTCAGCGGCGTCCCAGTAGTCGCGGTGATAGACGATGCGGCCGTCCGGCGCAAAGCGCAGGTGCGTGGCGCCGCGGATCGTCAGTTCGGCGCGAGGCCGGCGCCGCATCCGAAACACGAAGTCCCAGGTCAGGAAGGCCTGCGTATCGGCGGCGACCGCGTCGCGCACGACGAAGCGCGGCGCATCGACTTGCTCGAACATGCGCGCGAAGATCCGCGCGATCGCCGCGGTTCCGCGAACTTCGTTGAACGGATCCTTGAACCACGCGTCGTCCGCGTAGACCTCGCCGATGCGCGCCACGCTGTCGGGCGTGAGCGTCTCGAACCAGCGTTTCACGCGCGTGACGCCATCCATCGAATCAACCGCCCGTCGCGCGGCGCACGGCCGCGAATTGCAGACGATACGGGAGAATCCGCGCCAGCTTCAGCCAGCGCGTGAAGCGGCGCGGATAGTGGATCTCGAAGTCGCCGCGCGCGATGCCGGCCAGCGTGCGCCGCGCGGCCTCGTCGGCGTCCATCAGCGCGGGCATCGCGAAGCCGTTGCGGCGCGTCAGCGGCGTGTCGACGAAGCCGGGATTGACCAGATACACGCCGATGCCGCGCGGGTGCAGGTCCCCGTACAGCGACTCGGCCAGGTTGATCAGCGCCGCCTTGCTCGGGCCGTAGACAAGGGCCTGCGGCAGTCCGATGTAGCCGGCGACCGACGCGACGATCGCGATGCCGCCGCGGCCCTGCGCGAGCAGCGCCGGCAGGGTGGCGTCCAGGCAGTTGAGCACGCCGTGCAGGTTGACCTCCAGCAGCGCGCGCGCGCGGGACAGATTCCACGAATCGGCGCGCATCGCCGTGTGCGTGCCGGCAACCAGCAGCACCAGGTCGAAGCCGCCCCAGCGCGCCAGCACCTGCCGCGCCGCCGTGTCGACCTGTGCGCAGTCGGTCACGTCGAGCGGAACGACCAGGGCGTCGGCGCGGGCGGCGCGCGCAAGTTCGTCGAGCGGGGCAGGGCGGCGCGCCGACAGCGCCACGCGCGCCCCGGCGGCGAGCAGTTGGTGCGCGAGCGCGGCGCCGATGCCGGTCGATGCGCCGATCACCCAGACGCGTTGCCCGGCCCAGCTCGGGAACTTCGGATTCAGCGCCATCAGAGCCGCCGGAACGAAATCAGCACTTCGCCGACGCGGAACCCGTAGAACGACATCCGCGCGCGGTTCAGCATCACGCGCTCGTCGATCAGGTGCATCCAGTCGTCGAAAGCGAGCGCGTATCGCTTGCCGTCCCTGGTCTTCAGGTCGAACGTGTAGCGCCAGTTCAGCGAGTTGCCCGCGACGCTGCCGCGCGCCTCGCCGATCACGTCGCCGGCGGTGCCGATCCAGCGCTGCACGCCGGCTTCCGTGGCCGCGCGACGCAGCGTCCACACGCGCCGCTCGCGCTCGCCGTCGGACCAGACGAAGTCCTCGTCGAGCGTGCCGACGTCGCCGGTCCAGCTTGCGCGGATCGTCACGACGAAGCGGCGCTGTACCCGGCCCGCGCGATCGGTGACCAGGCCGTGGCCTTCGAGCGTGCCGTCGAAGTAGCGGCGCAAATCGAGCGCCGGGGTCTCGCCGGCGTAGACGGTCGGATCGACCGCCGCGCAGCCGGCGAGCAGGATGGTCAGCAGCAGGGCAAAGAGGAGCTTGCGCATCGTTGTCCTTCTCAGAAGCGCCGACCGCGCCAGGCGAGCAGAAGCACCGCCGCGGCGGCGAGTTTCAGCGCGCACGGCAGCAGCGCGTAGCTCGCCGACAGGGCGACGAGTGCCGCTTCGCTGCGGTCCCCGGGCGTGTAACCGAGCCATTGCAGCAGCGGCAGCGCCACGCCGGCGGCCAGCGCCAGGTTCAGCTTGTTGACGAAATTCCAGAGGCCGAAGTACGCGCCTTCGCGCCGGCCGCCGTCGCCGCCGTCGTCGATCACGCGCGCCAGCAGTGCGGGCGGCAGCGCCAGATCCGCGCCGAGCGCGAGCCCCGACAGTGCGCAGATCGCCGCAAACGGCAGTAGGTCGCCGGCGCCGAGCCAGTGCGCCCAGACGAACGCGGCGACCGCCGCGAGCATGCCGAGCAGCCAGACGAGCGGCAGACTGAAGCGCCGCGCAAGCCGCGCCCACAGCAGCATGCTCGCCGCGCCGGCGACGAAGTACAGCGCGAGGAACAGGCCTTCGTAGCCCGGCAGCTGCAGGCGGTCGGCAACGAAGAACAGCACCAGCGTGGCCGGAATCGCCGCCGCGATACCGTTGAGCACGAACACCGCCAGCAGCCAGCGGAAGCGCGCGGCCGCCAGCGGCGCAGCGATCTCGCGCAGCGGATGGCCGCGCGCGGCGATCGACGCGCCGCCGCTGGGCGGCGGCGCGCGCAGCGCAAGCCACGCGAGTGCGGCGGCGAGCGTGAGCGCAAACAGCAGGACGAGCGACGTGACGCCGAGCGCGACCGGAACCACGGAGGCGAGGATGACCCCGAGCAGGCCGGCCCCTTCGCGTGCGGCAGTCACGCGCGCGCGACCGGCGTCGTCGTGCGCAAGCCGCGCGCCCCAGGCCTGGTAGGCGATGCTCGCGAGCGAGTAGCCCAGATACGCGGCGAGCAGCGTGAGCGCCAGCCAGACCGCGGACAATGCGGCGGCGCCCGCGGGCGGGTGGAACAGCAGCACGAACCCCGACGCCAGCGGCAGCGCGGCGATGAGAATCGGCCGCAGAAAGGGGTTGCGGTCCGCGCCCTTGCGCGCGTCGACCCAGACGCCGAGCAGCGGATCGGCGAACGCGTCGAGCAGTCGCGCGCCGAGCAGCAGCGCGCCGATCGTCGCGAGCGCCAGCCCCGTCGTTTCGGCGTAGAACTTCGGCACCAGCACGTACACCGGCAGCGCCATCATCGCCAGCGGCAGGCCGAAGGCCGCGTACGCCGCCAGTCCGCCGCGCCCGGTCGCGGTCGGAGCGATCGCGCCGCAGGCAGGCTCGGCTCTCATCGCTGTGCCTGCGCATCGGCGAGCCGTAACAGGCTCGCGCGCAGCGCCGGTGCGCGCGTGCGCGCGTCCAGCCAGATCGCGAAGAAGCCGCGCGCGAACTCCGCCTCCTCGATCGCGCCGGCGAAGCGGCCGTCGACGTAGAACCGCGCGCCGCGCCCGGGCAGATTCACGCCGGCGATGCGACGCCCTTTGTCCACGTCCGGAAAGATGCGCGCCATCGCGCGGTGCCAGCGTTCGCGATCGGATTCGCTTCCGTAGCCCAGCCGCGCAAGCTCGTCGCGGCTCGTATCGGCGATGGACCGACCCGACAGCCGCCGCGCGTAGGTGAGCTCCAGCACGAAGCGATGCGCGGTCGGATCGCGTGCATCGAAGCCAGGCGGCACGAACAGGCGCGCATCGTAGACGTGCAGGCCGAACCACGTCAGCCGACCCTCGCCCGAGAGTCGGGCGTCGTCGACGTAGGCGTGCACCGGCGCAGGCAGCGCGGCGAGCGATGCGGCCGCATCCGTGATCGACAGCGCGCCGAGGCCCAACGCGCACGTCGCCGCGAGGGCGCGGGCCGCGCTATGGGCGGCGCAGCGTGTACTGGACGACATCGGTGTCGCCTTCGGCGAATGCCGCCTCGCAGTAGGCGAGGTAGAAACTCCAGAGCCGGACGAAACACTCGTCGAAGCCGAGCGCGCGCACCGCATCCAGCCGCGCTGTGAAGCGCGCGCGCCAGCTCGCCAGCGTGATCGCGTAGTCGCGGCCGAACGGCAGACGCCCGACGATCTGCAGCCCGGCGCGCGCCGCGTGTTCCTCGAAGGCGCGCGGCGAAGGCAGCATGCCGCCCGGGAAAACGTACTGCTGGATGAAGTCGGTGCCGCGGCGATAGCGCTCGAACAGCGCGTCGGCGATCACGATCGTCTGCACACAGGCCCGCGCGCCCGGCTTCAGGCAACGCGCGAGCGTGTCGAAGTACGTCGGCCAGTAGGCCTCGCCGACGGCTTCGAACATCTCGATCGAGGCGACGCCGTCGTAGCGGCCTTGCTCGTCGCGGTAGTCCTGCAGGCGCAGATCGGCTTCCAGACCCCGGCTGCGCAGGCGCGTGCGCGCATAGTCGAGCTGCGCGCGCGACAGCGTCAGGCCCGTGACCGCATGACCGGCGCGCGCGGCGACCTCGGCGAATCCGCCCCAGCCGCAGCCGATTTCCAGGATGCGCGCACCGGGCGCAAGCTGCAGTTCGTCGAGCACTCGCGCGTACTTGGCGTGCTGAGCCGCGGCGAGCGCGTCTTCGCGGACCGGCGCGATCGCGACCCGCGCATCGGCGCCGAACAGCGCGCTCGAGTAGCTCATCGTCGGATCGAGCCACAGCGCATAGAAGTCGTTGCCGAGGTCGTAGTGCGCGTGGATGTTGTTGCGCGCGTTCGCCCGCGTGTTGCGGTTGCGCAGGTGGCGCAGGCGGTACGCGAGGCGGCCCCAGAACGAGCCGTAGACGAACCGTTGCAGGGCGGCGCGGTTGCGGACGAACAGCGCCAGCAACTCCCGCAGGTCGGTCGTGGTCCAGTCGCCCGCGATGAAACCCTCGGCGAAGCCGATGTCGCCGCTGCGCAGCGCGGCACCGAACACGTTCCAGTTGGCGAGCTCGATCTGCGCGCGCGGCGAACCCGAGCCGAACGCGACGCGCTGCCCGTCCGGAAAGCGCACGTCGAGCGTGCCGTGCTCCAGCCGTGCGAGCAGGCGCAGCGCCCAGCGCGCCTGCGACGGGAAGCGCGAGGTGTCGATTCCGATCGGGCGGGTGTGCAGCGCGATTTCGTTCATGGGTTCGAGGAGCCGGCTTCGGTCAGTGGGTCGCGTTCCGCGTCGGCGGCGCGAGCCTGGAAAAAACAGGCACGCGCTTGATCCAGAGCCGCAGCGCGTGCCAGTGGATGCGCGCGATCACGCCGAACGTGAACAGCGGATACGCGAAGAAGGTCGACGCGAGCCGCGACTCGGTGAGCGGATGCAACGCGCCGGCGATCGACGTTTGCAGCAGCGCGCCGGCGTCCGCGCGGTCGTGGTAGTCGATGCGGGCCAGGAACCGCGGCCGCGCCGCGTCGGACATCACGAAGCGGAAGCGATACTCGCCTTCGACGCGGCAGAACGGCGATACGTAAAAGACCTTCCGCGCACGCAGTGATTCGCCCCACGCGATCGCGCGGCCGTCGTCGTGCGCGAGCAGGTACGCGTGGCGTTCGCCGAAGGTGTTGTTGACCTCGCAGACGATTGCGCGCAGGCCGCCGTCGCCGCGCTCGCAGAACCAGAAGCTCACCGGATTGAAAACGTAGCCCGCCACACGCGGGAAGGTGTGCAGCCAGACCTCGCCGTCGGCATCGGCGATGCCGGCGCGGCCCAGCACATCGTCGATCCAGGCAAGCAGCGGACGGCCGTCGCCGTGGTCCGCGTCGTTCAGCGCAAACGGCGCGCGTCCGTTGCGCGCGAGCAGCCGGTACGGCCACGGCCGCGCCGCCAGCGCGCGCAGCGGCAGTCGCAGAAAGAATGCGCGATGCGCGAAGGCGTGTCGGGCCGGTCGCGCACGCACGTGGCGAACGGTGCCGAAGCCGATGCTGGGGGTCGCGCGCTGCACGTCGCTGCTCGTCTCGCCGGTGGCGGGGCGCCGCCATCGGATACCAAGTAGTATGCTGACTATACCAACTGGTTTATCCAATGACCACTCGGTATTTACCCGCCTCAGTCAAGCGGCGTTCGGGTGGGTTCGGTCGCTTCGTTCTCGTCTCGCATAACGGTGTAGACTGTTACGAACGATTCGAAACCGATCGGTCACCATGTCCCGCCAGACCCTGAAGGAGCAGCAGGCGAAGCTGAAGGAGGACGCGATCCTGCAGGCCGTCAACACGCTGCTTGCCGAGCGCGGGTACGACCTGATGACGGTCGACGCGGTGGCCGCCTTCGTCGGCATCGCCAAGGCGAGCCTTTACAAGATGTTCGACTCGAAGGAGGCGCTGGCCGCGGCGGCGTTGACGCGATTGCTCGAACGCACGCTGGAGGTGATCGAGTTGCAACCTGCGTCGGCGCGCCCGCTGGACAAGCTGCGCGCCGTCGTTCGCTGGGCGCTCGTGCAGCACCTGCAGGGACAGATGCCGCTGCTGCCGTCGACGCGCTCGACGCTGCGCGAGGCGCTGGTCAGGCACCGCCCCTACGTCGACCGGCTGTTGGAAGTCAGCGAGAAACTCGGCGCGTGGATCGAGGCGGCGCAGGCCGACGGTTCGCTCGACCCAAAGCTGCCGCCCGAGGCGGTGCTGTACACGCTGTATGCGCGGGCCTGCGACCCGGTGGCCGACTACCTGAAGCTCGCGGGCAGCTACACGGACGAGCAGATCGTCGAGATCATGCTGGCGACCTGTTTCGGCGGCCTCGAGGCGCGCGCCCACTGAGCGGCGGCGCGTCGATCTCAGGCCGCGCGCTGCCTGGCGGCAGCCGCGCCGCCGCCTTCGGCGATCGCCGCCGCGACCGCGAGACCCGATTTCAGCCCGTCTTCGTGGAAGCCGTAGCCGGTCCACGCGCCGGCGAACCACACGCGGCGGCGGCCCTGGACCGTGTCGAGCCGGGCTTGCGCGGAGATCGCGCGTTCGTCGAAGATCGGATGCGCGTAGTCGAACTCGGCGAGCACGCGGTCGCGCGCCGGTTCGACGAGCGGATTGAGGCTGACGAGAAGCGGCGTGCGGAACGGCAGCGGCTGCAGGCGATTGAGCAGGTAGGTCACCGACACCCGCGGGGCGTTCGTGCCGTCGCTCAGGTAGTTCCAGGAAGACCACACTTTGCGCGAGACCGGCATCAGACGCGCGTCGGTGTGCAATACCGCGCGGTTCGGCTGATAGCGAACGTCGGCGAGCAGCGCACGTTCCGCCGCATCCGCATCGGCGAGCAGGCGCAGCGACTCGTCGCTATGGCAGGCGAGCACCACTTGGTCAAACCGCTCGCGGCCGGATCGACTCTCGACAATGACCCCTCCGCCCGCCGCGTCGCGCGATACCGCACGCACCGGCTGATTCAGGCGGATGTCGTCCAACGCGGCGGCGATGCGCCGAACGTATTCGCGCGCGCCGCCCGCGACCGTGTACCACTGCGGGCGGTTTTCGATCTGCAGCAGGCCGTGGTTGTGGCAGAAGCGGACGAAGGTCGTGCAGGGATAGGCGAGCATCGTCGCCGTCGGGCACGACCAGATCGCCGCGGCCATCGGCAGCAGGTACCAGCGGCGGAAGGCGTCGCCGTAACCATGCCGGTCGAGGAAGCCGCCAAGCGTGAGCCCGCCGGCGTCCTCGCGACCTTCGGCCACGCGTGTGGCCTGGCGGTTGAAGCGCAGGATGTCGCGCAGCATCCGCAGGAACGCGGGCGACCACAGGTTACGCCGTTGCGCGAAGACCGTGTCGAGGTTCGAGCCCGCCCACTCGAGCCGGCGACCGCCCGCGAGCGCCACGCTGACCGCGAACGACATGTCGCTGGCGGCGGTCGGCACGTGCAGGTCGCGAAACAGCCGGACCAGGTTCGGATAGGTCCGTTCGTTGAACACGAGAAAGCCCGTGTCGACCGGATGCGTGATGCCGTCGAGCGTTACATCCGCGGTATTGGCGTGACCGCCGAGTCGGCCGGACGCCTCGAACAGCGTGATGCGGCCACGCGCGCGCAAGGCGTCCTGCAGCGCGTACGCGCAGCCCAGGCCGGCGATACCGGCGCCGATGACGGCGATTTCCATGGGTTTTGCCATTTGCGGACTCGAGGGCTGCGAGGACCGAATTCGCGCGGCGGATCGGGCCGTCGGCATGCGTCGGCGGCGTCGGTCCCGCGATATCCGCGGGGTGGCGACTTACGACGTGCGCTTGTCCCTTTCGATCAACGCGTACGCCGAGTGGTTGTGGATCGATTCGAAGTTCTCCGCCGAGACCGCATACGCGAGCACCCGTTTGTCGGCGTCCAGCGCGATGGCCACCTCGCGAACCATGTCCTCGACGAATTTCGGGTTATCGTAGGCCTGTTCGGTCACGTACTTCTCGTCGGGTCGTTTCAGCAGCGCCCACATCTCGGCGGAGCCGGCGGACTCGGCGATGCGGATCTGCTCCTCGATGCCCAGATCGCCGTCGACCTCGGCGCTGATCGTCACGTGCGATCGCTGGTTGTGTGCGCCGTAGTCGGCGACCTTCTTGCTGCACGGACACAGACTCGTGACCGGCACCACCACGGTCTGCGTGAGCTTCAGGCCGGCCGCGTCCTGCTCGGCGCGCAGCGTCACCTGATAGTCCATCAGGCTCTTGACGCCGGACACCGGCGCGGACTTGGTCACGAAGTATGGGAAACGGATCTCGATCAGGCCGTGCTCGGCTTCCAGCCGCTCGAGCATCGACTCCATCAGCCGCGCCACCGACGCGGTCGACAGCGGCTCCTGATGCTGCTGCAGCACCTCGATGAAGCGGGACATGTGCGTGCCCTTTTTTTCCGGGGGCAGCCCGACGTACATGTCGACCGCCGCGACCGACGGCTGCGCGCCGCGCGGCGTGGCCACCGTGACGGGGTGCGTCATCGAGCGCACGCCGACGCGCTGGATCGCGATGTTGCGGCCGTCTGCGCCCGCCTGCACGTCGGGGAGAAACATCTTGTCGGTAGCGTTCATCACAATGTCCGAATTGTCGCCCAAATGCGCCGGTCGCCGGCGCCTCGGATCGGGTCCGCAGCGTCGCTCGGCCGCACGCAACTGCCGGCGCCGACGGCCATATCAACCGCGGGCGGCGCGGGGCCATTCAGCGGCCCACCGCCGGAGCGCGCGCCAGAAGCTGCTCGATTCGCGTCGTCAGCCTGCGGTCCAGCGGCGCGACCGCGCCGGGGAAAGTCGCGACGACCGTGCCGTCGCGATCGACCAGATACTTGTGAAAGTTCCACTTCGGCGCCTGTCCGCTCGCACGCGCCAGCGCCGCGAAAAACGGGTGCGCAGTCTGCCCGACCACGGACGTCTTCGCAAACATCGGAAACTTCACGCCGTACGTGTTGAAGCAGAACTCCGCGATCGACCTGTTGTCCGCGGGCTCCTGGTCAAAGTCGTTCGACGGAAAGCCGAGCACGGCCAGGCCGCGTCGCGCATAGCGCGCGTGCAGCGCCTCCAGCCCCTCGTACTGCGGCGTGTAACCGCAAAAGCTCGCGGTGTTGACGACCAGCAGCACGCGGCCGGCGTACTGGCACAGGTTCTGCGGCGCCTCGTCCTGCAGCCTCGGCACGGTATGCGCGAGCAACGGCGGGCAATCCGGCGCCGGCTGCGCGAACGAGTCCGTCGGCGCCGACACGCCGGCAACGAACGCGACCGGCGCGACGAGCGCGCGCACGCAACGAAGCGTGTCGGCGAAAGAGAAGGGCGGGAACCGCATACCTGCTCCAACGGTCGTCGGCCCGCCTCGATACTAAGCTCGTGCGCCCCGGCCCGGTGTGCTGCGCCAGGAAATGGCGGACAATCGCCGCATTGTGTCCGTCCGGATTTCGCGATGAAACTGCTCGATCGAATCGCCATCGTCACCGGCGCCGCGCAGGGCATCGGCGCGGCCTGCGCGAAAGCCTTTGCCGCCGAAGGCGCCAAGCTCGTCGTCTCCGACGTCAACGAGGTCGGCGGCGCCGCGCTCGCCAAGGAAATCGCCGCGGCCGGCGGAACGGCGCTGTTCTGCCGCGCCGATGTCGGCGAGCGCGCCGACGCCGAACGGCTCGTGAAGTTCGCAGTCGATCACTACGGCCGGCTCGACGTGCTCGTCAACAACGCCGGCATCGTGCACGCGGCCGATTTCCTCGATCTGGCCGAGGAGGACTTCGATCGCGTGCTGCGCGTCAACCTGAAGGGCGCGTTCCTGTGCGGGCAGGCCGCGGCGCGGCAGATGGCCGCGCAGCCGCCGCGCGCGGGCGCGCCCGCCGGCAGCGAGCGCGGCGTCGTGATCAACATGTCCAGCGCCAACGCCGTCGTCGCGATCGCCAACCAGGTCCCGTACACGGTCAGCAAAGGCGGCGTGAACCAGTTGACCAAGGTGATGGCGATCGGGCTTGCGCCGAGAGGCATCCGCGTGATGGGCATCGGCCCCGGATCGATCGCGACCGAACTGCTGAAGACGGCGGTGCTGACCAACGAGGCGGCGCGCACGCGCATCCTGTCGCGGACCCCGCTCGGGCGGCTCGGCGAACCGGAAGAAGTCGCGCGCATCGCCGTGTTCCTCGCCAGCGACGACGCCTCGTACCTCACCGGCTCGACCGTGTATCCGGACGGCGGCCGGCTCGCGCTCAACTACACGATGTCCTGACGTCCGACGGTCGCGGTCGGACGCGCAGGCCGCGCGGGCGGTCAGTAGAACACCGTCAGCACGCCGGTGAAGCCGTACAGGTTGCGGCCGCCGATCTCGCCGTTCGCGTAGAACCCGACCAGCGGCACGTCGCCGAGCTCGCGCCGGATCAGCCGCAGCTCCTCGTGCTGCTCTTCGAACATGTGCGAGCCGCGTCCCAGGCACGAGACGTAGATCGCGCCGCTCGGTTCGACCTGCGCGCCGTCCGCCTCCGCGCGCTCGTGCAGGTGATCGCGGATCTCCGAGCAGATGCGGACCAGGTCCTTGCGCGCGGCCGCCTCGTCGCGCGTGCAGAAGCTGACCGCCGCGCCGTCCTCGATCGAGCCGGCGATCGCGACCGATCCCTTGTTCGGGTCGAGCGCGACGACGTGGCGGATCACGTAATCCGCCGCCGGCGTACACCCGCGATCGCCGGGGCCGGCGGGCGGCTCGATGCCGACGAAAAGGCCGCGCCGCGCGAGCGTGGCCAGCGCCGCGCGCGCCTGGCGCGGACCGCCGGACAGCACGCGCTCGCGGATGCCGGCGTCTTCCAGCAGCAGTTCGAAAGCGCGTTCGCCGTCGAGCTCGTAGATCAGGTTGTGATCGGCGCGCGTGACGGTGCGTTTCGCCGAAAACGGATGGCAGCCCTGCGAGACGCGCGACACGAGCCGCACGTCGCCGGCGAACACCACGCCCGAAAGACCGCCGGTGAGCACGCGATCGGCGATCTGCAGCGTGCGGCCGCGCGCGCTCGACAGGCCGCCGAACACGTAGCCGCTTTCGACCTTGTTGGCCATGTCGACGATCAGCTCGGGCAGATCGGGCGTGTTCGGGTCGGCGTGCACCAGCGCGGTGAACGCGGTCGGCGCGCCGCTCGGCGTCTTCAGCCCGAGCGTGGGCGGCCGCTGCGTGCCCGAGAACACGTTGAAGCTGCCGGGCGCGAAGCTCGCGAGCATCACCGCCAGCGCCGGCTCGTCGGTGTACTCCACACCGGTGGCGCAAATGCCGGCGCCGACCGACCCGACCCAGCTCGGCACGCCGGTGCGCGCCTTCAGCGTGGTCAGGATCGCATCGGCGTGCGGTGCCAGCGCGTCGGTCAGATACAGAAAACCGAGGTTCGCGTTGCGCGCGTAACGCTCGTCGCCGTTGAACGCCTGCAGATGCAGCAGGCACTCGTCGACCGCCACCGACCAGTCGGGATGTGCGGCGTGGGCGTGACGGAAGCGCATCGTGCGTCAGGACTTCGGCGGCGCTGCGCGGCGCTTGCGGCTCGGCGGCGCCTTCGCGGCGGCGGCGCCGCTTTCGGCGCCGGCCGCCGCCGCGGCGGCGATCTTCGTGAACTGGTCCTGCAGTGTGTTCCACCAGGCCGCCGGATTCAAGGGCGCTTCGCCCGCGCCGGGCGCAGGCTGCGGCGGCGTGCGGCGGCTGCGCTTGCCCGCGCGACGCGCCGGTTTCGGCGCCGCCGCGCGGGCAGCGGATGGCGCCTGCGGCGAAGACGCGGCCGCGGCGGTCTGGGGCTTGCCGATCATCGGGGAAAGCATCGCGCCGCCGACCTGCTTGAGCGTGGCGAGCGTGGCGCGCTGTACCTCGAGGCTCTGGATCGTCGTGCGCAGCATGGCCGCGTTCAACTGCAGCCATTGTTCGACCGCGCGCAGCTCGGCAATGCGCTTGTCGAGTTCGTCGATGTCGAGCGTGGGCGCGATCATGTTCGGCAATGCCTGCGGCAGACGTGCCGCCATCTGCGCGAGGTGGCCCCGGCTCGGAATGCCCGGCAGCCCGGCCATGCCCCACATCTTCTTCACGAGATCGAGACCTTCGCCGACGGTGTTGCCGAACGGCAGCGACGACATCGGATTCCTGGCGGGCATCGGCGTCTCCTTGTCGCTCGTCGATCGTGGTGCTCAACGCTTCTTCGGCGGCGCAACCTTCTGCCGGATCGCGCCGAACAGCGATACGCCGTGGCGGTCGAACATCTCGATCGAGACGGTGTCGCCGTACTTCATGAAGGGCGTGGTCGCCTTGCCGTCGGCGATCATCTCCAGACTGCGCTTCTCGGCGATACAGCAGAAGCCGCGGCTGCGGTCCAGGTTCGACACCGTTCCCGAACCGATGATCGAGCCCGCGCGCAGGTTGCGTGTTTTCGCCGCGTGCGCGATCAGTTGCGGAAAGGCGAAAGTCATGTCCTCGCCGGCGTTCGGCTCGCCGACTTTCACGCCGTTCCAGTGCACGATGATCGGGCGGTGCACCTTGCCGTCGCGCCAGTCGTCGCCGAGTTCGTCCGGCGTGATCGCCACTGGCGAAAAGGCGGTGGCCGGCTTGCTCTGGAAGAAGCCAAAGCCCTTGGCCAGTTCGTCCGGGATCAGGTTGCGCAGGCTCACGTCGTTGGCGAGCATCAGCAGCCTGATATGTGCCGCGGCTTCGTCGGCCGTCGCGCCCATCGGCACGTCGTCGACGATCACCGCCACTTCCGCTTCGAAGTCGATGCCGAACTTCTCGCTCGAACAGACGATGTCGTCGCACGGCCCGAGCAGATCGTCGGAGCCGCCCTGGTACATCAGCGGATCGGTCCAGAACGACGGCGGCATGTCCGCGCCGCGCGCCTTGCGCACCAGCTCGACATGATTGACGTACGCCGAGCCGTCCGCCCACTGGTAGGCGCGTGGCAGCGGCGCCATGCACTGCGCGGGATCGAACGAGAAGGCGTGGCGTGCGCGGCCTTCGTTCAGCGCGACGTACAGCTCGTTCAACTGCGGGGCGATGAACGGCCAGTCGTCGAGAAGCTGCTGCATCCGTCCGGCGATACCGGCGGCGAAATGCGCCTGCCGCAGATCGCGCGACACGACGGCGAGCTGGCCGTCGCGCGAGCCGTCGCGCAGGGTGGCGAGTTTCATTCGGTTATTCTGCGTCGAGGTCGGTCGGGCGCGGCTATCTTATCCCGCATGGGCGCCTTCGCCCGTCGAACGTGCGGCAGTCGGCGCCTGTGCCGCCGCACGCGTTGAAGCTCAGGCATGTCTTCTGCCGTGTCCTTTCCTTCTCCCGTCGGTGTTGCGCGCGCCGCGCATTCGCCCGCTCACCGCGGACGTGCGGTCGCGTTGCTCGGCGTTTCGCTGCTCGCGCATTGGTGGGTGCTCGGCGGCATGCAGCGTCTGGCCGATGAGAAGCCCGCGGTGAACGAACGGCCGGCGCGAACGGTCACGGCCGTGTTGCTTGCGCCGCCGCCGCCACCACCGCCGCCGCCCGTCGTCCGGCGCAAGCCGCGTCCGCCGAAAGTGGCGCCGCCGCCTGCGCCTGTCGCGCCCGCGCCTGAACTCGCGCAGACGCCGCTGCTCGAGCCCGAACGCGCACCGGATCCGGCGCCCGCACAACCGCCGATCGAGAAGCAGCCGGTCGAACCCTTGCCGGCGCTGGCGAACGAAACGCCGGCAGCGCAGCCCGAGGCCGCGCCCGTGACGGTCGAAGACCCGGTGCTGCCGACCGAGCGCGTCGACGGCGCCGATCTCGCCGCAGAGCTCGCGGAAACCGGCGTGCTGCCCGGCGGATTGCCCGCGCGCGCGACCTACGTGTATCTGACCACCGGCTCCGAGTACAAGGTGCTGACCGGCGAGACATCGGTGGCCTGGACGCTCGCCGACGATGGTCGGTACGAGGCGCGGCTGGCGACGGTCGCGCTCGGCATCACCGCGCTGGAGCTGACATCGACCGGGCAGGTACGCCGCTTCGGTCTGGCGCCCGAGCGCTATACGCAGAAACGCATCCGGCGCTCCGAGGAAGCGGCCAATTTCGACTGGGACAAGCGACGCGTGACGTTCAGCGCGCGCTCGTTCGAGCGCGAGTTGCGCGAGGGCATCCAGGACCGGCTGTCGTTCCAGTTCCAGTTGATGGCGCTTGCGCAGCGGTTGCCCGAGCGCTTCCACGCCGGCGCAGCGGTCGAGTTTCCGGTCGCCGGCCCGGACGGGGTGGATACCTACGCGTTTCTCGTCGGCGACGAGGAGACGATCGCCACCGAGCTGGGCGAGTTCGTCGCGCGCAAAATCGAGCGGCCGCGCAGCGTCGGCGGCGCCGACTCGCGCATCGAGGTGTGGCTCGCGCCGGCGCTGCAGTGGTTGCCGGTGAAGCTGCGCTTCACCGACCGGCGCGGGCGCACGACCGAAAACGTGCTGATGCGGATCGACGATGGATCGCAACCCGCGTCGGACCCCGCTCGCTAGCGCGCTCGCCGTGTGCGCGCTCGCCGCGCTGCCGCTCGCCGCGCCGGCGGCGAACGAATGCGGCGCGGCCGACGCATGGCCGCCGCGGTTCCGGCTCGCGTTCGAGGCGACCGCCACGCGCTCGCTGCTGTGGATCACGGGCGAAAGCGATCTGGCGCTGACGCGCGAAGGCGATGGCTACACGCTCGTCTCCGAGACGAACGCGGCCGGCTTCTATCACGCACGCCAGAGTTCGCGCGGCGTGATCGGCGCGGGCGGGTTGGTGCCGCTCGAATACACCGAGCGGCGCGGGCGCCGTCCGCAGGAAACGACCAGGTTCGACTGGCGCGCGCGGCGCGTCAGCTTCAGTGCGGCTGCGGAAATCGCCGAGACACGCGCGCGAATGCAGGATCGGCTCAGCCTGCTGCTCGAGCTCGGCCGGGCGCTGACACTGCGGCCCGCCGCGACGGTCGTCGAACTGCCGGTCGCCGGCGTGCGCAACACGAGCCTGTACCGCTTCGAGGTGCGCGGCGCAGGGGCGCTCGAGCTGCCGATCGGACGCATCGATGCGGTGAAACTCGAGCGTCCGGCCGATGCGCCGGGCAACGACCGGCACGACCGCCTCGAGGTCTGGCTTGCCCCGGCGCTGTGCTGGCTGCCCGTGCGCGTGCGCTACGCCGACGACCGCGGCATGACGATCGACCAGCGGCTCAAGGACGCGCACATCGCGCCCTGAAACCTCACGCTGCCGGCGCCGCGGGGGCGAGCCGCGCTTCGATGTCGAGCGCGAGCCGATTGGCCGCCGCCAGTGCCCGGCTGGCTTCGGTCTGATCGGCGAACTGCAGCAGCAACAATCGGCGGCGCGTCGTGCCGAACGGCCGCACGATCAGCACGCCGTCGAGACACTGCACCAGCACGCACACGGTATCGGCGAGCTGCAGCTCGCGCGCGCCGGTGCGCGCCACCGCGACCAGCGACGCGAGCACGGCGCCGCGACGGTCGAGCGGACTCGGCTCGGCGTCGCCGTCGGTGGCCGACAGCAACCCGTCCTCGGAGGCGATCGCCGCCAACTTCGCCGAAGGGATCGCGGCACGCAGTTCGGCCAGCCGCGCCGCGAAGAAGCAGCGCACGGTGCGCGACTCGGGCGACTTCGGCCTACCCGACATGGCGCTGGGCCTCCAGGCGCGCGAGCAGCACCTCCAGCAGCAGCAGCGCGTGTTCGCGCGAGCGCGCGTCGATCGCCATCACCGGCAACTCGAAGCCGGCCGCCGAAAGCGCGTCGGCGTAGTCGTCGACGGTCGGCGTCGGGTGCGTTTCGGTGCGACCCACCCCGACGACGCAGTTGCCGGCGACGATGCGCGGCGCGAACTCGCGCACGTAGTCGAGCGTGCGCCCGATGCTGTCGGCACGCGAGTTGTCCGCGAGGATCACCGCGCCGAGCGCGTTGTCCGCGATGATCGGCCACATGAAGTCGAAGCGCTCCTGCCCGGGCGTGCCGTACAACTGCACCACGTCGCCGCCGTCGAGCAGCACCTGGCCGTAGTCGAACGCGACGGTCGTCGTCGCCTTGCCGGCGGCGACCGCTTCGTCGCTCGCCACCTCGGTCGTCACCGGCGGCACGTCCGACAGCGCGGCGATCGCGGTGGTCTTGCCGGCGCCGATCGGCCCGGCGAACACGATGCGGTACGTGTTCATCGCGACGCGCGGGCGGTCGGGATCAGGCCGGCTTGGAGACCGGCTTCGCAGCGGCCAGGCCGAACTTGCGTCGCAGGCTGGCGATCAGGCCGCGCAGCCCGGTCGGCGGCGCCGGCGCCGGCGTGGGGCGCGGCGCGGTCGGTGCGGCGGCCTCGTCGAACTCGACCAACGCACCGACCGCGTACGTCGCGTTCAGGAAGTTCATCACCGTTTCCGGCAGCACGCCCGCGCGTTCGCGAAGCTGCTGCAAGGTCAGCGGCTGCGCCATCAGCGCCGAAGCCATCCGGATGTCCGACTGATAATGCGGCAGCCGTCCGAAGTCCGGCCAGCGCCGCAGCCGGTAGCGCTTCTCGGCCGACAGTTCGGGCCGCAGCCACGGCGAGCGGCTGCAGATCCAGAAGGTCCACTCCAGCTCGCGCAGCGGCTTGAAGTCGCGCGCCTGCCGCAGCGTGTCGCGTTCGGGGCCGGAAAGCTCGACGAGCACCGCCGGCGGGTTTTCGCGGAACATGTTGGCGAACTCGGCGAGCGTCAGCCGCGTGTGATAGCCGGCGCCCGGCAGGTGGCTGAAGATCGAGCGCCGTTCGTTGTCGATCAGCGTGGCGGCGATCGGATCCTGCAGCAGCCGCCAGGTGGCCGCCCGCAGGGTCGTGCGCACGCGTGCGTCGAAGGTCGCCGGCGCGAGCTGCGACTTGCCTTCCGCTTCCAGGCTTTCGATCAGCGGCACCGTCAGCAGATCGTCCTTCGGCGCGCGCAGCTTTTCGATCAAGCCCTCCGCGATGTGCAGTACCTCGACCAGCCGCGGCGGCGTGATCGGTCGCTTCAGCATCGCGTACGCGTTGGAGGGGCGCTCGCCATCGTTGCCGAGCGCAAGATACAGCGGCAGCTCGTCGGGCCCGCCCGCCACGCCCTTCAGGCGCGCGAGCGTCTCGGCGGGCAGAAGCACGACGTCGGCCGGCGGCTTGTCCACCACCTGCCAGCGCGCGCCGAGCGCCGGCTCGAGCAGCAGCAGCATCGAGCGCAGCGCCGCCGTCGTGTGCGCCGGCATCGCCGAGATCGTGATCGTGAAGGTGTCCATGGTCGCGCGGAAGCCGGCGGCGGCGCCGACTGCAGCGATTCTTTGGGGATTGAGGCTAGGCGCGCGCCGTCTGCCGGAACCCCGGAAAAGGCGCGAGTGGCCGACCGATTTCGGCGCTTCCGCGATCCTCAAGGGCAAGCGGCCGCGTCAGGCGACGCGCAGCCCCTCGTAGCCCGGATTGGGCGGCGGACCCTCGGGCGCAAGACGCTGCAGCGTTTCGAGAAGAATCGTGCTCACCATCAGGTTGCGATGGGTCTTGCTGTCGGCCGGGACGATGTACCAGGGCGCATGAGTCGTCGCGGTCCGGCCCAGCGCCTCCGCGTAGGCGTCCTGGTACTTGCGCCAGAGCTTGCGCTCTTCCAGGTCTTGCGGATTGAACTTCCAGTGCTTGGTCGGATCGTCGATGCGCGCCTGCAGCCGCTTGCGCTGTTCGTTCTTGCTGATGTGCAGGAAGCACTTGACGATCGTGGTGCCGGTTTCAACGAGCAGCCGCTCGAAGTCGACGATCCGCGCGAAGCGGCGCTCGCGCTCGGCGGCGTCGATCCAGCCGCGCACGTACTCGATCAGAACGGCCTCGTAGTGCGAGCGGTTGAAGATCACGATCTCGCCCTTGCCCGGCACGTCGCGATGATGGCGCCACAGGAAGTCGCGGTCGGCTTCGAAGGAGGTCGGCGCTCGGTAGCTCACCGCGCGCACGCCGAGCGGATCGATGGCCTGAAAGACCGCTCGAATCGTGCCGTCTTTGCCGCTCGTGTCCATCCCCTGCAGCACCAGCAGCAGCTTGTCCCTGCGCAGCGCATGGAAATTGTCCTGCAATCGTGAAAGCTCCCGCGCGATGTCAGCGACGCGTTGCCTGTCCGCCGTCTTGTCGCCGACCGACAGCGGCTTGGCGGCCGGGTCGAAGTCCTTCAGCGCCAGCTTGCCCGGACGATCGATGCAATAGGGCTTCAATGGCTTGCGGCTGTGCATAGACGCGGCTGTGGTTGAGCGTGGTCGATCGGCGGGAACGCGCATTGTCCCTCAGGGCGTAGAGGTTGGGGAAAACACCGAGCGGGCGCGAGCGCTGCCGGCGGTTCCGACAAGACGCGAGCGCAGCGCGCGGCTTTTTGCGCATGCACGGACGCGTTTCGCGGTCTTTTGCGTCGGGCAGGTGCCCCTGGTCAGGCCAATTTGTTGCGTCGCGGGTTGTATCGCGCTGATTCGCGGCCTAGGATTCGCGCAGTGCTGCGGCAGCCAACGCGCAGCGCTCGATCGGGGGCCGCCGAGCGATCGGCGGGGTTGGTCATCACACTGGAGGCTTCATGAATGCACCCATGAGCCGCAGGCAGTTCTTCAGGATCTGCGCTGCGGGGATGGGCTCGTCCTCCATCGTCGGTCTGGGGATGTCGCCCGGGGCCGCTCTGGCGGAGGTACGAGCTTTCAAACTGGCGCGTACGACCGAGACGCGCGGCATGTGTCCGTACTGCTCGGTGAGCTGCGGCGTCATCATGTACAGCCTGGGTGACAAGGCGAAGAACGTGAAGAGCCGGATCATCCACATCGAGGGCGATCCGGACAACCCGATCAATCGGGGAACGCTCTGTCCGAAGGGCGCCGGGCTGCTCGACATGGTGCACAGCCCCAACCGTCTGAAGTACCCCGAGGTGCGCGAGCCGGGCAGCAAGGAGTGGAAGCGCATCTCCTGGGAAGAGGCGTTCAACCGTGTCGCCAAGCATATGAAGGCCGATCGCGACGCCAACTTCGTCGAGAAGAACGACAAGGGCGTCACGGTCAACCGCTGGCCGACGACGGGGTGGCTGGTGTCGAGCGCGATGAGCAACGAAGCCGGCTATCTTTCGGTCAAGGTTGCGCGCGCGCTCGGCGTGGTTTCGCTCGATACCCAGGCACGTATTTGACACGCCCCGACGGTGGCCAGTCTGGCCCCGACGTTCGGGCGAGGAGCGATGACCAACCACTGGGTCGACATCAAGAATGCCGACCTCGTGCTGATCATGGGCGGCAATGCCGCCGAAGCGCATCCGTGCGGCTTCAAGTGGGTGACCGAGGCGATGGAGCATCGCAAGGCGAAGCTCGTCGTCGTCGACCCGCGTTTCACCCGTTCGGCCGCGGTAGCCGACTACTATGCGCCGATCCGGGTCGGGACCGATATCGCGTTCCTGGGCGGCGTCATCAACTACCTGCTCTCGAACAACAAGATCCACCTGGACTACGTGAAGGCGTACACCAACGCGCCGTTCGTGGTTCGCGAGGACTTCGGTTTCGACAACGGACTGTTCTCCGGTTACGACGATGCCAAGCGAGCCTATGACCGCTCGACCTGGGCGTACGAAATCGGCAAGGACGGCTACGCCGTCGTCGACGAGACGCTCGAACATCCGCGCTGCGTGTTCCAGCTGCTGAAGAAACACTACAGCCGCTACACGCCGGAGATGGTGAGCAGGATCTGCGGCACACCCAAGGAGCAGTTCCTGAAGGTCGCCGAGATGATCGGCTCCACCAGCACGCCGGATCGCGTGATGACGATCCTGTACGCGCTCGGCTGGACGCAGCACTCGGTCGGTTCGCAGAACATCCGCACGATGGCGATCATCCAGTTGCTCCTCGGCAACATGGGTCGCGCCGGCGGCGGCGTCAACGCGCTGCGCGGCCACGCAAACGTGCAGGGGATCACCGACATGAACGCGGTCGCCGGGGTTCTGCCCGGGTATCTGTCGGGGCCGACGGATGCCGATCCGGACCGCGCGACGTATCTGGCGAAGCGCACGCCCAAGCCCCTGCGGCCGAACCAGATGAACTTCGCGCAGAACTTCCCGAAGTGGCATACCAGCCTGATGAAGGCCTGGTACGGCGATGCGGCCACCAAGGAAAACGACTTCTGCTACGACTGGCTGCCCAAGACCGACAAGGCGTACGACGTGCTCGCCACGTTCGAATACATCTTCCAGGGGCGGATGAACGGCATGATCCTGCAGGGCTTCAATCCGCTCGCGGCCTTGCCGAACAAGAAGAAGGTCGGTGCGGCATTGGCCAAGTTGAAGTACCTGGTAGTCATCGATCCGCTGAAAACCGACACCTCCGAGTTCTGGAAGAACTTCGGCGAACTGAACAACGTCAAGCCCGAGGAGATCCAGACCGAGGTGATCCGGTTGCCCGCGTCGTGTTTCGCCGAGGACCCGGGCACCTTCACGAATTCGGGTCGCGTCATTCAGTGGCACTGGGCCGCGGCCGATCCTCCGGGTGAGGCCAAGACCGACCGCGAGATCGTCGCGCAGATCTTCACGCGGCTGCGCGCGGCGTATGCGAGCCAGGGCGGCAAGTTCCCGGACCCGGTGGTCAAGCTGACCTGGGCTTACGGAAACGCGACGCATCCCAGCGCCGAAGACCTGCTTCGCGAGATCAACGGTCGCGCGCTCGCGGACGTGGTCGACCCGAAGGACAAGATCAAGGTGCTCGTGAAGGCCGGCGAACAGATGCCGGGCTTCGGTCTGCTGCAGGATGACGGCTCCACTTCGTGCGGCAACTGGATCTATTGCGGTGTCTGGAGCCAGGCCGGCAACAACAGCGTGCGGCGCGACACGAGCGATGCCGGCGGCATGGGCAACTACCTCAACTGGGGCTTTGCCTGGCCGGCCAACCGGCGCGTGCTGTACAACCGCGCGGGCGCCGATCCGAAGACCGGTCAGCCGTGGGATCCGAAGCGTCCCGGCATCCGCTGGACCGGAACGGCATGGGCGGGCGTCGACGTGCCCGACATCGCGCCGAGGCTCGGGCCGGACAGCGGCACCGGCCCGTTCATCATGACCAACGAGGGTGTGGCGCGGCTGTTTTCGCCCGGCGCCATGGCCGAAGGGCCGTTCCCCGAGCACTACGAGCCGTTCGAGACGCCGATCGGGGACAACGCATTGCATCCCGGCAACAAGAAGGCGATCAGCAACCCGGTGGCGCGCGTGTACAAGGGCGATATGGAGTCGTTCGGCAGAGCCGACGAGTTTCCGTACGCCGCAACCACGTACCGTCTGACCGAGCACTACCACTACTGGACGAAGAACGTCGAGTCCAGCGCCATCGTGCAGCCCGCGCCCTTCGTCGAGATCGGCGAAGAGCTGGCGAAGGAGAAGGGCATCCGCAACGGCGATCAGGTCCGCGTCCGCAGCAACCGCGGCGAGATCAAGGCCGCAGCGGTCGTGACCAAGCGCATCAAGACGCTCGACTGCGGGGGCAAGAAGGTGCACACGGTCGGCATACCGATCCACTGGGGCTTCGTCGGGGTCGCGAAGGACGGCTACCTCGCGAACACGCTGACGCCGTTCGTCGGCGACGCGAACTCGCAGACGCCGGAGTACAAGGCGTTCCTGGTCAACATCGAGAAGGCATAGGAGGACGT